>VFSW01013501.1_pt1 | contig 11348 bp, 10 predicted proteins | sample 5358111 | NCBI WGS metagenome assembly VFSW01 (sample SAMN11554181, study PRJNA540505) | mine drainage metagenome | isolation source: sediment from site ElyBrook_90M | place: USA: Ely Copper Mine, Vershire, VT | collected 2017 | reverse complement strand
CTGGATTCGATTTTCGCGAAAATGCTTCTGGGCTCTAATGCTGAAGAGACGGATGAAATCTGGGCCAAGATGTGGAAGGGAACGCATGCGGTTGGACGAGGCGGGATAACAACCCATGCGATGGCAGCTGTAGATATCGCTCTTTGGGATCTCAAAGGGAAGGCACTAGACATGCCGCTGTATAAGCTTCTAGGTGGATCAAGCAAGGCGATTCCCCTTTACGACACAAACGGAGGATGGCTGCACTACAATGAGGAAGAACTGGTCTCAGCCGCATTGGAAGCAGTTGAGAGGAAATTTCACGGCTTCAAACTAAAAGTTGGCAAGAAAACTCTCGCGGAAGACGTCTCAAGGATCAAAGTTGTTCAGGCCGCAGTTGGTAAAAAGATGCCAGTCATGGTCGATGCAAATCAAGTCTGGGGCAAGAGAGAGGCCCTTGAAAGAGGTAGGGCCTTTCAAGACCTCGGAGTTTACTGGTACGAAGAGCCGATGATAGCTGATGACATTTGGGGTCATAAGGAAGTCGCGGCTTCTTTGGATGTGCCGATTGCCGTTGGAGAGACGATCTTTACAAGGCATGAGTTCGAAAACTATCTCAAGCTCAAGGCTTGCGACATATTGCAACAAGATGTATGTCGTGTGGGAGGTATTACTGAATGGATGGAGATCGCGAAGCTTGCAGAAATCAACGGCGTAAAGGTATCTCCTCATTTTGTAATGGATCTCCATCCTGCGTTAGTTGCATCAATTCCCAACGGCCTCTTCGTCGAATACATTCCTTGGCTCAGGAAGCTCTTCAAAGATCCACCCAGAATAGCCGACGGGACCATATTTCCGCCGGAAGCTCCAGGAATAGGACTGGATCTTAATACAGAGTCTCTCGAAAAATATGCTGCCCAATAGACTCAGTTGACTGAGATCCTGATTTGCACAAAATCCTTGATCACTGTTTCATCCTTTGAGTGTTCGGAGTGTCTCAGCTTGGTAACACCCGAATTCTACGCGATTTGCTATGTCGACCTCAAGCGAGGCCTAAAAGGAAACCAGTCTACCTGCCACAAACTTTTCAGCTCCTTTTCCATCATCCAAGTCGCATGGTAGCAGTTTTCTAGGCTTGAAATGCCGCTATTACCTTGAAGCTCCTTGAAAGGTTAAAATAGAATTAGATCGACGGGAATTTGACCATGTCAAGCAGTTCTGCTGGTATAACGAGAGTTGCGATTGCTGTAATCGTCATAATTGTAATCATTATTGCTGGAGCGGGAACGTATATTGCTTTGACATCTACATCTCCAACGACCGCTTCGACCACTTCGAGTTCGCCGACCACTACGACCAGTGCATCCACAACCACCACTACGACTTCAAGTTTTAGTTACCCGGTTGTCGCGAACTTCAGCGCTGCCGCGATGGCTGCTCTGTATCCGACAACACCGGTCACAATAAACGAATATGCTTGGAGCGGTTATCCTCCGACATACATTGTCAATCTGTTCGAGGCACAATTCCCCAATATCCACATATCACAGACTCCTGATCAGAATCCTTCTGGTTTGCTAAGCGCTCTCGAGACGCATTCATACGTTTACGACTCGTTCAGAATACAGTACCTCCAGCTGCCTCAGGAAATCTCCACTGGAGAGGTTGCAAATATCACAAGTTATGTTAATTCATACTTCCCTGATCTCGCAACAAACGTTGCTGCCTCGGCTCAGACCTTGGTCAATGGTGGACACCCAGGTAATTGGTACTGTATCCCCGAGGATCTCGGTCCAGTTGCATTTGCATACAATCAAAACTTGTTCACAAAATACCATATCGATGTTCCCACAACGTGGACCCAGTTCGCGAATGATTCTTCAGTTCTTCACGCTGAGAACAGCTCGATTTACATGACTGTATTTCCACCAAACGAGCCTTCAGGTGATCTTATGGGCTTGTTCTGGCAAGCCGGAGGAAACATGATAGTTCCGGTCAACAGCACGGCTTATGACGTTGTAATCAACAGCAGCACTAACCTCGGCGTGATTAATTACTGGGGAAACCTGATCAAGTCTGGTGCGGTGCAGTCAATAAACCTCTACTCGAACCAATTCAACTCAGAGCTCGCCGGATATCAGATAGCATCCTTTGTGACAGCAGCAGCTTGGTATCCTGAATTCGTCGTACAGGCGACCGCCCCAAATCAATCCGGGCAATGGAGGGTCTCAGACATGCCTCAAAATTCGAGTTCGTTCGTGACTGGCGTAGTGGGAGGTAGCTGTATGGGAGTCACCGCGAATGCAAAGAATCCAGCCGCCTCAGTGTTGTTTGGCTACTACGTAGATCAGTCGATCAATGCCATTCCTTGGATGTGGGTAAATGGTGGGCAGTGGACATCGAACACGCACTATCTTCAGACAGTCTCAAACTTTACTGCGTCCAACACGTTCTTCGGCGGACAAAACATAGGAGCGGTGTACATCAAGTCACAGCAAGCAGTGAATCCGAACTGGGTTTGGAGTCCCTTTGAGATTACACTCCAGACCATTCTGCAGAATTATCTGAACGAAGCTGCCAATGGTCAGATCACGTATGCACAGGCATTGCAATACACGGAGACAACAATGATAGGAATAGTTCAGGACAATGGCGGAATAGTAGCAGGTGTCGGGCACTAGCCGACTTCAAAAGTCTAAATCCAGAAATAGTTCTCTCTAGGTCGTGAGACGGGAGTCGAATGAGGGCTACCGTCACCCCCTATCTTCTTTTATTGCCATTCTTCGGGCTATTCGTGCTATTCATTATTGCGCCGATAGTTTACACTGTGGGAATTAGTTTTTACAACTCGCCTCCGTTCGCTCAATCTTTTTTCACTCACCCAGCAGGCCTATCAAACTATCAGAGAGTCGCTTCCGATAGTACGTTTTGGGGCGGGTATCGGAACATGGGTCTGTTGACCCTGATGTGGATACCCCTCATGCTCGGACTTTCAGTTCTGATAGCAATCTTTCTTGACTCCCGTAGAGGAAAAATCGGGGCGTTAGGTAAGATACTGGTGTTTGTCCCCTATGGTGTTCCTTCTGTGATCGGGAGCCTAATGTGGAGTTACATGTACAACCCCTCAGGCCCAGTAGGGGTAGTCCTCTCGGTTTTGGGTTTGCACTCCAACTTGCTCTCCCCTCAAAACATACTCTTTGCGCTTCTCAACATCATTGTTTGGGAATGGGTAGGATACAATGTTATCATTTTGCTTGCAGGATTGAACTCCATACCACGTACCTACTATGAGGTAGCCAAACTAGATGGTGCATCGTCGTTTCAAGTATTCAGGCACGTGAAACTTCCAATGCTTTTCAAATATCTGATCTTTATCAGCATGCTAACAGTAATTGGAGACTTCCTGCTGTTTAACGAACCTTACGTGCTGAACATCATATCATCAGTTTCAATTGGGTTCACGCCGAACCTTTACATCTATTATCTCGAGTACGGCCTAATCGAATTCAACTATGCGTCAGCTGTCTCCATAGTTGTCATTGCCATTTCGCTAGTAATTGCGGTAGTTGGTGTCCGCTTCTTCTTCAGGGGGGAAAGACAAGTTGCGTAGAGTGTCGGGTCGTTCTCTTGTTTCAATAATCGTTCTCGCCGCATTGGCGATCTATTTCCTTTTACCTCTGTGGTGGCTTGCAATTTCAAGTACAAAGTCATACGGAGAAATATTCTCATCGAATCAATTGTGGTTTTTCAAACCTACGCTCAACGGCTACCAAGAAGCGCTATCCAGTCCTCTTTATCCGGTCCTACGTTGGCTGGCCAATAGTTTAGCCACTGCGATAGGGGCAGGAGTTCTTGGCGCTGTGCTTTCGGCAATGGGGGGTTACGCACTCGCGAAGTTTCGCTTCAGAGGCCGCGATGCCTTGATGCTCATAATCGTGATAGCACTGCTTATACCAAGCGTAGCTATTGCATTTCCTCAATACCTTGAGGAACAACAACTTGGCTTGACCAACTCCTGGCAAGCCATCATCCTTCCTTCGGCGGTTAGCGCGTTCGGCGCGTTCTTCATGGAGATTTACGCGGAGGATTCTATCCCGAAAGAAGTCCTTGAAGCAGCGCGGCTAGACGGCGCTTCGGAACTCAGGATTTTCAGGTCAATCGCGCTGAGATTCTTCAAGCCTGCTATGATAACTGTGTTTATCATAATCTTTGGTGCTACGTGGAATGTCTTCCTCCTTCCTCTCTTTGTGGAAAGAAGCACGGCTTGGTATACACTGCCACAAGGTCTCACCGACGTGGTCACTCTGGGAAGCGGCAACATAACCATCGAGTACGAGATTCTGTTCGCAGGATCAGTGATAGCAATCATTCCATTGATAGTGTTGTTCTTATTTCTGGAAAAATACATTGAAACAGGACTCGGTTTGGGAGCAGTCAAAGCATGACCATCCAGGCAAGGCCGCATTTCCTTTCGGGTGTCGGGGCTAAGATCAGGCAGTAACTAGGTTGATATGCAGATCAGGCGTGTGCAGTACGACGTAGAGACTGGCGTTCGCATCTTGGAGAACCGCGTAGGACGCGAGAGTATAGTTTCCCGCAGGAGCGAAACTAGACGTTCCATTCTTTGAAACGCTACCATCCCATGAAAGCAGCGTAGTCCATGTCTGGCCTGACGCAAATGCAATGCTATCCTGGCCCTGAGCAAGCTGGAAGGAGATGGGAACTTTGAAAGCTGTTACCTGCTGTCCCGTTGAGTTGTAGAAAACCATGCTGAACTGGCCACCGAAGTAAATGTAGTACAGTGTAGTCGTATAGGCATCATTTTTCAAGATGTATTCAAATGTCACATTATTTCCAATCGCGAAAGTAGTAGAGTTGTAGTAAACATTCAATGTAAAGCCGCCACTCGAATCAGACACGTGGTTTAGCCAAACGGGTTGTAACTTGGCGGTCTGAGTCTCCGCGACTGCGGTTCCGAGAAGCAGTCCCAACACCAAAAAAACCGAGACTTTAGTCATTGAGAAATGCAACCCGTACGCATGTCTGCTTGCAATCGTAGCGACTCCAAGCGCAAGCAGGATTCCAATCGATAAGTAACCGAATGAAATCCCACCGACATACACACCGAAGACGGTAGGCTTGAACGAAATCAAGAGACCTAGATTATCATCTAGATGTGCAAGCTTGTCTATCATCGCATAGGTAGATATCAGAACGATTGCCAAAATCAAGAGATAACCTGGGAAGCTCCTTAGCCTCTTCGAAATCGGCTTTCTTTTTCTTAATCCCATAATATCTAACTCGGTTGAAAGTATCTAGAATTGATCGGTTGTCTGCACGATCGTCAGCAAGAAAATGCTTCTAAAAATCTTGAACACAAAGAGCATTGCCACAGGAAGCACCATGATTTCTCACATCTTGGAAGGAGTATAAAATACCTAAACAATTCGCCTCCCACTCTCAGCATCAAAAATGTGCACTCTCCCTTCCCTGACTAAAATATTGCCTTGCTCTCCGATTTCAGGGGTGATCTCGGAGGGGGCGAGAATTTTTATGAGTCTTTCACCAACTTTTAAGGTGACGATAGCATGAGTTCCAACCGGTTCGGTCATATATGCTTCAGCTCGGATGCCAGTAGCATCTGAACTGGAACCTGGGTCGAAAGAGGCATCTTCAGGGCGGAATCCGACAATTAGATTGCCAGAATCAGGAATATGCTCAGCCTCTTTCCTTTTCCACTTGAACGGCTTTGCATACACCTCTATCGAAATCTCTCCTTGCGTGGTACTGTCGTAGCTTCCGTTAAGCGTGTTCATCGCAGGCGAGCCGATGAACTGAGCAACCATTGTATTGGCCGGCCTGGCGTAAATTTCATTCGGCGACCCCACCTGTTGAACAATACCCTTGTCCATCACTGCAATTCTGTCCGCAAGCGCCATTGCTTCAGCTTGGTCGTGGGTCACAAAGATAGTAGTTATGCCAAGCTCCCTCTGGAGTCTCTTAATTTCTGTTCTCGTCTCGACTCTGAGTTTTGCATCGAGATTGGAAAGTGGTTCGTCCATCAAGAAAATTTTAGGATCTCTTATCAGAGCTCTGCCCAAGGCGACGCGTTGCTGTTCGCCCCCACTTAGTTGCTTTGGTTTCCTGTCAAGGAGCTTCGAGATCCTGAGCAGCTCAGAAACCTCTTTCACTTTCCTTTCTATGATATCTTTAGGCACACTACGTAATCGGAGGGGAAACGCAAGGTTATCTCGAACTTTCATGAAAGGATAAAGAGCGTAGTTCTGAAAGACCATTGCAATGTCTCTTCTTTGTGGCGGGATATTGTTGATTGGTTTGCCATCAACCAGGATCCGACCTTGGTCAAGGCTCTCCAGACCTGCAATGCAGCGCAATGTGGTTGTCTTCCCACAGCCTGAAGGCCCCAAGAAAACAAGAAATTCCTTGTCGTTGATAGTCAGGTTAAGATTGTCAATAACTTTCGTCGTAGAGAAAGTCTTTGAAATCGATTCTAATGCGACAGTGACCAAGTCGATGGATTTCCCTTAACCCTTCTAATAAGCTTAGGAATATACTACTTGTTGAGGCTGGTCGGGCATATTAAGTTCTGCGGATTCGATTAGTCAACCCTTTTTTACTTCTGAGATGAACTCGGACACAAGCTTCCCCAAGGGGAACAAAATCTTCCATCCCGTATCCCTCTCAAAATTCGTCGAATCCATCTGTTGCCACTGCTTTAACATTTGCACTACCGAGGGTTTGGACTTGAAAATTATCTTGGCATCTGGAATGTGCTTTTTGACTTCGTTTGCAATCTCTGAAGCCTTTGGAGCGATTCCTGAAGCATTGTATACTCTTCGCCCAGTGGAACTCGATTCGAAGATCGTAGCCACTGCGTTTACCGCGTCGCTGATGTAAAGCAATGGAATGGAAGATTCTGGAGATGCCTCAACTTCGTATGGAACCCCTCTTGCGGGCCGTTCTATCATTAAGCTTGCGTATACAGACGCGCCACCGTTTGTGCGGCCGGGTCCAATGACAGAAGGCAGCCTCACAGAACGGAAATCAATGCCGTACCTCTCGTGATAATAATTCCCCCACAGCTCGCAGAAAACTTTTGTTATTCCATACACCGTGTTCGGTCGCTGGCGCTCGTCATCGGAAACTGGAGAGGGAACTTCTGAATTGAAAGTCGCGACAGTGCTGGGAAACACAATTCGCTTTACTGCTAGCTTTCTTGCAATTTCGAAAGCGGTTACTGTCCCGTTAACGTTGATTTTAAGCGCCTCCAAAGGGCGTTGTTCCGCGTGCTGCGAGATAAGTGCTGCAAGATGAATTATCCCATCTGGTTCAAAGCTCTTGCACGCATCATACAATTCGGCCCAGTTGCTCACGTCGCCCCTGACCATCTTGACCTCTTTAGCTGCTTGACCTAGAGCCTTGAAGTCCGGGAGCACATCGTAAATGAGCAACTCGTGACCACTCCCGAGTAGTTTTTTCACAAGTGGCGCACCGATAAACCCTGATCCACCAGTGATGAGTATTTTCATTCTTGCTCTTTCAGCCTGTCCCATCATCTCGAATAAAAATGATTAACCAAAGGCCGCCTGAGGGAAAGTCGAAGTTTCACTAGAAGTGAACCATATGTAACGGATGCAAGACCTTTCACCGCCAAACCATATTCGAGCTGGGTCGTGCAGACACTGTTTCGACAACTCTCATTTCATATCATGAGTCTTAGGAAATGAACATTAGTCCCTTCTTACTTCTGCGACTATAGCCTTTTGGGCGTTCTATGTGCTAGTCACCGAATTTAAGGAATTTCAAATAAGAGAGCGTTGGAAAATGAAGCATTGCTATTCTTTTCCTTCCGCGACGACTCGGTTGCGTAGAACTCCAATGTCGGTTATCCTGGCCTCCACATCATCCCCATCTTCTAGATACGGCGACCCTGTAAAGGCAGCAACCCCCATCGGGGTTCCAGTCGAGATGATATCGCCAGGTTCGAGTGTCAATCCTGCTGAAAGATACTCAATGAGTTTTTCAATTTTGAAAACCATTTCAGAAGTATTTGATTTCTGCTTTGTCTCTCCGTTCACCGAGAGAGAAAGCTCCAGATTGTGCGGGTCTGGCATCTGATTTCGCGTCACAAGCCAGGGCCCCACCGGAAACGAATTGTCGAGCCCTTTGCCCTTGACCCAGTTCTGCCCCAGAGGGTTCAGGTTTTGGGGCCATCCTGCGGGAAATTGAAGATCTCTGAAGCTTATGTCATTTGCTATCGTGTATCCTGCCACGTATTGCATCGCCTCGTCTTGAGCTATGTTCTTTCCTCGTCGTCCGATGACGACTGCTAGCTCGACCTCCCAGTCAGCTTTCACAGAGATTTTTGGCACTATTATCGGGTCATCGAGCCCAATTATTGCATTCTTAAACTTGGTAAAGAAGTAAGGTTCAGAGATAGGTTTTGCATCCTGTTCATTGGTGTGTGACGCGTAGTTGACCGCAGCGAGGAATATCTTGTCAGGAAATAGAACGGGGCTCTGCAATTTTACGCTATTAAGTGGGATGCCCTTCGAGGCTGAGAGAATCTTTAGTTCGTTATTCTCTAGGAGACCCAGTGAATTTTGCCTCAGTATTGTGTCCACACTTGTGACTCTTGCCAGCTCGTCAATCCCGATTTTCTTTGCCGCGTCGGAAATGTCAAAAATTGAATCGTTGCTCACTATTCCGGCCTTTTCATTCCGTGCAGAGACGTAGTTTGCCAGTTTCATTTATTCCCCTCCGTTCGCTCCATGGTTCCAATTAGTTAAACAAATTTTTCTTAAACGTGGGTGCGAGAACAACACTTTCGACGACCTGATTGAGGGTTTATATCCTAAAATGAATGGTTAATCCAGGAGGTCCTAGAAGATGAAAATCTGCACATTCACTTCGGGAGGAGACAGCGATCAGCATGTTGGCGTACTTTCAAACAACGAAGTAATCGACATAAGCTCTTCCCATGAACAGAACTTCTCGTCTCTTTATTCAATGATACTTGCAACAGGCCGAGAAAACGTCAATTTAGAGCAGCTAGTCAGGAAGAACATAGGAAATCTCGATGCTTTGCCAAGATTCTCCTTACCAGATATTAGATTCAAAATCCCTTTGGTGCCGTCGGAGGTTTGGGGAGCGGGGGTGACATACATCAGGAGCAGAGAAGCTCGCGAGGTTGAGACATCCACAAAGGGATTGTATAACTATGTGTACGACGCAGACCGGCCGGAATTGTTTTTCAAAACTACGGGAGTCAGGTGCGTAGGTCCAGAGGACGACGTCGGAATCCGGAGCGATTCGAATTGGAGCGTTCCCGAACCTGAACTCTCAGTCATATTGGGGAAAGAAGGCACCATTCTCGGCTACACGATAGGAAACGATATGTCTGCAAGAGATATAGAGGGCCTCAGTCCACTTTATCTTCCACAAGCCAAAATTTTCTCGCGTTGCTGTTCCATAGGTCCAGTCGTTGCCACTCCTGAAGATGTTCCTGATCCGAAATCTCTTGAGATCAGAATGAAGGTAAAACGAGGAGACTCCAGAGCGTTCGAAGGGTCGATATCAATGTCGCAGCTCAAGCGAAGTGTCGAAGAACTTGTCTCTTTCCTCTGCCGGTGCAACACTGTGCCCGAAGGCACGGTTCTCATGACAGGAACTGGAATCGTTCCTCCGGATGACTTTTCGCTTCAAAACGGGGATGTAATCGAGATCGAGATAGATAAGATCGGGTTGCTTAGAAACAAGGCCAAGAAGCTCGTTGACTCTCGGCCTAGATGGGAATCTCGCGAGGGCATCTCTTCTTGATCCTTCGCGTGGAAAATCCTATTATTCAGCGGGCGCCTTGGGATGCGTGTCTGCAATGAGCGAAGAGTATCTTAATTTCATCTCTGGCAAATGGGTAAAATCAGAAAGTAACGAAACGTTCCGCAATTTCAACCCTGCGGACACGACAAAGAGTAGCGGTTCGTTCCAACTCTCAAACAGGGAGGACGTAAAGGACGCAATCTCCTCCGCTTCTCAAGCATTCCCAAAATGGAGGAGCACACCCTCTCCTCAAAGAGGCAAGATATTGTCCAAAGCGGCGGACATCTTGGAAGCTCAGTTTGAAGAACACTCTAGAACATTAACCGAAGAGGAGGGGAAGACTCTTCCGGAAAGCAAAGGAGAGGTACAGCGGGCAATCGAGATTTTTCGATTCTATGCTGGACAGGGAACTAGGCTTGGTGGCAAGACACTGGATTCCGGTACGACCAGAACTTTCCTCTACACTGTTCGCGAACCTCTGGGTGTTGTGGCGGTGATGACACCTTGGAACTTTCCCATTGCAATTCCTGCTTGGAAAATCGCTCCGGCTCTGATTTGTGGAAACACAGTTGTGTTCAAGCCCGCCTCTCTTACCCCTCTCATTGCTCAGAAGCTTGTCGCTGCTCTTGAAAAAGCGGGATTGCCGCCCGGGGTCTTGAACTATGTCACTGGTCCAGGAAGCACAGTCGGTAATGAGCTAGCAACAAACAAAGAGGTCGAAGCAATCTCGTTCACTGGTTCTTACGAGGTTGGATTTGGTATCAATCAAGCCAGGGCAAATTCAAAGAAGATGGCAAGGGTTCAGCTTGAAATGGGAGGGAAAAATCCGACTATAATCCTGCCAGATGCAAAGCTCGACGATGCGGCTGTGCTGGTGGCACGTAGCGGTTTCGGACTCACTGGTCAGGCTTGCACGGCTACGAGTCGGGTCATTGTGCATGATAGTATCAAGGTAGAATTCCTTGAAAAACTGGTCTCACAGGCGCGCAACACGAGAGTTGGCGACGGCTTGAATCCAGAGACGCAAATGGGCCCCGCAGCGTCAAAGGCAGAGCTCGAGAAGGATCTGAGCTACGTCAATATTGGAAAGAGTGAGGGTGCCAAGATTATCGCGGGAGGAAGGAGAAGCGAAAGCCCAGAAACCAGGATTGGATATTTCATCGAACCCACTATCTTCGACTCTGTCTCCCCTGACATGCGCATAGCAAGAGAAGAAATCTTTGGACCGGTACTGTCGGTGATTGAAGCAAGAAGTCTCGATCAAGCGGTAGAATTAGCGAACAACTCGGACTACGGACTCACGGCAGGGGTTTGCACTTCAAATCTCTCGAGCGCATTAGAATTTGCGAATAGGGTTGATGCGGGCGTGATTAAGATTAACAAACTTACGACTGGCCTTGAGCTTCACGTACCGTTTGGTGGTTTTAAGAGATCTAGCTCTAACACTTTCAAAGAGCAGGGCGAAGAAGCTGTGGATTTCTACACAAGGATCAAAACGGTTTACGTTGGATACTAGAGTATTCCAAGTG
>VFSW01013500.1_pt1 | contig 11348 bp, 12 predicted proteins | sample 5358111 | NCBI WGS metagenome assembly VFSW01 (sample SAMN11554181, study PRJNA540505) | mine drainage metagenome | isolation source: sediment from site ElyBrook_90M | place: USA: Ely Copper Mine, Vershire, VT | collected 2017 | reverse complement strand
GGTGGAGAGCCGCGGGGATCATCGGATCGCCATGAGTTTCGCCATGGCGGCATTGCGTGCCGAAGGACCCATCGAAATCCGGGATTGTGCCAATGTGGCGACTTCCTTTCCTGGTTTCGTATCCCTGGCGTGCGCGGTGGGACTGAATCTGACCGCCTCATGATTCCCGTCATCACGATCGATGGACCTTCCGCCTCAGGGAAAGGGACCGTTGCCCAATGCGTGGCCCAACAACTGGGCTTCCACTATCTGGACAGCGGTGCCTTGTACCGGCTGACGGCATTGGCGGCTGCACGCCAGGGATTGGCGGGCGCAAGCGAAGAAGTTGTGGGTCGGCTGGCTGCCCAACTGCCGGTGGCGTTCGTCGGAAACGACATTTACCTGGCAGGGGACGTGGTGACCGAGGCGATCCGAACGGAAGAGTGTGGCCGCCTGGCTTCCCGGCTTTCAGCCTTTCCGGCGGTACGGTCTGCCTTGCTGGAACGACAGCGGGACTTTTTGTGTTTGCCCGGACTGGTTGCCGATGGGCGGGATATGGGGTCTGTGGTATTTCCCCAGGCCTTGCTCAAGGTTTTTTTGACGGCAACGCCGGAAGTACGCGCCCAACGACGATTTAACCAGTTGATCAGTAAAGGAGTTGATGTCATAATGGCGGACGTTGTGCGTGATTTGCGGGACCGTGATGAACGGGATCGCACGCGGGCAGTGGCGCCTCTGGACCCCGCGGGGGCCCTGACTCTCGATACATCGGCGTTAAGTATCGATCAGGCGGTGGCGCAAATTCTGGCCTGGTATTCTGTGAATGCCCGGCATGAGGGGTAGTCGTACAAAGGGTTTTCTTTTCCACGGCGGGTGTTCCGCGCTTCCGGAAAGTGGAGAGGTTGTACGGCTACAAATCCAAATATAAACCCTACGGATGCGGTAGGCTGATCTCAAGGTCCAATGAACATGAACATGACGTCCCAAGTGGAATCCTCCGAAAGTTTTGCCAGTCTCTTTGAAGAAAGTCTGACACACCAGGAAATGCGTTCCGGTGAAGTCATCACGGCTGAAGTGGTGAGCATCGATGCCAATACCGTGGTGGTCAATGCCGGTTTGAAGTCGGAAAGTTTGATCCCCATCGAAGAATTCAAGAATGACCGAGGTGAACTGGAAGTTCAGGTCGGTGATTTCGTCAAGGTCGCCATCGACGCCCTCGAAGACGGTTATGGATCCACTCGCCTCTCCCGCGAGAAGGCCAAACGACTGGCAGCCTGGCTCGATCTCGATGACGCTCTGGCACAAGGCGCCCTGGTTTCGGGGATGGTGACGGGCAAGGTCAAGGGCGGGTTGACGGTGATGGTGAATGGCATTCGTGCCTTTCTGCCAGGATCCCTGGTGGATATTCGTCCCGTCAAGGACACCACCCCTTATGAAGGCAAGGAGATGGAATTCAAGGTCATCAAACTTGACCGTAAACGCAACAATGTGGTGGTTTCCCGCCGTGCCGTGATGGAAGCCTCGCAAGGCGCCGATCGTCAAAGTTTGCTGGATACCCTGAAAGAAGGGTCCATCGTGCGCGGTCTGGTGAAAAACATCACCGACTACGGCGCGTTTGTGGACCTGGGGGGGATCGATGGGTTGCTGCACATCACTGATCTGGCCTGGCGGCGCGTCAAGCATCCTTCCGAGGTGTTGGCGGTGGGAGATGAAGTCGAGGCCAAAGTCCTCAAGTTCGATCAGGAAAAGAACCGGGTTTCCCTGGGACTCAAGCAACTGGGTGAAGACCCCTGGGTTGGCCTGAGCCGTCGTTATCCCGAACGTACCCGTCTGTTTGGGAAGGTAACCAACCTGACCGATTATGGTGCTTTCGTTGAAATCGAACAAGGGATCGAAGGGTTGGTGCACGTATCCGAAATGGACTGGACCAACAAGAATGTTCATCCATCCAAGGTGGTTCAACTGGGCGATGAAGTCGAAGTCATGATTCTGGAAATCGATGAAGAACGCCGGCGGATTTCCCTGGGCATGAAGCAATGTCGTGCCAATCCCTGGGAAGACTTTGCCATGAACCACAACAAGAATGACCGGGTTCGTGGGCAAATCAAGTCGATTACCGATTTTGGCGTGTTCATCGGCTTGCCGGGCGGCATCGATGGACTGGTCCATCTCTCCGACCTGTCCTGGAACCAAACCGGGGAAGAGGCCGTTCATAACTACCGCAAGGGTGATGAAGTCGAAGCCATGGTTCTGTCCATCGACGTGGATCGCGAAAGAATCTCTCTTGGAATCAAGCAGTTGTCCGGTGATCCTTTCGGTAATTTCTCAGCATCCAATGACAAGGGAACCCTGGTCAAGGGCAAGGTCAAATCGGTGGATGCCAAGGGTGCCGTGATCGATCTCGGCGACGAGATCGAAGGGTATCTGCGGGCTTCCGAAGTCTCCCGTGAACGGGTGGAAGATCTGCGCAGTCTGCTCAGCGAGGGAGACAGCGTGGAAGCCGTGATTCTCAATGTGGACCGCAAGAATCGTTCCATCAACCTGTCCATCAAGGCGCGTGATGCCGTGGAAGAAAACGCGGCTCTGCAGCGCCTGGCATCAGAAAGCCCGGTCAATGCGGGGACCACCAGTCTGGGTGCCCTGCTGAAGGCCAAATTGTCCAACCCGGACAACGCAAACTGAGGGACGGGACGATATGACCAAATCGGAACTGATCGATCTGCTGGCCAGTCACTATCCACAATTGGTGGCCCGGGACGCGGAGATGGCGGTGAAGACCCTGCTGGACTCCATGGGTCAATGTTTGATGGAAGGGCAGCGTATCGAGATTCGTGGGTTTGGCAGTTTTGGTTTGAATCATCGTCCCGCTCGTCAGGGCAGGAACCCAAAAACCGGAGAAAAGGTGCACGTTCCAGAAAAGTTTGTGCCCCATTTCAAACCGGGCAAGGAATTGCGTGACCGGGTCGATCTCACGGCAAGCACCAAACCAGTGGGTGATTGAGCGCAGAAACCGGACGGTCGTTCCGGCATGTCTGCAAGACATCGAAGGCGGGGTGAGGGTTAAAATCTTTCATCCCGCTTTTTTTTGGGCTGAAGAAGGGGTGTGAACCATGAACACGTTACGCTGGCTGATCAGAATATTTCTGTTTGTATTGCTCCTGGGGTTTTGCCTCAAGAACATCACGCCTGTGACGGTGAATTTCCTGTTCGGTTTGCAGTGGCATGCCCCCTTGATCATTGTCTTGTTTCTGGCGGTATGCGGCGGGGCTTTGCTGGGATTATTGGCCACGACTCGGGTCTGGTGGCGCTTGCGGCGTGAGCTGGCTCGCTTGCGCCGTTCGGGTTCCTCGACGGAGGGGATTCCACTGCCTTCCGAGCCTCCCCGGGACTGAAGAGCCCTATCGGTTTCCATTCAAAAAAGGTATCATCACCCCCCTATGGATTTTCAAGTTTACTGGTTACTCGCGCTCCCGGTTTTTTTCGGTTTGGGTTGGCTTGCCGCCCGCGTCGATATTCGCCATTTGCTCACCGAGTCGCGGGCATTGCCAGCCTCCTATTTCAAGGGGCTCAACCTGTTGCTCAACGAGCAGCCGGACAAGGCGATTGAATCCTTCATCGAAGTGGCACGAGCGGAGCAACAGACCGTCGAGTTGCAATTTGCGTTGGGGGGGCTGTTTCGCCGGCGCGGTGAAGTGGATCGTGCAACGCGGATGCATCAGAATCTGGTGGAACGTACAGACCTCGGCCCCCAGCAACGGACGGAAGCACTCTATGAACTGGCACTGGATTTTCTCAAGGCGGGGTTGCTGGATCGGGCAGAGCCTTTGTTCGAGAAACTGAAAGACTCCGACTATGAAGAACCGGCACTGCATCATCTGTTGGACATCCACGTCACGGAAAAAGACTGGACCCGGGCCATTCAGGTGGCGCGGGTTCTGGAGCAGAAAACCGGGGAAGACCGACGCGGGGACATGGCCAACTTTTATTGCGAATTGGCGATCCTGGCGCATACCCGCTCCCAGTTCGAGGAAGCCCAGGATTTTCTGAGACAAGCCCTGGAAACGCAGCGCAACTGTGTACGCGCTTATGTGCTGTGGGGGGAATGGGCCTTCAAGGCGGGACAGATCGAGGAAGCTTGTACCCAGTGGCAGGAATTGGAGCAAAGGGACCCGGATTATCTGTTCCTGGTGGCGCGCCCCCTGAGTGACGCATTGCGTCAACTGGGACGGGTCAACGAGGCCGTGACTTTGATGCAGGGATGGATGGAACGTTATCCCAATCTCGACTTGCTGAGCATGGCGTTTCAGTTGACCCTGGAAGTTCGTGGGGTGGAAGAGGCCTTGCGTCTGGTGCGTGCGGAATTGGAACGTCGCCCCACGCTGGGAAATCTGGATCGCTTTCTGGAGGCCCAATTGGTGGGTGTGGCGCCCGAATTGCGGGCCGAGGTTCAACGCATGCGTGATATCGTGCATGGACATTATGAGCGGCTCGCGTTCTACCAATGCCGCCACTGCGGATTCAAGGCCCGCACCTTCCATTGGCATTGCCCCGCCTGCGGTAACTGGGACTCCTATCCGCCCCGCCGTCAGGTCGAAACCGAAGGCGGCGCTGCCCCCCGTTAATCCAAGGACAATGATATGAATTCTCCCCTGATTCTGGCGCTGGACTTTTCCACGGAACGCGAGGTCTGGACCCTGGTGGATCAACTGGAGCCCGGGATTTGCCGGCTCAAGGTGGGCAAGGAATTATTTACGGCCTGCGGCCCGTCCCTGGTGCGTGCCCTGGTCGCACGGGGGTTCGATGTTTTTCTGGACCTCAAGTATCACGACATTCCCCATACGGTGGCCCAGGCCTGTCGGGCTGCTGCAGATCTGGGGGTGTGGATGGTGGATGTCCATGCCAGTGGGGGAGGGGCCATGCTGGAAGCGGCAAGGCACGCTCTCGAACCTTATCCCCGCCGCCCTCTGTTGATTGCCATCACGATCCTGACCAGTCTTCAGGACGACGATCTGGTGGCATTGGGATTCGGTTGCCCTGTGGCCGAGGCCGTGCAACGCCTGGCCCGCTTGGCGGAGGCCCACGGTCTGGATGGCGTGGTCTGTTCGGCCCGGGAAGCGCCTCTTCTGCGTTCTCAGGTCGCTGCTTCCTTTCGCCTGGTTACCCCGGGCATTCGATTGCCTGAGGACGAGCGAGGCGATCAGAAACGGGTGGTTACCCCCGTCAAGGCGCTGCAGGATGGCTCTGATTATCTGGTGGTCGGTCGTTCCATTACCCGCAGCGAGGATCCCATGAAGGCCTTGGCACAATTCAATTCCCTGATTTCAGGGGCAAGGAGCACAGTATGAAAATTTCCGTGATCGGCACAGGATACGTGGGATTGGTCAGTGGCGCGTGTCTGGCCGAGATGGGGAATCATGTCCTGTGTCTGGACGTGGATCCGCGCAAGATCGAGATTTTGCGTGCGGGCAGCATTCCCATCTACGAACCTGGCCTGGAAGTCATGGTTCAACGCAATGTGGCGGCAGGGCGGTTATCCTTCACGACGGATGTCCGGAAAAGCGTGGAATACGGCTTGATTCAGTTCATTGCCGTGGGCACCCCGCCGGATGAAGATGGTTCGGCAGATCTTTCCCACGTGGTGGCGGCTGCCCGCACCATCGGTCAATACATGAATGGTCGCAAAGTCGTGGTGGATAAGTCCACGGTGCCGGTTGGCACGGCAGAAAAGGTCAGCACCGCCATTGCGGAGGAGTTGGGCCGGCGCGGCGTGGAGATTCCCTATTGCGTGGTTTCCAATCCGGAATTCCTCAAGGAAGGGGCTGCAGTGGAAGATTTCATGCGCCCCGACCGGATTGTGGTGGGGGCCGATGATGCCTTTGGTATCGAGACCATGCGCGCGCTTTACGCCCCCTTCCAGCGCAATCATGACAAATTGATCCTGATGGATGTCAAATCCGCCGAATTGACCAAATATGCGGCCAATGCCATGCTGGCCACGCGTATTTCCTTCATGAACGAACTGGCCCTGCTGGCCGAGCGTCTGGGTGCGGACATCGAGCGGGTCCGCCAGGGAATAGGCTCCGATCCGCGCATTGGTTACCAGTTTCTCTATCCGGGCTGCGGTTACGGGGGCTCCTGTTTTCCCAAGGATGTGCAGGCGCTGCAACGGACGGCCACGGAAAATGGTCTGGACCTGCGCATCCTGGAAGCGGTGGAAACCGTCAACGAGCGTCAGAAAGCGGTGTTGCTGGACAAGATCGAGGCCCATTTCGGGGAAGATCTGGAAGGAAAATGCTTTGCCCTGTGGGGACTGGCCTTCAAACCCAATACCGACGACATGCGGGAAGCGCCTGCGCGGGTCCTGATCGAGGGACTGCTGCAGCGGGGGGCGACCCTGCGGGCCTTCGATCCGGTAGCCATGGAAGAAGCCCGTCATATTTTCGGGCAGCGTGCGGGCCTGTCCTTTGTGGAGAGCGCTGAAGAGGCCGTGGAAGGGGCCGATGCGCTGGTGGTGGTAACGGAATGGCAGGTTTTTCGCAGTCCGGACTTCGAGCACATGGCTCGATCTTTGCGTGCCCAGGTCATTTTTGATGGACGCAACCTGTACGAGCCTCATCTGGTCAGGGCAGCGGGTCTTACCTATCATGGTATCGGGAGGTTGTGAATGCGTCCCTTCCCCTCCTTTCATGAGCTTTCCCAGCGGCGGGTCCTGGTGGTGGGGGATGTCATGCTGGACCGCTACTGGTTTGGAGAGGTCAACCGCATTTCTCCCGAAGCCCCTGTTCCTGTGGTGTTGGTGGAAAAAGCCGAAGAACGCCCCGGCGGCGCGGCCAACGTGGCGCGGGGCGTGGCCGCTCTGGGTGCCCAGTGTGAACTGCTCGCGGTGACCGGAGAAGATGAGGCTGCCCAGCATCTGGAAGCATTGCTGGCACAGGAGGGGGTGGTTTCCCGCCTGCATCGCGATCCCTCCATTGCCACCACGGTCAAGTTGCGCGTCATGGGACGTCAGCAGCAGTTATTGCGCATCGACTTTGAAACGTTGCCGCGCCAGGAAACCCTGCTCAATAAGTTGACGGATTTTGGAGACTGTCTCAAACGAGCCGATGTGGTCATTCTGTCGGATTATGGAAAGGGCGCCCTGAAACACGTGGCTTCCATGATCAACCAATGCCGAAAAGCGGGAAAACCGGTACTGGTGGATCCCAAAGGAGAAAATTATCGGCATTATCGCGGGGCGACCTTGCTGACCCCCAACCGCACCGAGTTTCGCCAGGTGGCCGGGCCCTGGCACGATGACCAGCAACTGGCCGAAAAAGCACAGACCTTGCGTACGGAACTGGAGTTGGACGCGCTTCTGGTGACCCGCAGCGAGGAAGGAATGACCCTCTATCAGGCTCAGGGGGTGACCCACGAACCCACGGTGGCACGGGAAGTGTATGACGTCAGTGGGGCAGGAGATACGGTGATTGCCACTCTGGGCGTACTGACCGCCCAGGGCATGTCCCTGCCGATGGCCGTGCGTTGGGCCAATCGGGCAGCGGGGATTGCGGTATCCAAGTTGGGTACCGCGGTCGTTACTCATCATGAACTGGAGAATATGTCATGGTAATGGTCATCACCGGCGCAGCCGGTTTCATTGGATCCAATCTGGTCAAGGCACTCAATCAGCGCGGTGAGACATCGATCCTTGCGGTGGACAATCTGGAGACGCCGGGGAAATTCCTCAATCTGGCGGATTGCATCGTGGCCGACTACATGGACAAACGCGAATTCATCGAGCAGGTGGAAGCCGATGCGCTGGATTTCGAGATCGAAGCGGTGCTGCATCAGGGGGCCTGTTCGGATACGATGGAGCATGATGGCCGGTATATGATGGACAATAACTTCCGTTTCTCCCGGTCGCTCTTCCATTTTTGTCAGGCGCGCGAGATTCCCCTGATCTATGCCTCCTCGGCTGCCGTGTATGGCGATAGCACAGTTTTTCGTGAACATCCGGCCTGTGAACGACCCCTCAATGTCTATGGTTATTCGAAATTGGCGTTCGACCAGTTTCTGCGCCCCTATCTGGCCCGTGATGAGTTGAACGCCCCTTGCGTTGGCCTGCGTTATTTCAACGTGTACGGGGACCGCGAGCAACATAAGGAACGCATGGCTTCGGTGGCGTACCATTTCTTTCATCAATACCGCGCCCACGGACGCATCCAGCTGTTCGAAGGATGCGATGGCTATGCCCATGGGGAACAACGGCGCGATTTCATTTCGGTGGAGGACGTGGTTCGCGTCAATCTGTGGCTGCTGGATCATCCCGAAGTCTCGGGGATCTTCAATGTGGGCACAGGGCGCAGTCGTCCTTTCAACCAGGTGGCTGTGGCGACCATCAATGCCTTGCGCCAGAATGAACCGGCGTTGACCCTGGAGGAGATGATCGGGCAGAAACTCATCGAATATATTGCGTTTCCCGATGCATTGAAGGGTAAATACCAAAGTTACACTGAAGCAGACATGAGCCAACTTCGCAATGTGGGCTATCACGCGCCTTTTCTCGATGTGGATGAAGGCGTTGCCCGCTACATGGCCGCCTTGAAGGGACGTTACCCGGCGTGACGGGAAAGCGGTTCAGGTCTCCCGTATTCCATCCCAAAGGAGAACTGCCGTGCAATCGAAAATACGACTCTTTCGCCTTCTCTCCACCCTGCTTTGGGCGTTTTTTCTGTGGACGTCAGGGGGGGTTGCCTGGGCTCTGGTGGACCTCAATTCCGCCAGCGAAACTCAACTTCGGACGGTCAAGGGCATCGGGCATACCCGTGCCCAGGCCATTCTGACCTGGCGCGCCCATAACGGCGCCTTTCACTCCGCCGCCGATCTGCGCAAGGTGAAAGGATTCGGGGAAAAAACCATCGCCAAGGTGGGGCCCCATCTCTCCATTCAGGGACAACCGCTGATGAGGGCACCCAAACAGGGTCCGATGGCCGCTCACCCCTAGTTTTCAAGGCAGCAGTATAATGGACCCTTTACGCATCAAGGTGGCGAGGGTCATGGACGAGAAAACCATTGAATCTTGTATCGGAGAGACCCCTCTGGTTCGATTGCAACGCCTCCCAGGGCTGACCCGGAACCGGGTGTATGCCAAGGTGGAGGGCAATAATCCGGCGGGCTCGGTCAAGGACCGTCCAGCCCTGTCCATGATCCGTCATGCCGAGGAACGTGGACAGATCAAGCCGGGGGATACCCTGATCGAAGCCACCAGTGGTAACACGGGCATTGCCCTGGCGTTTGCCGCCTCCTTGCGCGGCTATCGCATGATTTTGATCATGCCGGAACAACTCAGTATCGAACGACGACAGACCATGCGTGCCCTGGGTGCTGAAATCCTGCTGGTCCCCAAGTCGGGGGGGATGGAGGCGGCGCGCGATCTGGCAGAACAGATGGCCAGGGCAGGCGAGGGAGTCATTCTCGATCAGTTCAATAATCCCGACAATCCCCGGGCCCATTATGAAACCACCGGACCGGAAATCTGGCGCGATACTCAGGGGACGATTACCCACTTCGTGGCAACCATGGGGACCACAGGGACGATCATGGGGGTTTCCCGTTACCTCAAGGAACAGAATCCCCGGATTCAGATCATCGGCGTGCAGCCGGCGGATGGCGCCAACGTTCCGGGAATCCGGAAATGGCCGGAAAACTATTTGCCGAGGATTTACGAGCCCCAGCGCGTCGATCGCATTCTGGAAGTCACTCAGAAGGATGCGGAAGAGACCATGCGCCACCTGGCACGGGAAGAAGGCATTTTTGCAGGGGTTTCCTCGGGCGGTGGGTGCTGGGGCGCCCTGCAGATTTGCCGGGAAGTGGAGGATGCCGTCATCGTTCACATCGTCTGTGATCGGGGAGACCGGTATCTGTCTACCGGAGTGTACGCCGCCTGATCCAAAAAGAACGGGGGCCCGGTTGTTGTTGTAGGGTCCCCCGTTGATCCCCCTCCTCGGTGTAGCAACGGCGAAATGTCTAGTCCAGCAGCGCGGTAACCGCTTCCTTCTCGCTGCTCAGTTCCCGGCAGGTTTCCTGTATCAGGGACTTGCTCCGGGGGCTGAGTTCAATCCCCTGAACGATTTCATAGCGCCCTTCACGGCAAGTGACGGGCATGCCGCACATCAGCCCTTCTGGAATGCCATAACTGCCATCGGAGAGAACGCCCATGGTGACCCAGTCATCCGCGGGCGTTCCCCGAATCCAGTCGCGCATGTGACTGAGCGCAGCATTGGCTGCAGAGGCTGCAGAGGACAGTCCGCGCGCCTCGATAACCGCTGCGCCCCTCTTCTGGATGGTGGGGACGAAGATCTGCTCGACCCACTGAGGGTCCTGAAAAATCTCGGTCAGGGGCGAACCGTTGACAAGAACCTGAGAGACGTCAGGGAATTGGGTGGTCGAGTGATTGCCCCAGACGGTCATCCGGTGCAGGTCGTGAACCGGGTGACCGATTCTGAGCGCCAGTTGGGTCAGGGCCCGGTTATGGTCGAGGCGCATCATGCTGGTGAAATTGTGCGGATCGAGGTCATGGGCATGGTGACAGGCAATCAAGCCATTGGTGTTGGCAGGATTTCCCACCACGAGGACCTTGACCGTGCGCTGGGCAACCTCGCTCAGGGCTTTTCCCTGGGCCTTGAAAATCCCCCCGTTGATCTCCAGAAGATCCCGTCGTTCCATTCCTTTGGAACGGGGACGACTGCCGATCAGAAAGGCGATATCACAGTCCCGGAAAGCCACCCTGGGGTCCGTGCTGGCAGACATGTCCGACAGCAGGGGAAAGGCGCAATCCTCCAGTTCCATGAGAACTCCCTTCATGACCTGTTCGGCCGCAGGGATGTCGAGCAAGTTCAGGATCACGGGTTGGTCCGGACCCAACAAATCTCCGCAGGCGATCCGGAATAGCAGGCTGTAACAAATTTGCCCACCGGCTCCGGTAATGGCAATGCGAAGGGGTTTTTTCATAGAAGGCTCCACAAAGTTCACGCCGGGGTGAGCAACTGTCTCAGAACAAAGGGCAGTATGCCCCCGTGGCGATAATAATCCACTTCTACCGGGGTATCAATGCGCAGGAGCAAAGGGCAGGTGGTTTGGCTGCCGTCGCGCCGATGAATGGTCAGGGAAACTTTCTGTTGTGGTAGCAGGGGTCCTGTTCCCGTTTCCAGGTCGAAAGTTTCGTCGCCGTTCAGTTCCAGGGTGTTCAGGTCGTCGCCAGGTAAAAACTGGCAGGGTAACACGCCCATCCCCACCAGGTTGCTGCGATGGATGCGTTCAAAACTTTGGGCGATCACGGCCCGCACACCGAGAAGACGAGTGCCTTTGGCCGCCCAATCCCGTGAAGAGCC
>VFSW01013499.1_pt1 | contig 11349 bp, 15 predicted proteins | sample 5358111 | NCBI WGS metagenome assembly VFSW01 (sample SAMN11554181, study PRJNA540505) | mine drainage metagenome | isolation source: sediment from site ElyBrook_90M | place: USA: Ely Copper Mine, Vershire, VT | collected 2017 | reverse complement strand
AGACAGTTCAAAGATGTTCCTAGCAGACTCTGCCCAGAACTCATTAGGCTGCTTGCCGCTGATCCAGTAAGCGAAGAGATCGCGTTGTCAATGTTCCCTCGCGTAGTGTCCATGTTCTTCTGGTTGGACGCATTCGTTCCGCCTGAGCGGTTGCCAAATTGAGATGTGGTATTGAGTTGCTGCTGCCCCTGATCCTGCATAGTCTTAATTTGAGGCGCGAGAACCTTCGCCTGATCCTTGGAATTACCACTCAACAGGGAGTTGAAGAAGTTGCTGGAGTTTGTAACGTTTCCTTGACCAACGCCAGACGCAAATCCTGCGATGTTCCCAGTATTGTTCATTGCCCCAGAGAGCGTAGAATTTGAGCCACCGAACAAACCGCTGAAGAAATTGCTCACAATAATTCTCCTGCTGCACACACTCCCGGATGGCGCAGGTATACTTCTGTACAGAGGATACGCCAAAAACACCCTATACGCAAGAGAAAACTACGTTGCGGGGGTAGATACTACGAGAATGCCGTTTTGAAATTGCATACTCCCGTTCGCTCCACCCGTCGTGAGCTTGGCCGTTGTGATCGTAACGCTTAGACCAGTGCTCGGCAACTGCGAACTTGCAATGTTCCCACTGATGTCCGCGAATGACGGTTGGCTGAGGCTGAATGCTCCGGTCGAAGAATTGTAGCTTGCCAACCACTCGTGGGATACGGCTGGCGTGTTCGCAGGGACGATAGGTGACGATCCTGCCCACCAGTTAACCCCGTCAAAAGCCACGACAGCGGAAGAGTTCTGGAGCAGGGGGAAGGATGCGCCATTATTTATAGTGCCCATAGAGGGCGTGAGCGTTGCTTCCCCTGCTCCAATATTGACGATCCAACAGAACCAAGGTTGGGACTGTGTGGTAAGGCTGACCGCGATAGGAGATGCGTCGGAAAGGACGACGACAGACCCATAATCCCCCTGCTGTGTTGTGTATGTCGTTACTCCACTCTGGTTGTCAACCGCCCCAACCGATGCCGGAGTTGTCGGACTTCCACCCCCTCCCGTGGTTACGCTCTCCTGAACCGTCGTGTTGTTGGTAGTGGGGCCGCTAGTCTTCCCTGCCAATAGGGACATTGCCTGCGTATGGTTATTCAACTTCTGGTAGATGAGCGTAAGGTGCTGTTGAAGCCAAGCGGGGGCTTCTGGGCTGATTTTAGGAGCGAAGGTTAGAATTGGCACAGACTTACTCATACCTGCGCTCCCGGAGACGACAAACCACCGAATGGTTTTTCTACTCTAAAACTCCCATTGTCTACCCCCCAAGATCGGACTATGACCTCCACGTCTGGAAGCCAAAGTGCGAAGCGAGCCGAAGATGTAGCAGAGAATCCGATTAATTTCCATTTATTTGGCGTTAGCTGCGTGAATGACTTTGTTTGCGTTCCTCCACTGCTAGGCAAAATGATCGTCTGAGGAGCGATGGAACCATTCCCAGTATCGACCGTAAAGGTTATCGTAATCGCAGAGGTTGACAGATAGGGTATGTCCATGTAGCGCAAAAACTGCCATCCTTTTCCTCCTAGAGCAGTAATCTCGGTTGTCCAATTGCTTGCCATCTCAGGGAATGGCTGATATTGCCACGCGCTCTCCCCTTGACCTATTCCTCCATACCAAATCCTAGCGTTAGCCTGTGGAACTAACTGAATATCATGCGCTAGGAACGGAGGCCACGAGAAAACGAGAGTCTGTTTCCCATTGAATGTCCCGGTAAACGTAGGCCCAGTCTGACCACCGTCGTACAGAACTTGAAAAGTCACCGGAATGTTGGCCGTATCTGCAATAAGTTTAATGCCCTGAACGAACTTATTGTCTACTCCACCAACTTCCATAATTGGAGTATATTCAGGAATTATCTCAGGATAAGGGTCGAAGTCCCACCTAATTTCCTCTGTCCATACAGCCGCGTTGGAGTTCATTTGCAACTGCACGTCATGGGCTACGATAGGAGGAACAAACGCAAATGATACAACCGTCTTCTTCGCGGCAGGGGTCGTTGCCGAGAAGGACACTGACCCACCATCTGAAGTTACTACGGTAAAGTTTGCTACCGCTCCATTTGTATCCAAAGGAACTACTAATCCGCGTAAATACTTAGCTCCTTGTGCGCCCAGATTTGACCACGCGCTACGCAGGGGGGCATACTCCGGCCACTGGTCGAATATCCAGTTAATCTTCCATTCAGCATCCGGCGCACGTCTCCACGCCACGCCGTCAGTAGAAATCAACCTTAGATCGTGTGCCGTAAATGGAGTTACAAAAGTAAATGGAGTTAGCGTCTGACCGTTCACTGTTACTGGAATTTGGTCAGGAGTTCTCAGTGTATTATCGTCGCTGCGCTCTACACTGAAATTCTTAGCCACGTTGAACGTGTCTAACTCTAGAACGAAACCTCGTATCAGTTTGTTCCCTGGGAACCCACCATTATTCCACTCGGTAGGACGATCATTAATAGAGTCAGGGAGAAGTGAAGTCCAGTGCGGTTCCCAACTATCAAGTACATCTCCGCTTCCTACCGGCCAGCTTAATTGCGCCGCTACGTCTAAAAGATCGTTTCCAATCCCAGCAGTAAAGTCGATTACATATGGAGAAAGGATTCCTGTCCCGGTAAGAGACGTAGGAGAATAACCACTCATGGCTAAAGCATAGCGGTTTGCGTAAAGGGCTAGAGCAACAGGATTGGAAGCAGTGATAAGAGCTTTGATATACACATCTCCAAGCCTCTTTTGCGCTCTAACATCCCCTGAATTTATGCATGGTGTAGATATTACTGCTGTAGATGCTTCTGTTCCTGTAGAGTCAAACTGGCGAACCGTACCGTCTGAGCATCCTGCAAGAATTTGATACACATCTCCAGCCGCCCATGCGTGGCAGTTCACGGTAGGATTATAGACATCCACACTCCAACCCTTCGCTTCCATGTCGTAAACTAGAGTGCGGGGAGTTGAAGTTGTGTCCTGATAGTTATAGAAGACATACCCCGGAACCATCGTGAGTGTTTGCGCGTTAGGTTTCGTGTCGTCGGGAGGATAAACAGTATTTCCTCCAATAACGACTGGAGCGGGAACCTGCCCTGAATGTGGGAATAGATTATAAATAGCCCCGCTAATATCCTGTTCCGGACCTCCACCCTGCGAGACGTAGATTCCGTCCTTAGCTCTCCATCCGATCATAGACCCAAGCGCAGCAATGGCATAGCGCATGTACAGTCCACGAGTCGAGGCAGACTGTACGAGCGTCCACTGACTTCCCAAAGTCCCTGTTACCGTTGCCACTGCGTCGGCAAAGTTCGGGTAGATTAACCAGAATCTATCCGTAGAGAACACAGTAGAAAGTTCAGAAGTTACCGTACCATTCATCAAAGGCTCGTTCGGGCTGGTAACGTAAAGCCTATTCGTATCAGGAGCAGAGTCGAAATTATTCCCCATCGACCACAGCAAGTCGCCCTGATTATTTGGGTCAAGTCCAAAATAGAAGCTACCCGCATTGTCCGGCGTCGGCCCCCATATTACAGGACTAGGCTCTGCTGCTAGAGTTGGCACCGTAATCGACCACGCAAGATTAGTTCCTGCTGGCGGGTATCCGTAAGTTAGGAATCCGGTATCGCTGGTAGTAGCGGTTACGGCAATCAGCGCGGTAGTCGAAGTGGGTCTATTGTAGAGTGTGTATACAATACCTGCGATGTTGATAAGATTTCCCGGTAGCCACCTAACATTGAAGACATCGGTTCCACCTGTACTCGTCACCGCGCCATTAGCTCCTACGGTGCATATTCCTGAACGTGGCAAGTCGATAGAAGGGAACGGTTCGTAATTCTCGAAGCTGAGAATAGGATTTCCCGCAATGGCAAGGTCGCTTTGCCTATCGGCGAATCCTACAGACGTATTCGGTGTCGATCCAGCATAGGTGAAATTATCCAGCGATGGAGTCATCCGATAGTAATCTATGGTGTCTACTTGTGGATCGAGTGATGGAGTAGCTGTCACTGATGCTGAAAGCGTTGTGTAGTAGACGGTGGCTGTAAAGGTAGTCAGGAAGCTACGATCACTCCCGCCAGACGATTGCGTGGTAATCTGGAACCCGATTCCAAAAGATGGATCGTTCACGATTGTAGGAGTTAGCACTGTCCCCCAGCTATCGCTGTCGCCTCCCTGTGTGGCTGTTGAGAAAGATTGGGAGTTGGCAATCCCAGGAGATTTTACTTGACCGATTATCTGCCCTTGATAGAAGAGAGCTACCGATGTTATTATTCCCGTCCCGGCATACTGCCCAATCCACGTCATAGCCGAAAGAACTCCATCTACGTTTACTCCAGTGGGAACAGTAAATCCGAAGTTATGAGCAATAACGTAGTCCGTTACTACTCCAGACCCAACCCTCCCCACTGTTCTCAACTCAGTTCCATTAACCTCGTACTGTAATGCGTTGTAGATGATATTACTGGAAGGAACGGATTCTGATTTTGAACTACTGGTCTGCGGAATGATCTGCGGGGGAGATTCTGGCGATGGATTCGATACTGCACCAGTCACCGATGAGCGATAGGTGTTGCGGTATGTTACCCAATTTGGGCCGACAGCACCAATTGTTGCCAACAGTGTTCCGGGGGTGCCCCCCTCCGATACAGGAAAGGACGGAACTGAAGTGTATCCTGATCCTGCATTCGTCACCGATGCAGCAGTTATTTGACCTCCTGAAATGGTGATTGTGACTTGCGCAAGGGTTCCTCCACCGCCCACCCCATTAATCGGGTAAGTTCCATCTGTCTGTCCGCTACCCGGCGTCACAATAGATACTCCTGTTACCCCTTGCACGGTAGACGCAACGATTGTTGGGGCTATCTGTGGCTCTTTGATGCCAGTCTTGTAAACCGTTCCATCGGAGCGAACCTTGAGCATTCCTGGCACGGTTCCGTAAGCCGAATAACCGGGTATCGTCACTGCTAGAGATGGATCAGCAACATAGCACCACGGACGAGGACTTTCAGATGGGCGATAGGGTAGAAAAGAAAGTGGATTAGTAGATAGTCCTGTCGCCACGCTAGTCGATTCAACATACATCACCCCAGCCGCACCAATGACTCTCACATAGTAAGGCGAAGGTGCGTATGGATCGTTCATCCGTGTCAGGGAAGTTGCTCCTGAAGGCAACGCGGAAGGAATAAGATTACTTCCCAGTGGAGGTCGTGCAGTCATTCTTCCACTAAGAATTTTTCGAGTATTTTGCAGATACGGATAAGACCCCGGATTGAGCGCGTCAGGGGGCATCGTGGTGTTCATTCCGCCACTATTTTCAAATACCATATGGGGCGCGTTATTATCCGGCATTTTCCGCACCCCCGTTCGACTTACTACTGTATCTCGCCTGAGCGCGGTCTTGACTACTTCCACGCTGGTCTATCACATCACTGAAGGCTCCTGTCGATTTCAGCCTACTATTTTCTTGGCTACAAAAGAGGATGAACTGTTTATCCAATTCCGTAGCCGCCATAAATTCTGCCCCACCTAGCTTCACAGACGCTAGAAACTGCGCTTCGTTAAGAACTTGATCCCACTGATCGCGTGAGACTTGCAAATAAACGCCGCTGGAATCGAGTAAGGGGGCATTGGCGAGACATGTTATTCCGACCGATGAATTTACTGGAGAGGCAAAAAAATCCATTCCACACGTCACAATAACCGGGCCAAAATTCGATGGGTTCAAATCCCATCCAACTGAGTATAAGTCAGCCTCTTTGAGTGAATCCACACTGCAAGCCACTCCGTTCACGCTCCCAAGCATGATCCACGGAGTATTGGCAATAACTTTAAGACCATCTAAATATCGTTTTGCAAAATATGCTGACCTTTGTGTGTCTTTAGCTTCTGACTCTCTACCTAGTAGATCGGATAGGGCTGCATATTCTAACAAGTAGACCCAATCGTTTGGAATTCCTAACAAGGTATCGGCAGGAGGAGAAAACGGTGTCCCTGATTGCGAAACAATCGCCTCGTATACTCCCGGTTGATTAGGAGCAATATCCACATCAAACGACAAAGGTGGTTCTGAGGACAATTGAAATGTCTGAGGAGTTCCTGACGGAAGTTGGTAAAGCGGAGACTCGTACCACTCCAGAGCTACCGTATCATCGCGGTATAGCGTGGTAGGAGAATAGAAACTAATTACTCCTGATACCGTTCCTGTATTTTTTAAGGAAAGATTTACTGTCGTCCCACTCACATTGGTAACGATTGCCCATAACGCTATTCCCGTACCGGAAACCGATTGTCCTGCCGCTATGTTGGTCGAAGAGGAAACTGTAATAGAACTTGTTCCGATTGATCCTGTCGCCGTAGGAGAAGTATCCAAAGCAAGGTAGCGCACACGAATACAGTCTAGTGTTGTATCGGGAAGGAATGTCCTGCGTGTGTTCGGGGTCAGAGGAACGTTTTGGAGTAGAACATCGTTACATCCACTTATTTGGAGCATCTCGTTCCTGCGCGACTGTAAGGCGTTTTGTAGATCGGACAAGGAAAATTGACTGGTTCCTGTCCACGCTCCCGCCCCGGTAGGCGGCTCCATAAGCATGTACTGTAATTGGGTGTACGATTGCGAATCGGTTGCGGTTCTCAGACGAGGCGATCCTGCCAGTGATCCTAGCGAGTTCCAAAGGTTGGCGGAGGTAAAGGTAAAATCCGTGCGCCAGGTATTAGTTAATACATTGAAAATCTGCAAGGCGCGAAAGATGTAATTCTGACCCTCAGTAGCCGACCAGAGGGAGGTAGGAGGGTCAGTTAGCGGCGCAGCAAGTCGAGCACCTAACTGAACGATGCCGTCCGTGAGCGTGATCCATTGGTATGATCCTGCCATCTAGCCATCTTACCCTTTTCCCATACTAATCTTTTTCCTGCCGCTAGACTTCTTCCCTTTTGACTTCTTGCTGCCAGAAAGTTGCGAAGAAGCAATCATTAGCGCACCTTCTCGCGTAGGGCTTATGAACTTTTTCGACCAATATTTACGTTCTTTTCCCCCACTCTCACCGGACACGTTGAGTACAAAACCATTTTCCGCGTCGGAGATGTCAATGCTTGTGCGTCCGCTACCACTGCTGGGAGCGGATGCCATGGCGTCCATTACCTTGCTCTTCTTTCGTTTTGCCATTAAATAATCCTCCTCACCCCTTCAACGAAACACGCTTGCTGTTCGCCTTCCTCTTGCCCTTAACCTTTTTATGACTACTTTCGCCCATCGTCGGATACTTGGCATGAACTTTCTTGCGGACTTCAGCCTTCACCGCAGGACTCCCAAACTCAGATACCCGAGCAAGAGCGTTTTTTGCGTGGCTACGGTCCTCGTCGGGGTACGACTTATTTGGCCCAGCAAAATCAGACGACTTGAGGCGATCACGCTTTTTAGTTGTGAGCTTTCCCATGTTCCCCTCCGACTACTTGTGTGAGGTAAGTTTGCGGGTCTTCTTCTTTCCGCCTGCAACATGCTTCGTGTTGACGTGCGTTACGCCCAGACCACCGAATGCAATCTTTGTCTTTGTCTTTTTGGCCATAATGATTCTCCTGTTGGTTCGAGATGTTTACTACTTAGACGCCCTCTTACGCGTTGCCTTCTTACGATGAACAACCTTGTGCTTCTTCCCTGCGACCGCTACATCTACAGCATGAGTTTGAATGTGATGTAAGTGAGTGTAAGCACGATACTTACGATATGCTTCGGCGGACTTGAAATGCTCGGTCGGCATTATGTAGCCTTTTTGGTCATGTGCTTCTTGTGACGCTTCTTGCCAGACTTCTTCTTGGCAGGTTTTCCTGTTGCGGACACCTTCTTCCGCTTCTTGCCGCCGATCTTTACATCGCCGCCATCCTGCTCGCCTGTCATCTGCTGTTCGTCTCCAAACATATAATCTCCTCGTCCGCACAAAAAAAATAGGCCCGAACCTAAGTTCGAGCCGTCGTCACGTCTGGATGAACCAGGGGCGCGAGTCTCTACTGTATGTTTACCACAACGTCAAACGATTGTCACTATAAATCTTCAGACGGCATAATGCCCTCGCGCTGTCAGTATACCGCATACAGCATGGAAAATAATTTTCAATTGACACTTGACAAAAGGCGCAGGGTTTCGTAATGTACCCATAGTCAAGAGTTAACCTGATTGCTGCGAAGCAGTTCCCGCAGCACGGGCGCAGAAGAATGATGGCAAACGATGAAGCTCGAAGCAGGGCAAGTGTGGAGCTACGGGACGATCTCCGCAAAATGACCAAGGATCTCAGCCACCAGTGGCCGAAGGGTACCGTGGAGGTACCGGAGTACCTGCAAGTAGCGGTAGCTGGAGTTCATAAAGAGATAACCACCAACGGAGATGTTGGGGATGGAATAGGCCAATGAGCGAACAAATTGAAGTGAAGGCTACCGGAGGCGTCGGATGGTATTTCTTCGCACTGATTCCCGGCACACTAGCGGGCGCGTTGTTGATGTATCTCGCCTTTTATACTGGAGTGATTGACTGGCAGAAGGCACAGCGTATCGAAGGCCGGATGGATGCGCGCGTGGGAGTCAACGGCCAACTTACGGCTCCCGTCGATCTGATTATCCGTCCGACGGGATGCTTGAAGGTCAGTCGCGCGTATCTCGATGGAGACGGGGAAGATGGCGGAAGCAACCTTGTTGCCTACGTCACAAATGGATGCAACTCGCACAATAATGTGTGGGCTTTGTACTGGCGCTCGGTAGCTCCCGATGGGACGACTATACAGAGTGGGTATGACAACCTTAAGGGAGACTTATCTGCCGGAGAGACTTTGGAAGTACGCGAAAATGTGCCAAATGACTCCAGAACAGTCAAGGTCTTAGTTTGGGCCGCGAACGAGTAGCAGCACTACCTGAAGGAAGTAGGACGGAGCGTACACGGGAGAGGTGAATGATGGGGCCACAAACGATTAAGTGTCCAATATGCGGAGAGCCATACAAGGTTTACTCTATGACAATAGCAGACCAGTCAGCTTGCCGTCAGTGTGTGAAAAAGGCAGAGGCTAAAGAACCCATATGCAGGTGGAACCGGGATAATTTGAACAAGTAGCCACTCGCGCGATGCGGGCAAGGAGAAGGGGATGGCGGACGTGGGAGGGAGGCAAACGATGAGCGACGTTACGCGGTACGGAGCGACGATACAAGTTGCGCCATTGGAGCCGCAAACCTCTTCAAACAGTGAAGAAGGATGCACCATTGTCGAGCTTACGCAGCAACTAAAACGTGTTGAAGATAACCACGCAGCTTCCATTGAAAGTCAAGCGGCGCATCTGGAGAGCGAGCAAAAGCTAGGCCGAGAATTGCGTGATTTGCAGCAGCAACTCGCGCAGAAGGCAGCATGGATCGCGGAACTGGAAGCGAAGGTCATTCGGTATTTTGGTCCGGGGGATTATAGTTGTGAGGTTTGCGGACTTGGAATGTTTGAGCCATGCGAGCACGTCAAAAATATTCCAGAGGAATCGCAGGTCACAGTACGCGGCGAATCGCACAATGCCGCCGAGTACGACAAGGAGGCACCCTGAAACTAGCAGCAATTCTACTGATCGCGGTCGTAGCGGGAGCGCAGACTCCAGCGAAGAAAAATGACCCCAATGCTGAATATGTGAAGCAACACCACTGCGTAGATATGGGGTTTATGCAAGTCGGGGACGGAACTCCGGTAGTGGTAGACGGGAAAAATGTGCAAATTAAGCCGTGGGGGATTGAGTCCTACAAGTGCCCGGATGGAACTTTTGTAGGAGTTGATAGGCCGGTTCCTAAAATAGCTCCTCCTTCGCAAACACCGGCGAAACCAATCTGTCCGCCTAACGGATGTTCCGCAGGGACTGTCCAAGCCGCGCCGATACCATCTTACGACTCTGGCTCGGTAATAGTTTCTAATACATTAGTGTGGTCGCTGGTAGATGCACACGGTTGCACCTATGCGAGCCGGTGGGATGCGGAGAAGAATGTCTGCGCTATGCAAATCAAGTTCGCTCCAAGCATAGGGCCGATCACATGCTCGCCCGTTGCACCAGAAACAGGCTCGGATGAGATGCAAACGATGGTGTGCTGGTACGCGCCAAAATCACAGGGACTGAAGAAATAGCACGGAGGATTAGATGAGCCAACAACTTGCAATCCGTTATCTGGGAGCAGCAATGTGGGGATTTGTGTCTGCGAACTTTATATTTCTTCTCGCATACTTCACAACAAGTAAAATTGTGTTTCTTCACGCCGAATGGGGGACGTGTGCATTGTCAGTTGCCTGCAAGCTAATAGCGATCGGTTTAGAGCGCGAGTAGTCAACCGAAGCAGTAGCACAGGAGGATTAGATGGATTCATGTATGCCAGTTCGCAAATACGGCTACAAAAATATCTATACCTGCCAGAAGTGTGGCGGACAAACAGTCACCATCGACATAGATGAGGGCGTAACACCGTTTATGCTCAGATGCCGCGCGACCGGGGAAGAGGGCGATTGCGATGGGATGGCGCAGTCTTGTATGTATCGTGTTCCTGCTAACTCCCCAGAACCTCAGTGGGAGTGGTTTACGCCGCGAGGGTTTGAATACAGAGAGCTAAGCCCTCAGATGAAGGAGCACGTTGATAAAGGTGGTCTCGTCATCCGTAAGAAAGGGAGACATGAACAAGATGCCCCAACGGGTTACTATCGTGATTCTCATGGCAGTCTACGCCTCGCATCGCCCTCTCACCCGAAGCGGTAGAAGCACTCGCCGATGAACAGAGGACTCAGATGCAAAACCTCCGGCGATATGCGCCATGTGTACGCAGGGAGCACGTTTAGCACGTCCAGACCCGCGCCTTGCATCAGCGTCCCCTTCACATATCCGCTCGACAGCGTTTCAGTCGCAAACTGGCTGCAATCTTTCCGGTCGGTGCTGTACATCTTCCTGCGTCGTAGCAGCATCCCTATGATGCCCCGATAGTCATACTGGATGCCGATGCAGGCGTCCATATAGGCCATAGCGCGGTCGTACTTTTCCTGCGCCACGTCCAGCGCATAGCGGCGTTCCCATATCAGTCCCTTGTCAGCCCAGTTGAGCGGACGCGCTTCGATGCCAGTCCATGCATGTGCGCCGATCCACGATTGCCCATCGCGGCTCAGCATCTCGCAGTGATCCATGAACGAAAAGGTCTCACCCGTGATTAATCGCGAGATGAGACCCTTCGAGTTGATGAACCGGATGACGATGGAGGGCATTACGCCGGAACCACCGGAACTAGGTCAGCCGGATTGACGGAAGTGATCTTGCTCGCCGTGAGTCCAGCCTGCACCGCCGCATCGAACG
>VFSW01013498.1_pt1 | contig 11349 bp, 11 predicted proteins | sample 5358111 | NCBI WGS metagenome assembly VFSW01 (sample SAMN11554181, study PRJNA540505) | mine drainage metagenome | isolation source: sediment from site ElyBrook_90M | place: USA: Ely Copper Mine, Vershire, VT | collected 2017 | reverse complement strand
TTGCAGGTTTATATCAGAGCTTGATGCTTCAAGGTCCTAGAACAGAAGGCATCTGAACATTATTGCAGCTTATGCTTTTTATGCTTTATATCTTATTTAATCTAAACTGTTTGAATGGATGGCAAGATATTCAATAGTAGGGTCCTGAAATCGCAGGGATTTGGCACTGCGCTGATAATAGCCATAGCAATACTTGATCTCGGATCTGCATACAAGCTCTTTTCGTACCAGCAGATGCTGTCCGTGCCAGCGATGTCTAGCCTTCTGCTCCTGATGCTTATGTCATTTGCATCTCTGTTATTCCTTAACTGTGTCTCTTCAGAACGATCTGGCAAAAATCCTGCATTGCTTATCGTCACATTTGCATCCGCAGCACTACTGGCATACTCGATTGCCTATGACTGGAGCGTAATATCACAAGGTTTTGGCACAAGTCTTGGCAATTATATCGCATCTGCATTCTTTTCCGTGGTGTTCCTTGCAATTTTAGGACCCATTTACAGAAAGAAGCTATCTGGATACAGATTATGGATTCTTCTGATTGCATCTGCGCTGATAATGGCGCTCATTGCATTTGCATTCATGAGCGCCTTTTCAGTTCAGGCCGCCTATCGCCCAGCCGACGAGACGGCGTACAACTATTATGCCGCATTCCTGTTCGCACATGGACAGAGCCCCTATTCCGCAGGCATGCAACCGATACTGGAACGTTACGGCATAGCTGAAGTGCCTACAATGAACGGGAGCTATGAATATTACTATGGCTATCCGCCCCTTAGTTTCGCCATGTGTGTTCCGATGGCGGCCTTTGGCCTTTCGGATGCATTCGCATTCAAGCTGCTCATAGTATTTCTAGCCGCACTCGGCGCAGTTGTCGCCTACTACGCATCAGGATTCAACAGGTATTTGCTGCTGCCTCTGTTTGTGTATCTCTCTTTTGCATATTCTATAAACGTCTCGAACCAGTTCGCTGCCGTGTCTGTGGTGCTTGTCATTGCATACATTGCAATGAAGGACAAGAGGCTTGCATTGTCAGGAGTCCTGCTTGGGATCGCCATGGGACTGCATCAGGTATCCTGGTTTGCAGCACCGTTCTTTTTCATATACGCATTCAATGCGTTCGGAAGGAACGCGCTTTACAGGCAGTTGCTTGCATCCATGGCCGTTCTCTTTCTGATAAGCCTGCCGTTCCTCTCGTCAGCTGCGTACCTGCACGATGTTTTTGGGCTCTTTGGGGCAAGCAACACATTCTACGGGGTCAGCCTTGCGGATTTGACGCTCGGCTTCTTCGGCGTGCCAAACGGCGCGCTGTTCTTCATGGCTCTGACTGCGTTCTTGTTCTCGGTGGCAATGTATTACTTTTACAACAGGACGCTGCTGCGCTTCATGGCGCTAATACCTGCATTCATATTCCTGCTGTCCTGGAAAGACATAATCAATTACAGCATTCCATACATGATGCTATTCGTCGCGATCGAATACGGACGTGGGAACGCGCAACTTAAGGATAGGATTGTGAGCAAGAAGCCGATTGTGGTCGCGTTGGCGGCACTTGCGGCGTTGCTTCTTGCCATGCTGATCTACTTCCATTCACAGTACCTCAAAAACCAGCAATTGAGCATACAGTCAATACTGATAGACATGCAAAAGCCAGCCAATTCCCAAAATAACACCTTCCTCTCGATGCAAATTGATGTGAAGAACAACCTTGATTACAGCAGGCCGATGCTTTTATTTGTCCTGAGTACTGATCCGGGCAGCTATAACTGGACGATACTGAGAAATCAATCAATAACGGCAGATGGCAGCGGAACATACATTCTGGGCTATCCTATACACATAGAGAATGGAACAAAGATAGGATTCATCATTATCAGCTACGACTACATGGAGTTGACGGTACTCAACATGTCTGACTTTTTGCGCAACGTGAACTCTTCAGCACATGTCGTGGAGTATTCCTGGAAATAGAAAAAGATATATGAAATGATTAGTATATTTATCAATTGATTTGCATAGAGGATGATGATGGACATCAAACAGTCGGCATCAAAGGATATAGAATTCGATATACGCAAGAAGCCCAGCGGAAGCGTCAATGCGACCATAATTGACAAGTAGGAGAACCTGAACCGCTTCAGCTACGGCAAGGGGTTCGATATAGACGGCCCCTCTACGATAACCTTCGACGTATATAACATGGAGCTCACAGTGCCTCCAGAATTCGTAGAGATAGATGGTACCTTGTCGATAATGCTTGATGGGTCGAAATTCATAGAGATGCCGACCAACCAGCTGATCGCAGGCGTCAATACGCTGGACATGAGCCAGGTGGTCGGAAAGGGGCACAAGATATCTGCAGTGCTCAACTATACCAACGTGAAGGGCCTTGGACACTACAACCTGCAGCTCAAGCTGCAGAACAGATGAGGGGCAGGCGCGCTTTGGAGGATGCGGTATTCGCCTTTATCTCTTTACTTCGCTCCTTCTCTTGAGCATCACTGCGATAAGGACGGCGTTCGCGCAGATCAGGACCGTTGGATAAAGCACCGTTACAAGGCTTATTGACGATAGCGCAAATATGGAGACTGCGAATGCTACTGCGCCGAGCACGAAGATGCTCATAGAGTCCTCGTACGGCTTGGCATAGGCCTTCCTTATGGTCGGCACTATGGCTATTACGTCAACTACTGACGCTATTACCACGCCCCAGAGCGGATTCGTTGTTGCCATCCACAGGACTATGCCAAGCAGGGCAAGGGAGAGGCTTGCCTTGTCTATCAGGGTTATTTTGACATCGCCCCTGCGCATCGAGATCGCAAATATCACCAGGTTGAGGGTGGCCTGTGCGCCTATGACCCATTCGCCTGCGCCGCCTCCCTTCGAGGTTGAGAGGAAGAAAACTATCAGCTGCAAAAGCCCCCAGATGAGCCATGAGAAGGCGTGGGGCTTAATCCTGCGCTTAAGGATGTCATTGAAGTACGGGACGTATCCCGCAAGCCCTATCACTGTAGAGATCACTCCAAGTATTATCTGGTACTCCAGGAACTGCATTTAAAGACTCTTTTTGCGTTTTGGGCAGTGATTACTTGATTGGGAATCCTCTTATATAAATGCACCCGCCTAAAGTAACCAGGTTTGTGCGCTATGGACTTTACGGTGCTGGTCGAGGTTATAGCGGCTGTGGTAGGATTCTGGATAGCCGCCGAGCTTACTGCCATAGGCACTGAGCAGATAGAGCCACTGATGGGGCAGGGAATGGCCGGAGGAGTGGTGCTCGGGCTTTTAGGTGCGCTTCCTGAGACCATATTCGTGATAATAGCCACCCTCTCGTCATCGTACCAGATAGCTCTCGGCTCTGCGTTAGGGGGTAACATAATACTGTTCACGCTTGGCATAGGCATCGTGGGAGTTACTTACGCGCTGAAATGGAAGAAGCCCATAAAGATGAAGGACGACTACAAGGTGGAGCTCTACTTCCTGCTGGCATCCACGGCAGTCCTTGCAGGAGTGATGCTTTACGGTTCTCTAAACGTGATATCTGGGGGCGTGCTGGTCCTTGTGTATCTTGCATACGTTGGATACAGGTACGCAAATGCGCATAGAAGAGTGAGGCTGCATGCTCGCACCGAGAAGGGGAGGAGCGCGCTGCTAAGGGGAGGCATATACCTTATTGCAGGAGCGCTGATAGTGCTCGCGCTGTCAAGGACGTTCGTTGGGGCCATATCGGACCTGTCGCAGTCGATAGGGATATCGCCGCTGTGGCTTGCGCTCGTGGTGTCCCCGCTTGTGGCTGACCTGGACGAGAATCTCAATGCCAACAGGATAGCGATGCGTAGCAGCGGCGGAGGATCTACGGCGATAGTGAGCTTCATAGGAGGCAAGCTTCAGAACAACACGATGCTGCTTGGGCTCATAGGGCTTCTTGCCGCCCAGAGCGTTGGAATAGGCACGGCTGCAACGGAGTTCATTGCGGTGATAATTGTAAACCTGCTGGCTGCAGCAGTGCTTCTGCGCGGAAGGCTAAGCTATGGAGAGGGAGTGATGCTCATAATCGCATATGCCGCGGTAATAGCGGCAACTTTCATCCTATGAACAGGATCAGATATTGTTGAGCCTTGCCTTTATCTCTTCCGTTGTGAGCTTGGTGCTTAGCAGCGGTATCTTCTCTATCTGCGCTATCTTTATCGCAAGCTTGTCCATGTCTGCCACGTTCTGTATGACCACTATCCTTGGCTTTATCGGAGCGACCCTGATGACCACCATAGGGGACCTGCCTGTGCTGACCTGGTCGAATATGAAGGCCCTCTCGTTAGTGGGCCCGAAAAGCTTGGGATACTCGCTCGGCGAGATCTCGAGTATGACCCTTATGCTGTCTATGAGGGTGTATCCGAATATCTTTACCGTGTCAAGCAGGTTAGGGTTGGATATTATCTTTGCGTCTATTATCCTTGCGAAGTCGGTTCCGGTTATAGGCGATGCAAAATCGTGTATGAGGTAGAATGGGTCCTTCTCCTGGGGGAGGTTGTACTTCTCCAGGTTCCTAACCACCTCTCCTCCGCGGGAGCCGTCTATGGTGAATAGGGCCGTGACGAATCGCTTTATTATGCCCACGCCCGGACTTGCCCTCCTGTTGCCCTCGTAATCGCTTATAGTTGAGGTAGAGATCTTCAGGAACTTTGAGAGCTCGACCTGCGATATGCCGAAAAGCTCCCTCCATTTCTTCATGGTGCTTCCCGGGCTGTCCGACAATGCTATCTCTCCGGCTATTCTTTCCTGCAGGGTGTCCATACGGCTATTATCTCAGCTTAACTATTTTAATACCCATTACTTATTTGCCTTCCTTTTCCTCCCATTTGCTCTTTTCCTGCTGCCAATTGGCCCGCAAGCCGGCCTTGAATGCACGTCGGCTGCAGGCGGCAGCTCTGGGGAGTTATTCTTTGGGGACAGGAAGATGGAATAGAGAACCACCACTATGCCTCCAAAGAACAGAAGGGCGCCGGACACCCCGTATGCCGCGCTGGAGAGGATTGCACCGTCCAACTGGGACGTTGGCTTTGCTATCAGGGAATATGCAACCATGACCGAAAGGGGATTGGGGTTGTAAAATACTGCATAATAGTTGCCTGGCGGAAGTATCACGGAGGAATTGTAGTATGCCTGCGCAGAGGTTGCGTTGCGCTGCTGGTATGGGAAGATGCCGTACGAGCCGTTGTAGACGAAATCTAGCGTCCCCTTTCCACCCATGAGTGTCGCGTTGGGCTTAGAGCTGTTCATCTCATGGAAGTATGAATCGAACCCTGACTGGTTGAAGAGCGCAAAGTTCACGGCGTTTGCGCTCGTGTAGTAGACGAATCCTACTGCGGTGGCGTTTGGCAGGGAGAAGGCGTCATATATGGTGTTGTAGGGGAGAATGCTCAGCTCCTGCACGCTGCCTCCTGTGATTGTGCTCTGGATGCTCTGGGTGCTCAGATAGATCACGAACAGGGAGACGATGAACAGGAGTACGCCCATCTTTGTAAGGTTCTTCATGGCAGATCCAGATATAGACTTCCACTAAATGCATAAATTTATATAAGGTTGAAGGCCACTTTAGTCTAAGGGATTGCATGGCTGATGTTGACCTCGTACAGAGCGGTATAGAAGGGCTCGATGCCATGCTGTTCGGCGGCATACCCAGGGAGAACCAGGTAATGGTTGGCGGAGGGCCTGGAGCCGGCAAGAGCCTGCTGACCTTTGAGTTCATCTACAAGGGGGCGCTTGCAGGAGATGCAGGGGTGCTGTTCGCATTCGACGAGAGCCCGAGGAAGATAATCAACAATGCCAAGGAGGCCTTCCCAAAATTCACAAGGATAGACGAGATGGTCGATTCCGGGATGATAAGGATAGAGGGAAGGGATTTGCTGCAGGACGCATTCAACAGGTACGAGCAGACGGGGCTGGAGTTCGGGAAGATAGTCTCTGACATGGAGGCGACGATAATAAGCACCCATGCAAAGCGCGTGGTGGTGGACTCATCCTCCGATTTCGAGCTTGTAATAAAGGATCCGATAGTGTACAGGAGGTCCATGTGGGCGCTTGCTGCCAATTTCAGGAGGCTCGGAGTGACCACCATGCTCACTTCGGAGATACACACGCCTGACAGGGACAAGCTGATCTTCAAGCCAGAGCACTTCATATTCGATGGCATAATACTGATGTACCAGACAGGGGAAGAGGCACGCAGGATACACGCCCTTGAGGTCATAAAGATGAGAGGGTACAAGCACAGCTTCGCCACAGCGCCCTATGAGATAACATCGGATGGATTCAGGGTCTACTCCCCGGAGCTCATAAACAAGTAATTAATATGTTGGATGGATAATCTTACCAGTGGTGTCAGTTGGCATATCCAGGCTCTAAAAACGTGAATGAAGCAAAGAGGAATGATGACTCCCTTAGGCTTTATGCTGCGGCTGCTGCGGTCCTTGTTGCTCTGGCAGCGGTATCGGTGCTACTGGTGCATTCTACCTCTGGCAGCGCTGCATCGAGGTGCAGAACGATGCTCTTCCAGCAGGACAGGTACGGATGCGCTGAATCGTTGGCAGTATCCACCAAAAACGCATCGATGTGCGCAGGCCTTCCAGGGCTTTATCAGGACTCATGCTATCTGAGCATAGCCGTGAATACTACAGACGCGGCGCTATGCTCAAGGATAAACTCGAGCGGGATAGCGGGCCAGTGCTATCTCTATATGGCTAACCATACTGGAAATGTCTCCATGTGCACTAGCATCCAAGGCTCGGCAGGGTCAGAGTGCGCATACATGCTTGCGCTTAAGACCGGCAGCATTGCCGACTGCGCCTCTGTGCTTGGAGACGGAAGGGGCTACTGCAATGACACAATACATTTCAACAACGCGCTTAGATACGACAATGCAAGCATGTGCGCCGCCATGAGCGCAGACAACAGCACTGCGGCAAGCGAGAGCATAATGCAGAACCTAAGCCTTTCGGGCTACAGCGGCCTGTTGCTCAACATCACGCAGGCAGTCGAGATGATGGTCTTCTACAACCAGTCGATCGGAGCAAGGGACATATGCTATGCCGGCCTTGCATACAAGACCCAGAACACAGCATACTGCGGATACATACAGAGCAATAGCCTTGGATCGGCATGCGAAAGCGGCGCGCAGAAGCAGCAATACAGCAATTCGAGCCTGAACTCCAGCGCGGCGCTTAACATGACTGCGCTGTTAAACTCCTGCACCGGAACCCAGCAGGAGATATTGTCGTGCAGGTATTCCTACATGTCACTTGAGGCCCTGCAGACTGGCAATGTCTCGATATGCAAGAGTATACCATCCAACTACTCGGCCACATGCTTCTATTACCTGGCAAGGAAGTACAACGACACGTCATATTGCGGCTACATCGCAAACGCCACGATCAACGGCGCCTGCGCAGGAGACATAACTGGCGCGTATCCGACGAGCACGAACACGAGTGGTTGATTGCTGGGCATAATTTCATGCATAAAACATGGCGTCTCCAGGGAGAGATCCTACTTCATAGTAAAGCTGGAGGGCGACTTTGGGACCGAGCAAGTTGACGGCAGCCTTCCCTTCAAGGTTGGCGACTTGGTAGAGCGCAAAGAAGACGGGTCAGTGGTCCTTGCAGAAGGCAACGCAGTCGACCCTGAAGTGATTCAGGGAAGAATAGGCGACTTTGTGAGGCTGACAGTAAAGAACGCCGAATACAAGAGCGGGAATACTGATGCAGACCTGATCACGCGCGCGATGTGGCCGAGGCTGCGCGACGTGGCTAAGACCATAGTGAGGAAGATGCTCGTATCCGCGCCGATAATAGTCAGGTTCCATAACGACGCGGACGGATCTGGCGGGGCATACTCCCTTTATCTTTCCGCAAGGGAGCTCGCCTCAGGATCCTCGCTGAAGCCTAACTTCGTATGGCTGATGCAGAAGGGCGTGTCTTACAGCCCGTTTGACTTGGAGAATGACATACTGATAGCAAACAACTACGGCTGCATGGAAAAGCCGCTGCTCGTGCTCATCGATTTCGGGACAAACCCAGACAGCAATGCAGGTCTGGAGAAGGCCGAGGGCAGATTCGACATAGTCTGGCTCGACCACCATCCGCTGGTGAGCGAGTTTGGGGGTGCAAGTCTTGCGGGATACATAAACCCGTGGCAATTCGGAGGCGATTCGAATTATACAGCCGGGCTTTTGACTTCAGTTATGTGCAGATCATTCTCGGATGTGGACACAAAGGAGGCTGCAGGGGCGTCGCTCATAGGAGATTATAGCTCGTACTCAACATCTGTTGGACAGGACCTCTCTGCGCTGCTTGATTTCATAACTAGCGACCTCCAGGCCATATTCGGTCCTGGAAAGACGAACGTGACGCCTCAGGAGATCGATGCGCTGATAACGGACAGGGACAGGTCGCGCGAGCTGCTTGAGTATGCCAATATGCGCATGGATGAGGCGCTTGACAACGGAGTCAAGTCGATAAAGAGATACTCGCTGGGAAGCTCCAATCTGGCCGTCCTTGATTTCGAGGATATAAGGTCGGAGGACTCAAAGTACCCGCTTCCGGGCAGATTCGCCTCTAAGCTGCTGGACAGGCTTGATGCAATGGGCATGAAAAGGGCCATACTTGTGGTGAGCGTGGGCTCGTACCTCCTAATGAGGATAGACAGGGACCTCTGCAAAGACTTCGACCTGATGAAGATACTTGACGAGATGAAGAGCAGGTATCCTGACGAGATAGCCGGGGGAGGCGGACACAGATGCGCAGGAAGCATAAAGCTCAAGTTCAAGGAGCTTGGTAAGCAGATGACTACGTCTCTTGTGACGCTGATAAGGTCGCAGCTCGGTCAGCATGCGGATGAATGAAGCACGGCTGCAGTTTTGCACATATAAGTTTGCGTATGCTAATGCAGGATAAGCCTATGCTAATGGGAAGCTTTGCGGAAAGCCTCATGCACCGTGGAACCAGAATCCCTTCTCCTTCTCGTCCTTTTCTCCCTTTCCCAGAAGCTTGTGGACAAATGATCGCTTCTTTGGCGGCCTTGTTGTGTGCCCATATTCCTTTGCGAGGTCCGGATGGCTGTCAAGGTATTTGGACTGGAACTCCTTGAACTTGCCGTACTTTGCCTTTATCATCTCCTTCTGCTTCTGCTCCCACTCAGGCTTCATCTTCTTCCACTCCTCCCTACTGTACCCATACGGTGCGTGCTCCCTTATGGTCGCAGGCTCGAACTGGTATTTGTATATCTCCTCGAAGTAATCGAGGTCCCTCTCCTTTGTGTGGGCCGTCTTGACGTTTATGCCTTCCTTTGCCAGGAAGTCGATGAGCTGCTGCCTGCTTGTCTTCTCTTTCCTGTTCTTTGCCTCAAGCGGATTGTATGTTATCGTTATCCTGTTCCAGTTGAACTCGACCTTCGCCTTGAGCACAGAGTCCATCAGAAGTAGCCTGTACTGCAGCCTTGCAGAGTGCTCTATGTCCTTGAGCTCGTCCCTGCTCAGGTCGGAGAAGATCACCTCCTTTATCATCCTATAGGGAACCCTAAAGATCTTGCCGTTGTACTCCACCTTATCGTCATACTCGGCATCCTCAGCCTTGAGGTCCTTTAGAAAGGCGCTCTCCTCTGGAGCGCTGTCGCGCCGGTCCATAAATTATACCTAGTAAGCAAAGTAAGATATTACTTTCTTCAGCATGATCCTCCGCAACCGCAGCCTGCGCCTCCTCCGCAGGCTCCCTGCTCCGCGCCTCCGCAGGCGCATGAATCTCCGTCCTTGTGGGAGTGCTGCTCCTTTGGAGCGGCTGCCTGCTGCACCACCCTCTTCACCGGGTTGGTAGATGCGAGGCTTGCCCTTGATGGATAGGTCCTGCCGGTCTTTGCTGCCATTGATGCGGCCTCGGCCTTGTTTACCGGAAGCTCGAAGAAATCAATCATCTTGCCATAGGTTCTCTTGTAGGACTCCGTGGCCTCTATCTCCTTGACATTCCTCACGTACTTGTCCCCTCCGTAGTTCCAGTCGTTGTGCATGTTCTTCCACTCCTTTGAAGGTATGGCATACTGCCTCTGGATCTTGTCCCTGTACACCTCTGGGAAGACGTTGAATGTGCAGAACGGAAGCACCCTGCCGTCGGGCATCGCATAGTGGATGTCGCACTTCTCAACCCTCTTTATATCATAAGTGTACTCGTCCTGGAAGTGCATCATTCCGAGGAACAGGCTCTTGAGCTGGAACTTGCCCATGCTCGCAAAGTCGTGGTTGAAGACCACAGACATGAGCAGCTTGGTGAAGTTCACAGACTTCGGCTGCTTCTCGGCGTCTATATACCTCTTTATGCCGTTGACCGCCTTGAGTGCCATGAGCCTTCTCTGGAGCTTTGACTTGCCCTCCATCTCATTTACGGTGTTCTGCAGATGCTCTAGCATTCCTGCCGCGTCTACGAACCTTGTCAGCGGCACTATCTTGCCGTCGGAATCCTGGAATATGTAGGATCCTGCTCCGCATGCGAAGTGGATCGAGAGGTCGTACTTGTACTCGCCGGTGAGCGCCTCTATGAACTTGTTTATACCGCCGACATAAGGTACTGAGAACCAGTCCTCCTTCGTTATGACACCGCCGGTCTGCTCCTCTATGAGCTTTATCGCTCCGGGTATGGATATCCTCTGCTTCTCCCTGAGCCTTGAAGGCATCCTTCCCACAAGCGATACAGGCTGGAAGTTCACCGCCTTTACGACATCGCTGTTGTTGAGGGCGAAGTTGATTATGTTGCCAAGCTCGTGGTCGTTTATCGTCCTTATTACAGTAGGCACTAGCACTATCCCTAGATTGGCCTTCCTGCATGCATCCAGCGTTGCCGGAGCCTCCCAGTGGTTCTTAGGGTTGGCCCTCTTAGAGACGCCATCGTAGCTCATGTACAGGCAGCTTACTCCCGAGTGCCTTAGCTTGACTGCCATCTCAGGATTTGCGCCCAGGTTTATTCCGGTAGTGTTGAGCTGTATCTGGTCGAATCCCGCCTTCTTTGCCATATCCACTATCTTCACAAGATCCTCCCTCATCGTTGGCTCTCCGCCGGTTATCTGCAGCGCGTTGGCCGGGATCGGCTTTTGGTTCCTAAGAACTGTGAATATCCTTTCTATCTCGTCCAGTGTAGGCTCGTATATGGCCTCGCCCTCCTTTGCATAGAAGAAGCAGTACCAGCAGCTTAGATGGCACCTGTTTGTTATGACGACATTTGCAAGCCCTGTATGTGACTTGTGCCTTTCGCATATCCCGCAGTCGAACGGGCAGTTCTCCCCCTTGTTGACATAATTAGGGTTGTCGAATCC
>VFSW01013497.1_pt1 | contig 11349 bp, 9 predicted proteins | sample 5358111 | NCBI WGS metagenome assembly VFSW01 (sample SAMN11554181, study PRJNA540505) | mine drainage metagenome | isolation source: sediment from site ElyBrook_90M | place: USA: Ely Copper Mine, Vershire, VT | collected 2017 | reverse complement strand
CCCATCCTGTGCTGGTCAACACGCCCGCTCCGATGCCCCCCGCGAGTGCCATCCGCGTGCGGGACACGCTTTCCGTTGCAGGCGCGCCCACCACCCGTGCCCCCGTCGCCCCGGGCACCGACGGAACGTACACCGTTCAAGTCGGATCGTTTCGCGCGCAGGCGTCAGCGCAAAGCTTTGCCCAACGGCTCCGCGAGCGTGGACACCGGGCCTTTGTGTCCGGTCCCTCCACCACCCCGGGCGGCGTGGTGTGGTACCGCGTCCGGGTCGGACCCTTTCCCTCGCTGCGCGAAGCCAATGCGTACCGTGGGGAGTTCGAGTCCCACGAGCGGATGCCCGCCCTCGTCGTCCACCGGGACAACGCCGCCGCCGACCGGGAGTAACCGTAACCCTCGTCGCGAGCGCCGCAGCCCTTCAATCCGTCGCATGCCCGCGCAACGCGATCTGGAGCACCTGGCGGGCGACCGTGGACGCCTTGACGCGCCACACAGGACCGTTGGCCACCATCACCGCCACGCTGAGTCTCCGCCCACCACCGTCGGCGTTGCCCACAAACCATGTGTACGCACGAAAGGGCGCCGCGGCGTTGAGCGTTCCCGTCTTGCCGCCCACGGTGACGCCGTCGAGGTACGCACGTCCCGCGTCGTCGTGAAAGGCTGCGCTGGCGGTTCCGTCCGAGACCGTCCTGAGCATCATGTGGCTGATGGAGGCTGCAATCTCGGGAGACACCGCCCGACGCCAGGGGTGCGGCCCGCCCGCGGCCACGACGTCTCCGTGCGCGTTCCGCACGGTGTCCAGGATCCATGGACGCATGAGCTGCCCGCCGAGCGCAACGCCTTCGGCCAACAGCGCGCCGTGCAGGGGAGACAAATGCGAGTTGGCAAAGCCCGCGGCCGTGCGCGCAAAGGACAACGTGTCCGTTGGAACCGTGACCGCCGAGGCTTCAACCGGGACGTCAAAGGGAATCACTTCGCCAAAGCCCCAGGCGTGGGCCATCGAAGACTCGTCGTCGGGGTGCAGACGCTCGAGCGCACGGCGGGCAAACACCGTGTTGATCGACCGGGCAAAAGCTTCGGACAGTGGAACACACTCGTGGTCACGCCGCGGGTCGGACACGAGGTCACGCTCGGTGAGCGCGTGAAAGCCGCCGCTGTAACAGGTGGTGGTGTCTTCGCTCAGCCCGGTTGAAAGCAACGCGGACGATGTCACGATCTTGAAGACGCTGGCTGCGGGGGGCTCGGACGCGCGGGCGAGGTCACCGCCAGGGCCGTGCGAGGCGTACACGAGTACACGGCCTGTCGCGGAGTCCAGGACGACGACGGAGGCTTCGGGAAGGTCGTGGCGGGCGAGAAGGGCCGCGGTCGCACGCTGCCACGCGGGCTCCAGGGTCAGCGTGCCGCGCTGACCGTCGGGGAGATCCACGGTGTACCGCCCGTCGGGGCCGGGAACCGCGGATGTGGGATGAAAGCCTTCCCATGGCGCGGTGATGGTCGCGGGACCGTGGGGACGGCCTGGAGAGTGGTCCGCGGTGGCCAAGCCGGGGGATGTCGGCGCCGAGGCGAGGCGACGTTGGGCGTCGGCCCGGCGACGGAACGCCACCACGGGGACGAACGCCCCCGAGAGTCCAACGGCCAGGAGGATCCGTGCGCGGAGGTTCACGGGGTTGCGGTATCGGAATCCATGGGCATACGTCAACTTTCGGGGGACGAACGACTGCGGGAGCGCAGTGGATTGGTTGTGAAAGCCAGGACAAGGGTACACTGACCTTCGTGCCCGACGATGTCACCACGTCGCCGCGATGGACCGTTGGCCCTGGGGCGAGATCCCCGAGTCACCCGGTGGACTCCAGGGCGTGCCTCGTGGTGCTGCACGGAGAATCCATCGGCCGGAGGATTCCGCTGACGGAGGGCATGGTAATGCTCGTGGGGCGGTCGTCCGAAGCCGACTTGCAGTTTTCTGAAGAGAGTGTTTCGAGACGGCACGCGCGGGTCGAGCCCGGGACCAATGACCGTGGCGCGCCCGTGTGGAAAGTGACGGACCTCGGGAGCACCAACGGTACCCTGGTCAACGACCGCGCGGTCACCACCATCGAGCTCCGTCACGGCGACCATATCCAAGTGGGGCGCAACTATCTCAAGTTTCTCGCCGGGGGCCACGTCGAGTCGTCGTACCACGAAGAGATCTACCGCCTGGTCACCACCGACGGGCTCACGGGCCTGGCCAACCGCCGTGCGTTTGAAGACGCCCTCGCGCGGGAGTTCTCCCGGTCGACGCGGTACGCCCGCCCGCTCTCCGTGGTGCTCTTTGACATTGATTTCTTCAAGCGGCTCAACGACACGTACGGCCATCTCGCAGGGGATGCAGCCCTCCGGCAACTCGCGGGGATCCTCCGAGGCAACGTCCGCCGGGACGACCTCACGAGCCGTCTCGGGGGCGAAGAGTTTGCGGTGCTTCTCCCTGAGATCGATCAAGCCGGGGCGCTCATCACCGCAGAGAAGCTTCGGCGGCTCGTGAGCGACCATAGGTTCGAGTACGATGGCCGTCCGATGCCTTTGACCCTCTCGGGCGGCGCCGCGAGCCGCATCCCGGCCGACCACGACGCCACCGACCTCTTGCGTCGCGCCGACGAACGTTTGTACGAAGCCAAGCGCGCGGGCCGCAACAGCGTCCGGGCTTGACGAGGCTCTTCCGCCCCCCCTCACCTTCGCCCTTGAACCCTCTTTTTCGCTTCCATCCCTGGCGCTTTTCGCTCGCCGTCAGCGCCGTCGCCTCGCTGGCTCTCGGTATCGTCGGCGCGCGCACCCCGAGCGACGTAGACGAAGGCTTCTACGCCCTGGCCGCCGAACTCGTCGCGCACGGAAGGGTCCCGTACCGGGATTTCTTTTACCCCCAGGCGCCGTATCTCCCGTACCTCCTGGCGCCCATCGCCCTCCTGGGATCGCGGCTGCTCTTGGAGCGGATTGTGATGGCCCTGTGCTGCGGCGCCACGGCGGGACTCATCGCCCACGGGGTACGCCGCGCCACGGGTGCGTACATTCCCGCGATCGCGGCGGCTTGTCTGTACACCCTCCATGAACTCACCTGGCAGTGGGGACCGTCGGTGCGGGCGTACGGCGTGGCATCGCTCCTGGCGACGGCCGCCGCGGTGCTGCTCTCGGCGCCAGTGCGACCGAGCCTCCAACGGAGCTTTGCGGCCGGGGTTCTCGTCGGGGTGATGACCGGGACGAGGTTTCTGCTCGCGCCGGCTGCGGGGGCCCTCGTCGCGGCGGCGTGGCTGCGCGGGGCTTCGTTTCCACGCGTGCGGGCTGTCGTCCTGGTGACGTTGATGCTCCCGGTCGTGTGGGCGGCGCCCATAGATCAACCCCACGCCCTGGCCTGGACCCTGCCGTTGGCGTTGATGGTTCTTGCCGTGGGCGGCGACGCCTTCGATCGCGCCGCACGGGGAATCTCCGCGGCGCTGGGAGCCCTGGTCGCCCTCGCTCCCGCCGTCTGGATGTACCTCTCGGACCGCGAGAGATTCGTCTTTGACAACTTTGGCTTTCACGCCAACCGTGTCGCCGCGGATGTATCTCCGTACGCACGGGTGCCGTACCTCCACGTGCTTTTTGGCCTCCCCGTGGCGGTGCCGACGAATCACGGTTCCGCGCTCGGCCCTGAGTCCATGCTGTTGTTTACCTTTGCCCTCGCGGGGATCCTCGTCGCGCGCTCCCGGGCGACCATCGCGCCCGCGCTTGGCGCCGCGGGAATGGTCATCGCGTCCCTCGCGCTTCTCCCGGTGATGGACCATTACTACACCCCGGCGGTTCCGTTGACGGCGCTGTGTGCGGGGCTCGGACTCGGGGCGACGATGGACAGGCACCGTGGGTGGCTGCGTCGGTCGGGGGTCCCGATTGCTGCGGTGGTGGTGACGGTCATCGTGGGGCTCCCGAGTTTTCATACCCGGTGGGTGTACGGGTACTACAACCAATGGGATCTTTCGGCGTTTCGCCCACGCCGGGTGGACCGCGGCGCGGCGCTCGTACGGAGCGTGGCAGAAGCGCACCCGGGGCCCGTCCTGGGATTATGGCCTGGTTCGGTCCTTGGCCTCGCCACCCGTGTCGTCCCAGGCACAGAGAACCACTTTGCCCGTCGGGCAGAACTACCGGACGGAGATCCAGACACCGCGCGGAGACTACGGGTGATGTCGTCGACGGCGTTGTGGCGGCTGATCGTCCTGCGGGTACCGTCGGTGGTTGCGGTCGACCGCGAGGCCGGACACGAAGGCGGCGAGGATCTACGGCACTTGCTTGAACACTGTGGCTACAGGGTCGAAGCAGAACTCCCGGGGACGGTCGAAGCCTACGCCCGGGATGCTGAACCGACCGCGGAGTGCCTGTAAGGCACACGGAGGCTGTGACCCTCACATCGGGACGAAGCCCGAATTCTGCGCGGGAACAACGATGAAGACCGGGCGCGTGTCCACCACGGTGCCGCCGCGACCGATGACATTGATCGTGGCATGAAAGAGCTGCGCGGTGGCGGTCCCGGGTTGAAAGTCGTTGTAGAAGTCCACGTCGAAGACCACCTGCGTCGTGGGCAGCACACTGTAAAACGTGGTCGTGTCGTGGTGGTCGTAGCCCGCGGGCGCATCAGGAATGCCCCGCACGGGGGTGACGGCCTTGATGAAATCCGCGGTCGTGTGCCCCATCACCACGGCGGGCACGGGCATGGGATCCGGGACGGTGTGGGTGGTGATGTCTTGCCGGGACTGCCCGGCGATCTGGGTGATGGCCATGACCACCTGACCCGCGAGGGCGGTAAAGTTTCGCCCGGGGCCAAAGACGATGGGATGGCCCGAGGCGTCGAGGGTGTGGGTCATCGTCGCGATGATCTGGGCGTTGTTGTAGGTGTACCCGTTGACGCCCATGCCCACGTCGATGCCGACAAAGTAGCCCCCGCGGGTATTGAGGGCCGCGGCGAGGTCGTTGCAGTTGTGCCCCGTGGACGACGACGGCGAGCCCGGGGAGCAGCCGTCGTACCAATGCGCGTCGGAGGCCAGCACCACGATGGGAACCCTCCCCTGGAGAAAGCATCCCCAGCCGTACTTTACGTCGGTGCCCATCTGGCCGCAGTCACTGATGGCGTTGACGGTGGGCACCCAGCCGTTGCCCCGCGGGTCGAGGGCGTTGTGGGCAGACATACGGGCCGCGGCGTCGGATTCGTGGCCATGGGACCCCGACCCGGCGATGACTTCGTAGGCGGCTTCGGTCTGGCATTCGGGTTCGTCCCCGCCAAAAAAGTTGCTGCCAGTGTCGGTGTCGATGGTGTGCATGACACCAAAGGCCCGCTGGGCGGCGGACATGTCCGTGGTGAGTCCCTGGCGGATCCAGAGGGTATAGTCACCGGGAGTTCCCGGGTCGCCGTCAGCGCCGTTGGGCATGCTGTCAAACGACCCGACCCCCATGCGAATGTCCGGGATGGCAGCCTGAATCCCCGGGACGATCATCGAACTGAAATTGCTGGTCAGGGCATTGATGAGAGACTGCATCGATGCCGAGTTGTCGACCAGAAAGAACACGTCGGCCTGGCGGATGCGGGTTTGAAAAGTAAACTGCCGATGTTCGTGCGCACCGGGCATGGACGGGGGGTAATACGGGAGCACGACGAAGAGATCGCTTGCGGGTGGACGCGAGGTCGGATCCAGGGGGTTGGAGCCCGCAGCGACTTCGATGAGATCGCTTACACCATCGCCGTCCGTGTCCGGATTGCAGGGGTCGGTGTGATAGAGAAGTTCCTCCTGGTCGGTAAGACCGTCGTTGTCGGAGTCGAGATCCCGATGGTTGGGGATGCCGTCGAGGTCGCAATCGTTGCCACTGCCGCCGCACACGAGCGTGTTCTCGTGCATGGTGTACATGGGGTAGGCGCGGCGGGCTTCGATGGCGTCCAGAAAGTTGTCGTTGTCGGAGTCGGTGTCCAGGTAGTCGGGGACCCCGTCGCCGTCGGTGTCCATCGGCGGGGTAAAGTACCGACCTTCGACAAGGTCGGACAGGCCGTCACCGTCGGTGTCGGTGCAGGTCGTCGGACCCACCGAAGTGTCCCCCGTGGCGTTGCCTCCATCGGGACAACCGGATCCCCTGCACGCACCAGCGTCGATGCCCGTGGGATTGCCGCCGTCGGCGAAGACCGAGCCATTGCCCGAGTCGCCGGCGGAGCACCGAGCGACCAGCGCAGCAAGAACCAGCATGCTCCAGTGCAAAGGATGGCGGGAACGCATCAGATGCCTCCGGCAAGGTCAGGGAAGGTCGAGGGTACAAAGACGGCGTAGCGCGCCGAACCATCTTCTTACAGGTCTGACCCGCAGGTGCGCAAGCGAGGGCGTCGTTGCGCGCGCACAGATTCCCTCATGGGTGTGGCGTCGTGGGACGGGCACTGAGGGTGCGATGGGTCAGCGGCGACCGCCGCGACCAAACGATCCCCCGCCGCCGTGAAAGCCCGAAGAAAACCCGCCGCCACCGAAGCTCGCCGGGTGATACGCCGCGGGACCACCGAAACCACCGCCACCGAAGGACGGGCGAGCCGGGGCATAGTTGGGTGCCGCAAAGCCAGGACGGCCGTAGCTCACGCCGGGGACCATCGAGGCCGACGCGGGACGGTACGAAGACATCCCCGCGGAGGTCGGCGCGAAAGAACCGAAGTGCCCCCCGGTGTAGGACGGCGAACCGCCACCAAAGCTCGGCGCGGTGTGCGGTGCGGCGGCGTTGAAGCGATCCCAGGTGGCCATACGCCCGACGGGGTATCCGCCTGAGTTGCCAAGGGTGATGGAGTTGCGCAGCGGGCCCTGGGGCATCACCGCGGGACCCAGGCGTCCAGAGGGGCGCGGTGGACCGAAGGCCGTGACAAAGGGCACCGAGCCCGGACGCTGAAAAGCCCCGGGGGCGATGGCGGTACCAGGGCGCACGGCCCCGTTGCCACCGTACGTCACGCCTGCAGCGAAGGGTTGGCCGGACAGGCCAGGGCCGCTGCCACCGGGGTGTCCGACGACCGGACCCCCACCGCCGGAGACGGGTGCCCCGGCACGTGGCCCGGAGAGGGACATCGCGCCACCGGAGACGGGTGTCCCGGAGCGCGGCCCGGAGAGGGACACCGCGCCGGGCGACGCGGACCACGCCCGTTCGATGGGGGTTGCGCCGCCTCCGGCTGGCACTCCCGTGACGGTCACGGGCGGGCCCCAGGCGTACTGTGAACCGCCGTAGCCGTACGAGGCTGGGACGGACTGGGTGAGCGGATAGAGCGAGGAGGCCGCGGAGCCGTAGACCGTCCGGCCCCAGACGCCGGGGCCCGAAAGGGCCATCGAGGGGCAGTACGCATAGGGCGCCGCGTAGTCCATGCCAATGGGACCAAGGGGAGACCAGCCCACCCACCCGCTGCCGTAGCGCCAATCGACCCAGGCCGGGGCAAACATCGCGCCGGGAACCCACGCCCATTCGTCCTCGGATTGCACCCAACGGCCGTAGTGAAAAGCCACGGCACCCCAGTCGTAGCCGCTATCCCAGTACCACCCTGCGGACGTGTCCTCCCATTGCCCGTTGGTACCGTAAGGGACAAATCCCGGGTCGACCTCGGGCACCCACACTTCTCCGTAGTCTGCGTTGTCCACCCACGACCCGTACGAATCCAAGGCAGCGTGCATGGTGGGCGCGTCGAGCACCGGCGGTGCCTGCGGAATGGGCGGGAGCGCCGCGGTCTGGGGGGCCGACGGCGGTGGTTGTCCCACGGTGGGTTCCATGGCTACCTGGGTCTGGGTTCCCACGGCGAGTACCCGGTCGCGGTAGACCACGCAGCCCCCGGAGGCGAGCATCACCAGTAGAATCCCGACGAGACCGCGGTGTGATGTCATGGCTTGTCCCTCGATCGTGAGCAACGGGCGTACCACGTAAGTGTACCCCCGTCGAAACGTCATGGGATGCAGGGACCGTACCTCGCGATGGAGTCTCGACGAATTCAACCGCGGGCGAACCGCGCAAGGCGACTACCCCATGGGGGATTCTTCTTCGCGGATGATCTGAAGGACCTCGGTCGCCGTGGTCGCCGCGGTCAGACGGTGCCGCACGCGAGCGTCCCGCAGAAGCTTGGAGACGCGCGCAAGCGCACGGAGATGGTCCCCGGCGCAGCGCTCGGGTGCCAGGATGGCAATTAAGATCCGAACGGGTCGCCGGTCAATCGAGTCAAACTCGACGCCGTTGGGGCACAGCGCGATGGCCGCCACAAGGTGCGTGAGTCCGGCCATCTTGCCGTGGGGAATAGCCACCTCGTCGCCCACCCCGGTCGAGGCCAGCGCCTCGCGGTCGCGCAGCACCCGAGAGATCACCGCGGCCGACGACCCCTCGGCGCCCCGCGCGAGGAGCGCGGCGACGGCGTCAAGGGCGAGTTCTTTTGAAGTGGCCGCGAGGGCAACGTCAACGCGGTCGGGGGATAGGATCTCGGTCAACCGCATCGGGGCAGCGGCCCGTTTACTCTCTCACGAAAACCGTGTCCAGCAGTCTGAAGCGGAAGAAGACGTACGGCTACGGCTCCTCGGGCGTATCGTCGGACTCGGCGGCGTGGGAGCCCACCGAGCGGGCGTTCTCGGCACCCTTGTTCTTTCGGGCCTGGGCGTCGTGGTGCTTGGAGATCTGGTGCTCGATCTTGTCCAAGACAAAATCGATGGACTTGTACATGTCGTCGCTCTCGTGCCGAGCCTGGTGCTGTCGGCCCACGGCCGACAAGTGCATCTCTGCAACGTGGAGGTGCCGCTCGGTAAATAGAGTGACGTGCGCGTCGAGGGGCTCGCGGAGGTACTTCTGCACCCGCTCGGCCTTTTCTGTGACGTAGTTCTTGAGCGCGTCGCTCGGAGTCATATGTCGGAACGTGATCGCGATGCCCATCGCGCCCTCCGCAACCCTGCGCGGGCTAGGCGCCTCCTCCCGTCCCTGGAAAGTATTCCCCCGGGTGGGAGTCGGCGCCCTACGCAGGACGTTCTCGCCCGCCGTGTTTTTTTGGTCACCGCAAGGGACGGGCGCCCGACGGCTCTCTCGACACTCTCTACGTAACCCTTTCTGACCACGGAGGGAAGCGCCTCCGCGACATTCGGGCAACGTCCGGCATCCATCGAACCCTAGTAGTACTGCTTACGCCGGGCCGACGAGAGAATTCCGAGCATCTCCCGGTACTTCGCCACGGTCCGCCGGGCAATCATGATCCGAGCTCCTTCGAGGCGCTTCACGATCTGCTCGTCCGAGAAAGGGTTGCGGGGGTCTTCTTCGGCGATGATCTTACGGATGGCCTGCTTGACGCTCTCGCTGGCGATGTCCTCGTCGGCAATGCGGCGGATGGAGCTGTTGAAAAAGTACTTGAGTTCAAAGATCCCCCGGGGGGTGTGCACGTACTTGTTCGTCGTCACGCGGGAGATCGTGCTCTCGTGCATCCCGACGGTCTCGGCCACGTCCCGGAGGATCATCGGTCGGAGGAACTCAATCCCCTTCTCAAAAAAGTCCTTCTGCTTCTCGACGATGCACTGGGTCACCTTGACAATGGTCTTGTGCCGCTGGTCGAGCGACCGAACGAACCACCGCGCCGAGTTCAGCTTGTTCTGTACAAACTCCCGGGCCTTGGGATCTTTCATCAAGGCCTTGGCCTGCTGCTCGTTGATCTTCAACTTCGGGAGTCCGTCGTCGTTTGTGCTTACGACGTAATCCTCGCCGATCTTGTGCACGTAGACATCCGGCGTGATGTACGGCGGGTCGTCCACCGAAAAGTTTCTCCCGGGCCGAGGCTCCAGCGTCGAGATCAGCTTCGCCGCGTCGTACACGTCCTCGACCTCGCACTTGAGATCCCGGGCGATCGCCCCGAAGTTTCTCTTCTCCACGTTGCCCAGGTGCCGGTCGATCACCTGCCACACCGTATCTTCAGCATCGTAGCCAAAGTGCTCGGCCTGCACCAACAAGCACTCCCTGAGATCTCTCGCCGCCACCCCCACGGGGTCCATCGACTGGATAAGTTTCAACACCTCTTCGGCGTCTTCGGGGTCGAGCCCCACCTCCCGCGCGAGGTCTTCGAGCGTCATCGCCTCCCGCGCGGCCTCTCCGCGGGTACGCACCTCCCGTTGGGCAGTGTTTTCTTCGAGAACCTCCGTCGGCTCCGCGGTCACCAGCCCATCGTCTTCCGCGTCATCGGCCCTGGCCGCTGCCTTGGCCTTGGATCCCTTCGTCTCTTTGTCGTCAAGAGACACTCCCTTGAGACTCAGGTACCCGTTTTCGTCCAGGTTGTGGGCGACGAGACGTGCAAAGGCCACCTCGGCGTCATGAAAATTCGACAAGCGAATCTGCCACTCGAGATAATCACTGAGGGAGGTTCGCCCGGACAGGGTCGCCTCCAGGGACGGCATGTCCTCGCTCGACGCCCGCCCGCCCGAAGACGGCATCGGTGCTTGATTCGAGTACGCCTCCAAAAACTTCTCCCAGTACTCCTCTTGCTTGGATTCTTTCGACGCTGCGCGCTCCTCGGGCGAGGTGCTGAGGTTCTCCCGGCGTTCTTCCACGGCCGCTGCCGCGTCGATCGACAGGGTCTCTTCCCGCTCCGCCGCCCGCTTCTCCATCTCAGGGCCCTCCGCGTGGTCCTCCAAGATCGGATTTTCCATCATTTCTTCGCGGACCATGTCGATCAACTCAAGCCGCGAAAGCTGGAGCAGCTTGATCGCCTGCTGCAACTGCGGCGTCATCACCAGCGCCTGCTGCAACCTTTGCTGGAGCTTGATCTCCATCGGTCTACCCAATCCCTCTCCGACTGCCGGTCCGCCGTGCGTTTCGAGCTGCACCGCCCGAATCTCCAGGGATCTTAGTTCCTCGGCTCCGACTTTGCATCCGAAAGCCACGCGCGGCCCAGATAAGCCTCCCGCACAACGGGATCTTTCCGCAGCGCCAGGGCTGTTCCGCGCGCAAGAATCTCTCCGCGGACGAGCAGCATTCCATGGTCGCAGACCTCCAGGGTCTCCCGTGCGTGGTCTGCGAGCATCACCGCGGCCCCACGGCGGCACGCTCCCCGCAACGCGCCCATGATCGCTTGCACCCCGCGGGGTTCCACCGCCGCAAAGGGCTCGTCGAGCACCATCACCCGCGGCCGCCCAAGAATCACGCCCCCAACTTCCAGCCTCCTGCGCTCCCCCCCCGAGAGTGCTTCAACCCGTACGCCTCCGTGTTCTGCAAGTTCTACCGCGGCCAGGGTTTCCTCCACCCGCCGCCGTGCCTCTGCCCCGCGGAGCCCATGAAGTTCTGCCAGAAGCGCCAACTGTCCAGCCGCCGTGAGCCCCCGCAGCGACGCTTCCCCTTGCGGTAG
>VFSW01013496.1_pt1 | contig 11351 bp, 14 predicted proteins | sample 5358111 | NCBI WGS metagenome assembly VFSW01 (sample SAMN11554181, study PRJNA540505) | mine drainage metagenome | isolation source: sediment from site ElyBrook_90M | place: USA: Ely Copper Mine, Vershire, VT | collected 2017 | reverse complement strand
ATATACATCGTGCACAATTCAATCGATGTCGAACCTCGTTACAGGCTGCCGCTCCTAGGCCGGCACCACCAAAGCTAAGCCCTTGCGCTGCCTCGGCGCGGCTGGGTTGGGCTCGCCACTTGCATCCGTTGGCGCGCGGCCAAAAGGCAGGCCGCTCTACCGCTCGCCCCCACGATGACTCGCAGCCCAGCCTTCGCGGCGCTGATGCTGATCGCCTCACTGACCACCCCGCTGGCGAGGGCTGCGCCCGTGGGCATCGACGACAACACCCGCTCGGCGCCGCTGGTCGAGATGACCGATGCGCCGGACGCGCCGGCTGCGCTGCCAGCGTCGGACGCACTGCACGGGTCCAGCGGAAACAAGACCGTGGACCTGTTGATCGAGTTGCAGGCGCGCTCGCAAGGAATCGCTGGCAACGCCGCGGCGGCCAGCAATGCGGGCTCGGCACCGCGGCGCAGCCGCCTTGCAGAGGCAGCAGGCGCCGACAGGCCGACGCCGCTGCCGCAGGCACCGCATTTCGGCGGTTTGTTCAGCGGTACGGCCTCGTCGCCGCAGACCGATGGGCTGGCCGCCCTCGATCCACGGGCCGGTACTGCGCCGGTTTACGGCCCGGCCGACGGCAGCGAACGCGCTGTCGCGCCGGTGCCTTGGCTGATGCGCTTGCTGGCGTGGCCGCGCGACGCGGTGGGCTTCATCCGCGACCATCGGCACTGGGTGCTCGCCGCGGTGCTGGCCGTGCTGGCGTTGATGTGGTTGCGCAGGCCCGGCGCGGACGTTCGCCGCCGCTGATCGCGGCCGCCGCCGCTCAGTTCTCGCCGGACCGCGCGTCGGTCTCGTCGGCGCTGATTGCCGGGGTGCCGTCGACGTCGGCTTCCGCATCGGAGCCGCCCGAGGCCAGCGCGCCGGTGCCCGGGGGCCCGACGCGGTCCAGCGGCCTGCACAGATGCCGACTGAGTTGACTCAGCCGCTCGGACTTCTCAACCGCCGCGAGCACGATCTCGGGGCTGATCATCAGCATGAACGGGTTGCGCGCGGCAGCTTGCTGGGTCATCTCCGACACTCCAAGGGTTGGCATCTCAGCCGTTATCGGAAACTTTACGCGGCAGCAAAACGCGTTCGTAGTCGGGCGCGCGACAAAGCGGCCGTCGGATGACTTCCGACACGCTTGTCAGGGTGGCCCGGTGGGCCTCAAGCTGTTGGCAGCCCGAACAGACGCTCGAAGTTGGCGCTGGTGGCCTGTGCCACGACGGCAGCGTCCAGGCCCTTCAGCGTGGCCAGCGCGGCGGCGACTTCGGTCACCCAGGCCGGCTGGTTGGTCTTGCCGCGATGGGGCACCGGCGCCAGGTAGGGGCTGTCGGTCTCGATCAGGCAGCGCTCCAGCGGCACCTGGCGCGCCACCTCGCGCAGCGCCTGCGCGTTACGGAAAGTCAGGATGCCCGAGAACGAGATGTGGAAGCCCATCGCCAGCGCCGCCTGCGCCACCTCCAGCGTCTCGGTGAAGCAGTGGAAGACACCGCGCACGGCGCCCTGCCCTTCGTCGCGCAGCAGCGCCAGGGTGTCGGCACTGGCGCTGCGGGTGTGCACCACCAGCGGCGCGCCGGTGGCGCGCGCAGCACGGATGTGAACGGCGAAGCGATCGCGCTGCCACTGCATGTCGGCCGGGCTGCGCTCGCCCAGCCGGAAGTAGTCCAGCCCGGTCTCGCCGATGGCCACCACGCGCGGCAGGCGGGCGCGGCGGACCAGGTCTTCCACGGTCGGCTCAGCGACGCCTTCGTTGTCGGGGTGCACGCCGACGCTGCACCAGAAGTTGTCGTGCGCGGTGGCCAGCGCATGGACGCGATCGAACTCCTCCAGCGTGGTGCAGATGCACAGTGCGCGATCGACCTGGGCGTCGCGCATCGCCTGGCGGATCTCGGGCAGGCGCCCGCTCAGCTCGGGAAAGCTCAGGTGGCAGTGCGAATCGACGTACATCGGCAAGGGCCTGGCACCGGCGCCGCCGACGAGGCAGCGGCCGGCGCGGTGGATCAGAGCGTCTGCGTCGGCTTGGCCGACTGGATGCTGGTGCCCAGGATCTCTTCGATCTTGAGCTTCAGCTGGCGCGACTTCTCGTCGTTCGGGAACCGCACGCCCACGCCCTGGGTGCGCCCGCCGGACGCGTTGGCCGGCGTGATCCAGGCAATCTTGCCCGCCACCGGAAACCGCTGCGGATCGTCGGGCAAGGAAAGCAGCAGGTAGATGTCGTCGCCGATGCGGTAGTCGCGCGTGGTGGGCACGAACAGGCCGCCGTCGGTCAGCAGCGGCATGTAGGCCGCATACAGCGCACCCTTCTCGCGGAACACGAGCTGGATGACGCTGGGTCGCGACGCCACCGCCCCGCCCGTGGCCGCTGCCGGCCCCAGGCCACCGGCGCGGGTGGGGATGTTGTCGCTCATGCAGGCAGTGTAGCGAAGCGGGTGTTGCCGCCGCGGGCCGCGGGTGGCGGGCGCGACAGCGCGTCTGCGCCACTTCGCACGAGAGCTTCGACCAGCAGCGCCTCGTGCCAGGGGTGATCGGCAACGCGCTGCACGCGCATCAGCTCGGCCGCCCAGGCCTGCAGCCCCGCCGGCGACGCGCCGGCGGGCACGCTGCCGGGCGGAAAGTAGCGCGGGTCGGCGCCACAACTCAGCAGCCAGGCATCGTGGCACAGCCGCTGCAAGGCCTGCAGCAGACGCGTCAGCGGCCAGCCGGCGAAAGCCGCAGCCTGGCCGCGCGCCACGGCGGCGGGCAAGGCCGCCCAGGCCGCCGCATCAACGCCTCCCTGCGCCAGTGCCAGCGCGTCGAGCGGCCGTCCGCTGCAGGCCGCCAGCAGCACGCGCGGCTCGGCCAGGCCCTGGGCTTGCAGCCAGCGCTCGGCCACCTCGGGGGCCGGCGCGGCCAGGCGCAGGCGCTGGCAGCGGCTGCGCACCGTGGGCAGCAGCAGTTCGGGGTCGGCACAGGTCAGCAGCAGCCGCGTGCCCGGCGCCGGCTCTTCCAGCGTCTTCAGCAGCGCGTTCGCCGACTGCGGATTCAGCGCCTCGGCCGGGTGCAGCACGGCCACCTTGCCGCGCCCGCGGCCGCTGGTACGGGTGGCCCAGTCGATCAGCAGGCGCACTTCGTCGATGCGGATCTGGCGGCTGGGCTTGCGCTTGGCCTCGTCGCCCTCGGGTTTGTCGGTGGCCAGCGGCCAGCCGTGTTCGCGGCGCAGCGTCTCGGGCAGCAGCACCACCAGGTCAGGGTGCAGGTGAGCCTGGACCAGCCGGCAGCTGCCGCAGCGGCCGCAGGGCCGCGGCCCGGCCTGGTGTTCGCGCTCTCCTTGGCCCGGTCGCTCGCACAGCCAGGCCTGCGCCAGCGTGAGCGCAAAGGCCAGGCTGCCGCTGCCCGGGTCGCCCTGCACCAGCAGCGCATGGCCGCGGTGGCTGCGCGGGCCCTCCAGCGCGGCGGCCAGGGGCGCGGCCAGCCAGGGCAGCGGCAATGCGCCGTCGTCGCCTACCACCATGCGCGGCGGCGCATGGCGCGCTCGATCTGGGCCCAGACCGCGGCCGGCGCGGCGGCGGCGTCCAGCCGCTCGAAGCGCCCGGGTGCCGCCGCGCAGCGGGCGGCGTAGCCGGCGCGCACGCGGTCGAAGACCGCCGTGTCCTGGGCCTCGAAGCGGTCGGGCGCGCGCGCGCCAGCCAGCCGCGCGGCGGCCGCTGCCGGGGCGAGGTCGAACCACAGCGTGAGGTCGGGTTCGCGCCCGTGCTGCACCCAGCGCTCGAGCTGCGCCAGCACCGCGCCGTCGAAGCCGCGTCCGCCGCCTTGGTAGGCGAAGGTGGCGTCGGTGAAACGGTCGCACAGCACCGTGGTGCCGGCGGCCAGCGCCGGTTCGATGCGCTGCACGAGATGGTCGCGGCGCGCGGCGAACACCAGCAGTGCCTCGGTCAGCGCATCCATGGCTTGGTGCAGCACCAACTCGCGCAGGTGCTCGGCCAGCACGGTGCCACCGGGCTCGCGCGTCACCAGCACCGGCACGCCGCGCTCGCGCAGCCAGGCCGCCAGCGCTTCGAGGTGGGTGCTCTTGCCGGCGCCGTCGATGCCCTCGACCGTGATGAAGTGACCCGCGTTCAAAGGCTCAGCGCTGGAACTGTTTCACGGCCCGATTATGGTCGGCCAGGTCGACGCTGAAGACCGAGCTGCCATCGCCGCGGGCCACGAAGTACAGGGCCTTGGTGGGGGCCGGGCGCACCGCCGCGCGCAGCGACGCCAGGCCGGGCAGGGCAATCGGCGTGGGCGGCAGGCCGACCCGGGTGTAGGTGTTGAACGGGGTATCGGTGCGCAGGTCGCGCTTGCGCAGGCCGCCATCCACCCCGGGCCCCCGGCCGTAGAGCACGGTCGGGTCGGTCTGCAGCGGCATGCCCAGCCGCAGCCGGTTGACGAAGACGCCGGCCACCAGCGCGCGCTCGTCCGGCAGGCCGGTCTCCTTCTCGACGATCGAGGCCAGGATCAGGGCCTGCTCGGGTGTCTTCAGCGGTGTGTCGGGGTCGCGCCCGGCCCACACGGCGGCCAGCTGCTTCAGCATCGCGCGATGGGCCCGCGCCAGCACCGTGAGGTCGCTCACGCCGCGGCTGTAGGCGTAGGTGTCGGGAAAGAACTCGCCCTCGGCCGGCACGCCGGGCTGGCCCAGCGCGGCCATCAGCTGGGCGTCGGACATGCCGGCGCTGACGGGCTTGAGGTAGGGCGCGCGGGCGAGCTCGGCGCGCAGCTGGCGCAGCGTCCAGCCTTCGATGAAGCGCACATGCTCCAGCGTCTCGTCGCCCTGGACCATCTTGGCCAGCAGCGCGCGCGGCGAGGTGCCGGGGCCGATCTCGTAGCTGCCGGCCCGGATCCGCCGCGCCTGGCCCGACCAGCGGAACCATTCGTACAGCCACCACGACGGCGCCTGCACGCCGGCATCGACCCAGGCCTGCGCCACTGCACGCGGCGAGGTGCCGGCTTCGATCGAGACCTCGACGCTGGGGCTCGCCAGCGGCAGCGGCCGCTGCAGCCACCCCAGGACGGCGGCCGCCGCAGCGAGCGCGGCCACGCCCAGGGCGCCCAGCAGGCGCCTCCACAGGCGTAACCCCGGTGACCGGCGCGACATGGGCGCTGATGATAATGAGGCGATGAACCAGGACCCAGGTGGTGTGGCGGCGCAGGCGTGGGCTGCGGCCAATGCGGCAGGCGCGATGAGTTCCGCGATGGCTGCCGGCGCGCCCTCGGCGGCCAGCGGCGCGTTGTTGCTGGACGACTGGGGCCTGATCCGCGCCCAGGGCGACGATGCCGCCAGCTTCCTGCACGGCCAGCTGACGCAGGATTTCGCGCACCTGGCGGCCGACCGCGCGCGCCTGGCCGGCTACTGCTCGGCCAAGGGACGGCTGCTGGCCAGCTTCGTCGGCTGGCAGGCGGCGCCGGGCGAATGGCTGCTGGCCTGCAGCGGCGACCTGCTGGCGCCGACGTTGAAGCGGCTGTCGATGTTCGTGTTGCGGGCGCGCTGCAAGCTCGGCGACGCCAGCGCCGAGCGGCCGCTGTGGGGCCTGGCGGGCGCGGCCGCACAGCAGGCGCTGGGCGCGGCCGCCCCCGACCTCGCGTGGGGCCGTGCCACTTACGCAGGCGCTGACGTGATCCGCCTGCCGGATGCCCGGCTGGGCGATTTGCCGGTGCCGCGCTGGCTGCTGGCCGGCACGCCGCCGCCCGGGCTGCCGCCGCTGGCCGCATCCACCTGGCAGGGGCTCGAGGCCAGCAGCGGCGTGGCGCGCCTCGTGGCCGCTACGGCCGAGCAGTTCGTGCCGCAGATGATCAACCTCGAGTTGGTCGGCGGCGTGGCCTTCGACAAAGGCTGCTACCCAGGGCAGGAAGTGGTGGCGCGCAGCCAGTACCGCGGCACGATCATGCGCCGCGCCGCATTGCTGTTCACCGCCGCGCCCCTGGCGCCCGGTCAGGAGATCTTCCACAGCGGTGATGCCTTGCAGCCGGCCGGCATGGTGGTCAACGCCGGCGTGCTGCCGGGCCTGGGGCCGGTGGTGCTGGCCGAGGTGAAGCTGGCCGCCCTGGGCGAAGGCACGCTGCACGCGGGTACGGCCCAGGGCCCGCTGCTGCGGCCCGGCGCGCTGCCCTACGCGCTGCCCGCCGAGGCGCCCTGAAGGCCCGGCGCTGCTTCAGGTGCGCGAGCTGTTCATCTACTGGCGCTCGGCGTCGCAGGTCGCTGCAGCGGCCGAAGCGGCGGCAGCGGCACTGCAGGAAGCCCTGCGCCGGCAGCACCCGGGCCTGGTGACGCGGCTGTACCGGCGCACCGATGCGGCTGGCGCCGACGCCACGCTGATGGAGACCTACGCCCATCCGGCGGGCATCGACGCCGCGCTGCAGGCAGCCATCGAGCAGACCGCCGCGCCGGCGTTGCGGGCCTGGTGCCGATGTCCGCGCCATCTCGAGGTGTTCGAGCGCATCGGCGGTTGAGCCCCCGGGCTCCAGGACGACGGGAGGACTACAGGGCGCGCCGCATCGGCACGTGCGGCAGCCCGGCCTCGACGAACCCGGCGCCCGCGCGGACGAAGCCCGCGCGCTCGTAGAAGCCCACCGCGGTGGCCTGCGCGTCCAGCACCACCTCGCCATCGCCGCGCTCGCGCGCGGCGCGCAGCAGCGCCTCCAGCACCTGGCGCGCGATGCCCGCGCCGCGCACGCTGGCCAGCGTGGCCATGCGGCCGATCCTGGCCACGCCGGGCGCCGGCGCCAGCAGGCGGCCGCCGGCCAGCGGCCGGCCCAGGCGGTTGCAGGCCAGCACATGCCAGGCGCCGGGGTCGGCCGCATCCACCATCAAGCCGGCGTCGATGCCCTGCTCTTGCGCGAACACGGCGTGGCGGATGGCCTGGGCCTGGTCGGCCACGGCCTGCCAGTGCCCGCAGCGCAGCTCGACCATGGCCTGTCCGGCTTCGAAGCCTTCGAACACCGCGCGCAGCGGCGCCGGCACCGGCTGGCTGGTCTGCGTGGCCGGGTCGGCGAACACGTAGACCAGCTCGCCGTGCACCAGGCACCGCTCGCCGCGGAACACGGCCGCGGCCATCGTCAGCGAAGAGGTGCCGATGCGCGCGCAGCGCACGCCCACGTCCAGCAACTCGTCGTAGCGCGCCGAGCCTTCGTACTCGAGCGTGGCCTTGCGCACGTAGAGGTCGCCTTGCAGTGCCGCCATCGTGTCGTGGTACGGCAGCGCCAGTGCGCGCCAGTAGCCGGCCACGGCGGTGTCGAAGTACAGCAGGTAGTGGCCGTTGAAGACGATGTGCTGCAGGTCGACCTCGGCCCAGCGCACGCGCAGTCGTTCGAGGTGGCGGAATGTGCTGCGTTGCATGCGGTGGAGCGTCCAAGTTCAGGGCACCGGGCCCGGGCGGCGAGAGCATACTTTCGGCCCGACCTCGTCCTTCGCGGCCCTTCCACCGCCCGCCCTGCCATGGCCCGCATCCTGTACCTGACCCAGATCGACATCGACCACGGCGCCGTGCGCCTGCTGCCCGAGGAATGCCAGCGCATCGGCCTGCGCCGGCCGCTGGTGGTCACCGACGCCGGCGTGCGCGCTGCCGGGGTGCTGCAGCACGCGCTGCATGCGCTGCGCGATCTGCCGCACGCGGTGTTCGACGGCACGCCCTCGAACCCCACCGAGGCCGCCGTGCGCGCCGCGCTCGAGGTGCTGCGGCGCGAGCGCTGCGACGGTCTGGTGGCGGTGGGTGGCGGCTCCAGCATCGACCTGGCCAAAGGCCTGGCCATCGCGGCCACCCACGACGGGCCCCTGAAGACCTACGCCACCATCGAAGGCGGCAGCCCGAAGATCACCGACCGCGTGCTGCCGCTGATCGCGGTGCCCACCACCGCCGGCCCCGGCAGCAAGGTGGCGCGCGGGGCGATCGTCATCGTCGACGACGGCCGCAAGCTCGGCTTCCACAGCTGGCACCTGATGCCCAAGGCCGCGCTGCTCGACCCCGAGCTGACCTTGGGCCTGCCGCCCGGCCTGACCGCGGCCACCGGCATGGACGCCATCGCGCATTGCCTGGAGACCTTCATGGCGCCTGCGGTCAACCCGCCGGCCGACGGCATCGCGCTGGACGGCCTGGCGCGCGGCTGGGGGCACATCGAGCGCGCCACGCGGGACGGCGCCGACCGCGAGGCGCGCTGGAACATGATGAGCGCCAGCATGCAGGGCGCGATGGCGTTCCAGAAGGGCCTAGGCTGCGTGCATTCGCTGAGCCACAGCCTGGGCGGCGTCAACCCGCGGCTGCACCACGGCACGCTGAATGCGGTGTTCCTGCCCGCGGTGGTGCGTTTCAACGCGGGGGCGGCCAGCATCCGCCACGAGCAGCGCCTGCAGCGCCTGGCCCACGCGATGGGCCTGCCCGGCTGCGACGCGGCCGGCAACGAGGTGGCCGGGGCCATCACCGAGATGAGTGCACGGCTGGGCCTGCCCGCAGGCCTGGCGGCGATGGGCGTCACGCCCGACTTGTTCGAGCGCGTGATCGACGGCGCGATGGCCGACCATTGCCACAAGACCAACCCGAGGCTGGCCAGCCGCGACGACTACCGCGCCATGCTCGAGGCGTCGATGTAGCTCGCGCCGGCTTGGCAGTGGCGTCGAGCGCGGCCCTGGCGGGTGCGCGCCCGGGTCACTGGCCGCCCTGCTTCAACCACCCCAGGCGATCCGGTCCCGGGCCAGAGTTTCTGTGAACTGGCCGGCGTCGGCCACTGCGGCCGGCGGCGCCGCCCAAGGCGACGGGTCCGCGATCACGTGCGACATCGGCAGCCCTCGATGGGCATGCCAGGGCCGCCCGGTGTGCGCCTGGATCAAGGATCGGAAGTCGGGTGACCGCACGGATGACGGCTTCATCGGTACCTGGCACGTGGCCCGATCCTGATCGGGCGGCCCCGCCGCGGGGGCAGCAGGCCGCCGCCGCCGTGGTGTTGCGCGGTCTGGGCCTGGTCGCTGGCAGCGTCTGGCTGCAGCTCGTCGCGGCCGGCTGCAGCCCGTCTCACGCGGCCAGACGGATCCTTCGGCTGGTCGTATGGTGTACTACATCACCAACACACCTGGGCCTCGTCCATGCAGACATGGGATCAAAGGCAGCCGATCTACCAGCAGCTGGCCGACGTGCTGGCCGCCCAGTTGCTCGACGGCGATCCGCCCGAGGGCCAGGCCATGCCCTCGGTACGGGCACTGGCCGGGCGCTACCTGCTCAACCCGCTCACGGTGAGCCGGGCCCTGCAGGCGCTGGGTGACGAAGGCCTGCTCGAAAGCCGGCGCGGGCTCGGCCTGTACGTGACCGCCGGGGCACGCGAGCGCCTGCGCGCCGTCGAGCGCGACCGCTTTCTGCAGACCGAATGGCCACGCCTGCGGGATCGCCTGCGCCGCCTGGGCATCGGGGCCGAACAACTGGACTGGGAGGAACGCGCATGAACGCCGCCGTCAACGACACCGCCGCGCCCCTGGTCGACGCGCGCCACCTGAGCGTGAGCTACGGCGCCAAGCGCGCCGTCGACGACGTCAGCTTCACGATCCCGAAGGGACGCGTCGTCGGCCTGCTGGGCCACAACGGTGCCGGCAAGACGACGCTGATGCGCGCCATGGTCGGCCTGGCCCCGGCCCAGGGCACGCTGGCCGTGCTGGGGCTGCACCCGGTGCGCGACCGCGTGGCGGTGCTCGAATCGGCCTGCTACATCCCCGACGTGGCGATCCTGCCGCGCTGGGCCCGCGTGGGCGACTTGGTGTCGATGATGAGCCGCCTGCATCCGCGCTTCTCGGCGCAGCGGGCGCGCGACCTGTTGCGCCGCACCAGCGTCGCTCCGGGCGACCGGGTGAAGTCGCTGTCCAAGGGCATGGTGGTGCAGGCGCACCTGGCGCTGATCGCGGCCATCGACGCCCGGCTGATGATCCTGGACGAGCCCACGCTGGGCCTGGACGTGCTGTCGCGCAAGAGCTTCTACGAGATGCTGATCGACGAGTGGTGCGACGGCGAGCGCAGCGTGCTCATCAGCACCCACCAGGTGGAAGAGATCGAGTCGCTGCTGTCCGATGTGCTGATGCTCAACGAAGGCAAGCTGGTGCTCTCGATCAGCCTCGAGGACATGGACCGCCGCTACACGGCACTCAGCCACGATGCCTCGGTGGCCGAGCAGATGGCGGCCGCGCACCCGCTGCTGCGCTACCGCGCGGGGCCGGGCCCGGGCGGCCACGCCGCGCTCTTCGACGGCCCGCTGCCGGCTGCGGTGCAGGCGCTGGGCCAGCCGATGCGGCCGAGCCTGGTCGACCTGTTTGTGGCCCTCACGCGCAAGCCCGAACTTGACCGCACGCAGTTCTGAACCCGCTCGTCCGCCGGAGACCCTGCCACCATGAAACGACTGATCCCCCTCATGCAGCGCGAATGGCTGCAGCACCGCGTGGGCTGGGCCCTGATGCTGGGCCTGCCGCTGGCGCTGGGCCTGCTGCTGATCGGCTACGGCCAGATCCAGATCGCCGGCGCCGGCCCCGACAGCCTGGGTGCCGAGCTGCCGGTGGCGCTGGCGCTGGGCGGCGTGGCCGGCACGATGGCCCTGCTGTTCGTGATCGTGGTCATCAGCTCGCTGATCATCGTCAGCGGCCTGCCCCGGCGCGACCACGGCGACCGCTCGATCGAGTTCTGGCTGTCGCTGCCGCTGGGCCACAGCGAGAGTCTGGCCGCCCCGCTGCTGGTGCACCTGGTGCTGGCCCCCGCCTGCGCCCTGCTGGTCGGTCTGGGGGGCGGCTACCTGATCGCGCTCGTGCTCGTCACCCGGGTGGCCGGCTTCGGCAGCTGGCTCGCGCTGCCCTGGGGCACCGTGGTGCCCGCCACGCTGGCGCTGGCGCTGCGGGTCGTGGCCGGGCTGCCGCTGGCGGTGCTGTGGCTGTCGCCGCTGATCCTGCTCGTGATGCTGATGACGGCCTGGTTCAAGCGCTGGGGCTGGGTGATCCTGACCGCGGGCATCGGCTTGGGCAGCCTGCTGCTGAAGCGCCTGCTGGGCGAGCCCTTCCTGGTCGATGCCGCCAACCAGCTGGTGCTGCGCGCGGGGCAGGCCATGGTGGCGGCGTCGGCGCCCGGGTTCGAGGTGAAGACCGCGGCCGACATGGGCCGCGCCTTCGACGCACTGCCGGCCTGGGCCTGGCACGACTACGTTGCCGCGCTGGGCGCCCTGGCCTCGCCGCTGCTGCTGGGCGGGCTGCTGGTGGCGGCCAGCTGCTTCGCCTTGCTGGTGCTGTGGCGCCAGCGCGGCGCCGTGGCCGCGGCGGCCTGAACCGCCGCAGCCCCGGGGCGCGCCTCAGTGCTGGGCGG
>VFSW01013495.1_pt1 | contig 11351 bp, 8 predicted proteins | sample 5358111 | NCBI WGS metagenome assembly VFSW01 (sample SAMN11554181, study PRJNA540505) | mine drainage metagenome | isolation source: sediment from site ElyBrook_90M | place: USA: Ely Copper Mine, Vershire, VT | collected 2017 | reverse complement strand
GTCATCGCGCCACGTCAACCCGTAACGTTCCGCCAGCCATTTCACCTTATCCGCGCATGTCCTCTTGCGGTGACTCGGCGATGCAATCCCTGGCAAGGCCGGAAACCGTTGAAACGGTTTCTCCTTCCTGAGCCTCGGACCACCCCGCTGAAGCGGGGGGTTAATGAAAAGACAGCCAGAAAGAATTCTGTCTCACGCCCCGCTTGGTCGCGCCCCTGTATTTTGCTTGAACGAAAAAGAACCGGACATTAGCCTGCGCCGGCGATGTCAAAGCCCGCAAAAACAGATGTTAGCTCGAAGGCAGGAGCGAACATTCTGACCTCGGCTGTTTTTTCCGCCCAGCGGTTTTGGCCGCTCGCGGCGGCATTGATTTTGGGAATCGGACTGACAATCTCTTCACTGCCGTGGGGAAAGAATGCGCCTGCCTTTGCTTACCCGTTGGACGATACATACATCTCGCTGGCGATGTCGAAGAATCTGGTGGAGCATGGGACCGGGGGCGTCAATCCGGGCTTGTTCGCGCCCGCCGCCTCGTCCCCTCTTTGGATTCTTATTCAGGCAGCCGCAATGAAGATGGCTGGGGTTCATTTATGGATCGCTCTTTTCCTTTCGTCTTGTTGCGCCATCGGTTTGTTGACGATGGTGGATGCGGTTGGCCGGCGCGAGGGATGGCCCGATTACTTTCGAGCGATCATATTGATCCTGCTGGTGGTCATTACGCCTCTGGTTTCGCTGACCATATTGGGAATGGAGCATGTCCTGCATATCATTCTGACACTCTGGACACTCTATATTCTATGGCGGTTGCCAGAACATGGCCGGCCCGATCGAGGCGCATCTCTGTGCCTTCTCGTCGCAATCGCATTGACGACAGCGACTCGATTTGAGGGCCTTTTTTTGGCCATGGCGGTGGCGTTCATTCTCGTGCTGCGACGCCATTTTATGCTGGCGGCCGGAGCCGCCGGCGCAGCTTTTGTTCCGGTCGCCATACATGCCGCATTTTCAATCCTGCATGGCTGGAGTTGGCTGCCTTCTTCGGTGATGTTAAAAGGCAACATGCCGGTTCATGGTGATCCTTTGGCGACGATCCAGGCGATTTTCCAATCGATTTCTGACAAATATCTGTTTGATCACCGTCTGGCCTGCGCCTTCACCCTTCCGCTCGTGCTGCTGGCGATTCTCCCAAGGCAACGGCTGGAAAAGCGGGTTTTGAGCGTCTCTGGCATCTTTTTGCTGATGTTTCTCCAGCACTTGGGTTTTGCGAAAATAGGTTGGTTCTTCCGCTACGAAGCCTATCTGCTGGCCACCCAGATTTTTATCGCCGCATTAATGGTGGGACCCATGCTGCCTCAGACCTCAAGCGGCTTTATGGTCCGGCTCAGAGATATGCCGGCGCTGGTCCGTGTCTCTCTCGCCCTTTTGCTGCTGCTGCCGCAAGTCAGTTATGCCTGCAATGCTCTGACGATGGTTCCTATAGCGATGAAAAATATCTCCGACCAGCAATGCCAGATGGCGGCATTCCTCACGCGATATTACCGTGGCTCATCCGTGGCGCTTAACGACATCGGCGCGGTCAGTTATTCGGGTTCTGTCCATATCACCGATCTTTTCGGACTCGCGAATCGCGCCTTATTCAAGGCCAAGGTCGGAGGCTGCTACACCACCAAGGCAATAGGCCAGGTTTGCGACGCGGAGCATTGTCAAATTGCCATGGTTTACGATGGCTGGTTTGTGAACCCGGCGGGGCTGCCTGCGAGTTGGATTCGAGTGGGCAGCCTCAAAATCGAGGACAATTTCATTTGCGGATCGGACACGGTAAGCTTCTATGCCCTAAACCTCGAGGCCGCTGAAAAACTCCAAGCCAACCTTCAAAATTTCACCGCTTTTGCGCCCCCGGATGCGCATGTGAGCTGCTTCCGCATTCCAGCCAAAACGCACTAAGGAGCCGCGCAACAATAACTGTCGCATTCTGGCTTGTCTTTTTGCCCGCTGGCTTCGTTGCTCGCTCGTTACAGATCCATGCGGATATGCGCCTCGCTGGCTTCCCGCCTGCTGGAGTCGCTTCCGGCCGTTCTTTCTGACGAGGACGACGGATTGGCCGAGGCCCTCCGCAGAAGCGCGGAACTGAATCAGAATCCTGAGTTGGCGCTGACTTTGGAAGAAGTAAAACAAGCGGCGAGGCGGTAGTCGCGGGGCGATGCGACTGGGTTCCCAGAAGTTTTCAGTGGAATAGCAGCATGGTGTTCCAGCTTTCGGCTAGCCCGACAATCCCAACGGGATTGGGATCATGTAGCCCAGGGTTGCCCGATTCCGAGAGGGCTACCCTGGGTCAACGCCAGAAAGTCATCAACCCTGAAAGGGTTGCATATTAATGATTTACGAAGAGGCTGCAACCCTTTCAGGGTTGATTTCCTTAATCAAACAAACCTTGGGTAGGCACTCTATGAATCGCGCCAACCCAAGGCTGAATGATTCAATCCCGTTGGGATTGAGGAACGCACATTCGCCCCACCCGGGAAGTCCCGCGCCTCCATTCCAATGAAAACAGCGAGGAACCTGTTGTTGCCACTTAAGCACCTCGAAATCAACGATGTAATGGATGTTGCCGCTTTTTGGAGATTATATAACTACTTGCACCAAGCTGCTTGAATAAAGCCCAACTCCGGACGCCTCGGCGAGGCGTCCCTACCTCTGAATATTAGCGCGCTGAGGGCGCAGGCTGCTCGGCTTCGGCCAGCTTCGCGCCGCATTGGCTGCAATAGCCTGCGGAAGGCGGGGATAGAAAACCGCATTGAGCGCAATTCTGCAACGCGCGCTCGTGGCGATGGTGGATCATCAGGTTGCGGATGTAGGGAATCCAGGTGAAGGCGTAGGCGAAGATAAAAACGGAATCGCGCTTGTAGAACACGGCATAAGCCAGCAGCACCAGCGAGCCGGCAATGCTCAACCACCAAAAGAGCGCCGGCACGACGACTTGCTTGCGTTTTTCCGTGGCAAACCATTGCACGATGAAGCGGGAAAAGAAGATCCCGTTCCCCAGCCAGCCAACGGCTTTCCAGACGCTCCATTCGACGCCGAGAAATTTCCCGCCAATCCAGGGAAAATGTTCCAATGAAGGCATCGTCAAGATGATTATTCCGCCAGCAGCTTCCCGACCTTCCCCCCGAGATCCGAGCGGCCGTTGATGTCGCGCAGGTTCCCTTTTTTGTCGATCAGCCACATGGTGGGAATGCTATCGACGTCGAATTGCTTGGCGTATTTGTTGTCGCCGTCGAAGAACTGCGGCCACGGCATTTGATTCTTGGCCACGTAGTCCGTCAGGCTGCTCTTCTCGCGGTCCAGGCTGATGCCGACGATTTCGAAGCCCTTGGCGTGATTGGTCGCGTAGGTCGCTTTGACCTCCGGCATTTCTTCAACGCACGGCCCGCACCAGGTCGCCCAAAAATCGATCAAGACCACTTTGCCCTTCATCTGCGACAAATCCACTTCGCGTCCGTCCACGGCGGTGAATTTCAGATCGACGGGCTTGCCAATCGTGTCGAATTTCTTCAACTGGTCGGCGGCGGCGGTTTTCAGTTCGTCGCTGGCTGCGGGGCTGTTGGTGATTTCCTGCAAAATGACGCGGGCCTTGGCCGGTTCCGCGTTTCCGGCGAGATCAAGCAGCATGCCGAAAATTTCCGGGCGCTTGGGGAATTCCTTTTGCAGCGCGCGCGTGTCCTTTTCGTATTGGGCCAGCACGGCGGCTTCGCCTTCGGGTTCCTTCGCCTTGGCCGCGCGCTCGACATCGCTTTGGCGGATGGCGAAGCGCTCGTCCTCGGTGAGTTTCGGATCGGCGAGAAGGGTTTTCTCCTCGGCGTCGAAGCGGGCTTGCTGGTTGGTCGCGCCCATTTGCAGCACGATGCGTGTCAATTCAAATTCCTGCTTGCGCGCGTCGTTGACATGGGCGTCCTTCGGGAAGCGCGTGTAAAAATCCTTCGATTTATCCATGAGCGCCAGCACGTAGGGTTGGAAGAAATCGGTCTGCTCTTTCTCGGATGGCTTGTTGGCTTCCCAAGCCTCCGGCGGAGACGGCGGCTGCGAGGCGGTTTGCAATTCACTCCAGGCGGCTTCGGCGTTGGTGGCGCTTAGCGCATGGGCCAGCAAATTTGTCGGCGCGGGGATCAGCGCCTCTGGCACCGCTTGGCCGGGCGGCGACAGCAGTGCGTCGGGCACTTGTGGCTTGTCCTGGGCGGCGGCGGCGAGCGCATAGCCGACAATGCCTGCGAGCGTGATGGATGTGGCGAATCGCATAAATTGAGCTTAGTTTACTCCAACGACGATTTACCCGCCAGCGCCTGCCTTTCCAAGACAAATCTGGCCCGGCGCGGGTTGTTGGGGGCGTCGAAATCGGTTTCGGCGGGATTTTCTTTGATAACGTCTTTCACGACGTTTTGCTCGAGACGCGCGATCTTGCGGGCGAATTCCAGCATGACCGCGCACGGTTCGAGACACGGGATGGCGCTTTTTCCAGCGGCTTTGTCAGCGGCAAGTCCTTCGACCGCCCACAGGCGGCGCTTCAAACAAAAATCGGCGGCGCAACAAGCCTGAATCGCCGCGCCCGCCATAGCGTCATTGAGGCTGGTGGTGATGCGATACATCCCTGTTTGGCGTTGGGCAAAAGCGCGATACGGCGTGACAGGTGGCGGATCGGATTTCGCGGCGAACCAATCGGCCAGCGCTCCCGGATATATACAATGCAGCGATTGCTCCAGCGCGATTGGGTTGGCGGCGGAAGCCAGCCAACCCGGTCGCAAGGTGGGCGCGGATCGCAGCGGACGGAAGGCGCCGCTGGCGGTGGTCTGGGACCAATCGCGCAATTCAGTTCCTTTGAGCAGCCTAAGACTTTCCGCGCCCGCCGCGCGGTCTGATTCATGGCGCAATTCAAACGCCCCATCGCGCCTGACAATAAGAATTTGCCCGAAGACGATTTCCGTGTCCCAGGCCGCGAGGAATGCGCGCAAATCCGGGTTCATCCGCCAGCCACGATGTTGATGATTTCCAGGCGGTCGCCGTCCTGCAGGGCGCGCCCGCTGAATTCCGATGGCGCGACAGCCTGGCCGTTGTGCTCGACGACGACGCTGCGCGGGAAAAGCTTTCGCGCCTTGAGAAATTCCTCGATGGTGCAGGGAAAATCCGCCGGCACGCGCTGCCCGTTGGCGATGACTGAGCCGCTCGTCATGGCGTCACGCGGTGAGCGCCGCGTCCCAATCCTTCCAGACCGGTTCGTTGCCGCGGCGTTTGAGCAGCGCGGCGATGTCGGCGGGCGAACTATCATCGGCGATTTCAAACTTCCCGGGCGCGCCGCGGGCCCATTCGCTGGAGCCTTCCGCCAATTCCACGATGCGCCCGCGCGCGGTGTGATGGAGCTTGTCGCGTCCCGCGCCCGTGTAACCGCCCGGCTCGGTGTGGCTGCCGGCGCTGATCATGGTGATGCCAAGCGGAATGAGGCCGTCGCGAAATTGAGCCGACTCGCGCGTCGAGAGGACGAGCCCGGCGTCCGGCAGGAAAATTCGCAGCGCGCAAACAACTTGCGCCAGCTCGCGTTCGGACATGGGCGAAGGCGGCTGAAATTCTCCCGCGCACGGGCGAAGGCGCGGCATCGAAACGGTTAATTGCGCCTTCCAGCAATGTTTCAGCAAGTAGGCCGCATGCGCCGCCAGGCATATCGCCTCGCGCCGCCACTCGGTCAATCCGTAAAGCGCGCCAATTCCCAATCTGCGAAATCCGGCGGCGTAACCGCGCTCCGGCGTTTCCAATCGCCAGTCGAAATTTCGTTTCGGCCCAGCCGTGTGCATTTCGGTGTAAACGGCGCGGTTGTAAGTTTCCTGATAGACGACAAGGCCATCCGCGCCCGCCTGGGTGAGCGGACGATAATCCTCCGTTTCCATCGGCCCGATTTCGAGCGAGACAGACGGCGTTTCGGCATGCACCGCGCGGATGCACTCGGCCATATAGCCGCCAGAGACAAACTTCGGATGCTCGCCGGCGACCAGAAGAATATTGCGAAAGCCCTGTCCGCCCAGCGCCCTGGCTTCGCTCAAAACGTCATCAATGCTGAGCGTGACGCGGAGAATGGCGTTGTCGCGGGAGAAACCGCAGTATTTGCAATTGTTGACACACTCATTGGAAAGGTAGAGCGGCGCAAAAAGGCGGATGACGCGCCCGAATCGCTGGCGGGTCAGCGCCTGCGATTTCAAGGCCATCGGTTCCAGCAAGCCGGCGGCGGCGGGCGAAATCAGCCTCGCGAAATCCGGAAGGGCCGGGCGCGGATTTGCCATGGATTGCCGGACTTGCTCCGGGGTGGCTTCCGACGAGCAGGCCATCAAGGCATCCAGCGGAAGCGCGTTAAACTCACTTACAAAACTCACGCTGATGACGATAACAAAGAACCTTGGAATGTCGAACAGGGAACTTGGGAGGGGGAGGTTTTAATCAGGAACGACCGAACTCAGGAAAAGAGGACTTACTCAGTTTCGCGCGCACGTTGGATTGTGTCCTCAGCAAGATATATGTCCGCTAATTCGCATTACTCCCATCGTTGGAAAAACGACTCCCGCCTCTTTTCCTGAGTTCGGTCGTTCCAGATTAAAAATCCTTCCCCGCTACCACAATTTCGGTTGCCAATGGCATTCAGAACGTGTTACATCATGTTTCGTTCGCTCGTTGAATCGCCCGAATGAAAACTCTTCTTTTAGCATTGGCCAGTGTCGCGGCATTATTTGCCGTCCCGTCGCTTGATGCTCAAAACTACAGCATCAATTGGTACACCGTCTCCGGTGGTGGGGGAACCAGCGCGGGCGCGGATGGAACCAATTCCTACTCTGTCACCGGCACTATCGGGCAGCCTGCCACCGCGACCATGGCTGGCGGTGCTTATTCGCTTACCGGCGGTTTTTGGAGCTTCCTCGCCGCAGTGCAAACGCCGGGCTCGCCGATGCTGACCATTGCCCGTTCGGGCAAACAGGCGGTCATTTCCTGGAACGCCTCGGCTGGCGGGTTCGCGCTTCAGCAAACCTCCACTTTGGCCACAAACGCGTGGTCGCTTTCGTCCGCTCTTCTGACAACCAACGGTTCAACCATATCAGCCAGCGTTTCAATAACCAACGGCGGCTACCAGTATTTCCGCCTGATCGCCCAGTAACCATCCGACCCCGGATAAAAACCAAAACCATGATCCACCCGACGTTTCGTGCCGCTCGCCGGTGCGCCGCCGCATTGCTCGCGTGCGCCGTTTCCATATTGATTCACGCCAGCCCTTCGGCGCTTCAAACACTTCGCGGGCATGTGCCTGCGGCAACGATGAAGGCGAAACCCGTCTCCAAGTTGGACGAGGCCACTCGCCTGTCGCTCGTCATCGGGCTTCCCGCGCGCAACCAAGCCGGGCTGACGGAGCTTCTGCGCGACCTTTACGACCCGGCCAGCCCGCAATTTCACAAGTACCTGAAGCCCGCCGAGTTCGCGGCGCGCTTCGGCCCGGCTGAAGAAGATTACGCGGCTGTCATAGCCTACATGGAAGCCAATGGCCTGCGCGTCACCCAAACGCATTCCAACCGGCTCCTCGTCGATGTCGAAGGCTCCGTGGCCTCAATCAAGAAGGCATTCCATGTCAATATGAATGTCTTCCAGCATCCGAAGGAGAACCGCACCTATTACGCGCCCGACAAAGAACCGTCGCTGGATGCCAGCCTCCGGGTGCAGCACATTGCTGGCTTGAGCGATTACCAGCTTCCCAAACCGCTGGTGGTGAAGAGTTCCAATGCCAATCGCACTGAAACCTATAGCGGCACCGCTCCCGACGGCAATTTCATGGGACGCGATTTCCGCAACGCCTATGCCCCCGGCGTGACACTCAGCGGAGCCGGCCAAACCGTGGCGTTAGTCGAATTTGATACCTTTTATGACAAAGATATTTCCGCCTACGAAACAGATGCGAACCTGCCTGCCGTGCCGATCGTGAAAGTGCCGATCGACGGGTTCAACGGCTCTCCCAACACCGGCGGCGGTGACACGGAAGTTTCGCTGGACATTGAAATGGCGATCTCGATGGCGCCCGGATTGGCGCAAGTCCTCGTTTACGAGGAGTTTTACGGCGCGGCCAATGGAGGGGATGACATGCTGAACCAAATCGCCGTGGATGACGCCGCGAATCAAATCTCATGCAGTTGGCTGTTTGAGATTGATCCAACGACCGACGCCATTTTTCAGCAGATGGCAGCGCAGGGACAGACGTTCTTCACTGCCTGCGGCGACAGTGGCGCCTATAATTACGATCCCATCCCGCTTGATGCTGACGCAAATATCGTCGTCGTCGGCGGCACGACGCTGACCACGACGGGAAGCGGAGCGGCCTACGTTTCGGAAACCGTTTGGCAAGGCGCGACAAACTCCAATTTCGGCCCAGGGGTGGCCGGCAGCGGCGGCATTAGCGGTGTCTATCCGATCCCGTATTGGCAGCAGACGGTCAATATGTCCTCCAACCTTGGTTCGGCGGTTTGGCGCAATGTTCCCGACGTTTCGATGACAGCCGACCAAGTTTACGTCACTTACGGCAACGGTGCGAACACCACGGTGGGCGGGACGAGTTGCGCGGCCCCGCTGTGGGCTGGCTATACCGCGCTCATCAATCAGCAGGCCGCCCTATATGGCCGCCCGCCAGCCGGCTTCCTGAACCCGGCCCTCTACAACTTGGCGCATACTTCGCTCTACACAAATTACTTCCACGACATCGTCACCGGCAACAACACGAATCTAAGCGGAACGAACAAGTTTTATGCGATGCCAGGCTACGACCTTTGCACTGGCTGGGGGACACCGGCCGGGCAGGCATTAATGAATGCGCTGGCTCCTCCCGACAGCCTTTTCTTTGAGCCCAGCGCCGGGACCGGCTTTGCGACCTTCGCCAAAGGCAGCGTGGCGGGAGAGAGCCGCTCGGTGATCTTTACCAACACAGAATTAACCGGTTTGAAATGGTCCGCCGGCCCACGGCCATCATGGCTAGCCATGTCGGTGACCAAAGGTTCTCTCGCGAACTTCGCCGGAACAACGGTGACGTTTTCGGTCGCTATCGGCGCATCCAGTCTCCCGGCGGGAACGTACGAGACAAACCTGCTGATCACAAACGTGACCACAGGCGTCGCCCATATCTTCCCTGTTTCTCTGGTGGTTAAAGACCCGCTGGCCGTTTCGCTGACAAACTCTTTCGTCATCAGCGGGCCGTCCGGCGGGCCGTTCACTCCCGCCGCGCCGACGATCACGTTGAGCAACGCCAGCCCCATCACGATTAACTGGACCGCGCAAACCGCTTCGCCCTATCTCACCATGTCGCCCAGCAATGGAACATTCTCAGCCGGGATGACGACCAACGTCCTCGTCACCCCGACCGCGGCGGCGAGCAATCTGCTGATTAATGTCCAAACCGGAACCCTCGGCTTCACGGATGCAACAACCGGGGTCACGATCAATCAGCCCTTCGCGGTTGATGTTGGGAATGGCGATTTTGAGACAGGGGATTTTACGGATTGGACGTTTGACGGAGACGCGTCGGTGAATTTCGCCGCCGCCAGCTCAAACTTCTGGGGCGATTATATTTTTGCCGGCGAGAATGCCGCGTTCCTTGGTGAGCCCTACCAGCTCGCCACTCTCACGCAAGCGCTCCCGACCACTCCGGGGCAGGCTTACATGATCTCGCTGTTTCTTGATAATCCGGTCGGCGGGCCGACAAACGAGTTCATTGTCAAATGGAACGGCTACACGCTCTACAGGAAACTGGAAGTGCCGATCATAAGTTGGACGAACATGCTGCTGCTGGCTTCTTCCGCCGCCACAAATTCGACGCTGGAATTCGATTTCAGGAACGATCCAGACGCATTTGGTTTGGATAACATCACCGTTACGCCGATGCCGCAGCCGGACTTCACATCCTTTTCCGTCGGAGCCAATACGATTCAGTTTCAGTGGGCAGCCACGCCTGGCTACACTTATCGGCTGCAATACACGACCAATCTGCCGGGGCCGTGGACTTATTTCGGGGGCAACATCAAGGCGACAAATTCGATTATGACGCTCACGGAGCCGCTGCCCTTGGACCGGATTCGATATTACCGCCTGATTTTGACGGGATTGTAAGCTCCCCGACATTTCGTGTCGGCCTTCTGATCCATTTTCACGAGACGCGGCTGATGGAAGGCCTCCACCGCATGATTTTACCTGAGGCCAATCAACGAAGATCCAACAGAACGAAACAGGACGCGAAGGTGGACGAACTGCGCCGGACAGACGATTTGTCCCCCCTTCGTTCCCTTCGTTTCCTTCTGTTCTGTTCAGACCCTTCCGGCAAGTTTTCATAGACTCTGTGAAGTTTAACGGCAAGGTCGAGGCGTTCCTGCCCCTTTTCAATTTGCCGGGGAGCCGCGCTCCCTTATAGTGTCGGCATGATTGAGTTGGCCGAACGAGGGCGCGCACAGGAGTCGGAGTTTGTGACGCGCATACCCCTGCCGCCGCCGCGCCTTGATGCGCTCTCCCGCGATATTGTTGCGCTTAAAAAAGAGCTGAACGCCGTCATCCTGGCCCACAATTACCAAGTGCCGGAGATTCAGGATGTGGCGGATTTTGTCGGCGATTCGCTCGGCCTTTCGCAGCAGGCAGCCAAAACCCAGGCGGACGTCATCGTTTTTTGCGGCGTCCATTTCATGGCGGAAACCGCCAAGATTTTGAATCCCAACAAAATCGTTCTTCTGCCGGATAAAGACGCCGGATGCTCGCTGGAAAGCAGTTGCCCCGCGCCAAAGCTGGCGGCATTGCAAGCCACCAATCCGAACTTTTACACCATTGCCTACATCAATTGCAGCGCGGATGTGAAGGCCTTGAGCGATGTGATTTGCACCAGCGGCAACGCCGTCAAGATCGTGCAAGCGGCGCCGAAAGATCGCGATTTGCTGTTCGTGCCGGACGAAAATTTGGGCGCGTGGGTCATGGAGCAAACAGGGCGCAAAATGACATTGTGGCAGGGGAATTGTTACGCCCATGTGGAGTTCACGCACGCCGGCATCACGCGCATCCGCCGCGAATTTCCCGACGCTCCGCTGGTGGCCCATCCGGAATGCGTCAAAGCCGTCCGCATGCTGGCCGACGAAGTTTGCTCCACGGAAAAGATGGTGGATTTTTGCAAGCGCAGCCCCGCCCCGGTATTCCTGATCGCGACCGAGGCGGGCATGATTCATCGCCTTAACAAGGAATGCCCGGGCAAACGATTTGTTCCCGTGCCGGTGGAAAACTGCCGCTGCAACGAGTGCAAATTCATGAAGATTAACACC
>VFSW01013494.1_pt1 | contig 11351 bp, 11 predicted proteins | sample 5358111 | NCBI WGS metagenome assembly VFSW01 (sample SAMN11554181, study PRJNA540505) | mine drainage metagenome | isolation source: sediment from site ElyBrook_90M | place: USA: Ely Copper Mine, Vershire, VT | collected 2017 | reverse complement strand
GAATACTATTTGGAGCGGCGGCGCCCCTCGATCTCCACGAGAAGCGGGGTCGCGAGGAAGATCGATGAATAGGTGCCGGCGATGATGCCGACGAGCAAGGTCAGCGCGAAGTCCTGCGTCGAGGCCGGGCCGATGAGGAAGAGGACGAACAGCGTGAAAACGACCGTGAGCGAGGTATTGATGGAGCGCACGAATGTCTGGTTGAGCGAGCGGCCGGCCGTCAGGGCGAAATCCTCCCGCTTGTTCTGCTCCTGGTTCACGCGCAAGTTCTCGCGTACGCGGTCGAAGACGACGATCGTGTCGTGGATCGAGAAGCCCAGCACGGTAAGGACCGCCGTCACGAAGAGCGTGTCCACTTGGGCGCCGGTGATGTGGCCGAGAAGCGCGAAGAAACCGGTCGTGACGATGACGTTTTTGATGAGGCCGACGATAGCCATCGCGCCGTACATCCACGAGGAGATGGGCTTGGAGACCTTGCGGAAGGCGAAGGCTATGAAGAGAAGGATGCAGACGAGGACGAGCGAGATAGCGATGATGGAATCGCGGCGCAGCTGGGCGCCGATGGTCGGCCCGATCTCGTTGAGCTGTTCGACGACCGCCGGATACTGGCCGCCTATCGAAAGCGTCTGCGTGAAATTCGCGCGCTCCTGGTCGGTCAGGGTCTGGGCGCGCAGATCGTAGCTATTAGTGCCATCCTCCACGAGCGAATAATCCTTGAAGCCTGCGGTGTCGAGGGATTGGCTGAGGCTTGCGGCGGGCGGCCGGCCGCCGAGATACGATACTTGCGCAAGACTGCCGCCGGTGAAGTCGATGGACAGATGCAGGCCGAAGGCGAAGCTCGATACGAGCGCGAGGACGGCGATGATGCCGGTGAGAGCGAAGAAGATCCTGCGATGCTTGATGATGAACATACGGTTAAATGTACCTTAGGCCTTGATGCCGCTGCCGAATAAGAAGCGCTTGAAGCCGCCCGCCGCCTCGATACCGAGGGAGAGAAGGAAGGTGCGCGAGACGGAGATCGCGGTGAGCATCGAGACGAGGACGCCGAGCCCGAAGACGAGCGCGAATCCCTGGATGATGGAGGTGCCGAACCAGAAGAGGATGACTGCCGTGATCATCGAAGAGGTGTTGCTGTCGCGGATGGAAGGCCATGCGCGCTGGAAGCCGTCGTGTATGGCGTTGCCCGTCGGCTTGCCTGCGCGGAGCTCTTCCTTGGTGCGCTCGAAGATGAGGATGTTGGCGTCGACCGCCATACCCACCGAGAGTATGAACCCGGCGATGCCGGCGCCCGTCAGTGTGACCGGTATCAGAAGGAAGAGCGCGAGCATCACCGCGACGTATATGGAAAGCGCGAGGACCGCCATGAGGCCCGGCAAGCGGTACCAGAGGATCATGAAAAGCATGACGATGCCTATGCCCCAGAGGCCGGCGATGATGCCGTCGCGTACCGCGGCACCTCCGAGCGTGGCGGAAATCGTCTCGGTCGAGATGAGAGTTATGGGGACTGGCAAGGCACCCTCGTTGAGGCTGTCGGCGACAGCGCGCGCCTGGTCGGCGGTGAAATTGCCGGAGATGACAGCCGTGCCGTCAGGAATGGATTCTTGTATCACCGGCTCGGTTATCGGGACGCCGTCGAGAAAGACCCCGAAGACGCGTCCGACATTCTGCGCGGTAAGGTTGGCGAACTTCGTCGCACCTGCGCCGTTGAAGGTGAGCAACACTTGCGGCGCGCTGATCGAGCCCACACCGGAGCTGAATTGCAAGGCGGCGCTCTTCAAGTCCTGGCCCGTGAGCGAATCCGCCTCGAAGAGCGCGTTGACCGTCGTGCTAGAGACCGGCTGGCCCTCCGGCGGAGCAGTCGCGCCGACTTTCAAAAGACGGAATTCCAAGACCGGCGTCTGCCCGATCTGGCTGATTGCCTGCTGGGTGTCAGTGATGCCGGGGAGATCGACGATGAGGCGCTGGTCGGTGCCGCTTACTTCCGTCTGCACCAAGGGCTGTGTCGCCCCGAAGAGATTCACGCGGTTCTCGATGGTGTCGCGCAAGGCCGCCATGGCGTCCGAGACGCTCTCGCCGCCGAGGTTGGAGACGTCGGCGCTATAGGTGAGCTCCGTGCCGCCGGAGAGGTCGAGCCCGAGCTTGAAGGGCCTCCAGCCGTGCATCTGGGAGGAATAGACGAACCAGCCGATGCCGACGCCCGCAAGGAGTATGAGGACCGCTATGAGACGTCTTCGTGCCATTGGGCTGAAGTATACGGATTTATGGGACTTTTGGTACCTTGACAGACGAATCATTGAATATATAATAAGTCTAGCTGAGATGGGTACTGTAGATCTATCGAGGCTTATGCAATCAAAAGGCGGAGTCAGGGTTACCTGATTGCCGCTTTTCTTTTTTATACTCAATCTGCATTCACGCGGGCTAGCTCGAAGAGGTTCTTGAATATCATCGCGACCGCTATCGGGCCGACGCCGCCAGGCACCGGGGTGAAGATGGAACATTTAGATGCGCAGGCTGGGTCGGCGTCCCCTACTACCTTGCCGCTTGATTCTGAGGTGCCTGCATCAATGAGGATGACTCCTTCTTTGAGCATTTCCGGCTTCACGAATCCGGGATTCCCTGCCCCGAGGACGACGATATCGGCATCCGCCAATTCGCTGAGCGAGCCGGACTCGAGGGTTACTACGCAAATGCGGGCGCCGAGGCGCGCGAGCAAGTATGCGGCAGGTACTCCAACGAGGCGGCCAGCGCCCACGACGACTGCCTTCTTATTATTCAAATCTGCATTATTGCGCTTCAATATCTCTGCGATCGCACCGGCGACCGGCGCACGCACCGCTCGCGCTTCTTCTACGACTGCAGGATTGATGCCGTCGACATCGAGGTACGGCGGGATGGCGGCGAGTATCGCTTCAGTATCGAGCGCCTCGGGAAGCGGCAACTGCACGATAATGCCGTCGACTTCTGGTGCGAGCTTCTCTATCGCAGCGACCGCATCGGCGGTCGAAGGTTTGGCCAAGAGGTCAAGCCGGCGGAGCGTGACGCCGAGGCGCGCGGCAGCGCGCGACTTGATGCGTACGAAGGACTCGATGACCGGATCATGCGATGCGACGACTATACCGAGCGTGAGCGCGCGCCCTCCATGCCCGACAAGCTCGGCATATATCTCATCCGCGATCGCTTTGCCATCTATGATCATGGCGATTAGGCAATACCCCAGAGCATCTTCAACTCCTTGATCCCCTCTTCGAGCATGACGGTCGGCTCCCAGCCGAGGAGTTCCTTCGCCTTGCGATTATCGGCTTGCGAATCATGCGCTTCGACGCGCGGAGCCGCGTAGACTATCTCTCCGCCGATCATCTCGGCGAGCGACTGGATGGTCATGTTGCGTCCGGCGCCGATGTTGATGACTTCGCCACGGCCCACGTTGGGTGATTCTGCCGCGAGTATGTTGGCGCGCACGATATCGCGCACATGCGTATAGTCGCGCGTGATGGTGCCGTCGCCGAAGATAGTCATCGGCTGGCCGGCCTTCTTGTCCATGAGAAATTTGCCGACAGCGAGCGCGTAGGGGCCGCTCGGATCGAGGCCCGGGCCGTATACGTTGAAATACCGCAGGCAGACGGTCTCGGTGCCGTAGACCGTGGGCCACATCTTGGCAAAGAGCTCGCCGACGTACTTCTGCAAGCCATAGGGATTCACCGGATTGGCTGCCATTTCCTCGTTCAAGGGCAACGTCTTCTGCTCGCCGTAGGCGGACCCCGATGCTGAGTACACCACGCGGCGCACCTTCGCGCGCGAGGCCGCCGTGAGGACGGAGACGGTGCCGGTGATATTCTCATCGGTCGTCTCGACGGGATGCTCGACGGAATACGCCACGCGCGGCACGGCGGCGGTATGGAAGACCACGTCAGCGCTTTCCATTATGGGCTGTATCAGATCGGTCGAGCGAATATCGATCTCATGCACGGCTGCTTCTTTCGGCAAGGTCGCGCGGCGAAGCCCAGGATCCCGGTCGATGATGTGCGTCTCCCATCCGGCATCAACGAGCGCGCGCACGAGGTTGCTTCCGATGAAGCCGGCGCCGCCGGTGACGACTGCTTTCTTCTTCTGTTCCATAATATATATCTAAACTATCACGAACCGCGCGCGGTGAATACTATCCGCACTGTCTGCAGCATGATGAAGAGGTCGAGGAGGAGCGAGCGGCGCTTGAGATAGTAGAGGTCGTACGAAAGCTTCGTCTTGGTCTCGGCGATGTCGGCGCCGTGGTGCGGATCGCGGTCGTGCCTGATCTGCGCCCAGCCGGTGAGTCCGGGATTGACCAGGTAGCGCGCGTTGTAATACGGGATGCGCGCGCTGTATTGCGCGGCCAAGGCCGGCAGCTCGGGGCGCGGGCCGACGAGCGAGAGTTCTCCTGAGACGACGTTCCAGAGCTGCGGCAGCTCGTCGATGCGCAAGAGGCGCAGCCAATACCCGACCTTCGTGACCTTGAGCTTCGTCGTGCCGCCCTCGCCGTAGTTGCCCTGGTCGTTGCCGCTCATGGAGCGGAATTTCACGATCTTGATGGGCCTCTGGAACCTCCCGACGCGCTCCTGGGTGATGAATACGTTGCCGCCGTCCTCGAGCTTGATGGCGAGCGCGACGAAGGGATACACGATGAGCGATATGATCGCCATGACGAGGGCGACCACCGTATCGAAGACGCGCTTCACCGCGTCGTAGACGCGCGAAGCCGATACATGCCGCAGCACCCATTCGTAGCGGATGAGGGAGAGCGGCACGCGGTCGAACATTTCCTGATACAGGTCGATGGCGTCTACGAGCGCGAAGCGCTGCTTGTGGAAGGCTGCGTCGTACATGATAGGCAGTACCGCGCTTATCGCCGGATCGAAGAAGTCGACCACGAGGAACGAGACGTCGTCCTTCTCGGCCACGCGGCATGCTTGCTGGATGACCTCGTGCGAAGGCGTGACCTCGGTATCGACGACATAATCGAATGAGAACGGGAAGCGCGTATCGCTCTCCACTTCGTGCGCGAGCGCCTTGCCGTCGAGACCGGCGGCGATGAGTACTCCCTTCATGCGGCGCAGCGTGCGCAGGCGCGGGAAGAGGTATACGCGCCACGCGAGTATCAAGACGAACGAGACGATGAGGTATAGGAAAAGAAACGTCTTCGGCGCGATGCCGAATGCGGGCAAGAGGAAGAAGAACACCGCCGCGATGACCATGTTGATCGCTTGCGCGTACAGGATGGTCGCCATGAGGTGGCGCCGGAACAAGCGCGAATGCCGCCCGTAGAGACCTGCGATGAAAAAGACCACGATCCACACCGCGAAAAGCAGCGAGAACGGGACGAGGTGGAGGCGGAAGAGTTCAGGGGTCGGGAACGAGAGGTAACGCAGGGCCAAGGTCAGCCACAGCGCGAGGATGAAAACGACGATATCCCCTACCAAAAGGAGGGCGTATTCGCGCTTAGGAACGAGCGTCATAACGTATTAGGTGTATCATGGCATTGCAAAGACTATGAGGCAAGAAGCCGGCAAAAGAGACGATATGAGGCCCAAAAAGGTGCTCTTTCTCATAACCAAAGCGAATTGGGGCGGCGCGCAGCGATACGTCTACGACCTCGCGACCAATCTACCGCGCGAGAGCTTCGAGCCGGTCGTCGCTTTCGGAGAGCCCGGAAAGCTTTCTGAAGGGCTTGCTCGAGCGGGTATCCGCACGATACCTATCCCCGACCTCGGACGCGACGTGAGCTTCGATGCTGACGTAAAGTCTTTCTTCCAGATATGGGCGCTCATACGCAAAGAAATGCCTGACCTCGTACACCTCAACAGCTCGAAGGCTGCGGCGCTCGGAGCGATCGCCGCGCGCCTCTCGGGCGTCCCGCGTATCATCTTCACCGTGCACGGATGGCCCTTCAAGGAAACGCGCGGACTACTCGCGTCGGACGCTATCCGCGCGATAAGCTGGCTCACGGCGTTCTTAAGTCATGCCGTGATCGTGGTATCGAAGGACGACGAGCGCGTCGGGCGCCTGATGCGCGGCCTTGGCAAGAAGATCCGGTATGTGCCGCTCGGCATCGCTACCCCCGAATTCCTTCCGCGCGACATGGCATCGATGATACTGCCCGCTTCGATACGCGACTGGCCGCGGCTCGTCACCATCGCGGAGCTGACTGCCAACAAGGGCATCGGCTACGCGCTCGAGGCGATACTGCTCCTGAAGGCGCTCAAGACGAACGTCTCGTATTTCATCATCGGCGAAGGCGAAGAGCGCGGCCGGCTCGTCGCCAAGGCGCAAGAGATGGAGATCGCGGATCGCGTCCATTTCCTCGGATTCGTTCCCGACGCCGCACGATACTTGAAAGCATTCGACATGTTCATACTTCCTTCTATAAAAGAAGGCATGCCGTATGTGCTCTTGGAAGCCGGAGTAGCCCAGCTGGCGACCATCTCGACTGCCGTCGTCGACCCGATGTTCTTCCAATTATCTCCCGAAGCGGCGGCCGTCAAGCCCGCTGACCCGCAGGGACTCGCGGACGCCATCCTGAAGATGCTCCACCCGAAGGACGCGACGGCGCGGCCGTTCGTCTCTGACCTTCCCGGTATGATCGACCAGACGATGGCTTTGTATAGAGCTTCCTGAGCTCCGCTTCATTCCATCCTCGGATGCCGCGTAATTATGATTTGTTGACAGATATATTATACCTGGTATAGTTATATGAGGTTCCGAGAGCATCCGCTCTGACATGGGGAGACTAAGATGGGCATTTCAGGATATCTTTCCAAAAGCGAGCACTTGCTGCTCGGTGTCGCGTTGGGATTCATTATCGGCGTGGCGCTCGCGGCGACTCAGTATTCCGCAGGCGCAAAGGGACGTTCTTTCGAGAGACTCGGGCCGGATTATCCGAGTTCGCGTTCGGAACGCTTATTCACGCCGTTGCCAAAACAAAAGTACAAGTACGACATCTAGCTTCGGATGACTCCGGTCATCCTCCTGGTCCAGCAACATTCTTGCTGGGCCATATTCTTTTTATACTTAGACGACCGCGCCGACGATCTCCGTCTCGTCGCGCGCCTGGATCGTGGGCCGCGCGCGGCGGCGCATGCCCATCAATATCCCGAGCGCTAGGTATTCGGTCAAGAGGTGCGATACGCCGTAGCTCATGAACGGCAGCGTGGTGCCGGTGATCGGCAAGAGCCCCATGTTCATGCCGGCGTGCACGATGAACTGCGAGCTGATATATATCGCGATGCCAGCGGCGAAGAGCGTGTCGAAGTTGTCGTAGCCGCGCGCGGAGATCATGAGGATGCGCACGATGACGATGCCGAATAAGCCGAAAAGAAGCAGTACGCCGAAGAATCCCCACTCCTCGGCGTAGGATGCAAAAATAAAGTCGGTCTGGAATTCCGGCAGGAATTGGAGCTTCGATTGCGTGCCATATCCTATCCCCTTGCCGAGGATCTGCCCTGAGCCGACGGCAACGGTCGATTGGTAGGCGTTATACCCGGTGCTCTGGATGTTGGCGAGCGGATGGAGGAAAGTGAGGATGCGGTCCTTCTGGTATTGATGCAGTCCGAAATGCCATAAGCCGCCGGAGACGATAGCGGCGATGGCAAAGAGCGTTAGCAAGTGCTTCCACGAGATCCCGGCGACCAAGACCATACCCAGCCAGATGCTCGCGATGGTGATCGCTGAGCCGAGATCCGGCTGGAGGAAGACGAGTACGAAGACGACGAAGGTGTACGCGCCCGAGACAAGGATATGGCGAATATGCGCGATCTCGACATGGCGCCGCGCGAAATACTTCGCCAAGAATATGACGAGCATCAGCTTGGCGAGATCCGCCGGCTGGAAGGCGAAAAGTCCCAGGTTGAAACGGTTCTGACCGCCCTTGACCACCGCGCCGAAGACGAATATGAGGGCCAGGAGCGCGACAATGACACCGTAGAGCCCGACGACGACGGGCGTCCGGCGGATAAATCCGTACTCGGGAATGCTCGCGAGGAAAAACGCGATGACCGCGAGGATTATCCAGATTATCTGCCGTTCGAAGAAGACGTTCTCCGTCGAGAACGAGTGCATCGTGACCAGTCCGAGAAGCGATATGGCGAGAGCCGACGCGAAGAGGAACCAGTCGATATGTGACCAAATTTTATTCATAAAATTGGGAATGCCCTGTGTGGTACGACCAAATCTTATTCATAAGGTCGAAGTGTCCTTGTAGCGTGCGAGTCGGCGACTTGATGCCTTCGTCGCCCGTTCGAGGATCGAGGCCATACGCTTAGCGCTCTGCGGTAGGATCCGGCACCGGCGGCATGAGCGGGATTATATCGACGCTCCCTACCGTCGCGGTGAAGGGATCCGGCCACGTGAAGCCGATCTGCATCTGTCCGCCCGCTGGCAGGCGCGAGACCTGGGTCGCCGACGCATTGATGGCATTGGCCGCCGTGTCGAAGACGACCGCGACGAACGAGACGCTTCCGAGGTCGGATACGGAGGAGTTGCTCGTCTGCGCGCTCACCTGCGGCTCCGTAGCGGTATTGGATACCTGCTCATCGGCCACCGAGATGGGAGAGGTCGGATTACTCATGCGCTCCCAGACCAGCGAGGGATCGGTGAGCGTGAAGTACGTGTGCGCGACGATCCTATTGCCCGTGCTGATGCCCGCCGTAAAGACCGGCGTGATGCCGCCGGGCATGATGTAGGTCGTGCCGGTGCGCTGTGCGATGAGCACATTGTTTGAATCGTACAAGCTGAACTCGTAGTTCGCCGAGGCGACGCCGGCATCGGCATTAGGATTCTCGATATACGCGACCGCATTGTACGAGCCCTCGCGCACCTGGAACGAACGCGCCCAGAGTATCGCGTGCGGCTGCAAGTACGCATCGTCTAAGAGCAGGCATGGCCCGCCGCGATCGACCGAAGTCTCTCCCTGATCCTGCTTGCCGTCATGGCACGAGGGCGGGATGGTCGCTATCTTGTAGGCGATCGGGCCGCCGACGACGATGAGGAGAAACAGGATAATGCCTGATATATATGAGAATTTACGCCGTCCGGCCCATGACATCGCTTGATTGTACAGCCAAATTGTCTTGTGCACCAAAACAAAAGCATCCTCGATTTCTCGGGGACGCTGAGTTTGTCTTGAGGCGCTTTTCAATCAGAGTCGGACGCCGTTTCGAATCTCTTCATTTCTTCGGTAAATCGCTCTATCGGACGTTCCTCGATCAGTAAAAAATCCTGATCTTGTTCGCCCCATGTTTTTCGCTCATTGTGACGCGATTCGTGATATAGCTTCGCCTTTGCAACTGCGTCTATGTCACTCATGGCGTCGAATGAATGGGACCTCGAAAGAGGTCTATAGCCCATGAATTTGCCATTGAAGTCATCATAGCTTGGACGCATTTCGGTGAACTTCAGTGTATAGCGAGCCATGTTCTTCTCCCTTAAAGATTTCTCTATGGCTCACAGTAAACGAAAAATCACCGGATGCAAGATTCGGTGATTTTCCCTTGAGCACTCTGTGTTGGCGCCTACCTACTCTCCCCTTGCGAGTACCATCGGCTCTGGAGGGCTTAACTGCCGTGTTCGGAATGAGAACGGGTGTACCCCCTCCGATGAAGCACCAACACAGAAAGCTCAAGGCTTTCTGCTGCTCCTCGAAATTGAAAACGACACAAACTTGAACCTAACGTTACGCGACTCCCACAATTCCTGTCGAGAGTTCTGATCGGCGGATTAGTACGCCTCGGCTGAACACCTTGCGATGCTTGCACCTGGCGCCTATCAACGTGGTAATCTCCCACGGGCCTCAAACGATTCCTTATCTTGGAGTTGGCTTCCCGCTTAGATGCTTTCAGCGGTTATCCGTTCCCGACATAGCTACGGGGCGATGCACCTGGCGGTACAGCCCCCAGACCAGAGGTCAGTTCATTTCGGTCCTCTCGTACTAGAAACAAATCTCCTCAAGAATCAACGCCTGCAGCAGATTAAGACCAACCTGTCTCACGCATATTCATCACGCATTGCTGCATGTATTGGACTATAACTTCATCTCTTGCGAGATGGCTAACAATTAGTCTCTACGGGTCCACAAAGTGGTTCCCTCGGTATAGCCCGCCACAAAGTGGTGGATTCCACCGATATCAGTTAGCTTCTCGATATGTATTTCTACATATCGCCGCCGTGAATGTCGATTTAATTAGTTGTTTAACTTTTTTCATTTCCTCGGGATTCAAACCGTACAATCTCCCATGTTCTAAGGTTTAACCTTAGAACATTGAGATGCTGAACGGTTTGAACCCAGCTCGCGTACCTTTTTAATTGGCGAACAGCCAAACCCTTGGGACCTCATTTTGTATATTCGTACGGATCGTACCAATATCTCTTGTTATCTGGCATTCCTGCCAGGATCAGACTATTCCATCACCGTATCCATACTGTCACCAGCATGGATGATAGGTGCAAGCCGTGTGATACCGCGATTACTCGCGCATATCTCCTATGATTACCAACAGTAATCATATTCAGTCGTTAGAGGAGAAATATTCTTGGATCTTTGTCGCGTAGTTTTTGCGGCGGTTGTTGGACCGCACGTTTAACTTCGACAAAGCATCTGCCAATCGAGCTACGCGTAGCAAATCCCGCTTCTCCCGAATATGGGTGCGTATGATCTCTAATGCGTAGTGTATCTGTGCTTTTTTCATCTTCGAGTATGGCTCGATGAGCTGTAAGACTCGCGCGATTTCAACCTGATCTCGCGTGATCCAATCACTCGTCGTCCGATTCTTGCGTATCGTACCCGCGCCAAGCAGCCGCACTAGAAAGAGCAAGTCTTTCGCATGCTTCTGCGTGATCTTGAGTTCGATACGTACTCGAAACTTGAACTTCTTCTCACCGTGCCGCTCGATGAGAGCCATGATAGCTCCATCGCCGTCGATGAGACCCGCACAATACGCTCGTTCAGCTACAGAACATTTCTTTCCTACGGCGTTAGCTCTCATGCCTGTTGCCATACTGCAAAAAGTATAGCACCTGGGACCTCCGAAACAGGAGATTTCCAAGAACATGAGTCAGCCTTCACCGTGTTGAGCTTGTTTGATTACCCTTTCCTTTCGAAAAGGGAGAGAAGGTATGTTTTCTCCAGCCCCAGGATAAGATGAGCCGACATCGAGGTGCCGAACATTGCCGTCGATTTGGACTCTTAGGCAATACCAGCCTGTTATCCCCAGAGTAACTTTTGTCCGATAATCTTCTGCCGCATCTAATGCGAACAGTCGGTTCACTATGCTCCGCTTTCGCGCCTGCTTGTCATGTACGACTCGCAGTCAAGCCAGCTTTTG
>VFSW01013493.1_pt1 | contig 11352 bp, 11 predicted proteins | sample 5358111 | NCBI WGS metagenome assembly VFSW01 (sample SAMN11554181, study PRJNA540505) | mine drainage metagenome | isolation source: sediment from site ElyBrook_90M | place: USA: Ely Copper Mine, Vershire, VT | collected 2017 | reverse complement strand
CGTATATAATTATGAATCCCGAAAATATTTATATTTTTATAAAAGTTATCCCCTGTGAAACTCTTTGACTTTAACTTTACCGGAAATGTACAGACTTAAAGTTAGCCACCCATCATATTTTATAATGCCTTTATTATGAAAAATATAACTGCCATCGGAAGGATCCTGTACGCATTACCCTTTGCATTATTCGGGATTAACCATTTTCTAATGACTGACTATTACGTAGGAATGTTAACATCATTTATTCCTCTCGGGGCCTATACGATAATTCTTACCGGAATAATGCTGATTGCTGCGAGCATCAGCATAATAACAAAAAAATTCGTTAAACTTTCGACGATAATGCTGGCTATCCTTCTTTTTCTGTTTATTGTCACAATACATATCCCTCACCTGTTTCAGGATACTGACAGGACAGCCACGATAATTGCCCTTTTAAAAGACACGTCCCTGCTGGGAGGATCCCTTATGATTGCCGGAATATATTCCGAAGAGGATGAAAAAGTTAAAAAGTGAACTGACTGGCAAGAGTGAAAAAAGTGCCTGGAGTGACAACTTTAGTCACTCCTGACTTTAGCTCACTTTAAGTACTTAAATAACTTTAGTCACTCCATATTGTGTAAAAGAAATTTTTTAACTTTATCCCTGTGATATTCTAAACCTCGTGAAATGAACCGGATCAAACTATTATTCCTGTTATTTCCACTGTTAATAATTCCTGAATCATACGGTCAGCCTTCCTTGTTTAACCAGCAGATGCAGGTTGGTTTTGAGGAAAAGCAGGGACAGTATGCAGATCTGAATGTTAAGCTGGTCAATGAGGCCGGCGATACAGTGCTTTTGAAGGATGTGCTGAAAAAGCCTGCAATTCTGAATCTGGTATATTTTCAGTGTGCCGGAACGTGCAGTCCCCTGATGTGGGGGATTTCCAAATTCATAGATGCTATGGATCTTCAGCTCGGGAAGGATTACCAGATCCTGACCATAAGTTTTGATCCTTCTGAGCGTATTAATCTTGGTATTAATAAGAAGGCCAGCTACATAAGCGCGATGAAGAAAAAAGAGGAAGCGAAAAACTGGCAATTTTTTGTATCTGACAGCGCCGATATAGCAAAGCTGACTCAATCCGTGGGCTTCGACTATCAAAAAGTAAACGATCAGTATGTTCATCCTACCGGCCTTATAGCTCTTGCCGCCGACGGGAAAATCATACGGTACCTGCGTGGCATTGATTTTCTGCCATTTGATATAAAAATAACTCTGGTCGAGGCTGCAAAAGGCAAGATCGGTCCCAGTATAAATCGTCTGCTTGCGGTTTGTTACGGATATGACAGTAAAGGGAACCAGTTTGTATTTAATGTGACAAGGGTTTCCGCAATAGTAATATTATTTATTGTGGTTGTAGTATTTCTGGTTTTGGCTCTTTCGCGCGTTAAACTCTTTAAAAAGACTAAAAAATGACTGCAACGCAAGATATAGCTGAGCCCGGCTACCTCGATTATAAAGGAAAGTATAAAGGTATCTTTTCCTGGATCTTTTCCACCGATCATAAAAGGATCGGCCTGCTCTATCTCTTTTCACTGCTTTCCTTTTTTGCCATTGCTGCAACACTCGGGCTGTTGATGAAGATTGAGCTTATTGCCCCGGGAAGAACTATTATGGGACCCCAGACATATAATGCATTTTTTACCCTGCACGGAATAATTATGATTTTTGCCGTTGTCATTCCGGGGTTACCTGCGGTGTTTGGTAATTTCATGTTACCCATAATGATCGGGGCAAAGGACGTCGCATTCCCCAGACTTAACCTGATGTCATGGTACCTGTATGTTACAGGCGTCTCACTGGTATTGATATCTCAGTTTACCGGGCAGGGGCCTCCGGATACCGGCTGGACATTCTATGCCCCTTACAGTTTCAGAACAACAGGGAACATGCTGCCTGCAGTATTCGGAGCATTTGTTCTCGGGTTCTCCTCCATACTCACAGGACTGAACTTTTTAGTTACAATTCACCGGATGCGCGCCCCGGGAATGACCTGGTTAAAGATGCCTTTATTCCCCTGGACTCTGTATGCAACGGGCTGGGTACAACTTCTTGCAACTCCCATCATCGGGATCACTCTTCTTATGATTGTTGCAGAAAAAACTCTGCATATCGGATTTTTTGATCCCACTCTCGGAGGTGACCCTCTGCTATATCAGCACTTATTCTGGACTTACAGCCATCCTGCTGTCTACATCATGATCCTGCCGGCTATGGGTGCAATTTCTGAGATCATAGCCACCTATTCTCATAAAATGATTTTCGGGTATAAATTCATGGTTGTCGCCTCCCTTGCAATTGCTTTTGTAGGTTATTTTGTGTGGGGCCATCATATGTTCACATCGGGAATGAGCGGAACTGCATTATATACATTTTCTCTTCTGACCTTCCTCGTCGCAATTCCAAGCGCGATAAAGGTATTTAACTGGATAGCTACAATGCATAAAGGCTCAATTGATCTCCAGACCCCTTTTTACTGGGCTATGGCTTTCATCTTTGTTTTTATGATAGGTGGCTTCTCCGGACTTATCCTGGGTTCTCTGGCAACCAATGTCCATCTGCATAATACCCATTTTGTGGTTGCACATTTCCACTTTATCGTCTTCGGCGGCACCGGCTTTGCATTTTTTGGTGCAATGCATTACTGGTATCCCAAAATTACCGGTAAGATGTACGACACGATATGGGCTAATACAGGCCTTCTCCTTTTCTTCATGGGATTTTTAACTCTTTACGGGCCAATGTTTTACCTCGGGTATTTAGGTATGCCCAGAAGGTACTTTGACTACGATGAGGTATTTCATCCCGGGAACGTTGTATCATCAATGGGGGCTATGCTGCTTTATGCAGGGCTTCTGATAATTATTGTCAACCTGTTCTCTTCACTGAAAAGAGGTATAAAAGCGCCTTCAGATCCCTGGGGAGGAAAGACCCTCGAATGGACTCTGCCTTCTCCCCCGCCGGCAGGCAATTTTGAAGAGATCCCTGCAATCACGAAAGGACCATACAACTATTAATGAGTATGGAAACTGCAATACACCGCGACGACCTTGCCTCCAAAACAGGAATGTGGTTCTTCCTTTTTACCGAGATGCTCCTGTTTGGCGGACTATTCATTGTTTACTCGGTATACCGGCTCAGAAATCCGACAGCTTTTCATCTGGCAGCAAAGGAACTGAGTGTATTCATCGGTACAGTCAATACCATTATTCTGCTCATCAGCAGTTCTACAATTGCCATGTCAATAACAGCGTTAAGGGAAAAAAACAAAAGGCTCTGTCTTATTCTCATCGGGATAACAATAGTGCTCGGATTGATGTTTCTGGTAAATAAATACTTTGAGTGGGCCGGCCACATCCGGGATCATATTTATCCAGGATCAGCAGTTCTGGCATTACGCGGATTCGGGGATATACTTTTTTTCGGATTATATTTTTTCATGACAGGTTTGCATGCCCTGCATATCATAATCGGTTTGATCTTTATCGGAGTTGTAACATCGAAAATTGTCAGGGACAAAATCAATCCCGGTAACTATGTCCTGCTGGAAAACAGCGGATTGTACTGGCACCTGGTGGATCTCATCTGGATCTTTCTTTTCCCATTGTTTTACCTTATAACCTGAAGGTCATGGAATCAGCTGAAAATGAACAAAGTACCATAATCCCATACCGGACATACATGCTGATTGTCGCAATCCTGATAATTCTCGCACTGACCTCCGTATTTCTTACCAGGATATATCTCGGTACCCTTACAATTGCGGCTGCACTCATTATCGCAGTAATAAAATCATCGCTTGTTTTAAGGTATTTTATGCACCTTAAGTTTGAGAGCAGAATGTTTACTATCGGAGTGGTCGCTGTATCACTTCTGATATCTTCAGTAATAATCATAACCTTTCTTGACTACCTATACAGATAATCAGTATGTACTCTACCACAGGAATTGATGCTTCAAATTATGTATCGACATTCGATGCCGCTTTCTACTTTATAGCAGGTATCTCCCTGGTGTTCCTGATAGGCCTTACATTACTGATGCTCCATTTCGTCCATAAATATAACAGGAAGCGGAACAAAACTGCCGTGCAGATTGAGGGCAACAATATGCTTGAGACCGTATGGACTGTGGTTCCTACCCTTCTTGCCCTTGCAATGTTCTATTTTGGATGGGAAGGATGGAAGCCAATGTCAAAGCCTCCGAAGGATGCCATGACCATAACAAGCGTAGCCAGGATGTGGAACTTTTCCTTTACCTACGACAATGGCAAACAGAGCCCCGATCTGGTAGTTCCTGTCAATACACCGGTTAAGATAAACCTGGTTTCACTGGATGTTATTCACAGCCTTTTTATTCCTGCTTTCAGGATAAAATCCGATATGGTCCCCGGAAGGGAAAAAGTTATGTGGTTTCTTCCGGAAAGTGAAGGTAATTATGACCTTTTCTGCGCTGAATACTGTGGCCTGAGGCACTCTTACATGAATTCCACCGTAAAGGTCCTGTCGAAGGAAAAATTTGAGGAATGGTACGGGAGTAAAGAAGAGGTATCCAGTGCTGCCGCAGGCCCCTCCCCCGCCGCTGAGGGCATGGCCATTATGAAAACACAGGGCTGCATTGCATGCCATTCTTCCGACGGAACCAAAATTGTCGGTCCGACCTATCTGAATATGTTCGGCTCCAAACAGGTTGTAATTAAGAATGGCGCTGAAGTTACCGTTACTGTCGATGACGCCTATATCAGACAGAAAATAATGGATCCTGGTTTTGCGGTGGTTAAAGGATATCCCCAAGGAATAATGCAAAGCTATAAAGGGAAAGTCAGCGATGAAGATATCTCAAAAATAGTTGAATACCTGAAATCTCTAAATGAAAAATAATTCAGGAAAAAGATTTAAGTATTACCTGAAACTCAGTAAACTAAATATTATGATCCCGGTCAGCCTGACCGGCTTCACCGGGTATTTTATTTTCGACCCTCATATTTCGGTTAAGGCATTACTCGTCAGCTTCGGCATTCTCCTGCTTGCAATATCCGCTTCAGTGCTTAATCAGATCCAGGAAGCAGAAATCGACGGCAAAATGGAAAGAACCCGGGATCGACCCATCCCTTCCGGGCATATAACAGTTAACAAGGCAATTATAGTATTCATTTCAACTTTTACTGCCGGCTCTCTTCTGATCCTGACAGCAGGCAACGTCACCGCCATGCTGATCGGTTTAATGACGATAATATGGTACAATGGAATTTATACCTATTCCAAGAGGGTTACTGCCTTTGCTGTGGTCCCTGGAGCTGTTACCGGTGCATTGCCGCCGCTGATAGGCTGGGTGGCAGCCGGTGGTGGGATCTGGGACAGGGAAATAGTATTTATTGAATTTCTCCTTTTCATCGGACAGGTTCCACATTTCTGGTTACTTGTCCTGAAATATGGAGGGGAGTATGAAAAAGCCGGAATTCCAAGCCTTACATCACTTTTAAGCAAGCCTCAGATCAACAGGCTGACATTTACCTGGGTTGCCACATCCGTTGTTGCAGCATTGTTTCTGTGCCATTTCGGGGTAATTCAAAGCGGATTCATTACCGGAGTACTTCTGACAGCATCAATAATCATAATCTGGCAATTTTCCGGCCTGCTGAAGCTCCATCCCGGCAATAAAAATTACAGGCGGTACTCTCTTCTGCTTGATTCCTACTTTCTACTGATTCTTCTGCTTCTGATCTCAGACAGGATAATTATTCTGCTTTGACAGTTTGGACTAAATCCGGATAGTATTCAGCGAATTCGATACGCAGCCTGTCAGAACTTATGATTAAAGCTTTCTTCCAGATACGGATGATTTTGAGGAATAATTTTTGCCCTGGCAAGAGTGTACGCCACTACCAGGGAAAATAAACCTGCGTACCCAAGGAAGATGCCTGCGTCAATCCAACCGAATTTTAAGGCCCTGGCCGTACCGGGAATGATCTGATCGAAAAGATCGATGTACTGACCGATGATAAGAACAATAATGACGCCGGTAATAACATTCAGGTTCCTGCTGGTTTTTACCGGAAGGAGTATCATGAAAGGAACTCCCCAGTTCAGAATGATCTCAAGAAAGAACATCACCTTCCAGCCTTCATGCCATCTTATGTAATAATATGTGGTTTCAGCAGGAATATTTCCATACCATATTATCATAAACTGAGCAAACCAGAAATATCCCCATATAATGCAGAACATGAATATATACCTGGCGAAATCATGCAGATGATATTTATTAAGAAATGGGAAATATCCTCTTTTGAAGAGAATAAATACTATCAGGGCCAAAACCGATACCCCATGTAAAAATGATCCCACAAGGTTTTTCAATGCAAAGATTGTACTGTACCAGTGCACCTCGATCGACATTATCAGGTCAATCGCCGAGAGGGAAAAGGTGATAGCCAGAATGAAAATAAATATTTTCGAGTAGAGTTCACTTCTGGCGAACAATGTCATAATACCGCTTTGATTTGCAGGATCCAGAATATCCTGCTGAAGCGAAATTTTTCTGATGATCCGCATTAATATTATCCATGAGCCAAAGCAGATTATTAACCTGGTCATGAAGAACGGAACATTAAGGTAAGCCGATTTATGCTGAATAAGCGGATCATTGATTGCAGCCTCCGGAAGAGACCAGGGATAGAGGTGGTGCAATCCAAAATAAATGGCAAGGAAAGATACAGCTGCAAAGGGAATGTAAGCCATCATAGCTTCCGGGACGCGCTGGAATGCAGCCGCCCAACCCGCCTGGGAGATACTCTGTATGCCAAAAAAGAAGGCCCCGCCGATTGCCAGTGAAAGAAAATAATAATTACTTATCAGGTAAGCGGCCCAGGTGATCTCCGGCTTTGACAGAAGTCCGGCCACGAAGGTCACTACCCCCGTTATTATTAAGATCAGGGTGACTGCTTTGAAGGTTGCTGATATTTCTAATTGTTCCTTCATTACTTTAATTTTTACAATATTGTGCCTGTCCTGAGCCAGGCTTGTCTGATCTGTTGCCTGTTATTTTCCATTCATGTTTTTATTTTTCTGCTCTTCCTCCTCCTGAAGCTTTCTGATATACAGAACCAGCTTCCATCTGTCGTCGGGTCTGATCTGTGATCCATGAGCTCCCATAGATCCCAGTCCAAGTGTTATAGTGTGAAATATCTCCCCATCCTTCAATTTAACTGCTTCGCTTCCAATAAGGCTCCTGGGTTTCAGGGGATAAAGGCCGCTTGTAAAAAGATGGCCATCACCGGCTCCGGTAGTGCCATGGCATCCGATGCAGAAAGTGGTATAAATGACCTTAGCTCTTGCCAGTACCTCAGTTGTAGGCAGAATCGGGTTTACAAGTTCCATTCCGGCTTTTTTCCTTGACTCCGGATCAGGAGTATAATCAAATGGAGTAAAACCACGGGGAACCGATCCCGTAACCGGCACTCTCATTGTCATTCCGTCAGTGAAATTCGGGTTTGGTGAATAAGATTCATAAGCTGCCGAATAAAACATATCCGGAAAGTAATCCCATCCCGGTTTATTCCTCTCCCGGTCGCAGCCATTCAGATACGCTGAGAGTAAAAGGATGAGAAAAGCCCTGCCGGTATTTCCTGATAAATACTTATTTTTCATTCATTTACACTTTCAAAATCTTTATCGATAACCTGAATTGCCCCCTCTTCCCTCATTGTGCCGTCGGCTAAAGCTGAAGCTGATTTATCCATTATTCCCGTATCGAGAACAATAACAAACATATTATCGGTGGCCCTGTAATCAAAAATTGTATTGTCACGGCCGGGATATAGCTTTGATCTGGCTGAAAAGAGGCCAAGGCTTAATATTGTTGCGGTGAGTATTGTCAGGACCAGGGTGACAACTATAAAGGATGGGAAGGAGTTGAACGGCTTCCCTCCGTAAACAAGCGGCCAGCTGATGACAGAAGTGTAATAGAGAAACGCAAGAGTTGAAAAAATTCCGGCCAGGCCAAAGAAATAAGCTGCTGCAGGTAACCGCGACTTGCGTTTCATCAGGTGAAACACCTCATGGACAGGATATGGGGTGAAGACTTCATGGATTAAAAATTTCTTCTCCTGCAGTGACCTGATGGCGGAAACAAACTTGTCCTCGTCTTCGAATACCCCTATTTTATAAGTTCTCGCCATAGCTGTTCGGGTTAATCCTCTTTCTTATTCCCAATTTTTACAACACCCTTAAGTTCACTTATTGCCATCATAGGAATGTACCGCATAAACATCAGCACGCCTGATGTAAATAATCCTACGGTACCCAGAAATACTCCTATATCGATATATGTCGGAGTATAGCTTGCCCAGCTTGAAGGCAGGAACTCCTTGCTGAGTGAGGTGATTACAATATTGAACCGTTCAAACCACATTCCTATGTTTATCGCAAGAGATATTAACAACAATGCCAGCCAGTTCCGTCTGATCTTTTTGAACCAGAAAAGCTGGGGAATGAGTGCATTGCATACTATCATTATCCAGAACTGAACAGAATAAGATCCGGTAACCCGGTTCCTGAATATTGCAAATATTTCAAACTCATTGCCTGAATACCATGCAACAAAGAGCTCAGTCACATATGATGTACCCATAATCAGGGAAACAAATATGAGTATCCTGGCAATTGCATCCATGTGGTTATCAGTTATGTAATCAGTCAGGTGGTAGATTCTCCTGATGAGAACCATCAGGGTCATGACCATCGCAAACCCTGAGAAAATAGCACCCACCACAAAGAAAGGGGGAAAGATAGTCGAATGCCAGCCAGGTACTATTCCTGCTGCGAAGTCAGTCGAAACTATTGAATGAACCGAGACCACCAGCACGGCAGCCAGTCCGCCAAGTACAAAACTAAGTGCATCATACCTTATCCACTGGCGGCTTGATCCTGTCCAGCCAAGGCTGAAGAATCCGTAAATGGCCCTTTTTATTTTTGAGGCCGTCTTATCACGTATCGTTCCGAAATCAGGTAACATTCCCATATACCAGAATGATACAGATATCAGCAGGTATGCCGTGATTGCAGTAAAATCCCAGAAAAGAGGAGAGTTGTAGTTCACCCAGAGGGGGCCACGGGTATTAGGGTACGGAAAAATATAAAATGCAAGCCATACGCGTCCCATATGCAGGGTAGGAAAAAGGGCGGCGCATGATACCGCAAGAACAGTCATGGCTTCTGCCGACCTGTTTATTGAGCTTCTCCATCTCTGCCTGAGCACCAGCAGGAAAATTGAGAATGCTGTACCGGCATGACCGATCCCGATCCACCATACAAAGTTCACTATTTCCCATCCCCAGGCAACGGTATTCTGCACACCCCATGTGCCAATACCCTTATAAACAGTCATATATATGGAATAGATCCCATAAAGTAATGCGGCAGTCGAGATACCCATACCAATATACCACCATAATCCGGGAGCGGCATCCATAGGGGCCAGAACATCATCCGTAACCTGCCCTATGCTCTTATTGCCCTGTACAAGAACTCCTCTGACCTTCCTGTTATACATCGGTTATATGTTGTTTATCCGTTATATTATCTCTTCGTCATTTCTTACTCTGGTCAGGAATCCCACTGATGGCAGAGTATGAAGTTCTTCCAGCAGATGGTAGCGTCTCGGATCACGGAATAAACCCGATACTTTACTCTCCCTGTCATTCAGGTTCCCAAATATTATAGCTCCTGCAGGGCATGCCTGCATGCAGGCAGTCTTGATTTCTCCATCCTTCAGTATACGGTTCTCAAGCTTCGCCTGCAGTTTTTTCTCCTGAATACGCTGAACACAGAAAGAACATTTCTCCACCACTCCTCTTTCCCTTACGGTAACATCGGGATTTAAAACCATCCTGCCAAGATCCGACGCAGTATTAAAATCGAATGCTTTGTTATTGGTATACCTGTACCAGTTAAATCTTCTGACCTTATAAGGGCAGTTATTAATGCAATACTTGGTGCCCACACATCTGTTGTAAGTCATCTGGTTCAATCCTTCGCTGCTGTGGTTGGTAGCCGATACAGGGCATACATTCTCACATGGTGCATCACCGCAGTGCTGGCACATTACCGGCTGGAAATACACTTCAGGATTAACCTCTGAATCAGAATAATAACGGTCTATCTTAATCCAGTGCATGATCCTTCTCCTTGTCACCTGGTCTTTACCGACAACAGGAATATTATTCTCTGCCTGGCATGCAATTACGCAGGAATTACATCCGACACAGGCATTAAGGTCAATTGCAACCGCCCAATGAAAGCCATCATACTTTATTTCAGGATAAAGAGTCTTGTGTTGAGATTCAAATTCTTCATGCATCTCATTTCCTGATACCGGATTCTTTCTGTATCTGCTTAATACTGTTTCTCTTACAATAGGCCTCCCCTCCATGGATGAATAGACCTGGGTTAGGGCAAGCTGCCTTTCCCTTAAGGTGTTCTCCACACTTCTGACCTTAAATACATAATTGCGGTTGCCTCCTGAAATTTTCACAAACGGGAATATATTTTCGCCTGCGTCGCGGGCGACAGGACCCGAATTTATATGTCCGTACCCTGCAGCTACGGATATCGTACCTTCTGCCTGACCGGGCTGAACAAAAGCCGGCAGGATCAGATCCTCTGTTATTCTCAATAAATGACCGGTTTTCGCCCCCATCTTCACGGCATCAACCGGTGATATCGCAGCCACATTCTCCCAGCACTGCCGGGAAACAGGATCAGGAAGTTCTATCAGCCAGGGATTATTGGCATACATACCTGTTCCCATAGAAACACTTTCAGAAATTATAATTTCATATCCCTCTGAAACTGTTGCTTCCTCAGATTTAATGACCCGGGCAAGAGATTCCCTGTTAAACGGATAGGATTTCTTTTCATTAACGGAATAATTGAAAACACCGTCCCCAAGCACTTTATTCCAGAAATTCCTGAATGATGGAAGGGTTGATTTTGGAAAATATTCCTTTTCCCAGTTTCCGGCCAGGTAATCGTGCCACGACATTGAGTTTCCTGACCATTTTAATAAAGAGTCCTGGAAAGAACGGGTATTAAAGAGAGGGTTGATACATGGCTGGCTCAGGCTCAGCTGTCCGGGGATTATTTCTGCATCGTTCCATGATTCCAGGTAATGGTGGACAGGACATTCATATTTCACGATCCCGACCGTCTCATTCAGAGAGGCCGCCATATTGACAGTCATGTCAATATTTTTTATACCCGATAGAAATCTATCCGGTGTGGGATAATCATAGAGAGGATTAAT
>VFSW01013492.1_pt1 | contig 11353 bp, 5 predicted proteins | sample 5358111 | NCBI WGS metagenome assembly VFSW01 (sample SAMN11554181, study PRJNA540505) | mine drainage metagenome | isolation source: sediment from site ElyBrook_90M | place: USA: Ely Copper Mine, Vershire, VT | collected 2017 | reverse complement strand
GTTTTCCCCGTTGTTCCCTGAAAACACCCACTGGTATCAAGAAGTAGTTGCCGTAACTGCGATCTGATTTGGACTGCACTACTTTGCAAATCCCTCCAATCTTTAAAAGATTGAGGGGCAGTGTCTGGCAATGCTTCAATCACGCCAACATCGCCAAACAGAAATGACGATATCGCTCCTACAGTACGACCTCGCTCATTTATACCGAGTAATCTGCTGTTTGCCGCCAAAGCAAGAATCGCAGACTGGTTCTGTTTTTTCACTGTTACACGAACAATTTCAAGTGCATCAGGTAGAAGGCGATCGACTAAATTTGCAATACGGGCAAGGTCATCATCCACCCGCTCATAATCAGGGGTATCCTTATAAACCCAGAAATAGCGAAGTAGAGCAATTAACTCGCCACGCAATCGGCCATCAGGATCATCACTACTTGGAGCTATCTTGATGACATCAGAAGCAAGATTTCCTTCACCACCAGCATTAGGAATAGAAAATTGGGTTCTAAAAAATTCACGCTTAAGACATCGTTCTGCATTCCAGTCGATTCGCTGATTCATCAAGGTTTCGAGAGCTTTGCGAATTTCATTAGCGATGCTTTGCTCCAACTTGGTTCCATTCTGGACCCAACTTTCTAGAGCAGTCTGGCATCCCTTTATCTGTTGTTCCTGTCGGGATGCAATTTCGGGGGGGGCTATGTCGGTGGGTTTCACCGCAGAAGAGTCTTGCTTGGGCTTCGGCGGAATATATTCTATTTCGGGTTGAGGCAACCCAAATACTTCAAACACCTCTCTGGGTATACACCCTATGTCGGATCGAGTCTGTGGATCATTTCCCCAAACAGTGACCAAACGTTCATACCGCTTCCTCTGGTCGTCTGATACATGCAATGACGCCAACCATTGAGCGACATCGGCAGACGGTTTTTTTGTAGTGATCCCAGGCGGGGGAAACTGTTTATGGGCAAAAGCTTCCCGCCCCGCCATTAGTATTTCTCGAATAATATTCTTAATGACAAAGCGAGGACTAAAGACCAAAACGTTGCCCGTAGTTAAAGTGGCCCGAGCCAGACACTCAATGGCAGCTTCTGTAAATGGAAAAAGCGGCACTTTCCCCACATAGCCAAAAGCACGAAGGATTTCCCCATCTTCTTCACCATCTTCAGAATACACGGGGGGTAACCAACGTGTATCGCTTGACCCTGCCTCCATAGCAGCTTGCTGATAATGTTTTTTTAAGCCTGCCTCGCCAAAGCGCGCCGCATTTAGATACGAGGCAACAAGTGATTTTGTCCGCCTTAGCGTCTCATCCTCTGATTCAAGTCGACTCTCAACAACCCACTCTTTCCCAGCCCGCGTAGCCAATGTATCTCTACCTGCCAGATAACCATCCGTCACAGCTATTGCAGAGCGTATCGTGGCAAATTCTTTACCTTTGCTGGTCTCACCTTCCTGAATAAGCACTTTGGCCAAGGTATCTTGAATCCCCACCAAAGCAGCAAAATCCTCAACCAATATGACCAACTCTCTGTTATCCACCAAAAGAAGACGGCGGATTTCCAGTATTACCTCTGCAAGAGTCTTTCCTCCGAAAGATTGATTCAGCTGATATAACTGCCTTGTCGCTATATCAACAACATCATTTAGAACGCTTATGGCAATAGCTTTTCCGCGACCCTCTCTAGCGTCAAGGTTCAAAAGATAGTAATTAGCTACCTGAGTATTGGCTCTCCCTATGTCCAGACTGCCGAGATTGAGATCATCCACACGGAATTGAGCCGTTGTTGAATCAATCTCCTTCTCCTCCCCTTCTGATTCAACACCCTCGACCGATCTTTGAATGATTCGTGGAAGCACGTTTAATCGAAAATGCAATACAGTCTCAGCATCAGACATAAGCTTGGGCAAGTCCCTTGCATGGGCAAGACGCTCTTTAACTGATACATTTGTAGGGTCTTGCGCAAGACTCTGCTTTAACCTTAATGCCTCCTCGTTAAGTGCAATTTCAAGTTGCGCTTGAAATCGAATAACCGCTTCATCCAAACGTATATCTGCCAATGCCTTGGTAAACTCCGCCTTAACGTGATCATATTTTGAGTCTTTGAGAGGGTCAGCCTCAAGTATCAACTCAACTACGCGCCTTAAACTGGCACTCTTCGGTATACGAATTACTAAGTAGCGGTTAGCATCCTGCAGTCGATGTAAACGAGCATCAATCATTCGAATGAGGTGTGACTTACCTACACCAGAAGCTCCAGTAATTGGAAGGACGTGGCTTCCTGATGGAGCATCTCCAATAAAGTAATTTAGGAGATCTTCTTCTGTGGCAACTGTCCTACTTTCTGGCATCACCCTACCATCCGCGCCAACAGTCAGATGAGCCAAAGGAAATTGCTGATGGACAGCAAGCAGAACTTCGTCAGAAGCGTTTTCCGCTTCTGACTTAATGCATTTATTTATTTCATTCAGAGAGGGCCAGTAATTAAGCAAACTCATTTGACGCCTCCATCCCAGATGACAGATTCGAAGCCTACCCAAGTACGATAGTTTCTCCCAGTAAGTCGGAAACTGCTCCCAGTATCAGCCTTGCCCGCCAACTTAATTGTTGTATTCAAATCTAATCGTCGTAAAGCAAGAGAGAGTGACATTGAGAGATGACCTTCGGTGGGCTTACGCCATGTAGTTATACTCAAGCTATTTTCAACTTCTTTGCGATAAACCCCATAATCCAAAACGGGTAACCGAATACTAAGGGCACTTAGGAAGTCCTTTGCGGACAACTCCTTCTGAGTCCCGAATATCAAAGGCAACTCATCCCTGATAGCCGAAGTTGGATCAATCATAAGTGAACCACTATCACCAGAAGCAAAACCAAAGTAACGCGCCCAGAAACGTATATTTGTCCATCGAGTATCATTCTGAACAATCTTTCTATCGCCAACTATTTGTGCATTCTCAATGCTCTCTGCCCCTCCAGTCCATGTAGTCGGGAACCCATATATATTTTGTGCAAGCAACCAAGCAATACCTCTTACAAAATCAGCAGCAACCGCCGCAGACTCACCCCATAATGGAAGAGCATTATTCTCTTCTAGGACCAAACCACGACAAAATGAGGGGAGCTTGTTTGTAAAGTCTTCAAGTGACTCCTTTTTCCCTTTGACATACCTACTATCCAGATGAATATGACCCTCAGTTTCCACGAAGAGACCTACTTCAGTCCAACGTGATAATGCTCCACGCAATCGAGCAATGGCAGAAGCAGAGGCCTCGGAAACTGAACCGGGGAAACATATGCGTATGAGTTCTTCAGCCTCAACTTTGCCCAAGTGAGCTACTGCACGGAACAAAACAATAAGTTCAGGATGCAATCCATCACTGGTGTTGTTGAGAATTGTCATTGATTGATTACCATATTAAGTTGGGCAAAACGTACTGAATTTATTGCCGTATCGGAAAAAAGCCGAAGTGGATGATTGGGATCACGAGTGTCAGATGGATAAAATACCAAATGCATCGAACGTTGCATCAGTAATACTTGATCCATTTCTTTCGCCGTAACACTAGCATCAAAGAATGTCACCCGCGCCAAAGGGGAATAGGGTTCCTCATCCATTTGCCAAAGATTACGATGAACCACTACACCACTAGGTGCTTGTCGATATAATTGGCGCCAGTCGGGTAACCCTAAAAGCGCAGATGTATCTGACGCACAGACTTCCTGAACACCACATGTACTTACCAACCATTTAATAAATCGTATAATTGCCAATGAGGTTGTTTCAGGTTCATAAAAGACAGCAATATATCTAGGATCATTAAGGTATGGAAATGTTGACTTCCAATGTACTAAATCGAGTTGCGGGAGGTTGTAAACAGGCGCAGCAACTGGTATATGATAACGCCCCCTCTTGTCACCAAATCGATCAGATGGACACCCACCACAAACCAGTGTCACAACAACTGGCCATCTCTCTGAATTATTGCGATACAACTCCGCCAAAGTCTCTGCAACTTCGCTTCCTCCCTGAAGCAAACCTTGCATCAAGCGAAGATTTCTAACACCCCCATTTAAAGTATTGCTTCTCGAAAGAGAAATAGCCTCATCCCATGCCCGGGGTAGCAAATGATCAGTTCGTAACAACCGAATCCGAACAATGGCCATTGCGGCTAATGGAGAAGAGGACTCTAAGTCATCAGCATCGCCTTCTGGCACACTATTCGGTTCAACATCAAGCTCCAGAAAACCTGCACGTGACATGAGTAATAGCGTTCTCATGTTCCACTTAACGTTCTCATCATTGCTTCCCGTGAGACCCTGCCTTACTGCATCTGGATCAACCCTAAAGAGATCTCCTTCCCTATCGTATTTCTTTCTGCTCTCGTGAAGTGCACGCCAACGAGAGATACCAAGCTCATTAGAAATGATTGTCGGATTGGCCATACTCTTGGATAACGTCCAGTCTGCATCTTCATAAACCAGCAAACTAACTGACGACTTTCCATCACGTCCACCACGACCAACCTCTTGATAAAAACGATCTAATGTTTCCGGGATCGTTGCATGAATAACGGTACGCACATCACCTTTGTCGATTCCCACTCCAAAAGCCGATGTGGCAACTACCCCATCCAGTTTGTTTTCAATCCAGGCAGTAATAATTTCTTTCCGTTTCTGATCAGGTGTATTGCCATCGAAACGTTCTACTCGATGATAACCCGCATAATTCTTTAAAAGGTTACTCCAGATGATTGCATCATTCCGCTTGGTTACATAAAGAATAAACGGTCGAGGTGCATTTCTTAGTGCTTCTAGAACTTGTTCTTGCTTTTCCACAAAAGAATTCGCACGTGAGAACCAATATTGTGGCTCTGGCCGTAAATGGACAGCTGCAACCATCTGCACACGGCTAGGTGCCCCAAAAAGGTTTGCAAGTGTATCAATTGTCTCTGGCGTGAAAGTAGCGCTTAATAATAAAGTACGGAAGGATTCAACTTTTTCTTCTTCCACTTTCCTAAGCAAACTGTTTCGTAAACCTGCCAATGCCTGGAATGCAGGACGAAACTCATCTCCCCATTGCGTGATCAAGTGCGCCTCGTCAATTACAAGGTAACGAAGCATTCCATTGCGGGCCACCTCGAAAACCGTACGTAGAAGTGAGGTTGTTAGTGCTTCAGGCGAGGTAAACAATATCCTTTGCGTACCCTCACGCATACGACGACGTATTTCAGATCGATCTTCTTCCGACACACCACCGTACCAAGCTAAAGGCCAAGTTTGTGTGTTATTACCGAAACTACGAAAGTATTTCTCCATTTGTCTGGCTTGATCGATTGCAAGCGCAACCGTCGGTACTACAAACAGAGTAAGGTTACCCTCTTGGCGATGAACCAAAGCAGGCGCTTGACCAACAAGACTTTTGCCCGAACCCGTTGGTAAGTTCACTATCAATGTATCACCAGAAGGGATCAAAAAGGCTGCTCGAATTGCTTCGCGTTGCCCTGGGCTTGAGTAGTGGGTGTATCCCGTGACATCAGAGATAAAAGGATCCGCCGAACAGAGTCCTTCTTCTCTGACAACTTTATCGGAGAATGAATCTGCGAATGCTCCTGATTCACCAACCCCGAGCCACTCCGGATACCAAGGTAACGCTGTCAAAAGAAAAGCATCAGAACCAACATTCATTGCCGAAACGCCATGAGAGTTCCACTCTAAAGCAGTCGGCCAATCCGAAGCAGCAGGAATACGCAAGTTTTTTTCATGGTTCGAGTTAATGGATTCCCGAAGTAACAAATGTCTAAGTAATGGTTGTAGATCCGATTTCTGAAGTTTTCCCTCAAACGAAAATTTTAACAACACTTGTCGAATACGCTCCATGAGAGAGTCGCTCGCAGTCTCTTGCGATACTTCGAGCGTGGGCCACTGAGCCAGGATCTCCTGCAACTTGGCAAAACCAAAATTCATACTTAAACCTCAGAATTACTTCTACTGAACAGCTGGAAACGGCATTCCAGTTAAAATCACCATACCAGCAACATCCACTTTAATCGATGGGGTCTCAATTCCCTTATAAAGTGCAGCATTAAGATTCGTTTCCAAGGTCAATTGTTCCTGTTCAGATTCCGCCTCGACTCCATCTAACATACGAATACGCGTCGCCAATTGGGCTTCACGCACCTCATCTTCTATGCGAGCACGCTGCATAGCAGCCACTTTTGCATCCGCGAGTGAGGGTCGCGCGATTAAGATCGCTTTAGCTCGTTCACGCATGCGTACACACCGCTCATCCCAGTTGACAAAAGAATCTGGCGCGACCTCCATTAACGAACGAAATCTTAGTGATTTAAGATTAGTGTCGATGTATATCCCATTTTTTCCGTGTTTATCAAAGGCGGTTGTTAAATATCTTGCAACAAACTCCGTAGATGGCTCATCACCTTCTTCATCAATCCATACCTGCACAACGAGAGGTGAAAAAAGCGCATCCCCACGCCGAGAAATAGCTGAGCGTACTGTATCTGTAAGCGTTACCGGCGACTCCTCCAGAACCGACTCTGCGTGATCAAGACCTACCTCAATTAAGAAGTCAAAACGAAAATACATTTGATTATCAGCTTCTACGAAATCCTCATGCACTTGCCTCCACATTGCATAACTCCGGCCTCGATCATCGAGATCAGAAAATGACTTCAAAGCTTCAATGAAATCGTCCCCATACCGAATAAGACGCGTATTACTTTTAACAGCTGATTGGCGTCTCGAAAGGTGTGGATATGAGAGAGGTTGATTTGCATTTGAACGTGGGTCTTCGTAATCCAGAGCTCCGAGAAAGTCATCCATGAAACCTGAAAGTGGTATTAATGTAACTTGCCCCCCTCTTCCAGGAACTCGATACTGGAATCTAAATGGGGTATCTGCTGGGCGATCAGGAACCAATTTAGGTTCTGATACTTGACCAAACAACAACGTATCGCAAGCCCAATATAGTGTTGCATGACGAATATCGTTCCATTCTGCATCAATATCGAAGATTGTCTCCAAGTCACTTTCAGCCAGTGGTGACAATTCGTCTAAACCATCTTGTTGATCAATAAGCTTCAGTTCTCTTGCAACCATACCTGTTGCACCACTAAGCCTATCAACCAGAGCTTCAATTGCTTCTAGTCCTTCTTCAAACACCCCTCCTTTTAGTTGCTGCATCTGATCTTCAACTAAATACTGCAAACTTGAGATAGAGCGATCAAAAACGCCCAGTGCATTATCAAGAACCGAAAACCAATTCAATTGATATTTTGATCCCTCATCTAGAATTACAAGAGATTTAATTGCATATCCAGAACCATATCGATCGACTCGCCCCATGCGCTGTTCAATCCGATTGGGTTCAATCGGCAGATCAAAGTGGATCACCAACTTGCTCCCACCTTGAAGGTTAATGCCTTCCTCTGCTCTGTGATCGCATACGATCACTCTAATGGCATTGTTAGAGTTAAACTTAGCCCAAGGCGGTTCATCAATATCGAATTCATCATCAACAACTTCATGACGAATTACAGCATCACGCAACATGGCTTGCAATTCTTCAAACACAGCATCCGCAATCATTCTCTGTGAGCAAAAAATTACGATTTTGTTCATACCCGTTAGTATTGTCTCAAGTTCAAACTTAAGATGATCAATACGATCTTTTAACCATTTCTTCTGATCGATCAACTCAGCAATCCCTTGAAGTAATGGCAATTCATCTTCAAATGAAAGTTCTGGATTTTTAAGTATGGCCTTAGTACGAACGTCACAGATTGAGCTTATACCACCTGGATCCGTAAGAAGGGCATTGATCAGTTTCCAGAAAAACTCCACTCTTTCATATCGCAATGTCTCAAACTTTTTTTCGTCGTCAATCGAAGTGGCGCTAATTCGCCAAGTCTCTAATAAAGACTCCAATCGAGCCAACTGATTTTCAGGAATTGGCACAATGCGCGCCCCAGCACGATTTGGGGTTAGGCCGGTCACTTGCTTGCGTCTGTTTCTTAAAATCCTACGATGGAGGCGATAGGTTTCAGACAAATGAGCCCGTAAAATACGAATTGCTTCAATAAGGTCAGGGTCATTTTCGTCAGGCAGACCGACTAATTCGAGCCTCAATTCCCCTACCAATTCTAGTAAGCGCTCGTCACCAGGAAGTATTTCTATCAACTCGTCCAATATTGAATCTAGGTAAAGTGCATTTTGCGGATCTAAGGAAGCAACTGCCTCAGCGAGAACTTGCCTATGATTAATTTTGGTGCGAAAACCATCTTCATCATCAAGTTTGTAGACAAAAGGATCTAACAAATGAAGCATCCGCAAGAAACCTGACTCATTGCGCAATACAGGAGTTGCTGACAAGAGTAACAATCGTTCAATATTAAGCGAATGAGCACGCACAATGTCGTAAAGTTGCGTCGAGTGCCCCTCCGCACAACAAGCTACGTGATGGGCTTCGTCGATAACCAATAAAGTTGCAACGGCTAATTGATTATCAATGTCTTCAAACAAATCCTGCGCCAATACCAAAACTGAATCATCAAGAAAATCAGCCAATCCAAATCGCTGAATTAACTCTTGACGCCATTGTTGTATCAATACTCTGGGCACTAACACAATAACATGATGGTTTTTCGGATCATCCAATACAGCTTGGCGAATTACCACACCAGCCTCAATTGTTTTACCTAGCCCAACCTCATCTGCCAATAAATAACGTTGAGATGGATCACTAAGAATTCGCCGAATAACATTGATCTGATGTGATTCAAGTTCGATAATAGGCGATAGCAGCGCAGAAATCCCCCATGCCGATCCACGTTGTAAAATATATGTAGCCATGAAAGCACTACGAGCCTCAGCATACTGCGGTGTTTCCGTTATCACACACTTCAAATAGTCAACGGGGTCGGAAATTGGCCGTTTCCAGCGCACATATAAATATTCGTAATCGATAAAAACATCATTTTTATCAGCGAATCTGACCTCAACACCATCACCCCTGTCTTCTACAACACGACCTACTAGCCAGTCGCCAGTTGCCTCATGTTGATAATATATTCGAGTATTTGCCTCAAGCTTTTTATAAACCACTTCCACTTTTAAAACAGACCTAACGTCTCTTACTATTTGGGCGGGTGAGTCAAAATACTCAACTTTCCACTTTACTCCAACAGTATCGAGAATCTTCGCGCGTCCGAGTGATTCAAATCCCTTTACGAAACAAAACACACCCTCTCCCATGCAATCTCATCGAATGCCAATAATTTTGTGAACTTGAATACTCAATCGCCAACGGGGATTCGCCTTACAATACTCGATAGCCAATTGTGTGTATTCCTCACGCCGTGGCCCATCCATTGGCTGCAAATAGAAATTACTAAATGCCAAATTCTCGTATGACTGCGGACTAACGCCCTCCTGGGGAAAGACCAGTTTTAATTCGTCTCCATCAGTGATCACTAATTCCGCATCAACTTTAGGACTGACGCAAAGCCAATCAATCCCCTCTGGGGGCGCTAAGGTACCATTAGTTTCAACAGCAACTTCAAACCCTTTAGCGTGAAATGCACTTATTAAATCCGAATCCAACTGCAGTAACGGTTCTCCCCCGGTACAAACAACCAACGGTTTACCACCAACTTGCCGAGGCCACACATCAGCGACCGCTTGAGCGAGATCAACGGGAGAATTAAACTTGCCCACGTCCATAGTACTATTCCACACAAAGTCTGTATCACAGAACTGGCAAACAGCATTTGTACGATCACGCTCAACACCTGACCACAAATTGCAACCTGCAAACCGACAAAAAACAGCCGACCGCCCTGTATTAGCACCCTCCCCCTGAAGAGTGTAGAAAATCTCTTTGACTGTATATGTCATTTAGATAGGCAACGCAGGTCCAATATCACCCCAACTCAATATGGCTCCACACCCCCTAGTTTCAAAGAGATCAATGCGGTCAAGTTGAGGCAAAAGTGGTGTTGCCTGATCCCTAATCCACCTAATCAGACTCGCTATATCGGTATCAGCAAGCTCAGCAATTTCGTACAACGGGTGGTGATCAAGTCGTTTGAAAATTGGATCGAATAAACGTTTGACATCACCGAAGTCCACTGTCCACCCCATAACTTGATCTAAATTGGCGTGAAGGTGTAAACGCAGTTTGTAGGTGTGTCCATGAATTCGCCTGCGGCGATCTCCTTCAGGTGCATGCCGAAGTTGCACAGCACTATCGAGTGTCATTTCCTTCCAGATACGATAATTTTTCCCGTCAAAGTGAGCTCCACAACTGGCAGTTTCGTAAACGGTAACCCATGATAGTTCTGGTAATTGAGGTTTAAGACGTTGCCAAATCCAATTCGAAATGACTTCACTTGTAGGGTTCTTTAACCCAGGTATGTCATTGAGGCATACATGATCCAATTCAGCATGAACTGGTGCCCACAGCGCATCTAAATGATCGTAATCAACACCAATCGAATGTCCACCTAAATCTTGATCTGCGTGAACTATTACCTCGAACCCATGACCGTGCATCCGACCACACTTATGGCCTACTGGCACGTTCGGCAACTGGTGCGCTGATTCGAAAGTGTAACGACGCCAAATATGAGCATGGTCTTTTAAGTCTAAATCAACCCCCTCGTGCAGCGTACTTTGCACACCTACACTTTCTACACTCGGCAAATCAAGACGAGATCTAATCCAGCGCGCAAGATTCTCATCTGTAGGTTGTTCCAGTTCACAATTAAGCTCGCTGTAATCAAGAGGTGAAATGATAGAGGCAAGTTTATCCTTGAGTTCCTCGACCTCGCCGCCTGGAAAACTTGCCCAATCATCGGGCAAGGCACAGCGCACCTCAGCTAAGAAGCTATGTCCATGGAGGTTTCTTGAACGATGTCCTTCAGGCAGCAAAAGCACACGACGAGCCGCTTCAAAATTAACTGAAGCGGTATATAAAAATTGATCTGTCATTACTCACTTCCAAATCACGTATAAAAATAGAGAATTACACACTATTTTTTAAACAAATCAGCATCATGACCAATATTTGCTCACTAATTACAATAACGCTTGGCGCCACAAATTCAACATTCATACGTTAACATCTAACGCTGATTCAAGTGTAAAGTGCAACGCCTAATTACACCCGATTCGATTAAAACTTCTGGCGGATTCAAGTCGGCCACGACAGCGCCACCCAGTTGCCAGCGATGCCAGTTATGCACGGGAATGGCGACCACATTACATGCGCGATGCAGCGAAGCAGCGAAGCACTATCTCAACAGGCTTGTTTTATCCATTCAACCAACTGTTCGCG
>VFSW01013491.1_pt1 | contig 11353 bp, 22 predicted proteins | sample 5358111 | NCBI WGS metagenome assembly VFSW01 (sample SAMN11554181, study PRJNA540505) | mine drainage metagenome | isolation source: sediment from site ElyBrook_90M | place: USA: Ely Copper Mine, Vershire, VT | collected 2017 | reverse complement strand
CTGAGAAGGCCGGCCCTCCCTTCCTGCTCCCCTCCCTCCTAATCCTTATCGTCGTCACACAGGCGCGATACCCCGGGGTGCGCCCCAAATCTGCACAGCCCAGGTCGGTCATCAACCAGTTCGATCCCCCCTTCCAGCGCCCTTCTGTGGATGCACCGGTCGCTCCCATTGTCCGCGCTGATGTGCAAGCAAGGGCGCAGGTGAGCCAGCAGTGAGAACGAGATGGCCTCACATCGCCCCAAAGCACGCCTCCCTCGGTCCCCTAGGCGTGGAAGGAGAAACACGCCAAGCCCGATAAGACGCCGCAGCAGAGACTCTCGCCGGACAATCATCAGCGGCTGGGCGACGGCATGCCGATGCGCGCCGACAGGATCCGCGAGCAGCTTCAGCGGGCGGCGGCTCAGGGCGAGGCGGCCAGGAAGCAGGCGGCGGCCAAGAGGGGCAAGGACTACGGCCGTGACCGGTTCTACTAAATTTGGTGTGATGTAGAACAGGAACTAAATCTCATCAATCTGTTCTCCATGATTCGAACGTCCCCAAAGGCACTATGCAAGAGCTCGCCAGCCTGTGCCCTCCGCCTCCAAAGGCCTGGCTGATGCAGGTCGTGTCAACCTTTTCCCCCACCCCACGGAGACTCAGCTTTATCGATCCTCCATCGTCCTCCATCCCTGCCTCGCGGTACGCAATGATGCCAATGGGCTGCAACCCTGCTTTCTGAGATGCTAAGGCCAACTCGTTGCCCAGCCGGCTGCGCAGCTTGCTCAAGCCATCCTCTATTCGCACTGCCAAGCACTGTCCCCAGGCCCTGCTTTTCTCTGACGCACCTCCCAGCTGCACCTTGAACGCCGAGCAGGTCACCTGCCCAGGGTGGTGGTTTCGGACATGAAGACAATCATGCTCGAATCTGACGCCGTGGCCGCAAGAATCAGCAGCAGCGCACCTCAGCCACGATCTTGTCCTCCTGCTCCCTCAGCTTCCGCCCCGACTCTATTACGTCAGCAATGCAAAGGCCCTGTGCATGAGGGCATGCAGTACGGTTGAGGACGAACCCTTTGAACCCTGATCCGCTCCCACTTTGCAGCCGCCACCAGCCGCGTCAAAATTTACCTTCAGAAAATCAAAGATCGCAGGATTCTTGCGCACATCAAACTCCAACTCCAGGGCCAGCAGACCGCTGTGGAACTCACGGCTCCATTCCACCGTCCACCGCCAAAGGTCCGCGTCTTCAACCAGCCTGTCATGAAAACAAAAAAATTCAGAGAGGAGCTCAAAGCTGGGAAGCACGACTGCGAGGCTTGAGGGTGGATAGCTGTTCTCTCACTTGAACGCTTGAAGGAGCTCCTCCGAAACCTCTGGATTGAAATATGCGAGCGCAATCGTTGCACCGCTGAGGGCAGCAGATTAGGTGAGCGGATGGCAAGATGCAAGTTCAGAGGCGTCTCTGATTTGTCACTCCTTTACTTCAAAATCTCAGACTCACCTCCTCAAAATGTCGAGGTGGAGCTCCACGTTGTTTGGCAACTGAACCTGTCGAGAGGGGGCAAGTTTTCTGCACGCCTGGGAAGAGAGGAGAGTCCGGTCTTATACAACGCACCTCGGGCGCCGTCAGAGCCTCGATCGCTGTCTTGTGATGGTCTAGAACCAAGACCCTGCGTTCAACACAGCACATCCTCGATGAACTGCTCTTGGAGGAAGCACGGCATGCACCTTTTCGCCACCGCGGCCAGTTGCTCTACAAATCCCGGCGGCCCGGCGAAGTCACACATGTACACCGTCTCCTCGCCCTGCGTGCCATGCAAGGGAGACCCGCTCACACGCCCATGGATACTCATGCTCAAGATTCACCGTCAGCTGAAGGTCTGATGCAGAGTGCTCACTGTAGACCGTCAAGGGGAAGAACCTCACGGCCACGTCATGGTGCTGAAAATGAAGGTGCGCAGCCAGGGCAGAAAAGGCGCCGTCGATGCAAGGGTAGTGGTAGCAAACGCACACGGATGCGGAAGATGTCATTCGAGCTCTGATGTGATGTGTGCGCATCGATTTCCTTCGAAAAGGCCTAACCGCATGGAAGGAGAGGACGAGACCTTGCAGCTGGTGGTGAGGAGGCGCTGCATGGCGTCTGCGTCTCCTCCTCATGCAGCCACGCCATGCTCAACTCAGGCTCACCCCGACCGCGACGTGAGCATGGTGCAAATCGGCCACCTGCAGTCGTGGTTCGGACCCAAGGTGCGTTGCGAAAGGCATCCAAGTCGCTTTTGATCCCTGACTCAATCCTTCAAGCCAGGTGCGGCACGCTGACGTGCGTGTGCCCGCCGTGACAAGCTGCGCCGCCGCCGCCGCCGTCATCAGCTCCTTGTACCTCTTTCGGAACCTAAGGAGCCTCTTCCTCGGCTTCGACAGGCCGCAATACAGGGTGTCACAGGTCGGATCGGGCAGCATTTCGTGGTGGACTTCCCGGTGTGCTGAGGTTTTGATCAAAGAATTGGGTCGAATTCTCATCGTGTCTCTTGGTCCGCCGCCCATTATCCCACCAGGGCCTGCTGTGCGCCTGCGCTGAGCTCAGCGGCCTCACGTCCCTCCACCTCAAGGGGGGACGTTACGAGGCGACGGGGTCCTCTCCCGTGGACTTTGCGGTGAGTGGTCTTGCACACCATCACAACGGATACATCTCATTTTACTCCTTGATTCATCATCTGAGCTTTGTACCCTGTAAGGTCCTGAGCAGCCTCAGGCAGTTGGAGGATCTGTGCGTCAGGCCCTATCCAGGAGGCGGCCTTGCAGACGCGCACGTCGAGGGTCTTGCCCTCCTCTCAACCACGCTCAAGTCACTCTCGCTCAGGTGCGATAAACGATTTACGTGATTTACGTGCCCCATCTCGCTGGCACTCAGCTGAGTGAGAGGAAGCAAGCCTTGCCTCTGTATATGCATTCGGTTCTGTCCCCCTGACGCAGAGGCTCTGACGAAGGGCCCACAGACTTTGGCCTCACCCACCTCTCACGACTGACGGGCCTCACTCGGCTGGCCATCACGCCTCTCGGCGTTCAGGTGATGAAAAGAGGGCGAGATGCGGTTCAACCTGCATCCTCAACCGCAAAGCCTCGGCCTTGCTCTCTGCTGGACGCAGGTCAGCAAGAGAAGCCTTGAGGCTCTCATGGCCTCGTTGTCGCTCCTGGATGCCCTAGAGGTCGGGATCGATCGCGTCGGGCAGGTCAATGAAGTGCGTGACTGGACCCCGGCCGGGCGGCTCTCACTCTCTGCCCGAGACCCCTCGGCTGCTCCCTCGGAGTGGGGGGCCTTCGTGACATGCTGCACGCTCTGCATGTGCAATTCGCTTGTCAGCCTGAGGCTGGGGCTCATCAAGATGGACGACGCCACGTTCATGATTGCGCTGGGTGAGAGAGTGCATTCGCATCTCAGGGCTTGCATGGCTTAAGAAAGGGCAGCAGCAGCAGGGGGCTTGATGCTTCACGCTACTCGGCATTGACTCGGCCCTGGTAATAACGAGTTTTCATTTGCCGACAGGGTCGTTGACTGGTCTGACAGAGCTGAAGCTGGCAGTCAGACCCGCCTCCCTATTCACACGGCCCTTCACCGTAAACCCACTGTCCACTCTAACATCTCTTACCAGGCTGGTGCGCTAGCTGGAAGAAGCCTTTTTTGTTCCCCGTTAGCAGATCTGAAATTAGGACTTGTTCTTTGCTCAGGCAGTTCTGGACGTCGCCTGCACCTCAAAGGTCTTTCAGCCGCTGACGCCGAGCGGCTTGTCCCTTGCGGCGTTAGCGTGGCCATCACTATCTTCTCTTTCACTCACCGTCATGGTGCGGTCACTTCGTCCCTGTCGATTCCTGTTCCTCATGGTTTGACTGATGGTCAGGCACGGGAGGAGTTGATTCCGGAATCTCTCGGCCTGCTGGACCTCTTCACTGGGCTGCAGGCTCTCAGGTGTGGGGCAGTCGCGGGACAGGTGTGGCGCAGGTGTGCAGAGGGAGAACGCTCCGTACGTTTGCCTGCAACGTTTATCTCCGACTGACATTCTCCTGCAGCTTGCTGTGCCCTTTAGATCACCTTGCGAGCAAGGGCGACGACAGTAGCAGCAGCAGTGGCGATGGAGACGGTGACGACAGCACGAACGGATCTCAGCAGCTGGACGGTCTCGGGAACACCACTGCTCTCGACCTCCGATACCTTCCTGTTGGACTTCGAAGCCTGCGTGTCGAGGCCGCCCATCTGACGATAGCAGGGGCAACGCAAGAGGGCGACTGTCAGAGGACAGCGCAGCGTCGTCTGCCGAACCTCGTCTCTCTAGAGGTGGACTCTTGCCGCTTGGGCGACGCGTGCCTGCACTCGCTGCTTCACCCGGACTGCTCTTCAAGAGGTGTTACAGGCCCCTCTGCAGCTGCATCCTCGCCCACTATTCAGCGCTTGGAGCTCAGTTCTGTCAGAGGTCTTTCCGCTGCTGGTCTGATGGCTGCGTTGAAGGGCCTACCACGGCTGCACACCCTGATTCTCAACGATGTGCTTCCTGAAGAGGATAAAAGGGCAGGTGAAGGAAGAGAGGGATCTCTCACCTCCGCCGCGGCGTTCCTGGGGTGGAGGAGAACCGGCGGCGGCGGTGCCGTAGCCAACGCCGCGAGGGCTGCGTTGAGGGTCGAAGATGAGGCGCCGGCCGTGCAATGTCTGCGACAGCTGCCGGAGACGCTTTCGGCCTCAACGTCGTCTCTTCGGCATCTCGAGTGGGCGCCGGGAGTCAAGGAGCTGTCCGGGAGGCAGCTGTCTCTCTACGCGCCCTCTGCGTTTGAGCCTTTTACGGCGTTGAGGTTCCTTTACGTTCTTGGGGAGCACAGCTGCGAGGACGAGAGTGACGATGATGGAAGAAAAGGCGAGTCTGAGAGTGGCGAGGTGCCTCGTCCTGCAGCTGGCAGCACTTTCGGCTGGCTGTTGGGGATATCCACGAGTGTTGCAGGCGAGACATCTGCTGCGGGGCCAGATGCGATTGGAGGCTCTGAATCGATGGCACTTGCGGACAGCTGGGAACGTCGAGTTCGGCCGCATTTACCCTTGTGCTACGTCACGACCAAAGCATCACGGTGCATGGCGGAATACGACGTCCATGACGACGGTGTCACGGTGTTTGATTGATGAATAAATTAGGAAATAAATCACTTTTTCTTCTTGTGCTCCTTCTCGTCATCCCCCGCCTCGCTCTCTCCATCCGATCCCGACTCGAGCTCTCCCGTCTCGTCGCTGTCGTAATCGTCGCCCTCGTCCTCGTCCTCCTCCTCGTCCTCCTTGCCTTCTCCCTTGCCCTCCTCGTCTTCCTCGTCGCTGTCGCCCCATTGCACGGGCTTGTTGGCCTTCTGCTCTCGAGCCTCCATGGCGGCCTTGGAGAGCGTCGAGACCTTGAACTTGATCGGGACGACCTTGTCGCAGCCCACGTAGCTGTCGCTCATCACAATCAGCTGCAGCTCATATTTCCCAGCCCTGGCAAATGAAGCGAAGCAAACCTTGATTAACCGCTGAAAAACGAGAAGAATTTGCACTAGACACAACTCATACACCCCACTTTCACTCACTTTGGCGCGGGGAAGATGATCTCGATTTGCTGCCCCGCCTCCTCGGGGTTGAATGTCGCCGACGTCGATCTCGCAGGCACAAGCTCGCCTCCCTTCCCTAGGCCCTTGGCAGGTTTGGCAACGATGGCCAGGGAGGTCGAGGCCGCTTCGCCGCCACCGTCGGCCTCACTCCCCTTGGCCTCCTTGCCCATCAAGGCCCGGGCGTTGGCCTGCGACGGCGACGGCGCGGCTCCGAAGAACCCCGTCCCGAACGCATCGAAGACCTCTGGATGCTCCAGCCCGAAGGCCTCTGCCTCGACGAGGCTCGCCTTGGTCCAACCCAGGACACTGTTGGCGGACGGGTCGGCCAGGAAGAAATGCCTGCATCGCGGACAACAAATAGGGAATTGGAAGTGCAGTCGAAGATTCGAACGGTGTTGCGACGCAGCCGATGCCTCCTAAGGTCACTCCATCTCGACATGCCTATGGATCTCCGCCCCCACTTCCCAATGGATCTTCCATCGCAACTGCTTTCGCATCCCAAGGCTACCCATCCTCCTCCCCCCAGGGCTCACCATTGCTCCTCCTTGGCGTGCGGAAACAGAGGCGTGCACGCACGGATGGCCTTCCCGCTGGCCGGCGGCTCGAAGACCTCGAAGCTGTGCGAGGGCCGCACCAGCATCACGCGGATCTTGCACCGGATCAGGTCCCCCTCGACCATCTCCTCCTCGCCCTCGCCCTTGACCTCGGCAAACACCGAGATGGTGGGCAGCGCGGCGAGCAGCGTCAACGCAGCCTCGGCCTAGGTGAGGTGAGGTGAGGGGCACAACAAGTCATGCTCTCTCAGGAAGGAAGATGACGCAAGGTGAGAGCGAACAAGGCGGTCTGCATTAGAGAGGCTCTCAGCTCCGTCCATGGCCCACCTGGGCGGGCATCACCCCACTCGAAACGAGCGCCTCCATGCGCGCCTCCTCGTCGGGCAGGTCCACGAGGTCCTTGACCGTGTTGATCTTGCGCCTCTTGAGCTTCTTGACGACCTGCAGGGTGCGCGAGGGGAAGACGTCCGTCGCAAGTGGGTCGAGCCTCTCACTCATGGCGGCGCTCTTAATCAAGTGGACACCATGCAGAAGAGGCCCCTCCCGACCTCTGCGTCGACATGCGGCAGCTGCAAGAGGGCGGCCGTGGCCAGGTCCGAGGGCTTGCCGCTCGCGGGCTTGCGGACCGACACGCTGATGGCCTGGCTCACGCACTGCATCATCTCCACGATGGCCACAGACGGCGTCTGAGAGCATAAAGCAGCGGGACAACGTCATCGGATAAATGAGAGGCTCAAGGACTGCGCCTCGACCTCTCTCTTCTGTCATTACACCTCACCAGCTTTACCCATGCCACCCTCCCCCCTCCTCAGAGGGATTGACCCGTCACTCCTCACCATCCAGCCGTACCCATGCGGCGGCCTGGGCAGCGCGGCGGCGATCTTGAGCATCTCGTCCAGCAGCACCGGCGTCTTCTGGAGCACAAACTTGAGGTCGGGCTGCAGCACCGAGGGCACCTCGGCGGTCTCTCGGTCCAGGTGTGCCAAGAGCAGCAGGTGGGCCTGCCGAGGGGGACAGGGGGGCACAGGCGAAGCGATGAGCCTCTCGACACAGGCCAGGGACACAGGCATGCCCGTACCTTGAGGACCGAGGCCTTGCGCTTGAGCCACGCCGGCTTCTCTCTTATCTCAGGGTTGGAGCGCTGAGCAGCAGCAGAGATCGTTTGAGCGGTGATATGATGGTTTTGCCCGAATGCGAGATGCAATCGCCCACGAAGGCCCAGTTGATCATTGTCTCACCTGAACCACCTTTTGCAGGTCACCAATGGCAGGCAGGTGCTCTCCCGGCGTGTGGAGGACGATGAATTCCATGGCACACACCAGCGTCTCGGGTATTCGCACCTACGGGGATGAGAGACTTCGGACAGTGTAGAAGACCGAGGTTCAAGAGGCCTGAGTCAGGGAGTGCACGTACCAGAGACTGCGATTCCTTAACGCTAAATTTGGAACCGACGTAAATGGCGATCGTCTCCTGCACGTTATCAAAAGAGGCAGTGGTTTTGGAAAATGCATCTTTAAGTCGTGCTAAGTGTAGTCCTACCTGCATGATGCCGTTGGGTCCGAGAGGTTTCGAGCTCCACATGTACACGCAAGCGACGATCAGCGGCAGAATGATGCCGCAGCCGACGAGGCCAGCTAGCACGTACGCCCCAGTTTTCTTCTCCTTGGGGAACAGCCACTCGGGAAGCGCGAGGCCAATGTTCATGGCCTGTGGGCAGCGGGGGCGATGCGTGTCGCCTCGGCTGCACACTAGGAGAGCGTTTCTCCGTCGTGGTCACCTGCTGCCCGTCCGGGTGTCCGTACTTTTCGTAGTTCTGCCTTGACACTTCGTCCGTCAGCGCCTGGTAGGCCTTGGTGATGGACTCGGCAAAGTATTTTGTGGCCTTGGGGTCCGGGTTCTGTGGGGTCGAAGAGCGAGAACAGGATCATGCCCATGTGCATGCGTGCATCGTCTCCCATGCGCACGTCGTCAAACGCATGCATGCATTGTGTTTCTGACACGCAGTTCACCCATGCGCTGCGTCCTCGCCTTGTCGGGGTGATACTTGAGGGACAGCTGACGGTAGGCCTTCTTGATCTCCTTATCGGTCGCGGTTCGCTCGATCTCCAGGATCTCAAACGGGTCGAACGGCTTCATATCGGTGACGGTCGCGCTCACATACCAGAGCAGCAGAAACCAGATCACCCATAGGCTCAGCAAGGTCAGGTTGCCTGCGGAATATACAGCGCGTCGATTGGCGGCGGCGTGCGTTCGATCGAACAGCGAGCTCTGCTCCCTACCCTTGGTGCAGCGCTTTGCGATCGTCGCAGCCAGGCTCGGCTTCTTCTTCTTGCTCTGCGAGCATCCGATGTTGCTGCCGCATGCATGCATGCATGCATGCAGCCGGTTTACCTTTTCCGTCCAAGGCTGAACGGGGGCGGCGTCCTCCGAAGCAGAGCAGCTGTAATAGATCGTGTAGGGGATCAAGACGAGGGAGTAGATGGTGAGCACGAAGATGCCGAACATCGACGTGCTGCCATGGTGGACCTCGGACATGGCGGTCGTTCAATCCAAATTCTGTTTTTGCGCGCTGTATACTTCACATCAGAGCAGAGACACCGAAGCGATTCTGGATGTCCAGTCCTTCCGTCTATGGTGCAGCTCTGCCCGCGTCGGCAGGTGATCGCAGATCGATCGTGATCTAAGACCGTGCATGCTGAACACGCGATGGATGGCAGATGGCTCTCGCCCTGTCGCTCTCGACATTATGGAAGGGCAGACTCCTCCAGGAGACCTTCTGCTCGTGTGCTCCGACGGCGTGGTCCTGAAAGCGCACAGCCAGATCCTCATGCTCTCCTCGACCGTCCTCCGCAACGCCGCGAGCCAGACGTTAAAGGTCGGTCATGCGAACATGGCAAGCATGATGGATCCATCCTCCGGATGGACGAGTAGAAGAACAATGATCCCTGTACCCTTGCAGGTCGAAGGGACGTCAACAACGTGGCGCAACGTACTCATGCAGCTCTATCCCATCCATCCCCGCCCCGATCTCTCGTACGGCCTCATCAGCAACACGCTCCGTGTCGTCGTCACCTACGACATGGGCATCCTGCAGGTGACAAGGGAGTATAGGTTGATGCTTTCATCGTTGCCTAATCTGACCTGTTCCCCCTTACTGTCCGAGAGCAGGATGCCATGCTGGCGTTCCTCTTCAAGCGCTTCCCTGCGGAGTTGAGCCCCGATCCCGGCTGCGAGACCTATGTGATGTCGTGGCTCGCCCTTGCCGATGAACTCGAGCTACAGCAGGTAGAGGGGCCTGTCCGCATCTCATCAACCTCGTCTCCTGTCCCTTTACGCCTGAATAAATTGCCTCGCTGATCTCTCTCCTGCCGGCCCTCTGGACGCAGCTGAGAGATACCTGTTTGCGGTACGTCCGGGGGCTTGCCTTCAACGGAAGGCTCGAGGACACGCTGTTGGACAGGGTTGTGCCTGCAGGTAAATGAGAGCAACAAATTTGACACACCACTGTCCAGAACCATGATTCACACCTCCATCCTCCGTGCAGGATCACCGATGGAGAGCAGCGCCTCACGCAGGATGGGCAGCATGAAGAGATCAGTCAGCCGCAGCGGCTCCCTGTCAAAGGCCCACTCCGTTGCGAGCGAGGTCGGCTCCATCGTGACTGTCTCGGCGCTGTCTGATCCGACTACGTGGAATGAGGATGACCGTCCAGAGCTGAACGAGAGCGTGCGGCAGCTGAGCCGAGGGACTCTGGAGGAGCTTCTTGCGAGTTTGGCCATGGCGTGCTCAATCAGGAGCCGACGTTCCACCACGGACAGCATCAGCGATCCTATTAACAAGGAGGATCTCAAGAGCTTTCCTGTGGATCAGCAAAACAATGCGACAGCGACTCATTGAGCTTTATGACGTCTTGCGGCCCGTTCGAGTTAAGGAGAGCAAGCTCTTTGTCTCTTCAGGTTGACCTTTGTTCTTCTCCACGCCTGTTAATTTACGTGCCCCGTATTCATGAACCTTTTGCTGTTAATCGAATGAATCTTGTACTATGATCCGAGCTGCCCGTACTCTTCGCTAAATTTTGCGTATTTCTTTTCATACTGCCTCGCCGTGGCTTTGCACACCGCCAGCGCAGCCTGCATGTCGGAGCTCTCTATCGGCCCAACCTGAGAAAAGGCCGGCGGCGACCTCGACCGTCTGCAAAGGCAACACTATCTCTCGAGGCACTCACCTCTGGCGTCTTGACCGCCGCCGCCTTGCTCTGATTTCGCCCGTTGCCGCTGCTGCTGCCTCCCGCCGCCTTGTCGCCTCCGTCTGATATCGAAGTGGCCTCCAGCTGCGCCATGAGGCGACGCAGCGGCCTCATCGCGGCCTCCTTGGCCACCTGGAACACGTCCGAGCCTGAAGCAGCAGAGGCAGGTGCGGAGGAAGAGGTCACACCTTCGAAAACACAAGCATCCAACCTTGACCCTTCCGACCTATGCAACTCTCGTTTCTGTTCCCCAGGCTGCACTACAATCAAAATGGCTCCAGTGGATGAGGCACTCACCGCTGTATCCGTCCGTCATCTCCGCCACCTGCTGGAAAGACACATCCGCCCCCATCTTCCGACTGCCCAGCAGCGTCTCCAGGATCTTCAGCCTCGCGCCGGCGTCCGGGAGGTTGACGAAGATCCTCTGTTCGGGCAGGGGGGAGGATGGAGGCAAGGGAGACTGCGCAACTGATAAGAGAACCACTCCGCGACGCCCCCCCGTCCACCGACCTTCTCCAGCCGCCTAAGCAGCGCCTGGTCCAGCTCCCAGGGCAGGTTGGTCGCGGCGAGCACAAAGACCAGCGAGTTGCTACGGGCCAGGCCGTCCATCTGAGCGAGGGGAGGACGGGTCCGGAAGGAAGTGTGAACAGAGGGCCTGAACCCGACAGCAAAGGAAGATTCTCGCCTGCTTTCGTTCCCCTGTATGCGACAGGATCCTTGCTTCCCCTGAGTGTTTATGATACACACCTGCACCAGGATCTCCGTCTTCATCCTCCTCGAGGCCTCGTGCTCCCCGTCGCCCCCCCTCGCGCCCATCAGCGCGTCGATCTCGTCCAGGAAGATGGTGCTGGGGGCGTGGTGGCGGGCCAGCTCGAACAGGACCTGAGAGGCAGATGGGAGGGCCCCTTCTTGCTATCATCCTTTGCTGCGTAAGGAGTCTCTCATCTGAAACGTGCCC
>VFSW01013490.1_pt1 | contig 11353 bp, 8 predicted proteins | sample 5358111 | NCBI WGS metagenome assembly VFSW01 (sample SAMN11554181, study PRJNA540505) | mine drainage metagenome | isolation source: sediment from site ElyBrook_90M | place: USA: Ely Copper Mine, Vershire, VT | collected 2017 | reverse complement strand
ACGGCGGGGTGGTGGGCGGTGCTGCTGTTCGCGATGCCGCTGTACACGACGCGGATCGCGTACACGCGGTTCGTCGAGGTGCGCGAGATGTTCACCCAGACCGTCAGCAGCCTCGCGGAAGCCGTCGACAAGCGCGACACCTTCACGAGCGGCCACAGCCAGCAGGTCCAGAAGATCTCGGTCGACATCGGCAAGGCGATGAAGTGCAGCGATGACGAGATCGAAGCGCTCGAGTGGGGCGGCCTGCTCCACGATATCGGCAAGATCGGAGTGCCGGACTCGGTGCTGCTCAAGCAGGAGCGACTGACCCGCGAGGAGCGGATGGTCATGAACTCCCACCCGAAGCTCGGTGCGGACATCATTGCCCCGGTGAAGCGGCTCGCCCCTGAGATCCCGATCATCCTCCACCACCACGAGTGGTTCAACGGCTCGGGCTATCCCGATCGGCTCGTCGCCGACGAGATCCCCAAGCTCGCCCGGATCCTGCACGTCGCCGACGCGTTCGAAGCGATGACGGCCGCCAGGCCCTATCGGATGACTCCGCTCACGCCCGGCCAGGCGCTGGCTGAGCTGCGTAAGTTCGGAGGCATCCAGTTCGACCCCGCCGTGGTAGACGCGTTCGTCAAGACCAGGTGGGCGGCCGGGCTCACGGATCCGGGCAGGCCGAGCGTCCGCGAAGTCCCGCTGATCGGCCAGGCGGCGGGCGGCCTCTCGGGTGGCGTCCCCGCCGGTGGAATGGCGTCGGCCGGCACGACTATCGGGGGATCCACCATCGAAGCCACGCCCGGGCAAGGGCCGGCTCCGAATGGGAAGGGTTCCTTGAGCGCCGAGCCCGCGTAGGTGCCCGTCCTCGGAGTGTTCCTGGGGCTGGGACTCGGGCTGCTCGTTGGCGGCCGGATCGACAACCTGATCAACGTCCGCCTTCGCTGGCTGCCCGTGCTCCTGGCCGCGGCCGCTGCTCGCTTCGGCCTCGATGCCGCGCTGGCCGGCGGAAGCGTCCCGGACGGGCTGCGGCTCTGGCTCGTGATCGTGACGTACGTTCTGCTCACGGGCATGCTGCTGGTCAATCGCAGCCTCCCGGGACTGACCGCGGCCGCTCTCGGGACGGCCGCGAACGGCCTGGCGATCATCGCCAACGGCGGTTGGATGCCCGTCTGGCGATCGAGCCTCGAGGCGGCGGGCCTCGACTCGACCGCGATCCACTCCAACTTCCATCGAATGCTGACCGGGCCGGTCGACGGCTCCTTCTTCGCCCACGGCGGCCCGCTCGTCGACATCATCCCGATACCCATTCCGATGCTCCAGTCGGTGGCCTCGGTTGGCGATTTGCTCCTCGCCGCGGGCCTGGGCTTGTTCGTCTTCGCCGCGCTCGTTCGCGAGCCGGTGATCGTCGTCGAGCACTGGAGCTTCCATCCGGCGGGCATCGCCGCGCCGGTACCGCATCGAGACTCCGGCCTCGTGCCGGTCGCGCTCGAGAAGCCTGCCAGCCGCGGGGCACTCGAGCATCCCTACGTGCGGCTCGCCGCGAACACCACCTTCTCGGCGATGTGGCTGGGGCAGGTCATCAGCTCGCTCGGCGACCGCGTCCATCAGGTCGCGCTCGTGTTCCTCGTCGCGGGCGCCACCGGCAACTCTCCCCTGGCCCTGGGCATCGTCTTCGCCGCCGTCACGATCCCGAGCGTCATCGTTGGGCCCGTGGCGGGCGCGCTCGTCGATCGGTGGGACAGAAAGCGCGTCCTGGTCGGCTCCGATCTGATCCGCGGCGTGATCGTGGCTCTCATCCCGGTTGTCTCCGGAGTCCACATCTCGCTGGTGGTCATTCTGGTCTTCTTGCTGGCTTCCACGTCGTCGTTCTTCCGGCCGGCCAGAGCGGCGGCGCTCCCCCAGGTGGTTCCGGACGAGGACCTGATGACGGCCAACTCGGCGATGTGGGTCGCGGACACGGCCAGCGACCTGGTTGGCTACAGCCTGGGAGGGCTGTTCGTGGCCTTCCTGGGATCCCAGCTCGCGCTGGCATTCTGGGTCGACGGCGTCAGCTACTTCGCCTCCGCGGCGCTCGTGGCGGCCGTCGCGATCCCGCCGGTTATCCGGTCGATGGAGGGCCCTGCGACTTCGATCCGCGACGAGCTGGCTTCCGGGTGGCAGTTCCTCCGTTCCGAGACCGTTCTGTTCGCCACGACCGTTCAGGCTTCCGTCGCGGAATACGGCCTTGGCGCGCTGACCGCCCTCTCGCCCCTCCTGCTCGCCTTGCTTCCCCTGGGCGACATGGGGACGCCGACGGCATACGGCATCTTCGAGATGGCCATGGGCATCGGACTCGTGGGCGGCGGCGTCGTGATCGGCGGGTTTGCGGATCGGCTGCCCAAGGGCACTTCGATCGTGGCCGCTTTCGCCGCAACGGGCGCCGTCCTGATCGCACTCGGCGTCAGTCAGAACCTGTTGACTGCCGTGGTTCTGGCCGCGGCCATCGGCATATGCAACGTGCTGTTCGTGATTCCGAGCCAGACCATCTTCCAGCAGCGAACCCCGGGCGAGCTTCTGGGTCGGGTGATCTCGATTCGACTCGCGATGGTCAACGCCGCGCTCGCGCTGGCGATGGTCACGAGCGGGGGTCTCGCGCAGGTCGTCGGCGTCCGGCCGATCCTGGTGGCATGTGGCGTCCTGACGCTGGTCGCGGGCCTCGCCGGGCTCCTGGTTCGCTCGATTCGCAGGGCCTGAGCATGGGCCGCCTCGCGGGTTGCGGGCGCGTCGGCTAAACTGCCAGGCATTGGTGCGCCCGACACCGTCAATTGCCGGCGGGTGCGCTGCACCATCTAGGGCACGACACAGGCACTCGGTGCCTGACCAGGCTGCCACAGCGCGGCCATCCAAGTAGGAGTGGCACGAGGGCATGACGGACAAGGACCGAGGCGCCAAGCCTCAGCCCAACGAGATTCTCCCGGCCGACGAAGACCTCGAGGAAGACTTCGGGGAAGAGCCCGAGGAATTCGTCGAGGCGGACGAAGAGTTCGAGGAAGAGCCCGAGACGCTCGCCTCGACAGCCGCGGCCCCCGCAACCGCCGAGCGACGCCAGGGTCGCGGAGCGGCCGAACCCGCCCGCCGGTCCCTGGGATCCGTTCGCGAAGCGCACGAGCGCGTCCACGTCGACGATCGGCTTTCCGCCGCGTTCGCGGTGCTGTGCGCCGCCGCGCTCCTCGGAGTGCTGCTCCTGCCCTGGCTCGGCAGCTTCCTGCCCGCACCGGCCGCGCCGACGCTTACGCCGCTCGTCGTGCCGACGTTCAACGCCACTCCGGCGCCGAGCGGTTCGGCCTCTCTCGTGCCGAGCGCAAGCGTGGCGCCGACCGCAACCCCGGCTGCGACCGCGACGCCCACCGCCACCCCGGCCGCTTCACCGTCCGCCTCGTAGGTCTTCGCGACCGTCCGGGCTGCGGCCTCACCGCGGACCGCCACCCCGGTATCGCGTACCCGCCGGACGCATAGCTTCGAGACTCGGCCGCTCTCAGGCCCGGATCGAGCGTATCTTCGACGCGTGGATTCCCGGGAATCGGAACGCTTGCGCGCGGAGATGGTCGAGCAGCAGCTCCGCGCCCGAGGCATAGCCAGCGAAGCGGTGCTTGCGGCGATGGCCCGCCTGCCGCGCGAGCCATTCGTGCCAGCCGAGCTCCAGGCGTCTGCGTATTCGGACGAAGCTCTGCCCATCCCCGCCGGCCAGAGCATCAGCCAGCCATACATGGTGGGTCGGATGACGGAGCTTCTCGATCCACGGCCAGGCAAGCGGATCCTCGAAGTCGGGACGGGTTCCGGCTACCAGGCGGCGGTTCTCGCGACGATCGGCTGCCGGGTCACGAGCATCGAGCGCAAGACCGCGCTGGCCGAAGCCGCCTCAGTGCGCATCGCGGCACTCGGGCTCGGCGGCCTGGTCCGCATCGAGGTCGGCGACGGCAGCCTGGGGCGTCCGGGCGAGCCGCCCTTCGATGGAATCGTGGTCACCGCGGCTGCCCCGCGCGTTCCTCCGGCCCTCCCGGATCAGCTCGCCGACGGCGGTCGTCTGGTGGCGCCCATAGGCAGGCGCGATCACCAGGAGCTGATCCTCCTGGTCCGCGGCCCCCAGGGCTGGGCGCGCTACGACTGCGGCCCCTGCGTATTCGTGCCGCTCGTGGGTGAGGGGGGCTTCCGAGAAGAGATGCCTCGTCGCTGGCTGGGCCGCGTGCTCTAGGGCGTTCCCCGGTTCAGCTCGCCACGCCGTGCGAGGCCCGAAGCCGGGCGGCCGCTTCGTCGTAGATCGTCTCGACCGAGTCGACCATGAGCTCAATGCAGAAGCGCTCGTGGACCAGGTCGTGCCCGCGGCGGGCGATCATGTCGGCGAACGGGTGGTCCGACAGAAGCCGGTTGATCGCGCCGGCCAGGGCCGGCGAGTCGTTCGGCGGGACCATCAGGCCGCTCACGCCGTCCTCGATCATCTCGGGGATGCCGCCGACGCGCGACGCCACTACCGGACGGCTCAGCGCCATCGCCTCCAGAACACTGAGGCCCTGGGCCTCGCGATACGAGGGGAGCACGGCAACGTCGAGCGCGGCCGTGACGGCGGGCACGTCCTCGCGGCGCCCGGCGAAGACGACGCGCGATGAGATCCCCAGCTCGGCGGCCTGAGCTTCGAGCGCGTTGCGCTCCGAGCCCTCGCCGACGATCAGGAGCCACGCCTCCGGATGTATCGCCTGAACGGCGGGCCAGGCGTCCAGGAGAGTCCGGTGGCCCTTCTCCGCCTCCAGGCGCGCCACTACCCCCACGATCGGCGAGGCTTCGGGGATGTCGTAGTCCTCGTGCAGCGTGCAGCAGGGCTGCTGGTGGTTGTATCGCTGCAGGTCCACGCCGTTGTAGATGAGGCTGACCGGCGTTCCGTCTCGGCCTTCCTCGCGGATCTTCTGCTCGATCGCCTTCGAGACGACGATCAGGCGATCCATCAGGGGCGTAAGCCGGCGAAGCGTGAGCCGATCGTCGCCGCAGCGGATCCGGCTCGAATGAACGGTCGAGATGACGGCGGGCCGGCGGCAGCCCTTCTCGCCGAGGAGATAGGCCGCTCTGGTCCCGACGACCTCGGCGCGATACATGTGGTTGTGGACGACTTCCGGCTGGAATGGCGCCAGAGCGTCGGCCAGAGCGTGGACGGCCCGCCCGTCGTCGGGCTCGTCGATCACGGTCACGTCGAAACCGGCCCGTTCGAGGCGGCGCACGCTGCTGCCGTGGGACAGCGATACGACCCGGACGTCGTAGCACTTCTGATTCAGGCGGGTGACCAGCGAGTAGACGTGCTCCTGCGCGCCACCGTTGGTTCCGGTGGCCATGACCTCGACCACCCGCACTCGCCCGCCGTCGATCGGCCGCCGAGCGGACTGCTCCAGGCACGGCTCGATGATCTCGTGGGTCAGCTCCACGTCCGAGCGTGGTGAATGGTGGGCGGCGTGTTCGGGCGCATGCTCCGCGGCATGCTCAGCACCCACGGTTACCCCTCCGATCCGTTCTGTGTGCGGAGAACGAGCAGACGCTCGATCGGAACGTCCACCGCTCCCCACTCGTACTTGTAGGGCTCGTTGCCGCGCAGGAAATCCAGCCGCCGCCGTCCCTGGTCGATCGCCCGCTGGATGTAGCGTCCGACCATGACCACTCCCGGCGAGAGCTCGCGCGCGTCCGGCTCGACGCCGGCGTTGTAGTAGTAGGTGGTTCCCCCGTCGTCGAAGGTTACTCCGGCCGCGATTCGGCGTCCGCCGACGGTAAGGAAGCTCAGGTCCAGGATGCCCGTCGGGGCGCAATCGGCGAAAAGGCCGTGGAAGAAGCGCCGGCTGGCGGCTCCGCCCTCGGTTGGCGGAAACAGCCCCTCGGCGCCCCAGCGTTTCTGATGGAGCTCGACGAACTCGTCCAGATCCGCGAGCGGATCCGCGGAGCTCTCCAGAGCGACGGTCCCGGCTGCCTCGGCGCGGCGCATCTTGCGCCGGATCTCGTGACGCTCCTTCTTGCCCAGGGTCCCCAGATAACCCTCAAAGTCCACGCCCTCCGGCAGGGTCACGACCGGACAGACGTCTTCGACCTCACGGGTCGCGCACAGGCAGGCTTCCTCGCAGCGCCGGTCGAAGGCGGCCATCAACTCATCCGTGGCAGGGTCGCCCTGGCGGAGCCGCCGCAGATCCACCACGTCCCAGCGGGAACGATCCTGACGGGCGAGGAACGCGACGATCGCGTCGCAGACCGCCGGCAGATCGGCCGGCGCCGCCAGCACCGTCGCGTAGTCGGAGTGATATGAGGCGCCGAAGAAGACGGCCGTCGCCGACTCGGGCACCGCGTGGAGCGGCAGGCCGGAGGCGTGGCGCAGCATCGTTCGAGCCGCGACGTCACCCGGCTCGAGCTCGTGGCGATGCATCAGGGGAGCGATGCCGACGAGCCGATTCGTTGCCTCGTCCACGATCTCGAGAGTCTGGTCGTGGGCCGTCGCGCCGTATGCGTCCCACCAGACCCTCTGAACGCAGTGGCGCGAAAAGGGGGTGGCCCAGACCGTGGCCGCGACGAGGCGGTCCCAATCGGTTTCGGCTATCTCGGCGAACGGACGGCGGCGGGCGACCAGCCGCCCGGAGGTCCCGACCTCGTGCGCGACGTCAGGCGTGGTCATTCGAGCGTTTAGTACTCGCGCATGGCCAGACGGGCGACCTGGCAGGGTGGGGTGATCACGAATCGAGCATAGCACCACCGGCGCGAGCGCCCCGGCGATGGCCCGCGGACGAGCGACGGGCGGACGGGCTCCGGGCGGCCAGTGACCTGCCCGGCCGCGACGGACTCAGGACCCGGACCGCGAGGCTCCGTTGGATTGGGGCTCGACGGCCTGCGCTCCGGCCGCATCGGCCGCCGGCGCAACCCTGCCCAGGCCGCGATGGATGAAGCGGATGCGGATCAAGTCCCAGGCGACCCGGGCGGCGAGCTTCGGGGCCGCGTGCATGCGAGAACCCCGGCGATCCGCCCAGACGACGGGAACGATCGCCATCCGGTAGTGGCGCCGGCGGGCCAGGTAGATCAGGTCCACGTCGAAGACGATGCTGGTCACCTCGAGCAGGCCGAATAGATCCTTCGCCGCGGGAGCGCGAAAGCCCTTGAAGCCACACTGAGTGTCGTTGACGGGGCCGGTCACCCAGACCTGCGCAGCAAGGCGGAAAAGCTTGCCGACCCAGCGGCGAAAGCGGGGCTGCGAGGCCCTCATGTCGGACCCGTCGGGCTGGATTCGGCTGCCGAGAGCAACGTCGGCCCGGTCGAGCGCCCGGACCAGGCGAGGCAGCTGATCGGGCGGAGTGGCCATATCCGCGTCGGCGAAGACCAAGAGGTCCGCGTCAAGGGCGAGCATGCCTGCCCTCACGGCCGATCCCTTGCCACCGTGCGGTACGGAGACAAGGCGCAGCTCGCTGCCCGCGCTCGCCGCCGGAACGCTCTCGCTGACGAACTCCGGCCGCGACCGGACGATCTCGACCGTCCGGTCGGTGCTGCCGTCGTCGACGACGAGGACTCGGACGGCCTCCGCCAGTGTTCCCGGGGGCGCGGAGCGCAGGTACGCGAACAGCTCGTCCAGCGCGGGGCCGATTCGCGCCTCTTCGTTGTACGCAGGAAGGACGATGCCGAGGCTCGTGGGCATGTCGCGGAGTGTACGGGCACGCCCCCCACCCTGCACCCGCGCCGCGCGGCCCGGCGCAACTGGTGGCGACTGGGCGCAAACCGGCGGGCGGCGGGCGCCGACGACGGCGACGGGCGGCGGGCGCCGGCGACGGGCCGGGGGGCGTCGGACGCCGGAATTGGCTGCCGGCGTCCGGCTTGCGGCTAGTCCGTTAGTACCGCTGGAGAGGGAATTGGGGGATGGTACGCTCCCGGACCGTGGGATCCCCATTCGTCACTTTCGCATTGGCAATGGCGGGGGCGACCCGCAGGCGCGTCATGCCCACGCGTCCGACTCCTCTCCGGCGCAAGGTCGGTCAGTGAGCCGGCGCGAGGCCTGGCTCACGGCGGGCGGCCTCTTCCTGCTCGCCCTTCTGATCCGGATCGTCGCCGCGGCCGCGGTTCGCTTCCCCGTGCCCGAGGACACGGCCTACTACGCCGGAGTGGCACGGAATCTGGTGGACGGACGCGGCCTCATCAGTGACTCGCTCTGGAGCTACCAGACCCCGCCGCTCGCCGCGCCCCGGGCCGCCTTCGAGATCTGGCTGCCCCTGCCGACGTTCCTGGCGGCGATCCCGATGGCCATTGCCGGCACCGCGAACTGGTTCCGGGCGGCCCAGCTCTCGTCCGTGCTCGTGAGCGCCACGATCCCCGTCCTTGCCTGGCGGCTCGCGGCCGATGCGGCGGAGGAGCGCGGACTACCCGTCGGCCGGATCCGCCTGCTGGCCCTGGGCTCGGGTCTTGTTGCCAGCCTCCTCGGGCCGCTGGTCCTCTACGGGGCTCTGCCCGATTCCACTGCGCCCTTCGCGGCGCTGTCGCTGGCCGCCTGCCTGCTCATGACCAGAATCTCCGCGGCTCCTCGAGGATTGCGCGATTGGAGGCTGGCCGCCCTCGGCATCGTCCTGGGGCTCGCCGCTCTGACCAGGAGTGATGCCGTCTGGCTGGGCTTGGCCTGGCTCGCCATGGCCTGGTTCTGGACCGGGGGAACCCGGCGGCAGCGGGCCGAGCTCGTCGCCCTCCCGGCCGTGCTCGCCGTGCTCCTCTACATTCCGTGGGCGATCCGCGATTGGCAGGCGTTCGGAACGCCGCTGCCCGGCCAGGCGGTCCAGAACGCCCTGTATGTCACGAACATGGACGTGTTCTCGTACTCCGACCCGCCGACGCTGGCGCGCTACCTGGCCCAGGGTCCGCTGGAGATCCTGCAGGCGCACGCGGGCGGCTTCGGCCACGATCTCTTCTCCGTCCTACTGACCCAGGGCTTCCCGATCGGGCTCGTTGGACTGCTCGCCCTGCCGGTCGTCTGGCGCCTCCGAGCCCTCCGCGGCCTCCTTCTGGCCGGGACGCTCACCTACCTGGTCACGAGCCTGGTCTTCCCCGTCAGCACCATGTTCGGGACGTTCCTGCACGCCGCGGGCGCGATCTACGTCCTGCTCGCGGTTTCCTGCCTGTTCGGGCTCGATGCCCTGATCGCCAGGATCGGTCGCATCCGGCACTGGACCCGGCCGGTGGCCTGGCTTGGGCCGACCTTCGCCGTCGTGGTGATTGTTCCGCTGGCATTCATCTCGATTGCGGCCATCGCAGCCAACTCCCGCGATGTCCAGGACCGCTACCAGCAGCTCGACGCGGCTATGGCGCGGACAGCCACGCCACTCCAATCCTCGGGCCCGGTGATAGCCAACTTCCCCGTCTGGGTCGCCGAATCGGCCCGCGTCCCGGCAATCGCGCTGCCCGATGAGTCTCCGGCCTCGGTGCTGGCTCTGGCTCGCCGGTTCGACTCGTCCCTCGTCGTGCTCGACCTGCCGGACGCCGGCCGCCACTGGCCGGCGGCCCTGGCGGACGGTTCGCCCGCCGCGGCGTGTTTCGCGGGGGTCGAGTTGACCGACAACTACGGTGAGGCGCCTGCCCCCGGCTCGGCGCTGTCAGAATTCCGCGTCTTCCGGATCGTCTGCCCATGAGAGAGGGCCCGTATACTCCGCTTGGTATGGACGCAGCACGCGGTCCCGCAGAAACGCGCGACTCGCGCTTCGACGAGTTATACGCCGAGGCCAAGTCGACGCTTGGCTATGGGGCCAACAGCCTCCGCTCCGTCACGGAAAGGTATCGCGAGGCCTATCGCGACACCCTCGGTCGCTGGCATCGCCTTCGCGACCAGCTGGAGGCTGCCGAGCGCGCACCCCAGCCGAGTCTTTCGCCCTCGCCGGACCTCGATCCGGAAGCAGCCGCCGAAGCCGGCGCCGAAGACGCCCGGATGAAGCTCCTCCGCTCGGAGGTGGAGCGTCTGACGGCCGATCTCGGCCGGCACCAGCAGGAGCTCTCGAAGCTCGAGCTGTCGGTCCGAAGCATGGAGAATGCCTGGCTCTTCCTCGAGCGCGGCGACGCCAGCCTTCTGGCCGAGGTCGCCGATTCGGGCCTGCCGACGGACATGCAGATGCGGATCGTCCAGGCCCAGGAAGCCGAGCGCTCCAGGCTGGCCCAGGAGGTCCACGACGGGCCCGCACAGGCGCTCTCGAACGCCATCTTCCAGGTGGAGTACATCGAGCGCGTGATCGCCGAAGACACGGGGATGGCCGGCAGCGAGCTTCGCTTCCTGCGAGAGCTGCTCCGCCGCGAGCTCGGCGAAGTCAGGACCATGATCAGCCAGCTGCGTCCGCCGCTCCTCGACGAGCTCGGGCTCGACGGCTCGATCATGGACGCGGTCGAAAGCATGGCCGTCCTGACCGGCGCCACGGTCGAAACCAGTCTCGAGGCGCCGACAGACGGTCTGAATTCCACTCAGCAGACCGCGGTGCTTCGAATCGTCCAGGAAGCTCTTCAGAATGTGCGCAAGCACGCGGGCTCGAGTCGAACGGTCGTATCCACCCGGCTCGACCAGTCGAACTGGATCCTCGAGGTCTCAGACGACGGTCGCGGCTTCGATGTCAGTGCCGTCGCGGCGCGCGGTCGGCGCAACTTTGGTCTCCAGTTCATGCGAGAGAGGGCCGAATTGATCGGCGCCCAGCTAGAGGTTAGGTCGCGACCAGGCGGGGGCACCGTCGTCGGTCTGTCGATTCCAATGGGAGAGGAGAGCGCATGAGTTCGATCGACTACGCCGGACCGGAGCGGCGCCGGTCGGGTTCCGGTGGCCGGAGCGGTGACAAGACCACGATTCTGCTGGTCGACGATCACGCTCTCTTCAGAGTGGGGATGCGCAACATCCTCGAGCGCGAAACCGGCTTCGAGATCGTGGGCGAGGCGGACGACACCCGCAGCGCCTTCGACATGTCGGTCCAGCTCTCGCCGGACATCATCCTGATGGACCTGTCCCTGCCGGCTCCGGGCGGGATCGAGACTACCCAGCGGATCAAGCGCGAGCTGCCGTCTGCCGGGATCATCGTCCTGGCCGTCAGCGAGGACGAGGACGCCCTCTTCGACGCAATCAAGGCTGGAGCCGCGGCGTTCATCCTCAAGGACGTCGCCCCGGACGACCTCGTGGCCATCATCCGCCGCGTGGCCAGCGGCGAGTACCTCATCAACGACAAGGTCTTCGCCAAGCCGGCCGTGGCCAGCCGAGTGCTCAAGGAATTCCGCGAGCTCGCGATTTACGGCCAGGAAGCTGCCCCGATCTTCGCTCCGCTGTCGCCGCGTGAAGTCGAGATCCTCGACAACATCGCCCAGGGCATGACCAACAAGC
>VFSW01013489.1_pt1 | contig 11354 bp, 5 predicted proteins | sample 5358111 | NCBI WGS metagenome assembly VFSW01 (sample SAMN11554181, study PRJNA540505) | mine drainage metagenome | isolation source: sediment from site ElyBrook_90M | place: USA: Ely Copper Mine, Vershire, VT | collected 2017 | reverse complement strand
CTCCTTCATCAGGCCGACGGTCAGGTCGGCCTGCTCGGGCGTGAAGCCCATGCCCTTTCCGAAAATCGGCGTGGCGATGCCCCCCGGGCAGATGCAATTGACGCGCACGCCCGCTTCGCCGAGTTCGTTGGCGACCGATTTGGTGAGCTGGATGACTGCAGCCTTGGCAGCGCTATAGACGTGCGGCCCGAAGCCGATGCCGACACCGGCCACGCTCGACGTGGAGATGATGGAGCCGTGTCCCTGGGCCTTCATGACCGGGGCGGCGAGCTTCATCCCGAGCACGACGCCGCGGAAGAGCACGGCCATCGTGGCATCGAAGGCTGCCATGTCGGTGTCCTGGATGGGCCCGCTGACGCCGCCGAAGCCGGCGTTGTTGAACATCACATCGAGCCGGCCCCACTTGTTGACGGCGTGGGCGATGGCGGCCCGAACTTCCTCTTCCTGGGACACATCAGCGTGGTAGTAGCTCGTGGCAGGGCCGAGCTCTTCGGCGAGCTTCGCTCCACGCGCATCCTGCACGTCGGCGATCACGACCCTGGCACCTTCAGCGGCGAAGAGGCGCACGCTACCCTCGCCGATGCCGCTCGCACCCCCTGTGATGACGGCAACCTTTCCCGCAAGACGGTCCACGAGTCCACCTCCGAATCCTGTTCGTTGTTTGTGAGGGGAGTCTACGGCAGGTGCAGCGGAGAAACGATCGGTCGCGGTTTCGAGCCTCTCACAAGGGCGTGCCGCGCGGCGATGGTGCGGAAGTCGCTGTGAACGGGCCCGAACGGCCCTTTTCAGTGCCCCACAATGACACTTCCGGAAGCCCCTCCAGGCGCTCCAGCGGGCCGCTGCGCCCCGCTTTGCGGAGAGGACGCTTCCCGCATCAAACAGTGGCGATTCCGGGCCTTTCCTGCTAAACTGTTCAGGTAGGCTCATGGTTTCCGATCTCCCCCGAGCGGCGAGGCCCGCGCCTCCGCTCAGACCACCGGGCCGGGATAGACAGCTTCCATATATGACGACTCAACAGGCTTCTCCGAATTCGTACACCGCCGCAAACATCCAGGTGCTCGAAGGGCTGGAGGCTGTCCGCCGCCGCCCCGGCATGTATATCGGCACCACCGATAAGTCTGGCCTCCACCACCTCATCAAAGAGCTTGTCGACAACGCCGTCGATGAGGCAATGGCCGGCTATTGCGACCGCGTGGACGTCGCCATCCACGCCAACGGCTGGTGCACCGTCCGCGACAACGGCCGCGGCATCCCCGTCGATATCCAGAAGCAGACCGGCAAGACAGCCGTTGAGACAGTGATGACGGTGCTGCACGCCGGCGGCAAGTTCGGCGGCGGTGGCTACAAGGTCTCCGGCGGCCTCCACGGCGTGGGCGCGAGCGTCGTCAACGCCCTCTCCGAAGAGATGTGGGTCGAAGTCGTGCCCGATGCGGAAGCCCAGGGCACGCAGCACGCGGGCAAGGTCTACCGGCAATTCTATGCCCGCGGCATCCCCCAGGATGAACTCACCGGCTACAAACTCGAAGGAACACGCGAGCACGGCACGACGGTGAGTTTCAAGCCGGATGCCAGTATCTTCGAAAGCGTCGACTTTGATTTCAAGATCGAAGCTGAGCGCCTCCGCCTCTATGCCTATCTCACCAAGCGCGTCTGGTTCCACCTCGTCGATGAACGCGATGGCCGCGAGGTCAACTACTACTTCGAAGGCGGCATCAAGAGCTTCGTACGCCACATCAACCGCGAACGCGAAGCACTCAACTTCGAGCCGATCTACGTCGAGCGCGAAATCGATGGAAACACCATCGAGTGTGCGATCCAGTACAACGACGGGTTCAACGAGTCCGTCTTCACGTTCGCAAACTCGATCAATACGACCGACGGCGGCAGCCATCTGACGGGCTTCCGGACGGCGCTCACGCGTGTGCTCAACGACTATGCGCGCAAGGCCAAGATCCTCAAGGAAAACGACCCGAACCTCACCGGCGACGACGTGCGCGAAGGGCTCGTGGCCGTCATCAGCGTCAAACTGCCCGAGCCCCAGTTCGAAGGACAGACGAAGACACGGCTGGGCAACCCCGAAGTTGCCGCGCAGGTGCAGAGCGTGCTTTCGGAAGCGCTCGCCCAACACCTGGAAGAGAACCCCAACGACGGGCGCCGGATCATCGACAAATGCCTGATGGCATCCCGCGCGCGCGAAGCAGCACGCAAGGCGCGCGACCTGGTCCATCGCAAGAGCGCCCTCGAAAGCGGCACTCTGCCCGGCAAGCTCGCCGATTGTTCCAGCCGCGACCCGGAAGAGTCCGAAATCTTCATCGTCGAGGGCGATAGCGCTGGTGGCTCAGCGAAGCAGGGCCGCGAGCGCCGCTACCAGGCGATCCTGCCGCTTTTCGGCAAGATCCTGAACGTGGAGAAAGCCCGGCCCGACAAGATGTTGAGCCACGAAGCGATCCGCATGCTGATAACGGCGCTGGGCACCGGCATCCGCGAGACCTTCGACATCGCCAAGCTCCGCTACCACAAGGTGATCATCATGACGGACGCCGACGTCGATGGCGCCCATATTCGCACGCTTCTGCTCACCTTCTTCTTCCGCAACATGCCAGACCTGATCTACGGCGGCCACCTCTATATCGCCCAGCCGCCGCTCTATCGCGCTTCCAGCGGGAAGGCGGTGCAATACTTCTATAGCGACGGCGAACTGGATGACTTCCGCAAGGGCAAGAAGAACGTCAACGTCCAGCGCTTCAAGGGGCTGGGCGAAATGAACGCCGAACAGCTCTGGGAGACGACGATGAAGCCGGACGTGCGTACCCTTCTCCAGGTCGGGGTGCACGACGCAGCCGACGCCGACACCGTCTTCTATGAATTGATGGGGGATGAGGTGAGCCACCGGCGGCGCTTCATCCAGGCCCACGCGACGCAGGTCAAGAACCTCGACGTCTGACGACCGCTCACCTGCCGGCTTCGAAGGCCCGGCGGAGGGCAGCCGTGAGGTCGCGGACCGTGAACGGTTTCTGCAGGAAACCGGAGAGCGCGGCACCATCGAAATGGCTTGCCGCTTCGTCGTGGCTATAGCCGCTCATCGCGACCACAGGCACGGCCGGGTCGATTGAGCGGAGCGCGGCGAGAGTCTCGGGGCCGGCGACGCCGGGCATCATCATGTCGAGCAAGACAAGCGCCACCGGCGCCGCGGCGGCGCGAAAGAGCGCCAGCGCTTGCTCGCCATCGGCAGCAGAAATCACCTGTATGCCGAGCCGCTCGATCATCTGTGTGGCCACGCTCCGCACTGCCGCTTCATCGTCCACGACGAGGACACTGCCAGTGGGATGCCAGACATCCATGCCACCGTCGGTTGCGGGGACGGCTACGGCCTCATTCGTGGAGACCGGGAGCAGCAGCTGGAACGTGGTGCCCGCGCCCGGTGCGCTCGTGACGCGCAGCGCCCCCCGGTGGCCGCGGACGATGCCGAGCACGGCAGCAAGGCCGAGACCCCGGCCCGCAAACTTGGTGGTGAAAAATGGCTCGAAGATGCGCGCCAGGGTGACTTCATCCATCCCGCAGCCGCTGTCTGCGACTTCCAGGAAGACGTAGCTCCCGCCTGGAAGGTCCGGCGAATGGACACCTTCGGCGAGATATTCCCGGGTGACCTCCATCACACCGGTGCGAACAGCGATCGCACCAGGGCGATCGCCGATCGCCTCCCCGGCGTTGATGACCAGGTTCATGACGATCTGGCGCATCTGCGTGGCGTCACCATCGGTGAGCGGGATAGCTTCATCCAGCGAAACGCTCAGGGAGACCTGCCGGGGCAGGGAGACCTTCAGCAGGTGCGTCATTTCCGCGACGATCGCGCTCAGGCTGACCGGGGCCACCACGAAGCGGCCCTTGCCGGAATACGCGAGCATCTGGCGGGCAAGGTCGGCCGCACGCTGCGCCGCGGTCTCGATTTCGTCGAGATAGACGCGCACAGGAGAGCGTTCCGGCGTCTCCATGAGCGCCAGGCCGGCGTTGCCCATCATTGCGACCAGGAGGTTATTGAAGTCGTGGGCGATGCCGCCCGCGAGCACTCCCAGGCTTTCCAGCTTTTGCGCCTCGAGGAGCTTGCGTTCGAGCGCGAGCCGCTCTTCCTGTGCCCGTTTTTGGCCGGTGATATCCCTGATCACCGTCTGAATTGCGGGCTCTCCAGCAAAAATCGTCGGCGCGGAGGCCACTTCCACATCGCGGATTGAGCCATCGCGGCGCACCGCCCGGACTTCGGTGAACTGTGGCACCGTCGCTGTCCGGTTGGAGCGCCAGCCAGCAATGCCCCGCGCACGATCCGCCGGATGCACGAATTCGAGCACCTTCAGTGACTGCAAGAACTCCGGTCCAGCATCCGCTCCGGGCAACCCGAGCAGTTCGCGGGCGGGCGCGTTGGCATAGACGACCCGCCGGTTCTGGTGGACCACGATCGCACTGGGCGAAAACTCGACGAGGCGCCGGAAGCGCTCCTCGCTCTGGCTGAGCTGCTCTTCCGCCCGGCGGCGCTCGGTGACATCGCGGTAATACCAGACGCGCCCAAAGTTCGTCCCTTCGGGGCCAGCGAGAGCAGCGGTATAAAACTCGATCGTGCGCCCATCGAGGAGATCGATTGACCCGCGCTCCTCGCCAGCGTCGGCCGCGCCCGCATAGACCCGGCGCACGAGATCGACGGATCGTTCCGGGTTGACCTGGATGGACATGACAGCCTGCGTGCGCGCCTCAAGCCCTGCTTCAGCCACTTCCGGCGTGAGATTCCAGATCTCGAGGAAGCGCTGGTTATAGGTGACAGCATTCCCGTGCGGGTCGACCACGAGGATGCCATCGAGTGAAGCCTCGTGTTCGGCCTTGAGGGTGGCAGAGAGCCGTGCCACGGTCTGTTCTGCCTCGCGCCGCTCAGTCACATCTTCGAGGATGCCGAAGATCATCACCTCGCCCGCGATCGTGAGCTTCGTCAGCGCTTCGCGGAACTGGCGCAGTTCGCCAGAACGCATGCGAAATTGAGTATCGAAGCGCGGCACGGTGCCCTGGGCATCCAGCAGACGCATCAGCGTCTCGCGGTCTCCCGGCGCTGGCCAGAGATTGATGTCGGCCGTCGTGCGGCCGATGAGCTCCTCCCGGGCCCAACCGGTGAGCGCCGCGAAGCGCTCGTTGCAGTCGACAATCTCGCCGTCTTCAAAACGCGTCATGAGCGCGGCCAGAGGCGAAAGGTGGAAAGTCTTCGCGAAGCGCTCCTCGGATTCGCGGATGGCCTCCACGGCAGCGTCGCGCGCGCTCACATCACGCGAAACGCTCACGGTCATCGTCCGCCCCCCGGACTCCCTGTAGTGCGAGGTGGCGCTTTCGAAGGGGATGTAGTGCCCGTCCCGGTGGCGGACGCGCGAGCGCACGAGCCCGAACTGCTGGCCGCCAGCGCGCAGGGCCATGCGTTGCAGCGACTCATCGACTTCAGCGGGGTGAAAGAACTCGGTGTAGTGCCGCCCGATCATTTCATCGGCCGTGTAGCCAAGCGAAGTCTGGACAGAACGGCTCACATACTCCAGGACGCCGGCGTCGTCGACGATTGTGATGAGGTCGTCGGTGGATTCGACGATGCCCCGGAGCCGCTCTTCGGCTTCGTGGCGCGCCCGTTCAGCGGCCTCGCGAGCGCGCATATCGCGGCCGACGGCCACGGTCGTGCGGCTGCCATTGGCATCCCGGAATTCAGAAGACGCCACTTCGACCGGGATCCAGCTCCCGTCCTTGTGGCAGACGTGCACCGTGACCAGGTTCACGGCATCGCCCGGCACCCGCTTCTGGAAACGCTCCGCGGCGGCGGCAATGTCGTCGGGGTGAAGGATCTCCAGCACACCCCGGCCCAGGAGCTCCTCCGGTGCGTACCCGAGGAGCTGTCTGTGGGAAGGGCTGACGAACCGGAAGACACCCGATTCATCGACCATGCTGATGAGGTCCTGGGATGTCTCCAACACGCGCCGGAAGCGCGCTTCCGCCTCGCGCAGCGCTGCTTCCGTTTCGTGCCGTTCACGGAGATCGCGGGCAACCGTCACCACGCCCTGGAAGCTGCCATCTTTGAGCACCGGCGAGACCGCTACTTCGAAAGGAATCCAGTCTCCCCCGGCGCCAAGCAGGCGCGTCTCGATGACCGTCGAGTGCCGTTCCATTGCGGCTTCTCGCAGCGCCTCAGCAGCACGGCCGCGGTCGTCCATGTGGATGATGCTCATCACCTGGCGGCCGATAAGGTCTTCTGCCCCATAGCCCAGCTCGCGGGAATGGGCGGGACTGACGAACTCGATAGTGCCCGCGGGATCGATGATGCCGATCAGGTCACGCGAAGCCTCGACCACACGCCGGAAGCGCTCCTGTGAATCGCGCAGACTGCTCTCCGCATGCAACCGCGCGCTGACGTCGCGCGCAATCACGACCACGCCGGCAGGGTTGCCCGCCACATCGCGCAGCAGCCGGCCACTCAATTCGATAGGCACGATCAGGCCGTCACGCCTGCGCATTCGCGCCACCAGTTCCAGCGGCGGCACGTTCCCGGCCGCGACCTCCGCGAAGAGCCTGGCGGCTATTGGCTGGTCTTCTTCGACGATCAGGCCGATTCCCAACGTGAAAGGAAGCGATTCGACCGGCCATCCGAGGATGAGTTCCGTCGCCCGGCTGGCGAAGACGATGTTGCCTGCCAGGTCGAGGATGGTGATTGCATCCGAGGAGGCGTCGATGGCGCTACGCAGGTAGCCGCTGGCGTCAAACGCGCGTTCGGCGGCACGGCGGGACGTGATGCGCATGCGCGCACGGAGCGACGCTTCGGTCACCGGGCTGCTCAGCACGTCATCTATGCCACCATCAACGAGGGCATCGAGCAGCTCAGAATCCGCTTCGATATTGAGCGCGACGACGTAGGTATCGCTGAAACCTGAAGTAGCGCGAATAGTCCGGAGCACGTCCAACGGCCCATCCGCCTGCGCACCGGCACATTCCACCAGGGCGACCGCGGAACCACTGGCCGCGAGCGCTTCTGCCACCGCGGAAGACGGCGTCACCGCCACTTCATAGCCAAGGCACCTGAGCCATGACTCTACCCGGGAAGGTGCCGCTACCGTGCCGGGCTGAACGAGCAGGAGCTTCATTCGGGGAGTCCAACCTCTCGACAGCTTGCGACACTGCGCCCGGCTGACCGGGCGGCGGGCGCACGCTACTTGACGTCCATTATCCTGCCCACCGAAGGTGCCAGGCACGCGTTATGGTGCCCTCTCACCCTGCGGCGGGCAAAAATGGGGAGAAACCCTTGCACCTGCGACCTTTCATTCCGGCCGCCGGCCCAGAGCAATTCGGGGAGCACCACTTTCACGGGCTGCGCGGAAGCAGAGCGCCAGGCTCGCAACGAAGTCATCGTGCTGTCCCGGCGGGGCACTCCAGCGCAACTGTCCGCCGGGCGGAAAGCTTGCGCGGCAGTCGCGCAGTTCGCAGCGGCAATCGCTGGATTCAGCCGTGCCGTCGTCGCCATACAGCGACAGCTGGCCTGTGTTCGCCGCCGCCAGCAGTTCGTAGCCGAGCGCCGACTTTACCGGCGCTGTGAACGTGACCGGCTGGACCATGCCACGCAGAGCCTCGGCCAGGCGCGCGGCGATGGGGGCACCGATCCCTGTCGCATCCACACAGAGCCGCTCGAAGCGCCACGCCCGTGCAGCGGCAATGCAGCCATCGATCACCTCTTCGAACGGCCGGGAACGCCAGCGGCGGTGATCCACCACGTCGCAGCGGAGCGTGGCTGCCTGCATCGGGCCGGGCGGGGAGATGCGCGCGATCGTGAGCACGACGGCGTCGGCGTTGGGGCCTTCGCCAGCGAGGTCGAGCCCGGCAGCATAGCGCTCGCCGGGGAGCGGCTCCTGCAGCCTCGGGTGGCCGCCCGTCAACGCGGTGACCTGCGCCGGCGAAAACAGGCGGCCCTCTTCTTCGGCAGCTTCGAGCTCATACTGGGTGCGGAAGAGGGGGTGCCCTGCGCCCAGGCGTTGGCGCTCGGCGAGCACATGCGCGCCATATGCCTGCACCGAACGAGCAACTTCGCGCCAGCCGACCTCGTGGTGGGCGGGACAAAAGTCCCGGCCCTGCCGGCCGATCTGTTTCGCATCGCGCTGGCGGTTGGCCGCGGCGGCGGTCTCCAAGAGCGTCTGGCCATTCCACGGCGTCCCGAGAAGGACGCAGGGTGCTCCCGTGGAGGCGGCCATCGGCCGGAATTGCCGGTTGAACCAGGCCGCATCGATATCCTGCGCCTCATCGGCGATGAGGGCGATTGAGGCCGTGTGGCCGGCGACATGGGCGTCCGGCGAGGCGCTGAGGAAAACGGCCCGTGCCCGGCCAACCGTGATGACCGGCGCCGTGGCAAGCTCGTGGTAGCCTTCCGGCATCACCCGGAGGCTCGCGCCAAGGATCTGCCTCGTGCGCTCGAAGCTGATTGCGGCCTGGGGCGAGTACGTTGGCGCGCAGACGACGAGCGAACCGCCCTCGCGACTGTGGCGCCGCAGGAGCGCCGTGATCAGCTCGGCAGCGACCTGGTTTTTCCCGGCCTGCCGCGGATACATCACCGTGTAGGTCTGGCTGCGGTGGTGGCGCATGCCCTGCAGCAGCGCGCGAACAGTACGGCACTGGTAGCGTCGCAGCGCGGCACTGCGCCGGCGGAGGCCGGGGGTGCGCTGATCTTCGAGGTCCATGACAACGAGCCTTGCCCCTTCGCCACCCCACCGCCGAGGCCACGACGGCACCGCGACAACATCCGCCGCACCGCCCGTGCCGGACAGCTCCGATCCCACGCCGCTGAAGCGGGCGGCAGAGGGCCACATCTCTCCGCGGTTCGTCGCTGCAGCGGCGAGGTTTCCCTTTCCCGTCCACTCCGACCACAATCCCGAGATGCAGCGACCGACTCGAACCAGCACGCCTCCGAACCCGCGGCTGCGTTGGGCATGGGTCGTGGCAGCAGCACTCTTCATCAACACGAGCTACGGGACGCTCTACTACGCGTTCAGCGTGCTCGTCACCAGCGCTGGCCCCGGTGGCGAATTCGGCAAAGGTGCGGTTTCGGCCGGCTTCAGCCTTGCGCTGCTTGTCTCGGGCATCGCCTCGATGGCGGCCGGCACGGTCGCCGACCTGTTCGGCACCCGCCGGCTGATGGCCTGGGGCGCAACGGCTGGCGGTCTCTCGCTGGCGCTGCTGGCGCTTTGCCACGAGACCTGGCAGTTCCTGCTCGTGATGGTTGTGCTGACGGGCCCGGCAATGGCAGCGACCTTCTATGAGCCGCTCTATGTGCTCATGAACCGCTGGTTCGCACCACTCGAACGGCCGAAGGCCTATGGTGTGCTGACACTGCTCAGCGGCTTTTCGATCACGATCTTCACACCGCTCACCCGCTGGCTGGTGCACGCCTATGGCTGGCGCGGGGGGGTGGACGTGCTTGCCGCCATCTTCATCGTGGTGGGGCTGCTGGTGCCCGCCTTCCTGCGGGAGCCCGCCCCGGCCGGACCACCGCCGGGTGCCGCCCCATTGCCGCGCTCGCTGCGGCGCTTCGTGGGCGAGACGGCGGATGGGCTGCGCCACACGACTCCCGCCTTCTGGGCGTTCACGGCCGCCTTCTTCGTGGCGACCACGGCATTCACCGGGTTCTCCTTCCACATGGTCGCACAGCTGGAAACGCGCGGCTTCGGTGCCGCCTCCGTGGCCGATGCGATCGCCGTAACCGGCATCGTGAGCCTGCCCGCCCGGCTGATCCTGCCGATGCTCTCCGGCCGCGCGGCGAGTGCTGCATTGCTGGGTGTCTGCCTGGCGCTCCTGGGCATCGCCTCGGCGCTGGCGAGCATCGCGGGCGAATGGTGGCAGGTCTGGGTGTATGTCGCCGTCTTTGGCGCCGTCTTCGGTGCGGTCTACCCCCTGCGGGCGCTCGTCGTGGCGGAGCGCTTCGGGGGACCATACTTCGGCCGCATCGTGGGGGTCCAGGCGCTCTTCGTCGCTTTCGCGCGGGCACTTGGCCCGGCCCTCGTGAGCGCCATCGGTACGAGCGAACGCCGCTACGAGATTGGCTTTCGCTGGGCGGCAGCCGCGCTCGTGCTCAGCGCCTTCGCCTGCTGGTGGACCATGCGCCGCGGGCCACTGCTCCACAGTCCGGCAGTTGCCGAAACACTGCAATGAACGGCCTGCCTGGGAGCTGGCGGCCGCCCCTAAGGCTGACGGTTGAAAGCACGAATATGCCATGAAGTCTGGTCGATCAGCGGTTTCACCGCGGCCCTCGCCTTGGCCCTGCTGGCGATGCTGTCGAGCGCCCAACGCGCCGCGACTGCACCGGGCACCAGTGGCGGCACCGTATATCACGATGCGACGGCGGCGCCCGGCCTGAGCGCTCCCATCCAGCCAGCGGGAGCGGCGATTGAGCGCTCTATCATTGGCCCGGACAACCGCACGCGCGTGCCTGACACGGCCGACTTCCCCTTTTCTGCGATCGCCTACCTGGAGCTCTATGACGATGCGCAAAACCTGATAGGCACCTGCACCGGCACATTTGTGGGGCCCGATGTGCTGCTCACCGCGGGGCATTGCCTCTACGACGCCGGGACACAATCGTTCACGAAGCACATCCGCGTGGTCCCGGCGAAAGATGGTCCAGTCGAGCCCTTCGGCTCCGAGTATGCGAGCGATTGGTGGGTGCCCGACAACTACATCGCCTCGCGCGGCAACGACTTCTTCGACTGGGGTGAGATACGCCTTCCCGACGACGCGCTGGCGCTGCAGACCGGCTGGATGCAGATCGGGGTGCTGCAGACCGCTTCTTTGTCCGACCCACAGTTCACACCGTCCATCGTGGGGTATCCGGCCGACAAGCCAGCGGCCAGCATGTGGGGCGCGTCCGTCGCTGCCTTCGCGGACGTGCAGCCGCGCTACTTCGACTACAGCATCGACACCTCGCCGGGCCAGAGTGGGTCGGCGATCTGGTCGCTCAACCCGAACAAGCCCTACTTTGGCTTCGTCGCCGGCATCCACACGAGCGGTGCCAGTGCGGCGGGGGAAAACCGGGGCACGCGCATCGACGAAGCGCTGCTCGGGGACCTGCTCCAGGGCTGCCAGCAGATGCACTGCACGCTTGCTTACGCGGTCGAACCGGTGACCGGCACCCCTGCCGCGGATATTACGCCGGCTCCTGGTGGGCGACCGTTCCGGGCCGTGGCCGGCGATGTGGGGCGCGACTGAGCTTCGATCGCTTCCCCTCTACTGCGGGACGTCGAAGTACAGGTCGCCGTGCGAGCTGTCTGGGTTGAACTGGACGAATTCCGCCGCGGACCCGGGCTGAATCG
>VFSW01013488.1_pt1 | contig 11354 bp, 10 predicted proteins | sample 5358111 | NCBI WGS metagenome assembly VFSW01 (sample SAMN11554181, study PRJNA540505) | mine drainage metagenome | isolation source: sediment from site ElyBrook_90M | place: USA: Ely Copper Mine, Vershire, VT | collected 2017 | reverse complement strand
GGCATCTGGCGGCCCGTGAACTCGTCGACGATGACGATCTCGCCGTCCTTGACGAGGTAGTCGCGATCGCGCTTGTAGAGCGCATGCGCCTTGAGGGCCGCGTCGAAGTGGCGGGTCAGGCGTGCATCGTCGTAGAGGTTCTGGACGCCGAGCCACTGCTCGATCTTGGCGATCCCCTCCTCGGTCGGCGAGACGGCGCGGTCCTTGAGGTCGACGAAGTAGTCGCCACCCTCCTCCTCGCCCTCCGGCCGCTCCTTCAGGCGCGGCACGAGCCGGGCGAGCTGGAAGTAGAGGTCCGCCGACTCCTCGGCCTGCCCGCTGATGATCAGCGGCGTGCGCGCCTCGTCGATGAGGATGTTGTCGACCTCGTCGACGATCGCGAAGTAGCGCTCCCGCTGCACCCGCTGGTCCAGCTCGACCACCATGTTGTCGCGCAGGTAGTCGAATCCGAACTCGTTGTTGGTGCCGTAGGTGATGTCCGAGGCATAGGCCTGAACCTTTTCCTCAGGCTCCATCTGTGACAGGTTGATGCCCACGGAGAGCCCAAGGAACCGATGAATGCGGCCCATCCACTCGGCGTCCCGTCTGGCCAGATAATCGTTGACCGTCACCACGTGGACCCCTTTCCCGGACAGGGCATTCAGATAGGCGGGCAAGGTGGCCACCAGTGTTTTTCCTTCCCCTGTCCGCATTTCCGAGATCTTGCCCTGATGCAATGCCATGCCGCCGATCAGCTGCACGTCAAAATGGCGCATGCCCAGCACACGACGGCCCGCCTCCCGGACCACCCCGAAGGCTTCCGGCAACAGGTCATCCAGTGCCTCACCCTGTTCCAGACGATTGCGGAATTCTGTCGTCCTGGCTTGAAGCGCCTGATCGTCCAACGCCCTGATGGATGGTTCCAGACTGTTGATCCGCTCTACCGTCCTGCGGTACTGTCTGAGGAGTCGCTCGTTGCGACTGCCGAAAATCTTTTTGAGAATATGGGTGAACATGAGCAGAGACGCCAAGAGGCAAATACCACGATTTTACCCGAACAGTCACCGTCTCGGTGACCTCCTGCACAATCCGGGTCCCCTGGAGGCCCTGGGCCGGCAATCCGAACAGCTGCGCATGCTTCAGAGCACCTGGGAATCCATCGTGCCCTCCAACCTGGGCCAGGCAACACAGGTCATGTCACTTGACGGATCCACGCTGGTGGTCATGACGGAACAGGGAGGCATGGCCGCAAAACTGCGCCAGATGACGCCTTCCTTGCTGCGACTTCTGGCAACAAAAGGAGTGATCCTGGAAGCCATTGCCATCAAGGTGCTCCCCCCGTTGCCCAGGGAACCTGTGGTGCCCTCCCGTGACGGCCAGCCTTTGTCGGAAGACACCCTGGACCAGTTTGAACAGTTGTACAGGCAAACGGAACCCTCCCGTCTGAAAGACGCCCTCAGAAATCTTCTGGAATCGCGAGGCAGGAAAACCTCGTGAGCCGCCTTCCTGCTCAAAAAGCAGGCTGAGTTTGCGGAAGGGGTTCGATGAACGAGGACGGCAGGGGGTCCTTTTCCGTGAAAGTGACGAAACGCCAGGCGGTTTTGTCTTCAAGCAGGGCGCGGGCGGCCACGTTGTTGAGAGCATGCCCGGACTTGTGCCCAAGGAATGAACCGATCAGCGGGTGACCCAGAAGATAGAGATCCCCCAGCGCATCCAGAATCTTGTGTCGCAGGAATTCGTCCGTAAAACGCAAACCATCTGCGTTCAGAACCCGGAACTCGTCCATCACGATGGCATTCTCCAGGCTCCCCCCCAGTGCCAGCCCCTGATTGCGGAGCATTTCCACCTCCTGGGTAAACCCGAAGGTGCGGGCCCTGGACACTTCCTTCACATAGGAAGTGTCCGCAAAATCCACTGTGACGGATGACCCCATCTTCTCAAAAGCCGGGTGCCTGAACTGTCCTTCGTAAGTCACCTTGAAACCTTCGTATGGCTCAAAGCGGGCGCGCTTGTCGCCATGCGTGACTTCCAGCGGCCGAAGTATCCGGATGTAGCGTTTGGGCGCAGCCTGTTCCACCAGGCCGGCAGACTGGATGAGAAACACGAAAGGTCCGGAACTCCCATCCAGAATGGGCACTTCCGGTCCGGAAACGTCCACGATGGCATTGTCCACCCCCAAACCGGAAAAAGCCGACATGAGATGTTCAATGGTACCCACGCGCGCGGCACCTGCTTCGATCACTGTGGACATCCGGGTGTCCGTCACGTTCCCCGCCAGGGCAGGAACGGCCGGTCCCCCCGGAAGATCCGAACGCACGAACAGGATCCCCGTATCCACCGGCGCAGGCCGGATGTTCAGCACCACCTTGACGCCGGTGTGAAGACCTACCCCAACCGTCTTGGCCGGAGCCTTGAGTGTTCTCTGTTTCAACATGCCCCTATTATATCAGTCCGCCTGTTTTCTCAGAAAGGCGGGAATATCCAGCAGATCCATCCCGCTGTCGCGCATGGCTTCCACCGTCGAACTGCGACCGCGCCGGATGACGGCGGGTTGCTCCAGGTTATCGTAATCCACCTGCAAGCCTGCATTGTCCGTTCCGGTCCGCACCACCATCAGGGGCTGCGGCTGGGAACGCTTGACCGGCGCACCCAAGCCAGTGGCCACTATGGTCACCCTCAGGGACTCGCCCATGGCGTCGTCCACGACGCTGCCGAAAATGACCGTGGCATCTTCCGCCGTGAAGGAACGGATGGTGTTCATGATGTCATGAACTTCCTTGAGTTTCATTCCCTGGCTGGCCGTGATATTGACCAGCACACCGCGCGCGCCCGTGAGATTGACATCTTCGAGCAGAGGGCTGGCAATGGCCTGCTGGGCCGCCACATGGGCGCGGTCCACTCCCGTGGCCACGGCCGAACCCATCATGGCCACCCCCATTTCAGACATGACGGTGCGAACGTCAGCGAAATCCACGTTTACCAGACCGGGGCAGTTGATGACTTCCGCGATGCCTGCCACCGCACCCTGCAGCACGTCATTTGCAGAACGATAGGCGTCCAGCATGCTCACATCCTCACCCAGCACCGTCAGCAACTTTTCATTCGGGATGATGATCAGGGAATCCACCAGGGCAGACAACTGCTCGATGCCATCCAGCGCAGAGCGCATGCGCCGGCCCTCGAAACTGAAGGGCTTGGTCACCACGGCCACGGTGAGAATGCCGTATTCGCGTGCCACTTCGGCCACCACGGGTGCAGCCCCCGTCCCGGTGCCTCCCCCCATGCCTGCCGTGATGAACAGCATGTCAGCGCCCGAAATCATCTCGGCAATGCGGTCCCGATCGGCTTCTGCAGCCTGCCGGCCCACTTCGGGGTTGGCCCCGGCACCCAGTCCCTTGGTCAGAGTGGCACCCAACTGCAGCGTCTTGTTCGCTTTGCTGCGCTTGAGCGCCTGGCTGTCGGTGTTCATGGCAATGAACTCCACACCGGAAACACCACGCAGGATCATGTGATCCACCGCGTTTCCGCCACACCCTCCTATCCCGATGACCTTGATGACCGCTTCTGGTATTTCACATTCCTGAATTTCAAAGTTTGACATATTGGGTCTCCTTTCCGGCAAAACGGATACTACCTAATTAAAATGCGCTCTTGAACCAGTTCTTCATGCGTTCGAGCACTTGCGAGAACGTACTGATGCCTGTACGCAACACTTGCGACTTCTGATGCTGTTCCATGCCTGACATCAGCAACCCCATGGCAGTGGAAAATCTGGGGTTGCGCACCACTTCCGACAACGGCCCGCGGTACGAGGGAGATCCCACGCGTACGGGCATATGGAAAATTTCTTCGCCAAGCTCGAGCATTCCGCTCATGGCACTGGCGCCTCCCGTCAGCACGATGCCTGATGACAGGAGCTCCTCAAAACCGCTGCGCCGCAATTCAGCCTGAATCAGCGTGAACAGTTCCTCCACGCGTGGTTCGATCACTTCGGCCAGGGTATGCCGCGACAACTGTCGGGTTCCCCGGTCACCCACTCCCGGCACATCCACCATCTGGCTGGCGCTGGCCATCTGGCGCAAGGCACAGCCGTGGGTCATCTTGAGGTCCTCGGCTGCCCCTGTGGGCGTGCGAAGCGCCATGGCAATGTCATTGGTGATCTGGTCCCCTGCTATGGGAATGACCGCGGTGTGCCGAATGGCACCCTGCACAAATACAGCAATGTCCGTGGTTCCCCCGCCGATATCCACCAGGCAGACCCCCAGGTCACGCTCGTCTTCCGTCAGCACGGCCTGCGCGGAAGCCAGGGGCTGCAGTACCAGTTCGCGCACTTCCAGGCCACAACGACGCACGCACTTCATGATGTTCTGGGCGGCAGAAACGGCGCCCGTCACGATGTGTACCTTCACTTCCATCCGCACGCCACTCATGCCCACGGGTTCCCGCACACCGTCCTGGCCATCGATGATGTATTCCTGCGTCAGCACATGAAGCACCTGCTGGTCGGTGGGAATGCTGACAGCACGGGCTGTTTCCAGCACGCGATCCACATCAGATGACTTGACCTCCTTGTCCTGAATGGCCACCATGCCGTGGGAGTTGAAACTTCTGATGTGGCTTCCCGCAATCCCCGTGATGACATCGCTGATCTTGACGTTAGCCATCAACTCGGCATCTTCCAGAGCCCTCTGGATGGAACCCACGGTGGATTCGATGTTGATGACCATGCCGCGCTTCAATCCCCGCGATGAATGCTGACCAATGCCGATCACTTCAAATCCGCCGCCGTCAGGCAACACCTCGGCCACGACAGCCACGATCTTCGAAGTGCCAATGTCCAGGGCGGCAAGCAGCGTGCGCGTTTCGCGATTTTTCGTATTCAAGACGCCCCTCCCGCCACACCATCCGGATGCAGGGCAAATCCCTTGGGATAACGCAAATCCGCCCAACCCTCATGAGGAGGGTTGCTGCCGAACACCTGTGCCCAGACACTCACAAACCGTGACAGGCGCTGGTGCGCCTCCACTCTGCCCAGCAGCAGGCTGAAACCGCTCGCCAGATGTATCGTCCATGACCCGCGCTCTGAAAGCTCCATGGAATCCACGCGTTCATTGATCGGTGCCAGTTCCTGTTCAAACTGTTCCAGTTCCATCAGCATTCTCGCCTGACTCCCCTCCGGCCCATACATTTGCGGCAGTACCTGAGTGGTTTCCCCCTCGAACAGTTCCCCCTGCCGATTGACCAGTCCATCGTCTCCCCATCGGGCCATGGGTTGCTGTTCCTCCACCATCACCTCCACCCCATCCGGCCAGAGACGACGAAAGCTCGCCGTACGCACCCAGGGTATGGTTTGCAGTTCCTGTGCAGCCTCACCCAGATTCAGGGTGAAAAAATTGCCATGCATGTTCTTCACTCGCTTGACCAGCAAATCACGATCCACCTGCTGCAGATTTCCCGTGACCATGACCCTACGGATCTCAAACATGGGACGCCGGATTACCCAGGACATGGAGGCCAGCAGCATGGCCAGCACCAGTCCCAGGATCAGGGCCTTGGCCAGGGTGACTGAAAACCTCCTTAACAGGGACCACCAGGCGACGGGTTGCCGGTCCCTTCTACGCCGTGCCCCCATTGTTCCCTTCCGGGAACCACGACTTCCGGTGCTTTTCCATGTGGGCAAGCTCAGCACTGACATGTCATGCCACCTCCACCCGTTTCCCTTCCTGTCCCACTATGCGCACTTCCATGACCAGTTTCACACCCTGACGCGCCCACACGGCCTCCTGAACTTTCAGAATGAGCGACTCGATATCGCATGCGGTGGCGCCACCCAGATTCACGATGAAATTTGCGTGACGCGGCGACACCTGTGCTTTCCCCACCTGAACCCACTTGAGCCCGCATGACTCAATGAGTCGCGCGGCAAATCCACCTTCCGGATTCCGGAAGACGGAACCGGCATTGGGCTGGCCCAATGGCTGGGTCGCCACCCGTCTGGACAACAGATCCCGCATTTTTTCCCGTGCACGCTCCGCACTACCGGGAGTGAACGCCAGCCGTGCAGACAAAAACCACTCGCCACCCGGTTCCAACCTTGCCCCCGCTTCCACTTTCAAAGCGACGTGCCGATAACCGATGTCATAGTCATCCGGTTGGCGCACATGCACTTTTCCATTCCGATCCAGGGTGGTCACCGACACCACGTGATCCCAGGTCTGTGACCCGTAACATCCTGCATTCATGGCCAGTGCTCCTCCCAGGGTGCCCGGTATGCCAGCCAGGAATTCCGCCCCTTCCAGGCCAAGCCGACCAGCCATGCGCGCCACTTTCGGAGCCGCTACGCCCGCCTCCACGTCGAGCAGGGTGCCATGCGTCCTGTCACGGCTCACCTCTGCATCACGCAAGGCGCCATGCATCAGCACCACCGTGGCATCCAGTCCCCCATCGCGCACCAGAAGGTTGCTTCCCAGACCGACCACATAAAGCATCTCATTTCGCGGGCGGGCAGTGACAAACGAAATCAGGTCCTGCCGGTTTCTGGGCACGTAACACCGCGCTGCCACGCCACCGGCACGCCAGCTCACATGGCGATCCATGGGTTCTCGGTATGTCAGGTCTCCCCGTGCCAGTTGCGCCGCCATCAGGCCCCCTGCTCCGACTGTGCCAGCATTCTGGCAGGCACCTGTCCGATGTTTCCGGCACCCATGGTGATCAGCAGGTCACCCGGCCGCAGAATGTCCAGGAGATACCGGGGAAGCGCCTGCATTTCCTGAACCAGGTGACCCGCTTGAAAACCAGAAAGCTTCAACGCCTGCATCAGGGAGGCACTGTCCGCCCCTTCAACCGGTGTTTCGCCCGCCGGATACACCGGCAGAAGCACCAGGACATCCACGGTTTTCAGTACGTTCACAAAATCGGGAAAGCAATCCCGGGTGCGGGTATAACGGTGCGGCTGGAAGGCCAGCACCAGCCGACGCCCGGGAAAGGCACCCCGCGCAGCGCTCAGCGTGGCCGCCATTTCGACCGGGTGATGGCCATAATCATCCACCAGGGTAAAAACACCGCCGTCGGGCAATGGCAAATCTCCATGCCGCTGAAAACGCCTGGCCACACCCCGAAACTTTTCCAGGGCGCGGACAATGGCCGGAAAAGGCGCCCCCACTTCCATTCCGATGCCGATGGCCGCCAACGCATTCAGCACGTTGTGCCGCCCGGGAAGATTCAGGATCACGTCAAGCGTGCGTTCCAGCATTTTTTTTCTTCCAGTGCGCACTTCAACCTGAAACGTCATCTGGCCGCCGCTGGCCTGCACATTCACCGCCCGGAGCGAGGCCCCTTCCGAAAAACCGTAGGTCATCAGTGGGCGGGACACCTGTCCAGCCAGTTCATTCACCACCGGATCCTCAGTGCAGAGAACCGCAAGACCGTAAAACGGCAAATGATCAATGAATTCGAGAAAGGCGGATTTCAACTTGCCGAAATCATGGTCATAAGTTTCCATGTGGTCCTGATCCACATTGGTCACCACGGCCATGACAGGCTGAAGCACCAGGAACGAGGCATCCGATTCGTCCGCCTCCACCACGATGTAGTCCCCGCTGCCCAATGCGGCATGCGCACCGGCGCTGTTCAATCTTCCACCAATCACAAAGGTGGGGTCCAGTCCTGCTTCTGCCAGAACACTGGCCACCAGGCTGGTGGTTGTGGTTTTGCCATGGGTGCCTGCCACGGCAATGCCCTGTTTGAGTCGCATGAGCTCCGCCAGCATGGTGGCTCTGGGCACCACAGGCACATGCATCTCGCGCGCCGCGACGATTTCCGGATTGTCCTGGCCCACTGCAGTGGACACCACCACCACATCGGCGCCCGCCACATGGGACGCTGCGTGACCGATCCATATGCGCGCTCCGAGACCGGACAAACGCGCAGTGGCCGGATTACTGCCCAGATCCGACCCCGTCACTTCAAAACCCAGATTGAGCAGCACCTCAGCGATCCCGCTCATGCCGGAACCGCCAATGCCCACAAAATGCACCTGTCTGACTTTGTGTCTCATGCTGCCAGTTCCCTGCAAACATCGGCCACAGCTTCCGTGGCTTCCGGACGCGCCAGGGCACGGGCCGCCATGGCCATGGACAGCAATGTCGGACGCGTGGTTTCCTGCAGCCATGAGGCCAGTCGCGCAGGATCCAGCGTGGACTGGGGCATGATTCGCGCCGCTCCGTTCTGTTCGAGAAACTCGGCATTTTTCGTCTGGTGATCGTCCACGGCCGCAGGAAACGGCACAAGGACGCTGCCCACACCGGCAGCGGCCAGTTCGGCCACCGTCAGCGCCCCCGAACGGCAGATCACGAGATCACACCGGGCATAGGCTCCCGCCATGTCCTCGATGAAAGGCCTGAGGTCCGCTTCCACCGCGTGGCGTCGGTAGTGATTACGAAGTTCCTCCAGCCAGCGCTGCCCCCCTTGGTGCACCACTCGAGGACGCACTGCCACAGGAATCAGGGCAAGGGCAGCTGGAATGAGGTGGTTGAGTGCCTGCGCCCCCTGACTGCCTCCCAGTACCAGCAGTTCAAGCACGCCTTCCCGGCCGGCGAATCGATTTTCCGGTGAAGGAAGTCCGGCAATCTCTGCCCTGACCGGATTACCCACCAGGGACACCTGCCTGGGCAAGGGCCACCAGCGTGACACAAGATGAGTGGACCGGGCCTGGAAGGCACCTGGGAATCCAGCCAGCACCCGACTGGCAAAAGGCGCAAGCAGGCGGTTGGTCAACCCTGCCACGGCATTCTGTTCATGGATGACCAAAGGTCTCAGGAGCAGGGCAGCCACGACCCCCCCCGGAAAAGAGGCGAAGCCACCAAAACCCACGACCACGTGTGGACGATGCTTCATGACCACTCCGATGCTCCGGAGGCAGGCACACCGAACCCGCCATGGTGCCATCAATGCAGCCCCCCCCCTCTTGCCACGCACGCCACCCACACTGATCGTTTCAAGCAGAAACCCCTGGTCCGGCACGACACGACCTTCGATCCCGCCTGAAGTGCCCAGCCAGACCACTTTCCATCCTTCTGTGCGCAACAGATGTGCCAGGGAAAGCGCAGGGAACACATGGCCACCCGTTCCTCCCGCCATGATCAGCACCGTGCGGCTCATCGGGTTTTCCCCATCATCATCTGGCGTGTCTCATGATCGATGCGCAGCAGGACCGACAGGGCCATGAGATTGGCCAGAATCCCGCTGCCACCATAACTCAGCAGGGGTAAGGTCAATCCCTTGGTGGGCAGCAATCCCATGTTGACACCCATGTTGACCACCGACTGGACAGCCATCCAGACGCCTACCCCCTGAGCCACAAGGGCAGCAAAATAACGTTCCATGGATGCAGCACGATTCCCTATTGAAAATGATTTCCAGACAAGAAAGGCAAACAGGCCGATGGTGGCGGCGACCCCCACATAACCCAGTTCCTCGGCAATCACGGCCATGAGAAAATCCGTATGGGCCTCGGGGAGATAAAGCTGTTTTTCCACGCTGGCACCCAACCCCACTCCAAGAAGACCACCATGACCAAATGCGATGAGCGCGTGCGTCAGCTGGTACCCTTTTCCGAAAGGATCGGCCCAGGGATTCCAGAACCATACGAGCCGGTTGAACCGGTAGGGCGAAAGCACCACAAGCAGGAAGAACGCAACTCCCAGTACGCTCATCAGCACCACGAACAGGCGCCAGTTGAGCCCCCCGAGAAACAGGATGGCCGCCGCAATGGCCGTCATGACAGCCAGCGCCCCAAAATCCGGTTCATGCAGCAGCAGGAAACCCACGATGAACATCACCATGAACATGGGAACAAAACCTTTCTTGAAGCTGTGCATGAAAACCTTTTTACGGACCGTGTAGTCTGCGGCGTACAGCACCACGAAAAATTTCATGAACTCGGAGGGCTGAAGATTGATGAACCCCAGGGACAACCACCGACGGCTGCCATTCACTTCCCGTCCGACCCCCGGAATCAGGACCAGTGCCAGACCCACCATGCCGGCAAAAAAAAGATAAATAGCCCATTTTCGCCAGGTGTCCGTACTCACCTGGAATGTGGCCAGGCCACCCAGCAGACCTATTCCCACGTACACTACCTGGCGCAAAAAATAGTAGGCAGAGTGGTAGCCCGTGTGGCGATACATTTACGCTGAAGCGATGGAAGCCGAATAGACCATCACCAGCCCAAACCCCAGAAGAAGCAGAATGTCCCAAATCAGGGCCATGTCGTATTCCGAGCGGTCCATGCGAGGCGAGTTGAAAAAGGCCCGTCTCATGCGCCCCCCCGAATGCCCGCCTCACGTGCCAGCGCGCGCACTTCCGCCACGAACACCTCGGCCCGATGCAGATAATTGCGAAACATGTCGAAGCTGGCACAGGCAGGCGACATCAACACACCGTCCCCAGGCTGTGCCATGCGGGAGGCCATGTGCACGGCTTCTTCCAGAGACGGTGCCATGTTTACGGGAACGCCGCTTCCCTGCAGGGCACGTTCCATGACCGGCGCATCCCGACCGATGAGTATCACGTTACGCACATGACCTTTCACGGCCTCTCCCAGTGGAGCAAAATCCTGCCCCTTGCCGTCTCCACCTGCAATCAGCACTATGGGCTGCGTCATGCCCTTCAGCGCCGCCACGGTGGCGCCCACGTTGGTGCCCTTGGAATCATCAAAATAAGTCACGTCCCGCACCGTTGCCACAGGTTCCACCCGATGGGACAATCCGCGAAATTCGCGCAATCCTCTGAGAGCGGCTTCCCTGGGTACTTCCAGGGCATCGCAAAGCGCCAGCGCTGCCATGGCATTGGCCGCGTTATGCCGGCCTGGCAATGACAGGTCGCGCAACGGCATGACCGGTCCATTCCCTTTCTGTATCCAGAATCCGTCCGGGTGAGCCACCAGCCCCCAGTCATGCGGACCCGCAGGCTCGTCGAGCCCGAACGTGACCGCTCCCGGAACCTGCATGGCAAGACTACGGCTGTCTTCCCTGTTCAGTACGCGATGCCGGCACTGCATGAAAATTCTGGCCTTGGCGGCCGTATAGGCTTCCATGTCCGGATACCGGTCCAGATGGTCTTCGGTGATGTTCAGGACCGTGCCTGCCACCAGATCGAGATGATGGGTGGTTTCCAACTGGAAACTGGAAAGTTCCAGCACGTAGACTTCCTTGCGCTCATCGGGCGACAGCACATCCAGCACCGGGGTGCCAATATTGCCGATGGCCGCAACGCTCAGACCTGCCGCCTCCACCATGCGACCCACCATGGTGGTCACCGTGCTTTTACCGTTGGACCCCGCGATGCCCACCACCCGAGGAGGCACCTTCCAGGAC
>VFSW01013487.1_pt1 | contig 11356 bp, 11 predicted proteins | sample 5358111 | NCBI WGS metagenome assembly VFSW01 (sample SAMN11554181, study PRJNA540505) | mine drainage metagenome | isolation source: sediment from site ElyBrook_90M | place: USA: Ely Copper Mine, Vershire, VT | collected 2017 | reverse complement strand
GCCATAAGACAATGCCCTTGCGACGTAAGACGCCTGTCTTGCGTCTGTAAGGCAAGGCCTCAAACCTGCGATCCACGGCGTATTTCCGTCTTACACGCGCGGCTTCACTCCTCCTCGCGGAGCATCTGATCCAGTTTGGGCTTGTGCTTGGCCTGGCGCCCCATTCGCGGCTCAGACTCGACCACCCGCGCGGGCTTTGGCTGGCCTACCCGCTCACGCGCTTGTGCCTTCACCGCCTTGATCGCTGAAAAACTCCCTGGCTTTCGTTTCTTCATGGCAAGGATGAGTATGGTATAAGTCCACCAAAAGTGCGAGAAGTATTGATTTTATTAGGGCCTTCGAGTGTCCAGACGATTTATGGACACCTTGCAATCTTTCGGCCGCGATTGGCACAGGGTTCCGCATTCGGGTGGACATCCTGGATTGGCTGAATTTGCTGCGATGGGCATCACTTCTTTGCATTCCTGTGTTTCGTTTGGGGTTAGTCGTCACTGCGCGTTGGACGCGGCGCGCGCCGGGCACGGTGGCTGGAGGGGTCAGCGCTTAATGGAGATCATCCGACCTACAAAGTGAGCACTAGGGAACGTTTTGCAGTTCCGCTGAGGAGTAGACTCGCGTGCATGAACGAAGCCATGCGAATCATCCGCGCAGAAGTGGACAACGGGGACGGACTGATTGTGACGTTTTCAGACGGGACGATTGGCGGGTTTGTCGTGGAAGAGTTACTGGCCCTGAGACCGTGCCGTGAATCCGACAAAAAAGTCAAAGGTCTCGAATCTTCCGCGATTGCTTGCAACCATGACAAGAGGGCCCTTAAGAGTAACTTCACTTAGGGCCCTTGCGCACTACCCGGGCTGCGGCGACGGGAGCGGACTTTTGAATGTCCGAGGAGAGAGAGAGGAGTGACGCATAGCGGGTGTCTGCTTGCGACGACTGACGACGAAATCGGGAAGATCCACCCCGTCCCTTCGAGTTGCGGGAAAGGTGGCCTCATACTTCATTGTCGTCCTCGCCTTGGAATCACCAAAGTCTTCTTCCGCCGCCTCGCCTGACGTGATTTTCCCGCGCAATGGACGCCGTTCGGGTAGTGTGAAGAGACCCTAAGGCTCCCTCCAAAGTGGAATAAAGCTGTGGCGAGTCAAGGCCGCGGAGCCCCCCCGAGCGGATGAGCGCGGCGAATGGCCTTGACCGGCTGAGCAAACTGGAGCGGCGGAGGCACCCTGTCCGGACGCACATGAGCGCGCGTGGGTGGCTGTCACTTTGCGGGGCCTCACGTCCATGCATGGGCGGATATGCCAGTCGAGTTGGGACGCGTTGTAGACTTCCAACAGCCATCGTAGAATGTGGCGGAGGGCGCTTGCCATGGTGTAGCGAGGGCCGTGCCTCGAGGGTCCTTCGGCTATGGCTTCGTCGATTTCAAGAGTGTGGGTCGCGGAGATTCTCTGAGGCGCGAGGCTGCCCGCTGCTGCGATGATGAAGCGCGAGGCCCTTTGGTTTGCGGAGTGCGCAGGGTAGGAAGTGCTGAGAATCTGCGCGATTGTCTCCCCAGCGCCTTGGTTGTGGGTGGGCGAGCTCCTTCTGTTCGATCTCCAACTGGAGGGCGGCGCGTTAGCTGGTGCAGGATGTGCGCGATTGTTTGCCGGTGCGGTCGCGCCAGACAGCATCATACCTTCCGTCTTTTCGTGCGTTTTTTCGTGCAAAGGTCGCCGCCGTTTGAGGGCAGGTTCTTTGGCCTCCCGAGGTTGGTAACCGGTGAACGCTGAACCTTATCGGGAAAAGCCGCATGTTTGTGTGTTCCCCGTCGCGACGGGCACTAACGGATTAGTATGGAATAGATTGAGCGGGGGAGAAGGACCCCTCAATTTGCTCCGGCTGGTTCGCACCGGAGCGCTGGAGTTTCTGGAGCCATGGAAGAGCGGGAATTTTTTACTGAGACCACGGAGATGCGCACACATACCCTCACCTGCCCCAAGTGTGGGCAGCAGGGGGAATACAAGGTCACCTGGGTGGTGCGTCGCAAGCGGGCCCAGTTGCCGCGCCATGCTGACGAGCGCGACCGCGCCCGCTTCGCCAAGGCCCAGTCCTACATGGTCCGGCGCGATGACAAGCTGGCTTGCGCCAATATCCGCTGTCGCAAGCCATTCGAAATCAACAGTCTACAATCTTTGGCTTTCCTCTCAGACTGACTCTTGCGGACTGTGGCGGACCCGCTCTGAGTGCGTCGCAGCCAAAGCAGGACTTGGCGACATTTTGCCCCTGCCGGCTGGCGCGTCGCGCACCGCATGTGATTGAATCGAAGATGCAAGCTTCCCAGGGTCCGGAGGTCAATCCGGCGGGCCCGCCAGGAGAACCAAATGGCAAATTCCCTTCTTCCCCTTGAAGAACGCAACCTCACCCCGGACCAGGTGGAGGCGCTCGACAACCGCCGCGACCTGGGCCACACCTTGCTGGTCATTGCGGGGCAGTTCTCGGTCATCGCCACCGTGCTGCTTCTATGGGTCGGCCAGGATCTGACCTACTCACCTGGCTGGGCGCATCCCATGGCTTACTATTTCGCGATCGCGGTGGGCATCATTCTTGTTTGCGGCGTTGCAGGGCTCACGATGCGCCGCGGCACGCCGCGTATCGACTAACTGCTTCCGCCCGGTCATTTTCGCGTGGGGGACTCAGCCAAAAGCCGACCTCCTCACCTCCAACTCCGCAAAATGGGCCGTAACGGTTTAGCCTTGAAGGTGCCGATGGCCGCAGTTTCTCCAATTCCTTCGCCCGCAATCTCGCCCGCCGCGAGGCTGACCGACAGTCACGGCCGCGTGATTCACGACTTGCGCGTCTCTATCACAGACCGCTGCAATTACAAGTGCGTTTACTGCCGCACGGGCGAGTTGGGAGCGCAGTATCCTGAACTCGGCATCGACGAGTACCTTCGCCTCATCCGGCTTTTCGTCGGCCTGGGCATCGAGAAGGTACGTCTCACCGGCGGCGAACCGCTGCTGCGTCGCGGCCTCATCGACCTGATCCAGGAGTTGGCTCACCTGCGCACTTTAAGCGGCGAGCCGCTCGACCTGGCGCTGACCACCAACGGGCATCTGCTCGACACCCTTGCATTACCGCTCAAAGAGGCCGGCCTTGACCGCGTCACCGTCAGCATGGACGCCGTCGACGCTCCCACGTTCGAGCGCATCACGCGTATCCCCGGCAGCTTCAAGAAGGTGCTTGCAGGTGTGCGCGCGGCCCGCGATGCGGGCCTTACGCCGCTCAAAATCAACTGCGTGCTGTTGCGCGGATTCAACGACAACGAGATCGAGGGCTTTGCGCGCTTCGCACGCGAAGAGAATGTTGTCGTGCGCTTCATTGAGTTCATGCCGCTGGAAGAAGGGCGGCTTTGGACACCGGAGATCGTCGTACCGCTGGCGGAGATTGTCGAGCGCATCAGCCGTGAGATGCCGTTGCGGCTCTTGCCTCCGCGCGAAGCAAGTGAGACCGCCCGGCGCTACACGTTCCCTGACGGCGTGGGCGAAATTGGCATCATCGCACCAGTCACCCAGGCCTTTTGCGGCGCGTGCAGCCGTGTCCGCCTCACTTCTGACGGAAAAATCCGCACCTGTCTCTTCTCGCAGGTAGAACACGATCTCTACGGCCACATGCGGAGCGGCGAAAGCGATGCCGAGCTTTCTGCCTACATTTCGCACACTGTACAGGGCAAGGAAGCGCGTCATCACATCGGCGAACCGGGCTTTCTTAAGCCCTCGCGCTCGATGGTCCACATCGGCGGATAATGTGGTCAGATACGCTCCACGCAGGCGAAGCTGCGCGCACTAACTCTGAGAAGGATCATCCTGCTCGGCAGCCGCTTCTCCGCTTTGGCGCTCCGCCAGCGTTTCAAGTTGCTTCCGCCAGTCCAGCCGTTCGATAAATCCGCGGGACTCACGCCAGCCCGGCTCCACGATGACATGCAGCTCCAGGTAAACGCGCGTCCCCAGCAGCGACTCAATCTGCTTTCGCGCACCGGTTCCGATCTCCTTCAGCTTGACGCCGCCTTTGCCAATCAGAATCGCCTTCTGACCATCGCGCTCGCAATAGATCGCAGCGGAAATTCGCGTCAAAGGCAAGCGCGCTGGCGGCTGGCCCTTCTTGCGCGGAGGCGCCGGCGGCTCTGCTTCTTCGTATTCCTCGATCACCACGGCTGAGGCGTACGGCACCTCCTCACCCGTCTCCACAAGAATCCGCTCGCGAATCAGCTCCGCTACCATGAAGCGCTGCGGTTGGTCCGTGTACTGATCCTTCGGATAGTAGCGTTCGCCGATGGGCAGCCTCTCCACAATCTTGCGCAGCAGTACGTCGAGGCCATCCCGCTTGCGCGCGCTTATCGGAATCACCTCGGCAAAACTGTACTTCCTTGTCAGCCGATCAATCAGCGGAAGCAACTGGTCCTTGACCACCAGATCAATCTTGGTCAGCACCAAAAAAACCGGGCAGTCCAACCCGCGAATCAGGTTGAACAGAAACTCTTCCTCGCTGGCCCAGATGTCGTGGGCATGCTTGCGGTGTTTGCTTTGAGGCGCATCGTCAGCGTGCAGCGCACTGGCGGCTTCAAGCTGCACGCGGCGCGTTGCATCCACGAGCACCAGCACAACATCCCTCGTCTCCAGCGCCTCATGAACCTCCTGCAACATGCGCCGGTCAAGTTGCGAGCTGGGCTTGTGTACCCCCGGCGTATCCACAAAGACAATCTGCGCAGCCGGGTGAATGCCCTTGCGCGCCGCCACCTCTACCACGCCGGCAATGCGGTTCCGGGTGGTCTGCGGCTTGGGCGTCACAATAGCCACCTTCTCGCCGATAAGGGCGTTCAGCAGGGTGCTTTTGCCGGCGTTGGGCCGGCCCAGTATGGCAACAAATCCAGATCGCAAGTGAGTTGATTCTCCTGAGCCTCTATTATCGCGGATCGCGGGCAGCCTTGGGTTGCTATCATGACGCATGATTTTTGAAGGCCACACCACGCGTCTCTTCCTTCGCCCGCTTGCGCTGGCCGATGCCGGTCAAATTCAGCGGCTCTTTCCGCACTGGGAGATCGTCCGCTATATGCTTCGTCGCGTGCCCTGGCCCTATCCGCCCGACGGCGCGCTGCTCTATTGCAGAGACGTCGCGCTGCCCCAGATGGAGCGCGGCGAAGCGTGGCACTGGACGATCCGCCTGGCCGAAAATCCTACCCAACTGATCGGGTTCATTGGCCTTGTCAAAGGCGGGGAGGACAATCGCGGGTTCTGGATGGGTCTGCCCTGGCAGGGCAAGGGATACATGACTGAAGCCTGCGCGTGGGTCAACGACTTTTGGTTCGAAACGCTCGGTTTTTCCGTTTTGCGCGTAGCCAAGGCGACAGAAAATACGGCCTCGCGCCGCATCTCTCTCAAGCATGGTATGCGTCTTGTCGACACGGAGGAACGCGAGTATGTCTGTGGCCGGCTGCCCGCGGAAATCTGGGAACTCACCTCAAAGGAATGGCGCGTGCAGCGCCGACGCCAACCCTGAGCGCCGCACGCAACCAGGCCTCCGTCAGTATTAGTCAGGCTTGCGGAGCAGAACCGACACTGTAAACTGGGAGGGTGACAGGCTTGGCCAGAAAGACCATTTTGGGATTCGTGCAACTCCTCGCCGGTATGGGAATCTTGCTATTTGCGCCCGCATTGACTTTCGATTTCTGGCAGGCCTGGGTCTACTTGCTAATCTTTATCACGGCCTCCGCACTCATTACCGCCTATTTATGGGAAAAAGACCCACAGTTGCTCGAGCGCCGCGTGAACGCGGGACCTGGAGCAGAGAAGAGCGAGCGTCAAAGGCTGATACAGGCATTTGCATCCTTTGTATTCATGGGCCTGTTGATTCTCCCGTCACTCGATCATCGCTTCTTCTGGTCCCATACCCCACTTTCTACAGTGATTGCAGGAGATGCTCTGGTAGCGCTCGGTTTCCTTGTCGTATTTCTTGTGTTCAAGGAGAATTCCTTTGCTGCCGGAACCATTGCAATAGCCACCGGCCAAGAGGTTATTTCAACAGGGCCGTACGCAGTCATCCGTCATCCTATGTACGCCGGAGCGCTCGTTATGCTTTTCGGCACGCCACTCGCGCTCGGATCGTGGTGGGGAATCCTCATGCTTATTCCGATGACCGTCGTCATCGCTGTGCGGCTCCTCAACGAAGAGAAGTTTCTGCAACAGAGTTTGCCCGGTTATACGGAATATTGCCGGAAGGTACGGTTTCGTTTGGCGCCGTTTATCTGGTAGGAATTATCTTGGTAGCCTGCCGCAAGACTTCACCATTTCATCCGCTGTTCAATCCATCTGAACCCGTTGTCTCGTTCGCTGTCATCGGCGGAAAAACCCTCAGCCGGTCCACGCGCCGGTCCGTCGAGGCCACCACTTCGATCCGCAAACCGCTTGGCTCCAAAACCACCACCTCGCCCGGCAGCGGGATCCGGCCCTCGATCTCGCTCACCAGCCCACCGAGCGTTGTGGCTTCATAGGCTCCACCCAGTTCCAGCGTGCCGCCAAACAGCACCGCCATCTGGTCCACCGGAAAACTGCCAGACACCACCCACACACCGTTAGGTTCGCGCTGTGGATCTTCGACCGGGACCTCGATCTCGTGCTCGTCACGGATGTCTCCGACGATTTGCTCGAGCAAATCCTCAATGGTCACCAGCCCGGCCACGCCACCATACTCATCAATCACAATGCGCATATGCTGTTTTTCGCGCTGCATTTCGCGCAGCAGCTCATAGCCGCGCTTGGTCTCCGGCACAAACACCGCATCCCGCTTGATGCTGGCCACCGTCCTCGTCCGCGCCTCTTCATCCGCAATTTGCAACAGGTCATGCGCAAAGGCGATGCCGGTGATGTTGTCGAGCGATGCGGAGTAGACCGGCACGCGCGAGAAATTATGGTCGCGCAGCAGTTCCAGAAACTGCTCCAGCGTGGTCGATTCTGGCACGGCAAACATGCGCGGCCGCGGCGTCATGACTTCACGCACCAGCTTGTCGCCAAACTCTACCGCCGAGCGCACCAGTTCGCGGTCTTCCTCTTCCAGTATCCCTTCCTCTTCGCCGGCTTCAAGTAGCGCCTCCACGTCCACGGCGGCCTCCTCTTCCGGGCTGGTCGGCTTATCCGCCAGCGAGGCCACTGAGTTAAAGAAGCGCACAAACACTGTAATCGGGGTCATCAGCCACAACAGCAGGCGAATGGGCCACACCAGCCGGCCAGCCCACCGCCCGCGCGTGTGGTTAAACAGCACGAAAGGCACAATCTGGTTGCAGAAAACCACTACCAGAACCACACCCACTACCGCTTGCAGGATTTCCTCCTGGGTGGGACGACCCATGAGAGGGGTCCGGTCGAACAGCACGGCGCCGAACTCCAGTGCAATCGCACCCAACGCCAGTTGTTGCAGCACGGCCGCAGAGATCGCCGCATGCTCTCGGCTCAAACCCAACAGCGGCTCCACCTTCTCTTCCCAAGCGTCCAGGTTATCCTGCACTTCATGCGAAAGAATCTTGCCGAACTCCGCGTAGACGCGGCTGATATAGGAGGCCAGCGTCTCCACCAGCGCCACTAGAACCACAAGCGCAATCATCAGCGGGCTCATCGGCGCCCGCCTCGCGGAGCGGTCTTCTCAGCGCTCTCAACGCGTTCAATCAGCCCAAGCGGCAACCCCAGCCGCGCGCGCAAATGCCGCTCGCGCCGCGCCATCTGACCCGAATCAGTTTCGTGATCGTAACCGGCGAGATGCAGCAAACCATGCAGCATCAGCACCTTGATCTCAACCGCAAGCGCATGGCGCTGCTCCACAGCCTGGCGCAGCGCCGTGCGTACGCTGATGGCCAGATCGCCCGCCACCTTGCCCTCCGCGGGGCCACCGGCAAGATAGCTTGCCGGGAACGATAGGACATCCGTTGCCTGGTTCTTGCCGCGGAACTGGCGATTGAGTTTGCGGATCGCGGCGTCCGTGGTGAGCAGAACGGTAACCTGGCCTTTGATGCGCACTGCAGCCTGCGCCTCGCGTAGAAAGCGCGCCAGCGTGCGAGCGGAAGGAATGCGATGGGTGCGGGAGATTGATGGCGAACTCAGCGAACTCAATCGCTGCGTCAAACGTACGGCCGGCGCGGCATCGGGGTGCAGGTCTGGGTCAAGAAGGATCATCGTGCGCGGAGCCGAAGCGTATGCGGCTCCGCTTCAATTCTACGCGAACCGCACAATCACTGCGGCTTGGTTGGAAGCTGCGCCTGCGCCTGCGTCCGCCCTTTGTGTCCTGGCGGCTGAACTTCGATGCCCTCGCCCAGTCCCAGCGGCAGCTCCTGCTGTTGCGGCTTGGCGCTGTCGTAGGCTCGCACAATCCGCTGTACCAGCGCGTGGCGCACGACGTCAGAGTCCTCGAAGTGGCAGAAGTGAATGCCCTCCACGCCATCCAACACGTTGATCGCATCCACCAAGCCCGACTTGCGCGGATTGGGCAGATCGATCTGCGTGATATCACCCGTAATCACGGCTTTGGAGTTGTAGCCCATGCGCGTGAGGAACATCTTCATCTGCTCGACGGTCGTGTTCTGCGCCTCGTCCATGATGATGAAGGCGTCGTTGAGCGTTCGCCCGCGCATGAACGCCAGCGGTGCAACCTCAATCACGTTCTTTTCCAGCATCTTGTCCACCTTCTCCGGCTCCAAAAGGTCGTAGAGCGCGTCGTAGAGCGGGCGCAGATAGGGATCGACTTTCTCCTGCAGGCTGCCGGGCAGAAAGCCCAGCCGCTCGCCGGCCTCCACCGCAGGCCGAACCAGCACAATGCGGCTCACCTTTTTGGCATTCATCGCGGCAACCGCCATGGCCACTGCAAGATAGGTTTTGCCAGTGCCCGCCGGGCCTACGCCAAACACCATATCGTTCTGCTCGATGGCCTCGACATATTTTCTTTGGTTTACTGACCGCGGTTGCACCGTGCGCTTCACGCCTGCCGAGCGCTGCTTTCCCGCGTCGGCCACCGAACGCAACGTTGTCGCTGGATCGGCTACCACCAGGCGCAGCATTCCGTTCAACTCTCCATTGTGCGGATGAATACCCTGGCGGCGCAGCGTCTCGAAGTCCTGAAAGATGCGCTGGACTCTGGCTACCGCCTCCTCCGGCCCCTCCAGGTGCACGGCGTCGGAGCGAAGATCAATCCGGACACCAAGCGCATCCTCCATCAACCTGACGTTTTCGTCGCGGGTCCCAAACAGGGGCTCAAGGTTCGGCGTGATCTCCAGAGCAGCTTTCAGAGGGCCTCCATGACTGCCTTGCGGGCAGACTTCGGTTGTAAGTTGGACGTTTCTGAACTGAGAAATGGCGGGTTGGCAAAAAGCGCCTGCGTCCGTGGCGAGCAGGAGCGCACTCGACCATCGCGGGTCTGAGGCAGGGTCGGGTTGGCGAAGGCGACCAAGTCCTGTATCTGGGGAGAGAGTAGCGCCGACCGGGGCCGGCGTCAATCCCACTGCCGCAAAGATTCAGGGAAAGAGTGACTTGCCGGGTACGCTCCGGGCTGACGCAGTACCGGCTCTAGCGCGATGCGCCATCCGCAGCGGCTGAGGCAGAGCTGTGGGGCTGCCAAGCCGGACCGCCTTCTTCCCACTGGTCGTCCGTGAGCTGCTCGACGTGCGAGCCGTCGTAGTTCATCACAAAGATTTCGCCGTAGGGTTGAGGAGAGCCGGTGTAGAGGGCCTCGTCCTTGAACCCCATGCGCGAGCTGGTGAACAGGAGCCGCTCTCCGTCGGGCGACCAGGCAAGGTGGGCTTCATTCCCGTGCGTTTGGGTCAACTGCTTCACCTCCTTGCCGTCGGGACGCATCGTCATGACCTCGAAATCGCCATTGATATTGCGTACGAAGGCGATTAGATCGCCGCGCGGCGACCATAGGGGAAAGTTGTCGTACTCGCTTGTGAGTGCCTTGATTGAGCGATCGTCAAGATTCATGATGCGCAGACCCTGGCCATCGGGTCCGGCGGTACGGTAGATGATGCTCTTTCCGTCGGGCGAGAACGTTGCAAAGGCGTTGTTGTTGGGGCCCGAGGTGACGACGTGGAAGCCGGTACCATCGGCGTTGAGAATGGCTACCTGCGCCCCGCCATTGACGCGATCGATGGGTGTTTTCGTCCCGACATCGAAGTTGAGAAACGAAGTGAATTCGCCCACGCCGACCACAATCTGCTTGCCGTCAGGAGACCACTGCGGACCGAGAATCAGATCTTTTCGCTGCAGGATAGGACGTGCCGGTTTGCCTTCATCCACGATCATCAGACTCGTGATGCCGCCGAACACAGCTTTGGTTACCGCCAGATGCTCTCCGCTGGGATCGTAGGCAGGCAGTTGCGTGGTGGCGTACAGCTCAAACTTCGGATTCCGGCTCCAGAGCTTCACCGGCTCAGGAGTGCGGTGGTAACTGGCGCGGCTGTACACAACTTGCGATGCGTCAGGCGACCATGCGGGGGGATTCAGCGACAGGCCCTTGCCGGTTGGACCGGCCTGGCCACCGGTGTAAACGATGCTGACTCCGGCCTGGTTCCCGTTGACGTAGGCGATCTTGCCGGAAGAAAGAACGGCCGGAGCCAGCTTGACGCCCGGCCCTGAGGTGACGGGCTTCGCGGACCCGCTTACGATGTCGATCTGGAAGATCTGATTCTCGCCATCCGCTGGAAAACCGCGCAGCGCGGCGGTTCTGTACTCCCAGGTCTGTTCGGCCGACATGCAGTGCGCCACCACGCTTTTGCTGTCCGGCGTCCATTTGGGACTGCCGCAGAAGTTGCCGTGCTGGGAGATGCGCTTGAGACCGGAGCCGTCTGGGTGGATGAGATAGATGTCGACCAGATGAAGCCTCTCCCAACGGCCCTTTGCGGTGGGCAGGTCGCTGCCGCGATCGGATGAAAAGGCAATCCATTGGCCATCAGGAGACCAAGCCGGGCGAAAGTCGCCGCCGTTGCCTGACGTCAGAGGCCGGGCCTTGTGCGTAGCGGCGTCTAAAATCCAGAGATTTGCAAAGCCAGCGGCGCGCGTCGAGACAAAGGCGATCTGCCCGCCGTCAGGGGAAAATGTTGCCTGATCGTCGAATGCCGGGCTGTCCGTGAGGCGTTCGAGGCCCGAGCCGTCGGGGTGAACACGAAAAATGTCAGCGGATCCGGCACGCTCTGACGTGAAGGCGATCCAGTCGCCTTTGGGAGACCAGGTCGGGTTGTAGTCAAGATTGCCCAGCTGGATGAAAGGACGCTCTCCGGTTCCGTCAGCATTCGAGATGAACAGCGTGGATTGCGTGGGGGCGATGCGCAGGAAGAGGACGCGATCGGCAGCAG
>VFSW01013486.1_pt1 | contig 11357 bp, 12 predicted proteins | sample 5358111 | NCBI WGS metagenome assembly VFSW01 (sample SAMN11554181, study PRJNA540505) | mine drainage metagenome | isolation source: sediment from site ElyBrook_90M | place: USA: Ely Copper Mine, Vershire, VT | collected 2017 | reverse complement strand
GTGCTGCCGCGAGCCGGCGGGTGAAGAAGTTCAGGTAGCCGAGGCGGCGCTCGGCTGCAGGCAGGTCCCCCGGAATCAAGTCAAGCCATGGGTCGGGCCCCTTGGCGATGATTCCGGTCAGCACTTCCGGTGTTAGACGGGCACGAGCGACAAGGCCGACCCGCTCGATTTCAGCGGCCCATGGCAGCAGAATGTGACTCTCGATTTGCCGGAAGGGCGACTCAATTTTCTCTTCCATGGTCGGCCAGTCGTGGTGGAAGTACAAAGCCGCGCCATGGTCGATGGGATAGAGCTGGCGATGCCAGACGAGCAGGTTGGCGTTGCGCGGGGTGCGATCGACATTCTGCGTGAAGGCGTCAAACCAGACCAGCAGCGATGCTTCTCCGGCGGGCGCCGTGTCGCGGGCCGCGGGATCGAACATGGTAGATCCTGGCAGGTAGTCGAGGCCGAGGTTGAGCCCGGGGCTGGCCTTGAGGAGCTGGCGGATTTCATAGTCGGGCTCGTTGCGGCCCAGCGCGGGATCGATTTCTACGAAAACGATCTCGGGGACGCGCAGGCCGAGGGCACGTCCAATCTCGCCGGCAATGAGTTCTGCGACGAGCGCAAGAACCCCCTGCCCGGCGCCGCGAAATTTAACCACGTACAGTCCCAGGTCGTCGGCCTCGACGATGGCGGGCAGCGAGCCGCCCTCCCGCAAGGGGAGAACATAGCGCGTCGCATGCACGGTTCTGGGCATCGAACATCCAGTCTAAAGCTGAGAGCCCAAGGGGCTCCTGGCCTTAGAGTTTCATCGAGGAGTTATCGGCATGAAAATTGGCTTTCTGGGATTGGGCAAGATGGGTTCCGCCATGGCGAAGCGGCTGCTGGCCGCACGTCATGATGTGACGGTGTGGAATCGCAGCCGCGAGCGGACAGCGGCGCTGGAGGCGGAAGGCGCGGCGGTGGCGAGTTCGCCGGCCGACGTGGCACGTATCAGCGACGTAGTGATCACAATGCTCTTTGACGACGAGGCGCACGAGGAAGTGCTGTTTGGAGCTAAAGGGCTGCCTGTAAACGGATTGCTCTCGACCCTGCGACCGGGCGCGCTGCACATTTCAATGAGCACCATCAGCGTGGCGCTCTCCGAGCGGCTGACAAAAGAACACGCGCGGCGGGGGCAGGAGTTTGTGGGCGCGCCGGTGTTTGGCCGGCCCAATGTGGCCGAGGAAGGCAAGCTCTGGATCGCCGCAGCCGGAGAGGACGCCGCCGTCGCGCGGGCGTTGCCTCTGCTGGAGCCCTTGTCGCGAGGATTATCGGTGGTGGGCAAGGAGCCGCGCCAGGCGCACGCGCTCAAGCTGGGCGGAAATTTCCTGATCAGCGCCATGATTCATTCGCTCAGCGAGTCTTTCGTCTTCGCTAAATCGCAGGGGCTTGACCCGGCGGTGTTCTTCGAGACCGTGAACAGCGCTCTGTTCCAGTCGCCGTTCTACGCCTCCTACGCGAAGATCATGTTTGATCCGCCGAAGAATGCGGGGGGAACGATTGAACTGGGCGCCAAGGATCTGCGCCTGTTGCGGGAGGCAGCGGAGAGCCACGGGGCACGGCTAAGCCTGGCAGACGATATGGCGGGGATATTCGCGGACGCTATCAAATCCGGGCTGGGCAACGAGGACTGGGCCGCCGGCCAGTACGTCATGGCGCAGCGGCGAGGTGCGGTAGAGCCTCAGAAGAACGCAATCTAGGGTCTGTGCATTGGAGAGCGCCATGCGACCGCCCGGAATGGGCCATCTCATGGACTTCCTTGATGAACGTAAGTGAGATCACCCGAATTTCAGCCATCGTTGTTTAGGATAGTTCCATGAGTCTCAAGGGAAAGATCGTCTTCATCACTGGCGCGAGCGCAGGTATCGGAGCGGCCACGGCATTGGCCTTTGCAGCGGAGGGAGCACGGCTCCTGCTGGCAGCGCGGCGTGCCGGCAAACTGGCCGAAGTGGCTTCGGAAGCTCTAAAGCGCGGAGCGCCAGCCGTGCACTCCATCGACTTGGACGTGCGCGACCATCGGGCCGTGCAGAATGCGATGGACACGCTGCCCGAAGAATGGGCTGAGATTGACATCCTGGTAAACAATGCCGGGCTCAGTCGTGGGCTTGAAAAGCTCTACGTGGGCCGGATTGAGGACTGGGAAGAGATGATCGACACCAACGTCAAGGGCCTGCTTTATGTGACGCGGGCGGTGGTCCCGGGCATGGTGGTGCGCGGGCGTGGTCATATCGTCAACCTGGGATCGACGGCGGGCGAACTCTCCTACCCGAATGGGGCGGTCTATTGCGGGACCAAGGCGGCGGAACGCGCCATCAATGACGGCCTGCGGCAGGATGTGCTGGGAACGCCGGTACGGGTAACCAGCGTGGACCCCGGCATGGTGGAAACCGACTTCAGCCTGGTGCGCTTCCACGGCGACCAGGAGCGCGCAGCCAAGGTGTACAAGGGGGTCAAGCCGCTGACTCCCGAAGACGTAGCGGAGGTCATCGTGTGGGCGCCTGCCCGACCGGCACACGTCAATATTGCGCGCGTGCTGATGACGCCCGTGCAGCAGGCGAATTCCCTCTTATTCCACCGCGAAGGCTGAGGGGACACGCCAGGCGCGCTTCCGCTCCCTGCCCTGTCGGCAGGCAATAAAAAACCCGCCTGGGGCGGGTTGAGCTAGTTCAATTCAGCGATCTGCGCCTCGATTTGTTGCAAGGCGGCCTCCAGAGCGTTACGTCGCGCTGGATTTGAGGTCCTCTGCGAAAGGATGTTCTCCTTTTGCAGGTCGAGGGCCTGTTTTTGGCGCAACCGCTGAGTACGCTGGAATTCACCTTCGCGCCGGACTTCCTCACGAATGATGCCGTTGCCTGGAAGTGTCGACGCCTGCTGGCTGGTTGCCATTTGTTCCTCCACCGATTTACTTTCCCATCCACGAGCCATAACTCGATTTTACGGGTGTTTGCGTCATTTGCATCCCGCAGAGTGGAGCGACGGCATCGAAAGCACAGGAACTTTTGCTTGAAATCAGGTAGGGTGGTTGCATGCGCGTCTGGCAGATTTCGTCGTTTGGCATTGATTCTCTGGAGTTTGCGGAACGTCCCGACCCTCAGCCGGGTCCTGGGCAGGTGGTCGTTAAAATTCACGCGATTTCATATAATTACCGCGATCTTCTGATGGTTAAAGGGGTCTATAACCCCAAACTCCGGCTTCCGCGCGTCCCCTGTTCAGACGGAACGGGCGAGGTGGTGTCCGTCGGACCCGGTGTCACAATGTGGAAGACGGGCGACCGCGTCGCGGGAATTTTCATGCAGAACTGGCTCGATGGACCGCCAACTCCAGCCAAGGTAAAGGGCGCTCTCGGCGGCGACATCGACGGCATGCTCGCCGAGTTTGTGCTGCTTAATGAGACGGGCCTGGTGGCGCTGCCTGACCACCTTAGCTACCAGGAGGGCGCTACACTGCCCTGCGCGGCGGTGACGGCCTGGAACGCACTGAATGCGTGCGACCTGAAGCCAGGCGGCACGGTGCTGATCCAGGGAACCGGCGGCGTGTCGATCTTTGCGCTGCAATTTGCGCGGCTCAAGGGAGCGCGGGTTCTGGGCATCTCGGGCAGCAATGAGAAGCTGGAACGCGCCTACGATCTCGGCCTGGATGCGGGGCTGAACTACCGCGAGACTGCGGATTGGGACCGATGGGCGCTGGAACAGAGCGGCGAGGGCGTTGATCTGGTTGTGGAAGTGGGCGGCGTGGGAACGCTGCCAAAGTCGCTGCGGGCGCTGAAGATGGGCGGCACAATCGCGCAGATTGGCGTGCTGTCAGGACCGGGCGAGGCGCTTCCCCTGGCTGTAATCCTTCATAAACAGGCACACATCCGCGGCATTTATGTGGGCTCACGGCAGGATTTCCTCGACATGAACCGCGCCATCGCTCTGACCCAACTGCGGCCGGTTGGAGAAGACTTTCCCTGGACGCACGCTCCACAGGTGCTGGCCCGCATGGAAGACGCGAGTCATTTCGGCAAGCTGGTGATGTCGGTAGGTTAGAACCCCGGCCACGGCTTCACGGGGGTCAGGTTTCGGGTTCTAAAGAAGGGCTCGCCGCCGGATGCACTGGGGGTTGCAGACGGGCTGGACAGCGAAGCGCTGAGTCCTTGTGCACACTTCTGCTTTCAGAAAGGCACGTTGGTCGAAGGCAGCGGTCCTGTGGGCGCTCGTAGAGGACAACCTCAATGCCCTCAGCAAGCTCACCTTGGGCGAGGAATCATGTGAATCTGCGCACCCATTGGATGGGCGATGATTGTCCGCGTTGACTAAAACTGCCAGGCCCCCGTACAAAGCGCGGAGCGAAGGGGATCTTACTCCACCTTCAGCTCTCGCTGGGAATCAATTTTGGCGGGGTCGAGCCGGATGTCGAAACCCGGGCCCGTGGGCAGCGCGATGTGGGCGCGATCGACGACCGGCGGATTGATTTCAAAATGATGGTAGTGCTGCATCTTGATGACCAGATACTCGCCCAACGGAAACGTCATTGGCGACTGGCTGAAGATGGTGTGGACGGCAGCGCGCAGGCTGTGGCCGTGGGGGATGACTTCGACGTCGTGCAGCGAGGCCACCGTACCAATCTTCACGAGTTCGCTCACCCCGCCGCACCACTCAGGATCGGCCTGAACGACTGAAAGCGTCCCGGCCTGAAGGTAACGCTCGACCTCCCAACGGCCATAGAAGTGTTCGCCTGACGCCAGCGGCACTGTTGTTGAACGGCGGATGGCGGCGAAGCTGTCAATTTTTTCGGGATGCGTGACTTCTTCCATCCAGTGGGGACGGTACTTCTCCACCTGGCGCGCCCACTCAAGGGCATAGTCCTGGTCCCATCCGCTGTAGGCATCAAACATGAGTTCCGTATCGTCGCCGAGGGTTTCGCGCAGAAGCTTTACCAGTTCAACGTTTTTGCGCATGCCTTCGGGCCCGGATCCGGGACCGTAAGCCATAAACCACTTCTGATAGCGGAACCCTTGGCTCTGTAGCGCAAGGCAGCGGGTGCGGACCGCGTCGGGCTCAAGCGAGAAGCCGAGGGCGCTGGCGTACATCTCCACCTTTTCGCGGGACGGGCCGCCCAGCAGGCGCCAGACGGGCACCGAGTAGAACTTGCCGCGCAGATCCCATAGGGTGTTATCGACGGCGCTGACGGCCATAAGGAAATAGCCGCCGCGCGAGTGGCGATTGGAGCGGTACATCTGATCCCAGAGCGCCTCGCCGGCCAGGGCGTCTTTGCCCAAAAGAAACGGGCGCAGATCTTCGTAGACGATGGTAGCGGCTTCGCGCTCGATGGGACCGTACAAGCCCTCAAGGCCGGCGGCGGTACGGATGCGGACGTAGATTGCTTCGTACTGAACTTCGTGCGTGCCGGCGGGCTTGTCGCTGTAGGGAGCAGGGCGGAATTCGTCGTAGACGTCGAGGGGATTGACCTGCGCCTGATGGTTGATGCCGGCTTCCGCAGTGTAGTGGCCGCGTAACTCCAGCAGATCGACCGCATCGATTTTGAGGGGGGCAAGGCCGGATAAAGATTGAAGTGGCGTCGGTTGCTGAGAGACCGATGCAGAGGGAAAGGATGCAGCTGCCCCCGTCGCGGTGATTCCGCTGAGAAAGAGACGGCGGGTGAGGCGGGTGTAAGGTGGCTTCGAGGTCACGCTAACTATCCCTTCTATCTTCTGGCGGGGATAGTATTGCACGAAAGAAGTGTCACGGCGGAGTCAGGGCCGCCGTGACTTTACAAACCGAACGGTGTGGCATGAGGCATCGAGTTAAGAATTGGGCGTGGAGTGCTTGCCGGACTTCACTTCGATCTCGTTGACAACCTGCTGCACATTGGGAACCTGCTTGCCGAGGGTGCCCGCTTCCTTCTTTTGCGCGGCAGTCTTCACGGTGCCCTTGATCACCAGCGTGCCGTTCTTGGCGCTGCCGCTGATGCTCTGATCGTTGAGGTTTTCATGAGCCTTGATTGAGGCCTTGAAATTGTCTTCGATCGCGGAGTCGAGATTGGATGCCACTGAGCCCGCATTCGCCGCATCCGGAGGGCGCACGCCAATTTCGTTGGCAATGGTGTAGTCAGGAGCCGCCTGCTTGGCGAGAGATTCCGCCTTGCTCTTGGCATCGTCGCTGTCTACATTGCCTTTCAAGGTCATTACGCCCTTGTCGCGATCCTGCGAAACGTCGACGGCGCTCAGATTGTTCCCACTGAGCGAATTGGTGACGGCGGACTTCTCATCGGGATGCGAAGCCTTGTTGTTGCAGCCTGCAATAACCATGGCGCTGGCGAGCACGATTGCCGAGCCGAGCAGGAATGTGCGTGGGGAATGATCCGGTTTCATGTCTTTCGTCTCCTTGGGTTGCGTGTACAGGGTGCGTGTACATCACACACGGCAAGTGAGATGGCAGACGACGGATTGCGGTTGTTCCAGAATCTAAGTTCTACGCAGGGGCCGGGAGGCAATAAGTCAACTAAGGACACCGCGCCGCGGCGAGACTGCGCAGATTCGCGACCAGCCGCTCGCCGGCTTCAGCAGAACTCAGCGGGATCATGAGTTGATGCGCAGTTCCCTGAAACTCGCGCATGCCATTGGTCAAAATTGTCTCTTTAAAGACGGGTTTTGTTGACTTGATGCGCAGCCAGGTAAAGTCGCAGGAAGAGTTGTCAGAGCAGGAAGAGCGGGTGGTGCGGCGTAGCTGGATGGGGCGAGCCTGGATAACTTCGGATGACTGGACTAACTCGCGAGTAAGTACAAACGAATAGGAGTAAGTGCTCGAATCCTGCTGCTGAGCTATTGGCGCCCCGGCGACGGTTCCATTGAATAAGTCCACGATCTCTGCATCGACGTTGACGAGACAATCGTTGATGCGGATCGACTTGATGGCTCCATATACCGAGCCGGTGTAGGATGCCTTTCTGTTCTCGGAGTCAACGAACGATTGCGTGTAGAAGACGTAGGTTCCGGTTCTTCCTTCGGCGGCGGAAAGATCGAGCAGGCTGGTCTCAACCGACGAGGTGTCGGTGACTGGCGAAGCGCTGCGCTGGCCCAGAGCCGGCAACAACGCGAGCAGTCCCGCAACACCAAGAATGTTTGATTGCGCGGCGAGTCGAATACTGCGCGACCTCCCTCGCACTTAGCGCGTTTGGATTGAGAAAGGAGGGCCGCCGATGCAGATAAAGGCGCCCTCGCGGCAGACATGATTATTCGCTGGTCGTGGGGTCGATCACGGCGCGGACCTGCGCGATACTGTTCGCGGGAAAGCCGCCCATCTCGGCGTGTTGGCGAACGGAGGCTTCGTCGGGGGCGATGTAGACGCAGTAGATCTTGTCGTCGGTGACATAGCTCTGGACCCACTGAATCTGAGGGCCCATCTGGTTGAGAACGCCGCAGGACTTTTGAGAAATAGCTTGCAGAGTCTCCGGCGAGAGCTTGCCGGCCTCAGGAATTTCGCGCTCGATAACAAACTTTGGCACGGGGTTAACCTTTCTCTCGATTCGAATGCAGCCATGATGCAATCAGACAGCATGGGAAAGCAATGTGAAATACAGGCGGCATTGCGCTATTAAACGCGATCCGCCCGCCGTAATCATTTCAACGGGTAGAGGCGCATGTTGCGGAAGTAGACTTCAGCGCCTTCCGACTGAAAAAGGATCTTGCCGCTGGTGGGAAAGGCGTCGGTGCCTTCATTGGCGAGTTTGCCGTTAACGTACTGCCAGACGTGGCCGTCGCGGTTCACGAGTTCGACAACGTTCCACTCTCCGTGGGGTTTTTCGAGTTCGTTGGTGGGGTCTCGATAACCTGTCACATTTTTGAATTCGCCCTTGTTGAAACGGTCAATTTTTGCGGCCTTGCCGGCGGGGCCGGTTACGCGGGCGCCGGGCTTGCCGTCAGGGCCGATTCCGGTGATGGCGGCTCCGTCGGTCATCCAGAAGTCGCCGGTGCAGCCCTCGTTGATTTGAAATTCGACCGACTGCGGCCATACCTTGTGCGGGGCCTGGATGTTGTAAAGGATGCCGCTATCGCGCGCCTGCCCCACCCGCGGCGCAAAGGTACCCTCACCCCACTTGAACTCAGCGCGTAGATAGTAGTTTTTAAATTCCTGTTTGGTGATGAAGTATCCCATCTCCACGCCAGAGACGTGGACGACGCCGTTTTCGACGGTGAAGACGTGTTTCGGATCGGAGTTTAATCCGGTGCTGGGCAGGAAGGTGTCGAATTGGGAGAGGTCCCTGCCATTGAAAAGAACGAGAGCGCGGCCGTGCCTGGGGATGGGAGGGGTCGCCGCGGATGCGAATGTGGCATAGAAGGCGGTGAAAAGAAACAAGCCAATTACTATGTTGAATTTAGAGCGAGCTCGCATGAGGTTGGAAATCCTTTCGAAGCCCATTCTCGTCGCATCGGCCGGCGACTAGCAAGCCTACAATCTGCGAAGAACAAAATACGGAGGACCGAGCCTTTCATGCGGGGGGCAACGCGCGGCGTGCGAACTTTTCAATGGTAGCGGTAATCATACCGACCGGAAAAAAGCGCACCGCGAAGGCACTGGCGCGTCCGCCCAGGCTGGGCAGCATGGTGCGCTTGCCGCGTGCCAGTGCGGAGATGGCGAGGCGCGCAACATCCTGGGCGGACTGTGTTCCACGCTGTTTGAACAAGTCTGCTCGGGCAATGTCAAAGAATTCGCTTTCGGTAGCGCCGGGACACAGGGCTGTGACCTTGATGCCGTAGCGAGCGACTTCCTGCGCCACACCGAGAGCAAACATACGATCGAACGCCTTGGTGGCGGCGTAGGTCGACAGATAAGGCACGGGCTGAAAGCTGGCCGTCGAGGCTGTCACGAGCATCCAGCCGCGGCGACGTTCGACCATGCGCGGCAGGAAGAGGCGCGTTAGGCGCACGACAGACTCGCAGTTGACGCGGACCTGGCTGATCTCCTGCTCCATCCGCGATAAGTGGAAGGCGCCGAACTGGCCGAGGCCGGCGTTGTTGATGAGGATGTCGACGGGAAGTCCGGCGCCCTCGGTCTCGTCATAAATTTGCTGCGGACCGGCGGGATCGTTGAGGTCGGCGGTGATGATGCGGACATCCCTGCCGAGCGCCGTGAGTTCAATCGCCAGTTCTTCGAGGCGATCGCGGCGGCGGGCCGTGAGGATGAGTTTCGCGCCAAAGCGCGCCAGTTCTCGAGCCAGGGCAACGCCTATGCCGGCGCTCGCGCCCGTGACCAATGCCCACTTGCCGTTGAAGTCTTTCGGGGTTGCCATTCGGCATCATCATAGCGGAATGGCGAGGCGCAGAGATGAAAAAGCGCCTCCAGGCAACATATCTGAGGGTCCGTCTTGCCAATTACCTTGTACTTCGCAGTCCCTCTCCATTGCCGGCGCCGGGTCTACATTTTTAGCAGCTTGAACGCATGGGTCCATTCGTTGCGAAGAAAGCCCGGCAGGCACCACAGCATGCACAACGGCTCGATGGCGCGCGCCGACTCCACGCCGCCCATATCCGCAGGCTCCCAGCCAAACTGATCGAGGATTCCGGAAACGGATTTCTTGGCGGCCTCATCGGTACCGCAAATGAACATGGTGGGTTTTCCGCCGGCGAACTGCGGATTGATCATGAACCCGGCGCCGACCGAGTTGAACGCCTTGACGAAGCGGGCTTCGGGAAACTCCTGTTGCAATTGCTCCATGAGTGACCGGTTAGTCGTCGTGAAAAACTGAAGTACGCCGTTGGTGGGCGGCGCCTCTGCGATGGGGTTGCAGGCGTCGATGACGGTCTTGCCGGCAAGACTGCCTGCTCCGGCCAGGTTGAGCGCCTCTGCGGCGGCTCCTCCCTTGACGGCGAGGACGACGACTTCGCCGAACTCCGCTGCCGCGGCAAATGTGCCGGTATGTCCCTTGGAGTTGGCGGCCGCCCAGTCCTGGAGCTTGTCAGGGTTGCGCGAACCTAGAGTGACCTGATGCCCATGTTTGAGAAAACCGCTAGCCAGTGTTTTGGCGACTTCCCCTGAACCCAGAATTCCTACCTTCACGCGCGCGCCTCCAGCGAACCGCGATTGGCGATCACAGCTCACGTTGTTTCAGATGATTTACGGGTCAAGGGGATGCGGACTTTTTCTTTTGGGCCCCAGTCCGGGGCCTTTTGCTCGCGCGATTCTTTTCCAGGCGGAGCTTCCGGGCAGTTTCGAGCGCGCCGCGGACCTGGTCCTCAGTGGCTGCGGCGAGACGCATGTGGGTGGCGCCGTTGCGGCCCCATCCGCCAGGCACGGGAATGAATATCTCCGGCGCTTCAGCAACAAAGGCGGCCTGCTGCGCGGGGTCCAGCATAAGGTTGCCATAGCCTTGACTTTGCGCGGCAAGCGTGGCGAAGATGCGGCCGCCGACGCGGAAGTCGGGCGACCCCATGTGCGAACTCTCCTCGACGCCTTCGAGGGTGAGCGCGATGCGGCGGAAGTCGTCAGTGTTCATAAGAAAGCGGACAGTGGGCTGGCACTCGTGCAGGACGCTAAACCGGAGAGATCATCATCTCGTCTTCAAACTCTTCGTTGAGCCATTTGGAGAATGCGGAGAACTCCTCATCACGGCCGAGGAAGTCGCGCACCATCTGGCGGCCGGGCTTTGAGCCCCCTTGTTCGAGCACTGCCTTGCGGTAGCGCGCGCCGGCATCGCCGCCAAGCAGATCTGCGGCATCGAACTGCGCGAAGAAGTCGAGCGCAATCACCTTGTCGAAGGCATAAGTGTAGTAATTCGACGAGTAACCCATCAGGTGGCCGAAGCTCGCGTACATGCGATTGCCATCGACCCACGTCCACGGCTGGAAGCGCCGATAGAGATGCTCGATGGTGCGGTCGAGGTCGATGAGGGCCGGGTCCTGGTCGTGCAGGTCGAGAGAGAGGGTCGTGTAGTAGAGCTGCGTCCTCATGCCGTCGGCGCGTCCAAACGCGCTTGCGCGCTTCAGGTTTCGGATGAGCTCCGCGGGAAGGACTTCGCCCGTTTGATAGTGCCTGGCAAACGACTGCAGCAGCTTTTCGTCGCGGAAGAACTCTTCCAGCATCTGCGATGGCACTTCGATGAAGTCGCCCTCGGTGGCGAAGCCGGAGAGGCCGGCCCACTCGGTGTGGCCGCCAAGAATGGCGTGCATCAGGTGGCCGAATTCGTGGAAGTAAGTGACGACGTCGTTGTACTGGAGCAATCCCGGTTCACCCTCTTCACCTCCAGGAAAGTTGCAGATGAGGCCGGCTTCGGGCAGGTAGCGGCCGCGCACTCCGGTAATGATGGGCGCCGAGGAGAACCAGTTGTCCTTGCCTTCGCGGGGGTGCATGTCGAGGAAG
>VFSW01013485.1_pt1 | contig 11357 bp, 7 predicted proteins | sample 5358111 | NCBI WGS metagenome assembly VFSW01 (sample SAMN11554181, study PRJNA540505) | mine drainage metagenome | isolation source: sediment from site ElyBrook_90M | place: USA: Ely Copper Mine, Vershire, VT | collected 2017 | reverse complement strand
GAACGCTTTCTGGCCGGTGGGCTGGGCGCTTTGGGAGATGCCCCGCGTTCGGGCCCACCCCGCAAGCTGACCGACGCCAAGGTCGAGGCGGTCATCACCCGCACCTTGGAAACCCGCCCCAAGCACGCCACGCACTGGAGCACCCGCACTATGGCCGAGGCCAGCGGTCTCAACCAGAACGCCATCGTCCGCATCTGGCGGGCCTTCGGGCTCAAGCCGCACTTGCAGGAAAACTTCAAACTCTCCACGGATCCGTTCTTCGTGGAGAAAGTGCGGGACATCGTGGGACTGTATTTGAACCCACCGGAGCAGACCCGTGCCGTGGTGCTGTGCGTGGATGAGAAGAGCCAGGTGCAAGCCCTGGATCGCAGCCAACCGGTCCTGCCCCTGCGGCCGGGGCAGGCCGAGCGGTGCACGCATGATTACTACCGGCATGGCACCCCCTCGCTGTTTGCCGCGCTGGACCTGGCCTCGGGCAAAGTCATCGGGCGGTGCCAAGCGCAACATCGGCAGCAGGAGTTTCTCCGTTTCCTGGATCAAATCGAGCGCACCGTTCCCGGCGACAAGGACATCCATTTAGTCTTGGACAACTACGCCACGCCCAAGACGCCCCGAGTCGCGGCTTGGTTCCAGAAGCGCCCCCGCTACCACCTGCACTTCACGCCCACCAGCAGTTCCTGGCTCAACCAAGTGGAACGGTGGTTTGCGAAAATCACCGAGCAACGCATCCGGCGCGGCGTGTTCCAGAGTGTCGATGCACTCATCGCGGCCATCGACGATTACATCGCGGCCAACAACCGGAATCCCAAGCCCTTCGTCTGGACTGCGACCGCCGAACTCATTCTGGATCGCGTCACCTCACTTTGTCAGCGAACTATTCGCTCACCACACTAGTGTTTTTAATCATTCTGTGCTTTTCGGCATTTTGCCGTTAGAAGAAAGCCGAGGTAACGCGGTAAAGCGAGAGGCATCTAAATCTGGCAAACTGGCGAATTATCTGGCAAATCCAGCACTCCGTGAGCAATCGCCTGTGCGCTAGCCGCTTGCCAACGAGTGTTGATACAACCCTGCCGCGGAGTTGTATCGGCAAGCGTCGCCGCAGTTTTACCTGAAAGCCGGAGCGCCGCCAACGCTGATCTTGCACGGGACGATTGATGACGTGGTGCCCATCGAGCAGTCGGACGCGCTCGCCGCCCGGCTCAAGGAGTTGAAAGTACCCTGCGAATACGCGCGCCTCGACGGCTGGCCGCACGCGATGGACGTGGGCCGGCCGGTGAACGACTACGCCAAGGCGCGCGTCGGGGCGTTCCTCACCCAACACCTTTCGGGGCACTGATGCCCGGCGGACGGCTGTTGGGCGCCCGCTCCGCTGCGGCGTTTGCCGTCGGCTCGCGGTGTCGAGGAGATCCGGGCGGCGAATGTGCTTGCGGAGCCGGGCCGAATGCTGTCAGGACCAGAGCGATGAAACTGACGCTGACAACCCCCAAACCCGTGTGGATCGCCCGTGCGCTGGCGGGAGTTGTCCTGTGGAGCGCGCCCGGCCGGGCCGAGACCGCTGACGTTACCCATTGGAACTGGCGACCGCTGTGGACGCGGGAAACGAACGCCGGTACGGCGGTCGCGGATGAGCAGGTCCGCCACGACGGGAAGACCGCCCTCCGCATCGAGCACCGCGGGAAGGCGGATTGGAGTCTGGAGCCGGAGCGGCAGTTTGTCGTGCGGGAGGGCGACCTTTTTGAACTGGCCGTCTGGTTGAAGGTGCAAGGCCGGGGCGAGGCGTCGGTGAGCGTGGTGACGCGCGACCGGGACCAGCAGGTGCTCGCGTGGGTTTACGGCCAGCGCACCGCGTTCCCGGCCCCGGAATGGCAGCGGGTGCAAACGCGCTTCGTTGTCCCGCCAGGGGTGAAGTCCCTGCGTCCGCGCCTCACGGGGGAAGGTCCGGCCACGGTTTGGGTGGAGGGCTTTCGCCTGCGCCGTCTCGGCACCCTGGAAACCCTGCGCAGCCAAGCGCCGGAAACACTCACCCTGGAGAATCCGGTCCTGACGCTGCGCTTCGCCACGCGGACGGCCTCCTTCGCGGTCACCGACCGGCGCACGGGCCAGACCTGGGCCCAGCAATCTCTCGGTGGCAGCCTGGTGGTCACCGGCGCCCGCAGCACGAACGGGCTGGAACTCGACCTGCGCGAAATGGCCTCCGACCTGAGCCTCCACGCCGTCGTGCAACTCGATCCAGAGCGGCCCGAGTTCACCGTGGCGCTGTCGGGGGAGGGTCCGCTGCCCGGCACCCTGGCCTTTCCGCCTCCGTTCGTCACTCCGACCAACACGTACCTGGTGGTGCCGATGAACGAAGGGATTTCCTATCCCGTTACCGATCCGGCGATTCCCGAGATGCGGTTGATCGCTTACGGCGGTCACGGCCTTTGCATGCCGTTTTGGGGCGCGACCGATGGCGACCGGGCGCAGATGGGCATCCTGGAAACACCCGACGACGCGGCGATTCGCCTGCGGCGCCGCGACGGGAAACTCGTCGTCGCTCCCGAGTGGGACAGCCAGAAAGGCCGGCTTGGTTACGCCCGCAACCTACGCTACGTTTTCTTCGACCACGGCGGTTACGTGGCGATCTGCAAACGCTATCGGAGCTACGCCCGCGACCACGACCTGCTCAAGACGCTGGCCGAAAAGCGGCGGCGGAATCCGAACATCGACCTGCTCGTCGGCGCGGCGAATGTCTGGTACTGGGGCGGGGACGCCCTGGCGATGGTCCGGGAACTGCAAGCCGCCGGCATCGAGCGGATTCTCTGGAGCCACGCGGCGGAACCCGGGACGATCCGGGCCTTGAACCAACTCGGGGTGCTCACCAGCCGCTACGACATTTATCAGGACGTCATGGATCCCGCGACGTTCCCGGTGTTGCGCTGGAAACACGGCGACTGGCCCACGGCGGCCTGGCCGCAAGACTTGATGATCGGCCCCGACGGCGACTGGATCCGCGGCTGGGAGGTGGAAGGCAACGACAACCAGATGCATCCTTGCGGTGTGGTCTGCGACCGGCAGGCCCTCCGGTATGCGGAGCAGCGGGTGGGCGACGAGTTGAAGAACCATCCCTATCGGTGCCGCTTCATCGACACGACCACCGCCTCACCGTGGCGGGAATGCTATTCACCGTCGCATCCCCTGACCCGCGGTGAGAGCCGGCACTGGAAGATGGAACTGCTGCGGCTCATGTCGGAGAAGTTCGGCCTGGTCACCGGCTCGGAAACCGGCCACGACGCCGCGGTGCCGTTCGTAGATTATTTCGAAGGCATGCTGAGCCTCGGACCGTATCGCGTGCCCGACGCCGGCCGCAACATGCAAAAAATCTGGGGCGAAGTTCCCGACCGTGTCGCCCGCTTCCAACTCGGCCACACCTATCGCCTCCCGTTGTGGGAACTGGTCTATCACGACTGCGTCGTCGCGCAGTGGTACTGGGGCGACTACAACAACAAACTCCCGGCACTCTGGGACAAACGCGACTTGTTCAACCTGCTCTACGGCACGCCGCCGATGTTCATGTTCGACCGCGCCTTTTGGGCGGGCAACCAAGACCGCTTCGCGCGCAGCTACCGCGACGTCACCACTGTCGCCCGGGCGACCGGCTACAGCGAAATGCTGGACCACCGGTTCCTGACGCCCGATCGCGCCGTCCAGCAGACCACCTTTGCCAACGGGGTTTCCGTGATCGTGAACTTCGGCGAGGCGCTCTTTCAACCGGCCAGCGGATCCGCCATCGCGCCGCACGGTTTTGCGATCCGCCACCAAGGCCGTCCGATCCGAACGCCCTGACCGGGGCGTTGCCGGCAGCGCCGTTCCCGGCGCCGACTTCGTGGCGGCGGCCTCAGTCAGGGACTGGGTTTCCTCGCTCACTGGGCGATCGGGATTTTGAAGAAGCACATCCAGGAGCCGATCTCGCCGCCGCCGGCACCCAAGCCGATGGCACCGCCGCGTGACCAACCCACGTGCCCGTCTTCAAAGAGGAAGTTGCCTCCGTCCGGCACGCCGCTGGACGTCGGATGGGAACCGGTCAGCACCACTTTATTGTCGATCGTGGTGGACCAGGTCAACCGCGGATCATACATGTTGGTGGTCATCGGCCCGGTGGCCTGGTTTTTGTCCATCAGGATGGGCGCGCCGCGCACGGCGGTGCCCAGCTTGGTGCGGTAGAACCACTCGGCCGTGCCTTGGGCGAACGAGTCCACGTTGGCCGACGGCCGCTTCCGGCCCGGCAGATAAAAATAGCCCAGCAACTGCGGCTGGTTGTCGGCCAGGATGTTGTCCGCCTCAAACGCGCGGTGCCATTGGTCGGTCGGGCAGAACAGGACGTCGTTCCGGGCGCGCGTGCTCCGGGCGGTGCTGCGGCGGTTGGGCAGGAGATAGTTGTTCCAGAAATTGCTCATGCTGGGCATCATCCAGCTCAGGTCGAAGCCTTGGGAGTTGTCGGGGAACATCTCGTGGAAATCCCCGGCGTACAGGGTAACGGCGATGCCCCATTGCTTGCCGTTGCTGGCGCACAGGGTTTTGAGCGCCTTGGCCTTGGCCCGGGCCAGGGCGGGCAACAGCAGCCCGGCGAGGATCGCAATGATGGCGATGACGACCAGCAACTCGATCAAAGTGAAAGCGCGCGGCCGGTTACCGCGGCACCGGAAAGAAGAATTCATTGCGCACACAGTTATACCTGCTTTCTAGGCTTCTCAGCCGTTACCCCGTCGGCGGCCTTTCGTCAAATGTTGTTTTCGGAAATTCCGCCGCGCCCTCCCCGGCGCCACCACCGTTTCCGACAACTCCTTCATCAGCCCTTCCGCGGACCTTCGGGTGTTGAAGGGCTTGTCAACTCCCCTTTCCCCGCGTACAGCTACGCCCCGCATGGGCCTACCGTCTCACCCGCAATCTACCCCGGAGGCCACCAGCGAAGTCGCCGGCTGGCGTGACCTTTCCGGCCGCCAGTGGAAGGCCGGCGCCGCCGCTTGGCTGGGCTGGACGTTCGACGGGCTGGACATGCATCTCTACACGCTCGTCGCGGCGCCCTTCGTCGCCGAGCTGCTTTCCGCCTCCAGCACCACCGACGAGCGGGTCGGCCGCTACGGCTCGATCATCCAGGCGGCCTTCCTGATGGGCTGGGCGCTGGGCGGCGGTTTCTTCGGCCGGCTTGGGGACCGGTTGGGCCGCGCCCGGGCGTTGAGCCTAACGGTGCTGACTTATGCCTTGTTCACCGGCCTTTCCTTCTTTGCGCACGCCTGGTGGCACCTGATGATCTTCCGGTTCCTTTCGGCGTTGGGGATTGGCGGGGAATGGGCCGTGGGCGCGTCGCTGCTGGCGGAGACCTGGCCGCGCCGCTGGCGGCCGTGGATCGCCGGCGTGCTCCAAACCGGGGTGAACATCGGGATTCTCTTCGCCTGCCTGGCCAACTTTCTGATGGCGGACCTAAGCCCGCGCTTCCTGTTCCTGATCGGCGTGGTGCCGGCGCTGCTGGTGTTCTGGATTCGGCGCGCTGTGCCGGAAACGGAGGAATGGCAGCGCGCCAAGGAGCAGTCGCCCGCCGCGGTGCCGACGCTCCGCGACCTGTTCCGCGGCGAAACCCGGCGGACGACGTTCTTCGTCCTCGCGGTGTGCGCTGTGTCGCTGACGGCCCACTGGGCATTCATGTTCTGGCACCAACAACAACTGCGCAATCTGCCCGAAGTGTTGTCCTGGACGGTGGAGCAAAAGAACCGGCTGGTCAGCAAGGCGCTCTACCTCGTCATCGTGTCCTCGATCGTGGGCAATTTCTTCGCCGCGGCGATGGCGCGCCGGGTCGGTTACCGGCAGACGATTGCGTGGATGAGTTTCGGCTATTTCCTGGTGATGGTCGGGGCGTACGGCGTGCCGCGCGACCACGCGGCGCTGTTGCTCTGGCTGCCGGGCATCGGCTTCTTCCAGGGCTTGTTCGCGCTTTACACGATGTACCTCCCACCCCTGTTCCCGACGCTGCTGCGCACAACCGGCGCCGGTTTCTGCTACAACATCGGGCGCGTCGTGGCGGCCTTCGGCACCGTGTTCTTCGGCCTGTTCTCCCACGTGGGCGACCATCGCGCCGCCCTGCTCTACGCCGGGCTGCTTTTTCTGCCGGCGGGGTTCCTCGCGTTTTCTCTGCCGCCGCCCAACGAGTGAGCGGAGGAATCGCCGTTGTGCCTTGTGTTCCCGCGCCCGCTCACCCATGTTCCAAGCATGTTCGCGAGCCGCATCGGATCCCGCTGATGCCGCCTGGCCTGAAAGGTTTCTTGCAGCGGTGGATCGTCAACACGCTGGCCGTGTTGGTGGCGGCGACGGTGTTGCCGGGCATCCGTTATGACCGGGCGGTGGATTTGGTGGTGGCGTCGCTGCTGCTGGGCATCCTCAATTCGTTCCTGCGTCCCATCCTGATGTTGCTGGCGCTGCCCCTGGTGGTGTTCACGCTCGGCCTGTTCATCCTGGTCATCAACGCGCTGATCCTGGACTTCGTGAACGTGCTGGTGCCCGGCTTCCACGTGGACAGCTTCGGCTGGGCGCTGGCCGGCGCGTTGATCATCGGGATCGTTTCCCTGACGGTGAACATCCTCGTCGGCCGCGGTTCGTCACGCCTGCAGTTCACCTGGCGCCGGCGTCCGCCCGGGCCGGACCGCCGCGACGGGGGCGGCCCGGTCATTGACGTTTGAGCCGGCGTCCGAGGTTTCCACGCTGGGAACCTTCGCGAACGCCGCATGCCAAGTGCGAATCCCCTTCGCCTGGAAATCGCTTTCAAAGTCCGTCGGCACCGCGCCGAGTTCTCCCGGCGTCGCGGCCGGCTGAAACCCCGGGTGGCCGGCGAAGACCGCGTTCATCTGCTCGAAGTAATCCGCATGATCGGTCCGCAGATAAACCACCCCGTCCGCAGCGAGCGCCCGGCGGGCCAGATCGGGAAACCGCTCGTTGACCAAGCGCCGCCGATGGTGCCGCTTCTTCGGCCACGGATCTGGGAAATACACGTGCAACGCCGCAACCGAGCCGGGCGGCAGGAGGTATTCGAGGCAATAGCCGGCTTCGATGCGAAGGCCGGCCAGGTTGGTCAGGCCGGCGCGCCGGCCTTTGCGGTCGAGTTTGCGGATGCGCCCGAGCAAGCGCTCCACCCCGAGAAAATTCCGCTCCGGGTGGCGCCGGGCGTAATCCACCAGGAACGAGCCGTCGCCGCTGCCCAACTCGACCTCCACCGCCTGGGGCTTCGCGAAAAGCGCCGTGAAATCCAGCCGGTCGGTGATCGAGGTCAGCCGGTATAGCAAGGTGGAGGTGGTCGAAACCGGGTTCGCGACGTTTGGTGGCTGCACACGGACAACCTAGCAAGCGGCCCCGCGCGGGAAACGGAAAAGGTCGGGCGGCGTCAATTCGGATCCACGCGCAGAGTTTCCGTCGGCTTCGGTCAGGCCGCTCGCGCCCGCGACCCAGGCGGGACCCGGTGGCAATGCCGTTGGTTCACGGATCGGCGGCGGCCTCGCCCCGCCGGTGAGCGCGCCAAAAAGTGAATTGCAGTGGACGGCGGCTTGGGTCAAGACTCGGTCATGCTTGCCAGGGTTTGTTCGGCTGCCTTGAACGGCATTGAGGCTTATCCCGTCGAAGTGGAGGTCAACGCGGGCTGGGGCGAAACGCTCATCATCATCGTTGGCCTGCCCGATGCCGCCGTCAAGGAATCGCGCGATCGCGTCACCACCGCCCTGAGCAACTCCGGCTACAAGTTTCCCATGGGGCGCACCACCATCAACCTCGCGCCCGCCGATGTGAAAAAGGAGGGGCCGAGCTTTGACCTGCCCATCGCCGTCGGGATGCTGGCCGCCAGTGAACAGATGGAGACCGACCAGCTCGAGAACTTTGCCCTCGTCGGCGAACTGGCCCTCACCGGCGCCGTGCGTCCGGTCAAAGGCGTGCTGCCCGTGGCGCTGCGGGCGCGCGCCGACGGCAAGGTCGGGTTGCTGGTGCCGGCGGAGAACGCGCGGGAGGCCGCGGTCGTGGAGGGCTTGCAGGTCATTCCGGTCCAGAACCTGCGCGAGGCGGCCGGCTTTCTGGAAGGCGCATTGAAGCTCGCGCCGGTGAAGGTGGACGTCACGAAAATCTTTGAGCAGTCGGGCGACGACGACCTGGACTTCGCCGAAGTGAAAGGCCAGGAATCGGTCAAGCGCGCCCTCGAAGTCGCCGCCGCCGGGGGGCACAACGTCCTGCTCCTGGGCACGGCGGGGACCGGCAAATCCATGCTGGCCAAACGGCTGCCCACCATTCTGCCGCCGCTCACCCTGGCCGAATCCCTGGAAACCACCCAGATCCACAGCATCGTCGGCCTGCTCCAGCCCGGCCAGGCGCTGGTCACGCGGCGGCCCTTCCGGGCGCCGCACCACACGGCCAGCGACGCCGGCCTGCTGGGCGGCAACATCAACCCCACGCCCGGCGAGATTTCCCTCGCGCACCACGGCGTCTTGTTCCTGGATGAGCTGCCGGAGTTCAAACGCAGTGTGCTGGAAACGCTGCGCCAACCCCTCGAAGACGGCCACGTCACGATCTCCCGCGCGGCCGGCACGATGACCTTTCCGTCCCAATTCATGCTCGTGGCCGCGATGAATCCCACGCCGGACGGCAAGATGCCCGGCGAATCCCGGTGTTCGCCGCGGGAAATCCAGAGCTACCTGGGCCGCATCTCCGGCCCGCTGCTGGACCGCGTGGACCTGCACGTGGAGGTGCCGCCGGTGAAGTTCCGCGAGATCAGCGCCGAACAGACCGGCGAAACTTCCGCGCAAATCCGGGCGCGCGTCGTCGCCGCGCGCCAGCGGCAGCAGGCGCGCTTCCGGGACCGGCCCAAAGTCACCTGCAACGCCTGCATGGGCACGCGCGAGCTCAAACAGTTTTGCGCCTTGGACGACGCGGCCAAAGGGCTGCTCCAGTTTGCCATGACCGACCTGAACCTGAGCGCCCGTGCCTACGACCGCGTCCTGAAAGTGGCGCGCACGATCGCCGACCTCGCCGGCGCGGAACGCATCGCCCCGGACCATGTTTCGGAAGCCATCCAATACCGTTCGCTGGATCGGCAAATCTGGGGGTGAGGGCGCGGATGCTTTGCCGCGGAACGCCGGAGCGGCGTTCCGATCTCCTGCGTGGCCAGGAACGCCCAAAGCCGGTCCAACCGGAATCGGTACGCCTCCCCGGATGCCGCCAATGACCAATCTGCGCTTCTGTCCTACACGATCTGGGCATGGCCCAGATGATCACGCACGTCCTCGCAGCAGGCCGGACTCATGTCAACGGCCACTGGCGTGACGGCCTTGGGATACCGTTTTGCGCCCGCGGTTGCTGGGCAGGGCGCTCTCACCCGCCGGCCTCCTTGCCCTCCAGCGCCAGCAGCCCCCCGCTTGGCCTCCAGATCCACAAACAAGGTCAGAGAGTGGGGCCCCTTGCGCCGGTTGCTCTCGGCCGCTCCCACCTCCCGTTCCTTTGGCAGCGGCGATGTCCGTAGTTCTCAGTGGCTGCGGTAGAGACGGTCCCCCACGTCCCGGCTGGCCGCGATCGTCTCGCGATAGGGCGTGTCGGCCACGTCCACGAACCCGATCTGGTAATTCTCCTCGTCATAGGCGCGGCCCGTCACCGGCTCGTCTTTGTATTGGAACCAGTGGCAGCCGACGAACTGCGGATGCCGTAGCGCGCCGAGCACGTAGTCTTTGTAAGCCTGGGCGCGGGCCGCCTGATCCGCCACCGGCACCAGCCCGGTGTGGAACATTCCGCGATCCAGCGCCCCGAAGTGGAACTCCCCGATGAGCAGCGGCTTGTCGCCGCCGGGATATTTGAAGGTGGCGATGCTCCGCTGGTAGCGGTTGTAGCTCACCACGTCGCAGTATTTGCCCGCCGCGATCGCGGCCAGGTCGTTCACCCAGGCGAAGCGGCAGCCGAGATAAAGCTGGCGCGGCGCGACGGCCTTGATCGTGTCCCGCACGGTGCGGAAGTATTGTTCCGCGGCCTTGGTGTAGAACGCGGTCAAGTCGTCCCCGGCTTTCTTCCGATCCGGCGCCTCGCGGCTCTCCAGCAACGCGTCCCAGGAGGCGTGCGCCGCGCCCCACGCCTGGTTCAGTTGGGCGATATCGCCGTATTTCGTCTTGAGGTCGGCGAGGAAGACCTTCTTCGCGGCTTGCTCGGGTGGCGATCGCAACGCCGCGACAGAGAGCGAGACTTCGTCGCCCCACGACATCTCGTTGTCGGAGAAATAGCCGAGGCACCACGGATCGCCGGCGCTTTTGCCGCGCTTGCCCGCCATGCTGCGGCGCAGCGACTCCGCGAAGCTCGGATCGAACACGTCCGGAAACTTGCCCCAGTAGCCCTCGCTGCCTTGAATCATCTTCGTCCGCCCGCTGCCAATGGCGTCGGTGTAGGGCGTGAGCCGCATCCGGCAGGTGGCTTCGTCCGACCAATTGCCGATGGTGTTGATGCCCCAACGGCGCAGGCGCTGGTGGACGACCTTGGGATAGACCGTGCCCCAGTCCGGGCCGTACTTACGGAGGAAATTCGCGCCGGCGAAGGAGAAGCACTCCACCGTGCGGCCCGCGTAATGGCCCTTGAGCACGGAGTTGCGGGAAAGAAACTGCGCGAACTCTGGCTGCTGGCCGGGGAAATCCACGAACCAACTCGCCCGCTCCTCGATGGGCGTGGTGTCGAGCGCCCGCACGCAATCAATGCCGTGGGAGAAGAACCGATGGCCGTCCGGGTCCACGAGCCACCACTTGCCGCGGACCTTTTCCGTGCGGAAGAAGCCGGTGGCCTGGAGCTGCGGACCATTGAGCGCGCCGCCGTATTGATCCCAATCTTTCGGGCCGGGGTTTTGGGCCAACTCCTTCGCCTCGGTCTCGCGTTTGGCGGCCAGGTCGGCGAGCGAGTGCGTTTTGCCGGGCCAATCCTTGTGCCGGTATTGGCCGAAGGTGTCGATAAACGGAAAGAACGGCGTGGCGTCCGTCACCCAGGCCGTCGGCGGCGTATAGGTGCCGCTGGCGCGGACGTCGGCGATCTCGAATACGTGGTCCGCGCTCGGCCTGCTCACGAAGACGAGCAGTTGCGTAACGTTCGTTGGATCAACCGTGCCGGGGCCGCCGGGCGCGACCGGGTAGCCTCTCATGCCGAAGAGCTTTCCGCCCAGCGTGTCGTCGCTGGCGCATTTCAACGGCACCTTGAGCGTGTCCGTCTGGCCGGGCGGGAGCGTCAGCGAACCGGTGACGCAATGCTGCGTGCCATCGGCGCCTGGATTATCCACGCGGCAATTGACCGTGACGGGGTTGGCACCGGCGTTCCGGAGCCGGAGCGCGACTTGG
>VFSW01013484.1_pt1 | contig 11358 bp, 9 predicted proteins | sample 5358111 | NCBI WGS metagenome assembly VFSW01 (sample SAMN11554181, study PRJNA540505) | mine drainage metagenome | isolation source: sediment from site ElyBrook_90M | place: USA: Ely Copper Mine, Vershire, VT | collected 2017 | reverse complement strand
GAAGCGACCGATATTGACGATGACTTTTTTGTTAGTTTCAGGATGTAAACCCAGATCACGAGGCAGCGACAGCAGTTTCAGGGCGCTTGCCAGATCTGCTCCATCTACGGGCATTTCCTTGGGCCAGGAAACACGCTTGGGTTTGGTTTTTTCACCTTCAATTACTTCGCCCAGCTGCACGTAGTGGCCGTAAGGGCCGCGCAGCAGCAACACGGCTTGCGCGGTGTCAGGGTGCACGCCCAGTTCAACGCGAACTTCCTCCTGCGTCTCTCCACCCACACTGCGCTTGTATTTGCATTCCGGGTAATTGGTGCAGCTGATGAAGCTGCCATAGCGGCTTAGTTTTTTGGCCAGCGGTTTGCCGCATTCAGGGCAGGCTTCGTCCAGCAACTCCTGAGGGCGTTCGATGTTGGTTTTTTCCTTGATAAGGGCTGAAAAACCTTTCCAGAACTCATCCAGTACGCCGATCCAGTCGCGTTTTCCGTCGGATACATCATCCAGCTCGTCTTCAAGGGAAGCGGTGAAGTTGTAATCCACATAACGCGTGAAATGATCGGTGAGAAAACGTGTAACGACGCGCCCGACATCGGTCGGTACGAAGCGCTTCTTGTCCAGCAACGCGTATTCACGGGTTTGCAGCGTGGAGATGATGGTGGCATAGGTTGAAGGGCGCCCGATGCCGTATTCTTCCAGTGTCTTGACCAGGCTAGCCGCGGTAAAACGCGGCGGCGGTTGGGTAAAGTGCTGCTCGCCGAACAGTTTGTCCACCGGCAATATGTCACCTTCAGCCAGAGGCGGCAGGCGGCTGCCCTGCTCTTCTTCGGCATCATCCACGTCTTCCATGTAAACGCTGATGAAACCGGGAAATACCAGCACCTGTCCGTTGGCTCTGAACAGCGTGTCATCTCCGCCTAAACGGATGTCGGCGCTGACGGTGTCATAACGCGCCGGGGTCATCTGGCAGGCGAGGGTACGCTTCCAGATCATTTCGTACAGGCGAGCCTGATCCACGCTCAGGCGATCACGCAGACTGTCTGGAGTGCGAGCAATCGAAGTAGGACGGATCGCTTCATGTGATTCCTGTGCGTTTTTTGTCTTGCTCTTGTAGGCTGGTGGACTTCCCGGCAAATACTCGCCGGAAAAATTACTGCTGATGTAGTCGCGGATTTCGGCAATGGCTTCATTTGCCAGAGAGACCGAGTCAGTACGCATATAGGAAATAAGACCAACGGTCTGACCCCCGATGTCCACGCCTTCATAGAGAGTCTGTGCGGTGCGCATGGCGCGCTCGGTGGACATGCCCAGCTTGCGTACGGCCTCCTGCTGCAGCGTGGAGGTGGTAAACGGCGCAGCGGCATAACGCTGTTTGGCTTTCTTTTCGATGCGCGCCACTTTGGGCGGTAACTTGGCATCGTTCAGCTTCGCAAATATGGCATCATATTCGGCCCGGCTGCCGATGGAGAGCTGTTCGAGCTTTTTACCCTGATACTGGAACAGGCGTGCGGAAAAGGGCTGGTGATCCTTGTGACTGTCAAGATGTACGGTCCAGTATTCCTGGCTGGTGAAGGCCTCGATTTCCTGTTCGCGTTCGACGATCAGGCGCAATGCCGGACTCTGCACCCGGCCGGCGGATAATCCCGGCCTGATCTTGCGCCACAACAGCGGTGACAAATTAAAGCCGACCAGATAATCCAGCGCGCGGCGTGCCTGCTGCGCATTCACCAGCGGCATGGCGATTTCACGCGGGTTGGCAACTGCAGCCTTGACAGCTGATTGCGTGATCTCATAAAAAACCACGCGCTTCATCTGCTTGTTTTTAAAACCTCTTTTAGCTTTGAGCAGCTCCGCTATATGCCAGGCTATCGCCTCACCCTCACGATCCGGATCGGGAGCGAGCAGGATATTATCTGCCAAGGCTGCTGCCTTGGCAATGGCATCCATATGTTTGCTGTTACGTGCAATGCTTTCATAAGCCATGGCAAAACCATGTTCGGTGTCTACTGCACCGCTTTTGGGAACGAGATCGCGCACGTGGCCATAGGAGGCCAGTACCTCGAAATCATTGCCCAGATATTTTTTAAGAGTCTTGGCCTTGGCCGGAGATTCTACGATCAGAAGATTAATTGCCATGCGTTTAATGTAATTGTGTGGATTGAACGGGGATCAGCAACTCTTCGATCAAGAGCGGGTTCAGATCCTGATGGCGATCCCACAGCACGATGAGTATGATGAGTTTGAGTTTATCCACGCCCAGATCCTTTTGTTGAAGCGCCAAGGCCCGGTCGATAATGATTTCGCGTTCAACCGCAGAAATCATGTCCTGCTGCTCGGCAAATAATAAAAACTGGCGCGCCTCAGCACTGAGGTGGACAAATTCCAGTTCAGCAAAAAAGCGCATCCCTGCATGATTCAGGATAGCGGGATAGCTGTCAGCATTTTGCAGGCGTAAGGCGGACAGCCAGGTTAAGGCTTCATCGATGTCTTCGCCTTCGAAACCGGCGGCGAAAAGTTTACGCGACAGCTTGTCCGGCGCGGGGTAGCTGCCTGCGTCGATATAGCTTTCAAACAGGTACATCAGGATTTCAAACATAATTTTGCTTAAGTTTAACGGGTATGGCAAGCAGCCAATCCAAATTAATGTAAATGATTCACGCGGGATATTGCCCAGTGGACAATAACTCGCAAAATTGCCTTGCCGGGGCAATCGCTCTCCTTCGCCCAAGCCCCGCTTCGCGCCCCAAGGCTGGCTGTATTAAAACCAGCCGACTCATACGGTGGAAAGCATGCTTTCCGAAATTCCGTATTGTCCCGGAGGGAGAGGGGTAGAACGAACGCTTGCGCGAATTTCACGTTTATTGTATGCGTTGAAACAAGCCGCCTGGCAGCGCAGCAATGCGACCTTCCAGTTCCAGCGTTAATAGCATGGCGGATAGCTGGCTAACCGTCAAGCCGCTACGATGACTAAGGGTGTCCATGCTCAGCGGATCAAAGCCAATTAGTTCAAGAATACCCGTACTTTGAGGGGTGTCAACTGGCGTGTTTTCAGTTCTGGTTGCATGAGTGGCAAGCTGGCCTGCCAGTTCTTCCAGTATATCCTTGGCCGTTTCAACCAGCTTTGCGCCTTGTTTGATCAGTTTGTGACAGCCACGGCTTTGCGGAGAATGTATTGAGCCGGGAATGGCAAAGACTTCCCTGCCCTGTTCCAGCGCCTGTCTGGCGGTAATCAGCGAGCCGCTCTGTTGTGACGCTTCCACTACCAGGCAGCCTACGCTCATGCCGCTGATGATACGGTTGCGGCGCGGGAAATTGCTGCCGATGGGCGGTGTGCCAAGTGGAAATTCCGAGATGAGGACACCTGATTTTGCAAGCTGATGCGCCAGGTCGCGATTGGCAGCAGGATAAACTTTATCCAGTCCGGTTCCTACAACTGCAATGCTGCTGCCCTGCCCCCGTAATGCGCCGCGATGGGCGGCGGCATCTATGCCATGCGCCATGCCGCTGATGATACACAGGCCGCTATCGCTCAGGACATGGGCAAATTGTTCAGCGTTGCTGATGCCCTGCGGTGTGGCATTGCGACTGCCGACGATGGCCAAAGCGGGTTTGTTTAATAAGTCAATGCGCCCTTTGACGTAGAGTAACAGCGGCGGGTCGGCAATATTGAGCAGCGCCTGTGGATAGTCGGCGTCTCCCAGCGTGATGACGCGATTCTGCGTGTCATCCAGCCAGACTAGCGTCAGCTGGAGCTCATCAGCATTGATGCCCTTGCGGATGATGGCAGCGGTGTCAGGCTTCACGCAGGATTTGAGCGTGTTCACCGAAGCAGAAAGAACGGCTTCAGGTGAGCCTAGCTCCTTTAGCAAATGGCGTGCACTTTCGCTTCCCAGGCCTCGTATCAGGCTGAGTGTGAGCCAGGCCTTTAGCGATTCATCAACGTCCATGGGTTATGTGGACCAGAGCAACGCGATACTTACGTCTGACGTCCAGAGCCGTACTCACAGCGTTCCGGCTCGTCAGGGTGTATTGGCCTTATCCAGAAGTTGCACAGGAAGGCTTGTTTCCATCACCAATGCATAGGATACTTTCTGAAATACCCGAAACACGAATACCAGGCCGTAGCGAACGTCGGGCAGTGTAAGATTTTTCCCCTGGTAGTCCACTACGCGGCCCTTGCTGAACAGGGCCAGGACATGTCCGTTCTGCAGGCCATCTCGTTCACCCTTGTTGAGTGTGACAATGGTTCCCGGCCCTCCCTGAGAGACGCCGCCATAAATTGAAATCACGGTGGCTTTAATCTGACCTGCAGGTGCTCGTGGCAGATAGGTATGTTCTGTCTCGGCAGCAGCTACAACCAGGCGGTCACCCACATTGATTTCCTGCTTTGCATCCGTGACAACGGCTGTGCTGACATCCCCGAATTTTCTGACCTCCACCGTGCCCAGATAAACCGCTTCGTGGCCTAGTATTTCATGTGTGTCAGGATCAATAAAAGTCTGGCCGGGGCGATATACCTGCCATTTTTTCCCCTGGCTTTCAGTTAATCCCTTGGCGTATACGACATCCCCGGGGCCGACAATGACCCGTTCATCATGCAAACCAACCAGTATTGGACTGTCTGTTGTCAATTCATCCGTTACAACCAACGGCTGGCTTAAAAAAGGTTCAATGGCACTGGAGGAAATACTGGGAATGGCATTTTGCGTACTTGCTTCGGAGCGTACCTGTGGAGATAATTTAGTGACAATGCCGGTTTCAGGTGCGCCGCCTACGTTTAACGTGCCGTGCACCCGATCAAGTACAACGATTTGCCCGGGATAAATCCAGTGCGGGTTCTTGATGGTGTCTCTGTTCATTCCCCAGATATAAGGCCATTTCCAGGGATCCTTGAAAAACTTGCCGGAGATGTCCCACAGGGTGTCACCTTTGACAACAATATGTTGATCGGGTGCATCGCTGCGTATCTGTGACGCACCTTCAGGTTGGCCGGCTAATGCCAAGATGGGCAATAAAAAGCAAAACAGCGATATAATCTTGCGCATGAGCAGTCCCGATAGCAGTGACAAAAGGCGCACGGCTTGCCGTGGCGCAGTAAATTCTGCATCCAGTCAATTAAATTAGCAAGTATTATGGCAATCTTACAAATTTTACAGTACCCCGATGAGCGACTGCATACAATCGCCAAAAGGGTCGTGCAGGTTAACGATGTCATCCGCAAACTGGTGCGTAACATGGCAGAGACCATGTATGCTGCGCCGGGAGTGGGTTTGGCGGCCACGCAGGTGGACGTGCATGAACAGGTTATCGTGGTGGACATTTCCGAAGCGCGCGATCAGTTGATGGTGTTTATCAACCCGGAAATTTTATGTGCGAGCGGTGACCTGGAAGGTGAAGAGGGATGCCTGTCTGTGCCGTGTATTTATGAAATGGTACATCGGGCAAGCAGGGTGACGGTGCAGGCGCTCAATGAACAGGGCGTAACCTTTACGCTGGAAGCGGAAGGCTTTCTGGCAGTCTGCATTCAGCATGAAATGGACCACTTGAAAGGCCGTGTATTCGTTGAATATTTGTCGCAACTCAAACAGACACGACTACGTGCCAAGCTGAAAAAGCGTCGGCGCGAAGCGCTTTAGGTCAATGTGAAAATAATTTTTGCCGGTACGCCGCATTTTGCAGCCAGAGCGCTGGAGGTATTGCTCAAAGCGCATCAGATTGTCGCGGTGTTGACGCAACCTGATCGTCCTTCCGGACGCGGCATGCAGCTTGCCGCCAGTCCGGTAAAACAGCTTGCGTTGCAGCACGGCCTGACCGTTTTACAGCCCGAAAGCCTGAAAACAGAACTGGCACAGCAGGAGATCGCTTCGCTCAAGGCAGACGTGATGGTGGTGGCGGCCTATGGGCTGATCTTGCCGAAGGCTGTGCTGGAACTGCCACGTTACGGATGCCTGAATATACATGCATCGCTTTTGCCGCGCTGGCGTGGTGCGGCACCCATACAGCGGGCGATTCTTGCCGGAGATCGCGAGACGGGCATAACCATCATGCAGATGGATCCGGGACTGGACACCGGTGATATGTTGCTGCGTCAAACTTGCCCGATAAGCGATGATGATAACGCGCAGACGTTGCACGATAAACTGGCGGTACTGGGCGCGTCGAGCATACTCGAGGCATTGCGTCTGCTTGAACAGAACAGTTCGTCGCCTGTCGCGCAAGACAATGAGGCAGCCTGTTATGCAGCCAAGCTGCTTAAAAGCGAAGCGCAGATCGATTGGCAGCAGGATGCCGGGCAGATTGAACGGGCGGTACGCGCCTATAATCCGTATCCGGTATGCCATGCCAGGCTGCGTGATGTGGTCTTGAAAATCTGGCAGGCCGAAGTCTGCCCTGATCAACATGGCACGCCGGGAGAAATATTGACTGTGGATAAGCGCGGTATCGTTGTCGCATGCGGCAAACAGGCGCTGCGCCTGACGGTATTGCAAAGACCTGGCGGTCGTGCACTGCCCGCTGCGCAATTCATGCAGGCCATGCCGGTGTATCCCGGCGAATTTTTCGGTTCCCTGACGGGCATGGAATTGAGACTCTCAAAATGATAAAACCCACCATGCCCGCTTCCCTGATGAAACAACTAGCCATTCCACTAAGCAACCATAAAACGGTTGCCAAGTGGCTGGTTATCACCCAAACCCCGCTTCGCGCCCCACGGCTGGCTTTGCACAGCCAGCCGACTCATGCGGCGGAAAGCATGCTTTCCGAAATCCCGTATTCGTCCCGGACGGAGAGGGAACAAACGAGCGCTTACGCGAGTTTCAAGTTATATGCATAACATACAATTAGCAGCCGCCCAGATCGTCCAGCAAGTGCTGGTGGACGGACGTAATCTCAATCAGGTGCTGGATGAATCGTTGCGCAGAAAAGCGGTCTGGACACCGGCTCAGCGTGCAGCTTTGCAGGACTTGAGCTATGGCACCCTGCGGTTTTACGGCCAGTTAAATGCCATACTCGATTTGTTGCTGCACAAGCACATGACCGATAACCGCATCACTTATTTGCTGCTGGTCGCCTTGTATCAACTTCAATACAGCCGTGCGGCGCAGCATGCCGTGGTGGATCACGCAGTGCGTTCTGCGGACATACTGAACCCGAAAATAAGAGGGCTGGTCAATGCCATATTGCGAAATTTTTTGCGGAATGGGCCAGAGTTGCTCGCGCAGGCTGCGCTCAAGCCGGAAGGCGGGTTCAGCCACCCTGTGTGGTGGATCGATGAGCTGAGGGCTCAATACGGTGAGGGAGCTGCGGCGATACTTGAAGCGGGCAACGGCCATCCGCCGATGACGCTGCGCGTCAACCAGCGGCGTGGCACAGCTGCTGAGTACCAGGAGCTACTTGCTGAGCAAGGTATTGCTGCCAGACTTATCGCGCCGGATGCCTTGCAACTGGAAAAGCCGGTGTCGGTGGATAAACTGCCCGGGTTTTTTGAAGGCATGGTGTCGGTGCAGGATGCCGGTGCGCAGTACGCGGCCCGAATGCTGGATGTGCATGAAAGCATGCGCGTGCTGGATGCCTGTGCCGCACCGGGCGGCAAGGCTGCACACATTCTTGAGCTGGCAGACGTTGAACTGGTGGCGCTGGATAAGGATGAAAAACGCCTGCTGCGCGTTGCAGAGAATTTGCAGCGTCTGGGGTTGAGCGGAACGCTACTGGCCGGGGATGCCGCGAATCCTGCAACCTGGTGGGACGGCCGTCCATTCGAGCGCATCCTGGCTGATGTGCCCTGTTCCGCAACCGGTGTGGTGCGCCGCCATCCGGATATAAAATGGCTGCGCAGGAAGAAGGACCTTGCGTCTTTTGCTGCGCAGCAGTCAGAAATCCTGCATGCGCTGTGGCAACTTCTGGTGCAGGACGGTCTGTTGCTTTACGCAACTTGTTCAGTATTCAGGCAGGAAAATCAGGATGTGATAGACGAATTTATGGAGAAAACGCCAGGAGCGCGGCAGGGGAGTTTGCCGGACGGGCAATTATTACCAACAGATCAGCATGATGGGTTCTTCTATGCTCTATTGCAAAAAACTGCTTAAAGTCCTGATACTGAACCTCTGCCTTATGGCTGCGGCCCATGCCGACGGCATAGAGGTAAACAAGGCGGAAATGAGGCAGTCGGAGGACGGCTACCAGCTGGTGGCGGATTTCGATGTCAACTTCAGTTCTCCCGTACAGCAGGCCTTGTCGTTGGGTGTGCCGCTGTATTTTGTGGGTGAATTTTCACTGACTCGCTCGCGCTGGTATTGGCTGGATGAGCAGGTGTTTCAAAGTGAACAATCAATCAAACTGTCCTATAACGTGCTGACACGCCAATACCGGATTTCACGCGGTTCGCTGTTTCAGAATTTTGCGAGTCTTGATGAGATGATACGCATTCTGGATCGGCAGAACTCCGCCTATTTTCCCCTGGATACGATGAAAAAGGACGGCAGCTATATTGCAGCTGTACGGCTGCGTCTGGATACCAGACAATTGCCCAAGCTGATGCAGGTCAATGTGCTGACCAGCAAGGACTGGGATTTTGATTCCGGCTGGTACCGCTGGGTGATACGTCCTGCGGAAGTGCGTAACTCGGGCAAGGCTGAGTGAGAACGCGGTGAAATATCTCATTCTTTTGAGCGTCATTGCAGGTACGGGCCTGTTGTATCTGCTGTCCAGCAAGAGCGTGAATACTGAAGTATTTTCCACGAATTATTACAGTCTTCTGGCGATGATGGGCTTGCTGGCCACCGGATTGCTGGGGCTGGTGGGTTTTCAGATCTGGCGTTTGCGGGAGAAGCTAAAAAACAGGGTGTTCGGCGCCAAACTGACGCTGCGTCTGGTACTGTTTTTTACCCTGATCGCGGTGTTGCCCGGCATCCTGGTTTATGCTGTATCAGTCAATTTTCTGTCAAAGAGCATTGAATCCTGGTTTGATGTGCGCGTTGAAAAGGCGCTGGAAGGCGGCCTTAATCTGGGCAAAAGCAGTCTGGACAACAGCCTGAAGGAATTGACGAAAAAAACTCAGTTCATCGCGCTCCTGTTTTCAGAAAAAAATCCTGTGCAGTTTCAGAATGCGCTGACCCAGTTGATCGATGAGGGGGCCGTACAGGAGACGGCTCTGTTTGACACCACCGGCAGAATGATCGCCTTTGCTGCTATCGATAACGTGCTATTGCCCGATATTCCGGGTGATGCATTGATCAAGCAGGTACTTGAAAAAGGACAATATGCAGCCATAGAGGAGCTGCCAAACAAAGCAATGGGCTTGCGCGTGTTGGCGCTGGTGAGCACCAACAGTTATTCAGGCGCCAGGTATATATTGCAGTTTAATCAGGCTGTGCCCAAGCAGGTTCAGGCCGATGCAGAAACGGTGCAGTCGGTCTACCGCGACTATCAGGAATTGACGCTTTCCAGGGTAGGGTTGAAGCGTTTATATGGGGTTACATTGACACTGTCCTTGCTGGTTGTTTTGCTCACTGCCATTTCTGCCGCTTTTTTTATCAGCGAACGGCTGGGCTCATCCCTGGAAGCGCTGGCCGAAGGTACGCGTGCCGTTGCTCAAGGCGATTTTACGGGTCAGCATCCTATACGCAGCAGTGACGAGCTGGGAGCGCTGACAGGCCTGTTTAATCAGATGACACACCAGCTGGCGGATGCCAAGCGAGCCAGTGAGCAGCAACGTGTTGAGATTGAGGGTGCCAGGGGTTATCTGGAAAGCGTGCTCACCCATCTATCCTCCGGGGTGCTGGCGCTCGATGGCGAATTTCGCTTGCGCTCAGTGAATACCAGCGCAGCGCATATTCTGGGTGCACCCTTGCAGGAGATGCAACGCATGCCCTTGCAATACATTGCGGAAAAATATAGTTTGTTGAATACTTTTTGTCAGACAGTCACGGCAGCCTTTGCTGAAACCAGCAATGGGGAATGGCAACGTCAGATTGAGCGGCTCAGCAGGAACGGTACTCAGATTTTACTGATGCGCGGAACGCGTATGCCGCTGGGTGCTGAGGCGGGTTTTGTCGTGGTATTTGATGATATCAGCCACTTGCTGCAGGCTGAGCGCCAGTCCGCATGGGGTGAAGTTGCTCGACGCCTGGCTCATGAAATCAAAAACCCGCTAACGCCGATTCAGCTGTCTGCGGAGCGGCTGCAGCACAAACTGAGCGCAAAACTGGATGAGTCTGACGCGAAATTGTTGCAGCGGGCCACGCAAACGATCGTCAGTCAGGTGGCGGCAATGAAAAATATGGTGAGCGATTTTGCAGATTATGCACGCGGACCGGTGTTGACGCTGACACGGCTGGATCTGCACCGGTTGATCAAGGAAGTGCTGGGGTTGTACGAGGCTAACGCTGTTCCAATCAGGCTGAATTTAAGCGAGGGTCGCGCTGAAATCAATGGTGACGCAACGCGGCTGCGTCAGGTTCTGCACAACCTGCTGCAAAATTCGCAGGATGCGCTCACCGGCGTACCGATGCCGCAAATAACGTTGAGCAGTGAAATTGTGCAGGGAGAAATTCACCTGCGCGTACGCGACAATGGCAGCGGTTTTTCTGAGAATGCGTTGTCGCGGGTTTTCGAGCCATATATGACGACTAAAACCAAAGGCACCGGGCTGGGCCTGGCGATTGTGAAAAAAATCATAGAAGAGCATGGCGGGCGAATCAGCGTAGAAAATCATGTAAATGGCGGAGCCTGTGTAAATATCAGTCTGCCGCTGAACGAGGAGATAGAAACGTGAGCAGGCAGATTCTGGTAGTGGATGATGAAGTTGGGATACGTGAATTGCTGGCGGAAATATTGTTTGACGAGGGCTATCAGGTAGCGCTTGCCGAGAATGCGGAACAGGCGCGCGCCTATCGGTATGAACACGAGCCGGATCTGGTGTTGCTGGACATATGGATGCCGGATACCGATGGCGTCACATTGCTGAAAGAGTGGGTCGAGCAGGATTTGCTGACGATGCCGGTGGTGATGATGTCGGGTCACGGAACGATAGAAACTGCTGTTGAAGCGACGCGCATTGGAGCAGTGGATTTTCTGGAAAAACCCATTTCACTGCAAAAATTGCTGGGCACTGTGGCGAGTGCGATCAAGGCGGGTGCTGCAAGGCCGCAACGTGTTGTTGTCGATCACGCACAAAATGTTGCTGCTGAAATTGATGGCGTAATCGTAAATCTTCCTGCTTATATGGATTTGCCTTTGCGCGAAGCGCGCGAACATTTTGATGCGGTATATTTTGATTACCATTTGCAAAAAGAAGCAGGCAATGTGTCGCGTGTGGCGGAAAAAGTAGGGCTGGAGCGCACGCATCTGTATCGCAAGCTCAAACAG
>VFSW01013483.1_pt1 | contig 11359 bp, 12 predicted proteins | sample 5358111 | NCBI WGS metagenome assembly VFSW01 (sample SAMN11554181, study PRJNA540505) | mine drainage metagenome | isolation source: sediment from site ElyBrook_90M | place: USA: Ely Copper Mine, Vershire, VT | collected 2017 | reverse complement strand
AACCCGTATGGCGATGGTACAGCTTGGCTTCCGCCTTGTTACCTGTTGCTCGCAATTTATCCGCATTGATGACGACGACGAAATCGCCGGTATCCACGTGTGGGGTGTAAATTGCTTTATGCTTGCCGCGCAGACGCGAAGCAATTTGTGCTGCCAGACGGCCGAGCACTTGATCAGCAGCATCAACCAGAAGCCAGTCATGCTGGACTTCGTGTGCTTTTGCGGAAAATGTTTTCATATCCACTATTCCTAAAATTCTATAACCTCGAAGGGCGCGCATTTTAGTTTACCCGCCCACACCTGTCAAACGATATTTCACTTAACAACAGAAAGATCACACCCCGCAACCATTCTGCCAATAACGGGTGATATATTACGGCCTGCAGCTTGTATTGATAATGTCGCCAAACAATGAAAGCCGTTCATGTCCTGGTTCGCAACCAACCTAATAAGCGCTTTCCTGCTTCCCCCGCTAAGCCTGTTGCTGCTGACGGGCTACGGACTGCTTTACTACCCTGGCGCGCGGCGACTGCTCACAGTATCGTTCGCCCTGCTCTGGCTCGCTTCCACACCTTATGTTGCCGAAGGCGCACTGCACCTGCTCGAAGCAAACACGACAGCCCTGACAACCCACCCGCAAAGTGCATCTGCCATTGTGATACTGGGCGGCGGCAGCTATTTTCATGCGCCGGAATATGCGGGTCAGGACACGGTCAGTAAAGAGACGCTGGAACGCCTGCGCTATGGCGCAAGATTGCAGCGCAAATTCAAGCTGCCGATACTGGTCACCGGCGGCAAACCGCTGGGCAACAGCACTTCAGAGGCTCAGCAGATGCGCATCGTGCTTGAACAGGATTTTTCTGTACCGGTACGCTGGACTGAAGATACCTCTGATAACACCTTGGATAATGCGCGCAATTCATACCGGATCTTGCAAAAGAACGGCATCAGGAAGATCTATCTGGTCACCCACGCCTGGCACATGATGCGCTCGGCAGCTGTGTTCCGTCAGGCGGGCTTTGAAGTGGTCGAAGCACCGGCCGCCTTTACCACGCGTTACCATACGGATCTGTTAGCCTTCGTACCGCGTGCGACTTCCTTGCTGGACAGTGAACTTTTTGTCCATGAAGTGGTCGGCCTGCTATGGTACAAGGCAAAAACACATATTTCATCACAATAAGGAAAAATTATGAAAGCACGCGTCAAATGGGTAGAACAGGTTGAATTTCTGGGCGAAACCGAAAGCGGCCACGCAGTCCTGATGGATGGCGCGCCTGCTGCTGGCGGTCGCAATCTGGGTCCGCGCCCTATGGAAATGTTGCTGCTGGGCGCCGGCGGCTGCACCAGTTTCGACGTGATCAGCATACTGAAAAAAGGTCGTCAGCAAGTCACCGATTGCTACGTCGAGCTGGAAGCAGCGCGCGCGGAGACCGACCCCAAGGTATTTACCAGGATTCACATGCATTTCGTGGTCAAGGGACGTGACATCAAACCTGAACTGGTTGAAAAAGCCATCAAGCTGTCCGCAGAAAAATACTGCTCAGCTTCCATCATGCTGGGCGCTACCGCTGTCATGACGCATGATTATGAAGTCATACAGGAACCCGTTTAACTAACGGACAAGGCGATTATGCCACCTCTGATGATGCAAATGATTTTCGCAGGGATATTGCCAAGCAGGGCAGTAACTCGCAAACTCGCCATATCCGGGCACCCACGCTGCGCCCTCCCTCACCTCTGCTCCTTGCTACGCTCTCTCCTATGGAGGGCGAGGAAACAAACGAACGCTTGCGCGTGCTTCACGGCAACGACACCATGAGCCAGGTCTTTCTTTATGACACCACCTTGCGCGACGGCACGCAGCGCGAAGACATTTCGCTGTCGGTTGACGACAAACTCGCTATTGCAAAACGTCTGGCCGATTTCGGTTTTCACTACATTGAAGGCGGCTGGCCAGGCTCCAACCCTAAGGATGCCGAATTCTTCGAACGCGCCGCAAAACTCAACCTGGGCTCGGCAAAACTTGCAGCTTTCGGCAGAACCCGGCAAAAATCACTGAAGTGCGAGCAGGACAGCAATCTGCAGGCCCTGCTCAAGGCTGCCACGCCTGTGGTTACCATGGTAGGAAAAAGCTCTGATTACCACGTCAAACTGGTGCTATCCGCCACCCTGGATGAGAATCTTGCGATGATTTCGGACAGCGTGGCCTACATGAAAACCCATGGTCGCGAAGTCGTGTTTGATGCGGAACATTTTTTCGATGGTTTCCTGGCCAATCGCGATTATGCACTGGCTACCCTCAGAGCGGCATCCGGTGCGGGCGCCGACTGGCTGGTGCTTTGTGAAACCAACGGCGGCAAATTGCCATGGGAAGTCGAAGAAATCGTACGAGAAGTCAAACAACGGATACACACGCCACTGGGCGCGCATTGCCACAATGACAGCGGATGCGGAATTTCCAATACATTGTCAGCCGTACGCGCCGGCTGCACCCAGGTACAGGGCACAATCAACGGCTATGGAGAACGCGTCGGCAACGCCAATCTGACCACCATCATCCCCAATCTGCAACTCAAAATGGGCAAAATGGTGGTCACACCCGCACAGCTGCGCGAACTGACTTCGCTCGCCCATTATGTCGCGGAAGTCGTCAACCTCAAACACTACAACCATGCGCCTTACATCGGCTACAGCGCGTTCGCGCACAAGGGCGGCATCCATGTCGCGGCCATGATGAAAGCGGCCGACACTTACCAGCATATCGACCCGGCACTGGTTGGCAATCAGATGCGCTCGGTTGTCTCGGAATTATCCGGGCGCGGCAATATCCAGTTTCATGCCAAGGCACTGGGGATCGACCTGAACAACGAAGACGCGCAACATGTACTGAACCACATCAAGCACCTGGAACACGAAGGCTTCACCTTTGAAGCGGCGGAAGCCAGTGTTGAACTGATGCTGCATCGTTTGCGTGCTGATTATGTGACGCCGTTTGAGCTGATCGATTATTTCGTGATTACCGAACGCCGCCAGAGCCGGGGCCTGCTGTCCGAAGCGACCGTTAAGGTAAGGGTCGGCGGCGCCATAAAGTTTGTCGCTGCAGAAGGCAACGGGCCGGTCAATGCACTGGCCGGCGCGCTGCGCAACGCGCTGGAAGGTGTATATCCTATACTCAAAACGGTGCGTCTGACCGACTACAAGGTGCGCATTCTGGACAGCGCCAAAGGCACCTCCGCGCAGATACGCGTGCTGATCACCTTTCAGGGTGGCGGTCATGTCTGGACGACCGTCGGCGCCAGCGCCAACATCATCGATGCAACCTGGCTCGCGCTCTCGGACAGCCTGGAATATGCACTGGTGAAGCTGCAGCAAGCTGATAGCGGCGCAGGCCCTGCAGCCAGTTTCAACCCGCAGCCAAAAGAACCGGAGCCATCATGAAACCCTATGCCGAATCCTGCGAAATCAATAAATTCCCCATACTGGATGTGCTGAAGGATGTTTTCAGAGACCGCCGCCGGGTGCTTGAAATTGCCAGCGGCACCGGCCAGCATGCCGTTTATTTCGGCAGCAAACTGCCACATCTGACCTGGCAGACCAGTGAACTGGTGCAGAATCATGATGGCATACAGGCCTGGCTTAACGAAGCGCAACTGCCTAACGTAATGCCTCCGATCGCGCTGGACGTGAATGATGTAAGCTGGCCGGTTTTATCAGTGGATGCTGTATTCAACGCCAACACCGTGCATATCATTTCATGGCCGGAAGTCGAAGCCCTGTTTGCCCACATCGCGCGCGTCATTGCACCGGGAGGCTGCGTGTGCTTCTACGGGCCTTATAATTACGCAGGAAACTTCACTTCCGAGGGCAATGCGCGTTTCGATGAATGGCTCAAATCACGTGACCCACAGAGCGGAGTCCGGGATTTCGAAGCTGTCAACCAGCTGGCCTCATTTCATGGACTGAATCTGGTCAGCGATATCGAGATGCCCATCAACAATCGTACCCTGGTCTGGCACGTGAAAGAGAATTAAGAGTTGCCCTCAAGCGTGTCTACGCTGAAATTCACAGCCGCCAAAGTTTATTGCCAAAGGTGATACTTCAATCTTGCTTGCCAGCAGATGGCTTTTCTCCCCATCTTGGCAGCAAGGCATGCTCCACGCCCAGATGATCCAGTATGCGCGCGACCACGAAGTCCACCATGTCCTGCACGCTGTCAGGCATATAGTAAAAACCCGGATTGGGCGGCATGATGACTGCTCCAGCCTGTGCCAGTTTGAGCATATTTTCCAGATGAATGACCGAAAACGGCATCTCGCGCGGCACCAGAATCAGCATGCGCCGCTCCTTCAGCATCACGTCCGCAGCTCTGGCGATCAGATCGTCGCTGATGCCGGTGGCGACTTTGGCCAGCGTGCCCATGGTGCAGGGGCAGATCACCATTGCATCGCCCGGATTCGAGCCTGACGCCATCGGCGCATACCAGTCATCGCGACCAAATACATGCAGCTCGCCGCTGAAAGACCCCAGACGTTCACACAAAGCACGCCCGGCGTCCTGCGGACGGTTAGGCAACACCATGCTCATTTCCTGGTGTGCGACAATCTGCGCCGCCTGGGAATACACCAGATGCACGCGCTGCCCGCTTTTCAGCAGGCATTCGAGCAGACGCAGACCATAAGGCATGCCGGATGCGCCGGTAAAGGCAAGGGTGATGGTTTTCACGAGATACTAACCTCACATATATAAAAGCATTTCACGCGGAGACGCGGAGAACACAGAAAAAAACGATATATTACATTCAACCCAAATCGAAATTAGCTATTATGTTGTTTTGACTTTCTCTGCGTTCTCCGCGCCTCCGCGTGAAACAGTATTATTTTTTGCATTATCCATGAAACTCGCGGCGACAAGACCGTTCACCGTACCGAACACCAGTGCTGCGGTTGCAAAGACCGGTATCAAATAGGCGATTCCCGCCTGCGGAATCAGCCACAGGTACACCACCAGCATTTGCCCCGTGATATGCGCGAAGGCTGCATAAATGCTGTGGCTGACCGGGCCGAACCAGCGGTTTGGCAAATGTTGCGCCAGCGCCAGCACCAGCAGACTGAGCAGCGAGCCCGCGAGGCTCAGAAAAAACCCCGGCGTCAGGAAATTGCCAAACAACAGGCTGCCCGCGAATACCCTGAGCAGCGACACCCACGCGGCAGCACGCCAGCCATAGCGTGCCAGCACGATCAAGGTGACGATATTGGCCAGCCCCGGCTTCACACCTGGCAAGGGCGACGGGATCGCGCCTTCCAGCAGGGTCAGACCCAGTGCGACCGCCGCCATCCGCGCGATATGATGGTCTTCATCTGTGGTATGAAGCAGGATCGAGGAGTGAGTATCCTGAGAGGATTGAGGATCGAGGATCGAGGATTGAGCCGAGGTGTTCACTCGCTCCTCGCTCCTCAATCCTGATTTCTCAATCCTCATTCCTCGATCCTCATTCCTAGTAATTCAGGCTGTCATATCGTTTATGGCTGCCGACCAGCTCAACGCTCACCTGATTGGGCAGGCACAGTGCGATTTCGCCGGCCTGCTGCAACCAGCCCTGACGCACGCAATACTGGCGCGGACCGGGATCGGAGGTAATGCGCACACGGCGTTTTTCGATGGTGATCATGCTGATGCCCAGCGGTCCGGGTACGGCGATGGTCTGGTCGCGGGACAGGGGAACTTCGCGGAACAGTTTGCCGCCACTGCGGATAATTGCCTTATCGGGAAGTTCGCCTGTCCACAAGTGTAATGTGATGAACACCACAAAAATGCTGCCCAGACCCAGCGTCAGCCAGTCACCATATCTGATGTGGCGCCGCACGGACATGGCAGCTTTAATTTCCATTGCCGCCGCCATGTCAGTCAGGACAGTTCGCGGTGGCGCAGCAAGACCTGATATTCCGGCTGAAAATACTGGCTGAGTTTTTCGCTGAGATACACCGAGCGGTGCTGCCCCCCCGTGCATCCGATCGCGATCGTCAGATAACTGCGATTATCTGAAATAAAAGCGGGGAGCCAGCGCTCTACAAAACTGCGAATATCGCTGTACATCTGTTGCGCCTCAGGCGTACCTTCCAGAAACTCGATCACAGGCGCATCCTGCCCGGTAAGTGGGCGCAGTTGCAACTCATAATAGGGATTGGGCAGACAGCGCACATCGAAGACAAAATCCGCATCCAGCGGAATACCCTGCTTGAAGCCGAACGACTCAAACAACAGCATCAGGCGCGACCCGTCCAGCATGATGAACTGCTTGATCCAGGATCTGAGCGCACTGGCTCTGAGTTCACTGGTGTCGATGTGATGTCCGATATTGCTGATTTCGTCGAGCAACTCGCGTTCATACTGCACGCATTCCGGCAAGGTGCGCACCCCATCGCTCAACGGATGCATGCGACGCGTTTCCGAGAATCGCTTGACCAGCGTGTCTGTCTTGGCATCCAGAAACAGCACATGCACCGTCAAGTCTTTTTGATTAAGCTGCAACAAAATTTCCGGCAAGCGCTGCACGCTGTTGGCGCTGCGCACATCGATGCTCACGGCCATCTTGTCATATCCCGCCGACAACAGGTAGTCTGTCAGACGTGTGAGGATTTCGGCAGGCAGGTTATCCACGCAATAAAACCCGCTGTCTTCCAGCTCCTTAAGCGCGACACTTTTACCCGAACCTGACAGACCGCTGAGCAGAAAGAGTTGCATAATAGGCTTTAAACTCGCGCAAGCGTTCGTTTGATCCCTCTTCCTTCGGGACGAATATGGGAATTTGGAAAGCATGCTTTCCGCCGTATGAGTCGGCTGGATGTGCACAGCCAGCCGTGGGGCGCAAAGCGGGGTTTGGGAGAGGGACACGAGTATGTCCGGTTCATCAAGCGAAATTTCTTTGTCATGCCCGTCAGTCTCCTTGCAGCATCTGATCATGCCGGATGATGAACTCCTCCATAGTATTGATGCCGCGCTGTTGCAACACGAAGTTTCTTGCTGCCGCCTCCACCAGTACTGCAAGGTTGCGTCCTGCCACCACTGGAATATTCACCGTACTGATTTTAACGCCCAGAATTTCCTGATGCGTAGCCACCAGAGGAAGCCTCTCCATTCGCGACAGATCACCATCATGCGTTCGATGCAGATACACGATGAGTTTCAGACTTTTTTTGCGCCGCACCGCCGTTTCGCCAAACATGGTGCGGATATTCAGCATCCCCAGGCCGCGCACCTCAAGAAAGTCACGCAGCAGTTCCGGGCAACAGCCTTCCAGCGTGTCAGGCGAGATACGGCGCAACTCAACGACGTCATCCGCCACCAGTCCGCTGCCACGCGTAATCAGCTCCAGACCAAGCTCGCTTTTGCCGACGGCACTCTCCCCGGTAATCATCACCCCGACACCCAGCACATCCAGAAGCACGCCGTGACGCGTGGTGGTCTCAGCCAGCTCCTTGGCCAGATAATGACGGATCAGCCACATCAGATGAACACTGTTTTTGGCAGATGCAAACAACGGAATGCCGGAGCGATTGGAAAATCTGACCAGTTCCGGCGGAATCTCGGCAGAACCCGCCACGATCAGGCATGCAGTGCCGTTTTGTTCAATTTGTTCAAACACCTTTTCACGCTCGGCCAGCGTCAGGTTGCGCAGATAAGCCAGCTCGGTTTCACTTAACACCTGCACCCAGCTTGGATGTATCCGGCTCAGGTGGCTGACCATCTCACGGTTCGATGCTTCCACCACCTCGCTGTCTATGATGTGGTCGGCGCCATCGTTTCCTGCTACACGGGTGAGTTCCAGCCTCGCCCGTTTGTCTTCAAACAATTGCCGGATATTCACCTGGCTCATGCTGCACTATTCCATTCAGAGAAAAGCCGTTGTATGGCGACACTGTCATCACAGGCGGAGATTTTTTCACGAAAAGATGCATTGCTGAACATTTGCGCCAGTTCACCCAGCAGCTGCAGATGCAAGTCGGTAGCAAGCTCCGGTACCAGCAATACGAATATCAGCGTGACCGGCTGTCCATCCGGCGCATCAAAGGGAATCGGATGACTCGTCTTGACAAAGGCTGCCGTCGCATCCTTCAACTTCGGAATACGCCCATGCGGAATTGCCACGCCCTGTCCCAGGCCGGTTGAACCCAGTTTTTCGCGTGCAAACAGACTGTCAAAGACCTGACTGCGGGCGATCTGCATCTGGTTTTCAAACAGCAAACCTACACGTTCGAATACGCGTTTTTTGCTGGTCGACTCGGTATCCAGCAGTACGTTACCGGGTACCAGAATTTTACTGATCAAGTTCATCGTCATAATGCCTTAAACTAACGGGCATGGCGAAGATGCCACACCTGATAATGAAATAATTCTTGCAGGGTTGATGCCCTGCGGGCATCAACTCGCAAACTCTCCATGCCCGTTCCCCTCACCTCAATCCTCTCCCGGAGGGAGAGGAAACGAACGAACGATTGCGCGAGTTTCACGTTAAAGGACGACAGCGCCCCTGGGATTTTATTCTTCTGCTGTAGCCTGACCACCTGTTTCATCATGACGTCTGTCAGACAACTTTTCCTTGTGCTTGAGCACCTGACGATCCAGCTTATCCACCAGCGCATCAATTGCGGCATACAGATTTTCATCATCGCATTCAACGAACACATTTTTGCCGCTGATGTGTACCGTGGCTTCGGCCTTTTGTTTGAGCTTCTCAACCGAAAGTATGATGTTCACGTCAATGACATTGTCAAAATGACGCTTGATCTTGCTGAACTTGCCGGTCGCATAATCGCGAATAGCCGGAGTAATTTCCAGATGATGTCCGGTTATGTGGAGGTTCATTTTATGCTCCTTAAGTATTAAAGTGATTTACGGAGATTAACCGGGAGGATATGCAATGCTTCCCGGTACTTTGCTATGGTGCGTCGGGCAACTACAATGCCCTGCTGCGCCAAGATTTCTGACATGCGGCCGTCCGTCAATGGCTTGCGGGTATCCTCACCGCTGACCAATTGCTTAATCAGCTCGCGTATTGCAGCAGAAGAACAGACCCCGCCACTTTCCGTGACCAGACCGCTGCCAAAGAAATATTTAAATTCATAGATCCCGCGCGGGGTACGCATAAATTTCTGCGTGGTGCCGCGCGACACAGTTGATTCGTGCAGCTCCAGCTCGTCGGCTATTTCGCGCAGCACCAGCGGGCGCATCGCAATTTCGCCATGCTCCAGAAAGGCAACCTGACGTTCGACGATGGCTTGGGCTACGCGCAGGATGGTTTCAAAACGTTGCCGCAGACTTTTGACCAGCCAGCTTGCCTCCTGCAATTGCGCCGTCAGCGGAGAAGTCGACTTCTCATCGCGCTGCTGCAAAATATTCGCATACAGCTGGTTGACGCGCAGCCTGGGCATCGCGTCCGAATTAAGCCTTACGCGCCATTTGTCCTTGTGTTTTTCGACGATGACATCCGGCACGACGTAATCTGCAACGCTCCGGTCGAAAGCGTCGCCGGGCCTGGGATTAAGACTGACGATCAGACTCTGTGCATCGCGCAGATGAGCATCCGAGCAACGCAGCAATTTTTTGATTCTGGCAAAATCATGGGCTGCCACCAGATCGAGATGGTGAGCGACCAGGTTCATGGCCAGATCGCGTTGCGGCGTATCTTCGGGCAGCGCTTTGAGCTGCAGTAGCAGACATTCACTCAGGTTTCGCGCGGCCAGTCCCGGCTGATCGAGGTGCTGCAATTGCACCAGTGCCGTTTCAAGGTCATCCAGCGCAATACCCAACTCCTCAGGCAACAGCTCAACCAATTCCGCCAGATCCTGAACCATATAGCCATTTTCGTCCAGCGCATCGATCAGCATCCCGACAATCAGCTTATCCCTGTCATCCAGCTGACTGACTGACAATTGGCTATACAGATACTCCCGCATGCTGGCTTGAAGCGCTGCCTGTTCCGGATAGGAATCGTTCTCATCATCTGCACCGTGGGATGCTGAGCCGGTATTCCACTCCATTGAGTCGTCCGGCGCTTCATCGCTGCGCGCGACTTCTTCAGCGCCACGCTCATCCTCACTGCGGCTCTGTTCAATTCGCTCATGCTCGACGCTGCTGCGCGCCTCACTAAAGGCGACTTCTTCACTCAATTCCAGCATGGGATTCTCATCGAGCATGCGCGCGATTTCCTGTTGCATATCCTGAGTGGAGAGCTGGAGCAGTCGAATGGACTGTTGCAACTGAGGCGTGAGCGTCAGTTGCTGGGACAGGCGAAGTTGTAAAGAAGCTTTCATAAATCCATTGTTGCGAGTTATTGCCCGCCGGGCAATATCCCTGCCAGAACCATTTTAGGCGAATCAGTCGCGTGCTCGCTCATTTCTCGCCTATCCTTATTGATATGTGGCTTCCGCGTTTTATGTATTGAAGTCTTCGCCGAAACTCACCGTTTTCTCGTCATTCGCACTTCCATCACCTCAATCCTCCCCCAGAGGGGGAGGAAGCAATCGTCCCGTCTCCCTCCGGGAGAAGGTTAGGATGAGGGTTGGCGGCTCCTTGCGCCTCATCCTACCCTCTGGATTTACAGAGTTTCAACGATTTCATATAAAAAAATGTTTTCCGAAATCACTTCAAAGCTTGAAGTTCTCACCCAGATAGACTTTCCGCACACCTTCATTGTAGATGATTTCATCCGGTTTGCCTTCCGCCATCACCGATCCTGCGTTAATAATATAGGCTCGATCGCAGATACCCAGCGTTTCGCGCACGTTGTGATCAGTGATCAACACACCAATATTACGCTCCTTGAGAAAACAGATGATTTTCTGAATATCCAGCACGGCAATCGGATCAACACCTGCAAACGGCTCATCAAGCAAAATAAAACGCGGGTTGGTCGCAAGTGCACGGGCGATTTCCACCCGACGCCGTTCACCACCTGACAGGCTGACCGCCGGATTATTGCGGATGGCATGAATATGCAGATCCTGCAGCAACTCCTCCAGCCTTACCTGAATATCCTCACCGGACAAATCCTGCAATTCAAGCACCGCCTGTATGTTTTGCGCAACGCTCATGCGACGAAAGATGGAAGACTCCTGCGGCAGATAACCCAGACCCAGGCGCGCACGCCTGTGAATAGGCATTCGGGTAATATCCTGATTATCAATTGTTATTTTTCCACCGTCAGCTGCAACCAGGCCCACTATCATGTAAAACGAGGTGGTTTTCCCCGCCCCGTTAGGCCCCAGCAAACCCACCACCTCACCGCTCACAACTGATAGGGATGCGTCATGCACCACGGTGCGCAGGCCGTATTTCTTTTTCAGCCCCCCTGCGCGTAATT
>VFSW01013482.1_pt1 | contig 11359 bp, 10 predicted proteins | sample 5358111 | NCBI WGS metagenome assembly VFSW01 (sample SAMN11554181, study PRJNA540505) | mine drainage metagenome | isolation source: sediment from site ElyBrook_90M | place: USA: Ely Copper Mine, Vershire, VT | collected 2017 | reverse complement strand
AATCAACAATTTTTTGATGTCGTACTTAAAGATACAAAAAAACATTTAGATGGAGAGACCTCCAAGCAACTGCTGTTAGATATAGCAACATTCTATCAACAATTTCCTACTGATAGAAAAGATCCGGCCCTGGCTTCTAGTCGTTCAGAAGTGGAAAGTGTAGAGAAACATTTGAAGTGGCTCCAGGAGAAGGGAACTATTCTTTATTCTTATAGAATTCCTCATATTCCCGGGAGCATTGTCCCAGTACCCGATCAGGGTAACTGCCTTTTTGATGCAGTATTTCATCAATTGAAGTTCATGAATTTAACGCAGAGCAAGGGCATTAATAAGCCAGAAGACCTGCGTACCCGAGTTGTAAAATGGATGAGAGAGAATCCAAACGATAAGCAATTGATCGAATATATTAATTTGGCCATGGAAGCTTATAAGGTGGCCCGGAATATCGATCTCAGTGACCAAGAAGAGGTTTTTCGGTTAATGGAAAATGAACAACAAGATTGTAGTAAAAAGCGTGCCGTGTGGGAAAAAGAGAAAAAAGAATTAGAAGAACTTAAAACGCCAACACAATATTTTAGCCTCGTTTCCCAAGATCGTTTTTTTGGATCTATCGCTGAAATATATGCAATGAGCCGCATGCTTAATGTCAGCATTACAATTCACAAAGTAATTAATGGTCGTGCTCTTGAAGGGTATGATGAGATATTTTGTACGGATCCTCCTTCTAATGCTTTTCTACAGTTGACCCATGAAAATGGTCGTCACTTTAATAGTGTGGTTGTTTAACCCTCCGCGGATGAGAATCCCTTCTTTCCATCAAACGAATACAGATTTTCTGTCTTGATGATGTCGTAGCCGGATTTGGCGAGATTATCGAGTAGTGTCACGATATCGTGCATCGTCGCGTTTCCTTTATGCAAATAGCGGCACCGGTATTGCTCAATGCAGAACGTTTCGGGATGTCCTTCTGGCCAAATGCGCACACCGCGGTTGGAGATCATTTTGAGCTCGAACGGCGTGGGATTGAGAGAGCAGACTTTTTTCTGGAACGCCGTGGCTTTTTCTTTGCTGTAGACAAAGACGTCGACCCCGAGGAGTTTGCGATCGACTTTGGTCTTGTGGGCGGCAAGAAGAGGCGTCACTTTTGTATTGGCTTTGTAGATGGGAGCTTTGAGTTTTTTTGGTTTATTGCCCAGATTGCGCACGACGGCCTGCGCAAATTCTTTCGTTCCCACTTTGGTCTTGCTGGTCCCTTCTTTAAAAATATCGTAGGTATGGATGCCCTCTTCGAGGGTGACCAGCCAAGCTTCATGGATTCGGGTGGCAAGTTCGGCTTCGCCCAGGTAGGCGAGCATCATGATGCTGGCGAGAAGTAGCCCAGAGGGGTTTACGCTATTTTGCCCTGCGCGGCGGGGAGCGGAGCCGTGGATCGCCTCAAACATCGCGCCGATGTCGCCGATGTTGGCAGAGCCCGCAAGGCCGACCGAGCCGGAGGTTTCTGCGGCAACGTCGGAGAGGATATCTCCATAGAGGTTGGGCATGACGATCACATCGAACAGTTCAGGAGCCGTAGCCAGCTTTGCCGCGCCAATATCGACGATCCAGTGTTCGTTTTCGATTTCGGGATATTCTTTGGCGATTTCATCAAATATTTTGTGAAAGAGCCCATCGGTGAATTTCATGATGTTGTCTTTGGTAAAGCACGTCACTTTTTTGCGTCCTTGGTGACGGGCGTATTCAAAGGCATAGCGAATAATTTTTTCGCACCCGGGCCGGGTGATGATTTTGAGGGTGCACATTACGTCGGGGGTTTGTTGGTATTCGATGCCGGCATAGAGGTCTTCTTCATTCTCGCGGACGATGACGACGTCCATTTGGGGGTGTTTCGTCGATACGTAGGGGTGATAGGAGACGCAGGGGCGGACATTGGCGTAGAGGCCCAGCGTCGTGCGGACCGTGACATTGAGGCTTTTAAAGCCCCCGCCTTGGGGGGTGGTGATGGGCGCCTTGAGGAAGGCTTTGGTCTTGCGCAGCGTCTCCCACGTCTTCGGCTCGATGCCAGTGGGGATGCCTCGCTGGTAAACCTTTTCTCCAATTTCGACTTCGTGGATCTCGAGGGGCGCTCCGGCCTCTTCGAGGATATGAAGGGTGGCGGCCATGATCTCCGGGCCAATGCCATCGCCCCGCGCTACCGCAATGGGATGCTTCATAAAATAACTCCTTTAAATCGGATTCTACACTTCAAGCAAAATTCTACATACTGTATTCTCTATAGAAAAGCATGATAAAAGAACTTTTTGAAGAGCAGCAGCGCCATATCGGCCATTTCTTTGCCCAATTGAACATCTCTGATGCAGAGAAGATCTTTGAGGCGTGCCAAAAAACATCAGGTCTTCTGATTTTAACAGGCGTGGGCAAAAGCGGTCTCATCGCAGAAAAAATTGCGATGACCCTGATCTCGACGGGAACGAAAGCGCTCTATCTACCTGCCACGAATTTTTTACATGGAGATATCGGGATCGTTACAGAGAATGATGCCGTTCTTCTCTTTAGTAAAAGTGGAGAAACAGAGGAACTCCTCCATCTTCTTCCCTTTTTTCAACGGCGCAGAGCAAAAACGATTGCGATTATTTCTGCAGAAAAAAGCCGGTTGGCACAAGCTTGCGATCTGGCAATGATGCTTCCTGTAGAAAAAGAACTATGTCCTTTTGATCTAGCTCCTACGACATCGACGGAAGTGCAGCTTCTGTTTGGCGATGCGCTAGCGATCGCACTTATGAAGGCGAAGGGATTTACCTTGAACGAGTATGGAGAAAATCACCCCTCGGGACTCATCGGTAAAAAAATCTTGCTCAAGGTCGATGATCTCATGATGCAAGGAGATCAATTGCCGCTTTGCCGCATGGAAGATAAACTTGTCGACCGGCTCCATGAACTATCGAGCAAGAAGTGCGGCTGCCTTGTCGTTGTCGATGACAGCCAAAATTTTCTGGGGATTTTCACCGACGGCGACTTGCGCCGTGCTCTGCAATCTAAAGGGGCATCGATTCTCGAATCGAAAATAGGCGATCTCATGACCCATAGCGCTCTTTTTATTCAACAAGGAGTGCGCGCTGTTGAGGCAATACAACTGATGCAGCGCGACTCCAAAAAATGGATCATGATGCTTCCCGTGCTCGATAACCAGAAAGTCGTTGGACTTCTGCGTATGCACGATATTGTCCATGCAGGATTGATTTAATACCATTTCCAAAAAGAGCTAAGATGCAAGCAGAGCGGGCATCTGCTCCACTCGGCATTCTTTTTTGCTACGACGGTTCAGGGGTTGCATAAGCCTTCGATACGAGATCTAAAAAGGATGCCTCGATCGTTGCAACGGCTTTCAAATTTACCTTGTGAGAAGCGATGAGGGGATTCATTTTGTCAATAAATGCCTGTTCCAGTCGAGGTGCTTGAGGATTGTCTGTGAATTCCTTCAGGAATTGGTTACTCAGTTCATATTGTTTATTTACATTCTCAAGACTCCTGCTGAGAACAAACTTGTAAGCTGCAAATGTTGCTTCGTTTATCTTTTTAAGATCACCACTGTTTTCGGGCATTGGGGGGAGGGTTTTATCCATTTTATATTGTATATTTCTGGCGAGCCGTTCATAGGTCTCTTTTTGCATGATCATGGAATTGGTCTGGTCTAGGTAGGCTGGTTGTATGCTCATGTTTTTCTCCAAAAGTAAAAGGTGTTGTCGATGTTTGCAGTGTTATAGTCATTTTGATAAATGTGCAAAAGCATAGTAAGCAGATGACCGTTTATTATCAAGAATCTGGATTGTTTATTGGGCCGTGCTCTGCAATCATGCGGTGTTGAGTTAATCGATTATAAGGTCTGTTGGTTCTTGGTTTTGAGGAACGATCTGAGACAATTTTTTCCCCAAGGACTTTCCTGCATTTTGCAAAGCCTTGGTCTCGTCTCGAAGTCCTTTTGTTTGAGAGTTGTAATTCAAGAAGATATTTTGAATCCCCTGCAAGTCACCGGGGTCTGTGCGATAGTGGATCTTGATAGATTTTTGCGTGTTTTCGATCTGACCAAGGAGTGCTTCATAATTTTGAATTCTTGCTATTGCATTGTCTAGATAAAGTTGGTGAAGGATTAGAAACTGATTTTCCCTTGAAGGGTCGACAGAAGAGGAAGGTTTTTGAAAAAGCACAAGATGTAAGCGGAATACCTTCTGCTTAATAGTGTTAGATCTGTTTACCAATTGGTGTATAGAACTAATGATAGATGAGGTTAAGTCGGCTGGCGATGTCATAGTGTATGTTTGTTGTTTCGATGTCGGTTGCTGAAAGAGAATAGCAGCACGCGGGCAAATCAAAAAGAGGAAATTTAATTTGCCTGTCAGCTAGATGCAGCTAATCGGAATCCATGTCCGCAAAAAGTAAGGACAACAACTTTCTTTTCCATTGCGAAGCGTTATTTTCTAGAATGTTGCTTGTCTCTTTCAAGGGCTGAATTCGAGCTGCATAGTTAGATAACATGTTTTGAATCAAGGAGGAGTTGTCCGTGCCCAGGATATGTTGGGCAAAAGGAGTCAAAAGAGAGTCGATCGTAGTAATGGCGAGTGTGCGTCGTCCACGGTAGGTACGAAAAAGATTTATTAGTGGCGGCTGATAGATAAAGTATGTTTTTTCGAATGTCTCATGCAAGCTGGTATCATCAGGATAGGGGAATTCCTCTTAAAGCTTGTTGGATATTTCTTGGCAGGCGATATTCATGCAAATGGATTCTTGTTGTAAAAGTTCAATGGTTTCTTTTGCATTATTTATTGCTAATATTGACATTGTTGTTCCTTTGCGTTGTAAAGTAATAACACGGTCTGGAATTGATTGAAATGTAGAAGATAAGCCATAAGAAGTCTCATGAATAGGAAATGGGGAGTTCTTCTCGGGACGGGTCTGGCTAGTATCATTGTCACGATTGATTTTACGATCGTCAACATGGCACTTCCGGCGTTGCAGACAAGTTTGGCTGCAACTTTAAGCCAGCTCCAATGGGTTGTTGAGGCGTTTGGTATTCCCTTTTGCGCATTACTGATCATCATGGGCAGGCTGGGGGATTTGAAAGGGCATCGCCGTTTTCTTTATTGGGGGATGCTGGGATTTGGTATTGCTTCCTGCACAGCAGGCCTTTCTATTGCACCTTGGCAGCTGATTGCATCTCGATTTGCTCAAGGGCTCTTTGGTGCGACGATTTTCCCGTGTGGTATGGCGATTACGGCTGATGCTTTTCCAAAAAAGGAGCGAGGGCGGGCTCTGGGTCTTTACGGAGGGTTGCTGGGTATCGGTCTAGCGATTGGCCCAGTTCTAGGAGGGGCGATTTTATCTTTTACTAGCTGGCATTGGTTATTTTTTATCAACGTTCCGCTGGTTTTCTTGAGTTTTGCGATCTGTCTTATCTATGTGCGAGAAACCAAGATTGCCAAGGAAATACCCATCGATTGGAAAGGGGTGGCTTATCTTATTTTGGGGCTTGGATCGCTGGTGTATTTGATCGTAGAGGGCCCTAACAGGGGGTGGGATCCGGTCTTCACCCTCAGCGGACTAATTATATCAGCCTTTTTCTTAACGGTTTTTTATCGTTTGGAAAAAGACAACCCCTCTCCTATTTTGCCCTTCCATCTCTTCCGCAATCGAGGTTTTTTTCTCGGCTCCATGAGTTTTGTTGCGAGCATTTCGTGCGTGTGGCCGATTCTTTTTCTCTTGCCGCTCTATCTACAAAACGTTCTTTCCTTGGATGCAGCTACAGCTGGATGGATGCTTTTAGCGATGACATCTCTCACTGTCATCGCCCCGCCGATAGCGGGATATCTGCTCGATAAAAAGGGACAGAAAACGATCATCCTTCTGATGTTTTCCTGCATCCTCCTCAGCTATATACTTCAGTTGTTTTTTACCCCTACGACTTCTCTATGGTTTTTGGGGATAACATTTGTATTGTTTGGATTTGCTTGGGGGGCTGGCAATGGGATCGGTATGCCGCTCGCTTTATCAGAGATCCCTTCGTCGGTCGAGGCGGGAGTGGTGTCAGGAGCGGCAACGACCGTTTTAAATGTGATCGGCGTTTTCATGCTGGCAGTTATTGGGACGGTCTTTCGCTATGCTGAAAAACTGCATTTTGATCGACTCAGCGCTCCTTTAGGCCTTTCTGCAGAGCAGCAGCAAGCGGCGAGCGCACTTCTTGCCGAACCGCACAATGCGCCGAGTTTGCTCCGTCATTTCAACGAGCATACCGCAGGTCAAATCCTCATGTTTTTTAAGGAATCCTTTGCCTTTGGATACCAGATTTCTGTGGCGCTTCTCTTAGGCGTGATTATCGTGATTTTTGGCGCTGTTCTCTACGTGATGCGGGCGCAGCGCCAAAAAAAATAAAACTAGTCGATATTTGTATCTTCGGAAAGCCAGATGGATAATCTCTCTTTACATTCCTGGGCTTGGCTTTCAAGTGTTTGACCATCTTTTTTCAACTGCTGCATTTGGTTGTTGTAAATCTCTACGGTATCCTCAATCAATGACGATGGTTCATTGTCTCCTGAGAGTTTACGTGTGGTATCTAGGAGCAAAAGAGAACAGCATGTTGCATCAACCACTGAGCAACGCTCTTTGTAATTCGCAGAAAGGTTGTCCAAAGCATCGAGGTAAGCTCGGTGTGCTTTTCTGAATCCCGAACGCAGGGATTCGTTATCTGGCAGGGGGAATTCTTGTTCGAGTTTGGCGTTGGTTTGATTGAAGTTGGTGTTGGCGAGATTTTTTTCAGTTTCCATTTGTTGACGAATGTCTGCAAAATCGTTGCTCAATTGATCTAACGCGGGTGTCGTGGGCGTTCTTTGGGTTAAAAAGCTTAATGTCGCCATAGTCGTGTACTCCGGTTGAGGTTCGAGCATTGATAACAAAAATGGGAATTTTAGTAACTAACGATCAAAGAGGCATGTCATGCGTCTAAAGTTGTCTTGATTGGCATGAGACTCACGATTTTTCCTTCGAGGGTAGCGACTTGTTCCTCATATTGCTTAAAAGAAACTTGGAGAGGAGCTATTTGAGTCTGGAATTCTTGTAGTAGCTTAAGCGCTTGAGGAAGTTCGGTACAGTTGCTGAGGTTTTCGACCAGTTTGCTGCCCAGATCGTATTGGGTTTTTAGATTCGTTAAACTACGTTGGATAACATCTATGTATGCAGCGTGTGTTTTATTCATCTGCTCTTGGAACTCGGGCTTGCTTGCCTGTGGGACGCTTTCACTGAGTTTCTTTTGCATATTTTCAGCGAGTACTTCATAAGCGCCTTTATTCATGATCATGGTATTGACCACTTGCAGGATAGGAGCCATGGGAGAAGCGGTGGTTGCATTCATATTTTCCTCCAATTTTGCCAAAAGTTTATCAGGAAGGCTTTTTAATCGGTTATTTTTTTGATTTCGATTTGACAAGTGCGCAAGTCCGATAGGTAATTGGTTGCATTGAGCATGAGACCACCCATGAAGGCTTGGAAGTTTATCAATATAGATTTAAGCCCTTCTAAATCCCTGGGATCGGATTGCGCCCATCCATTGATCATCATAGATGCAGCACTCACTAGGCGCTGGCTGCTTTTTATATTTTCTGAGAGCTTTATCAGGGTGGCTTGGTATTTTAGATAAAGATTTTCGACCTTTTCTTGGGATGAGGCATTCTTTGCAACGCCTGGGCAAAATCGAAAAAATTGATCAAGCTGTGTGATCAGGTTTTGCATGTGGCTTAAGGATTGCTCGAAGATCGATGGGGATGTATTCGGTAATGTCATAGTCGCTCCAGTATGTAGAAATATCGTTATAGGGCGAGGACGATAACAGACGTAAACATTTTAGTAACTAACGATCAGAGAGAAGTGCAGGCGCTGTTCGCGTTTATGATCTGCGACTTTGAGCAAAGGGAATGCCCAGTCGAGGCGGCCAGTGAGCCAAGAGCCGACTTGGTAACGGATGCCAGGGCCGATGCCGAGGAGACTTTGCCATCCTCCGAGGTCGGGGATGGAGTTGTGATTATAACCCGTTCCAAAATCGACAAATCCTAAAAAGATGAGAGAATCTTTGTAGCTCGGCTTCCAGCGCTGTAGGAGTTTGATGCCGTTGGAACGAGCTTCGACGTTGAAGCAAAAGCCGGTGTCGACGTTGACGAGGCGCTCTTGGTAGCCGCGAACAGTGTTGTAGCCGCCGAGACCAAATTGCTCCGAGGGGAGGAGACTTGCTGTGGAAACTTGGGCTCTCCCTTCTGTGAAGAGGAGCCAGTTAGAAAATGAAATGTAATCGTCGAGGCTGACGCGGCCATAAAAATAGTGGGGAGTGGCTCCTTGACGCAGCTTTTCGTAGTCTTCGTGGGATTGATGGGGGATCCACGTGCCGGGGGAATAAAAAAGCTCGGTTTGGAAGCCGATCTTGTGCATGGTGAAGGCGTAGTTCAAATTGTAGCTTAGGACGAGCTGTGTTAGGTTGACGGTTCCCGATGAGGCCTCAACAGGAATTTCAAAAAAGTCGAGGGCGTTGTTGGTTCCTTTGTAATCGGCACCGACATCAATGTTTTGCAAGAAACTCGTATACGTTTTTCCGACAGGTATTTGGTAGCGGAGGCTCGCTTGACCAGCTTGTCCATGACTTCTAAAGGGGTGAAAATGGGGATGAACTGTCGAATAGCCCCCATAGACGGTAAGAACGTTGCGCCAGGGGAGAGGAATGACATAGTTGAGCGTATGGGCTTGGAATTTATGGAAGTTGCTCGATGTGGTGTATTGGTAGGTCATAATCTCATCGAGGCCGAAAGCATTTGCCCAATTGATGCCGGCCATCCAGCGCGCATTGCCGGTGTGGTCGTTGCCTGTGTTATCGCCGCCCACATAGATGCGGGTTTGGCGGCGATCCTCTGTGATATATCGCACATTGGTTGTTCCGCTCGTTTTACCCGGAGTCAGAACGACATTGGTGTGGTGGAAGGGGTTCCGATTCATCCAATTGACGTCGCTGAGGAGCAGGGTGGAATCGATCGTGTCACCGGGGTTTAGGCGGACATATTTTTCTAATAGTTCTGTAGAAAAATGTTTGTTGCCCGAAAATTCAATGTCGCCGACGCGGCTTTCCATCACGACGAATTGCAGCACACCGCTCGTCACATCTTGCTCAGGAGCGAGCACCATAACGACAGGATGATTATGGTCGCGGTAGTAAAGGATGATTTCTCGCTTGATGACCGCGAGCGTATCTTGCGTAATTTTGTGCGTATCTAAAAAACCTTGGAGGCGCACTTGGAGATCGTTTTGGCCTCCGGGGACGTCTATGTGGCGAAATGTGATTCCCGACATCTTGGAGGGATCAGGGATGAAATCATCATAGGTGCCCAGGAGGACAATCCCTTTCAACGTCGGGGTGACAGTTTGCGTTGATGTTTTAGCTGCAGGATTGTCTGCTGTGAGTGAGCCGATCGAAAGTAGAGTTGCGAGTAGAATATTTTTATGCATCAGTAGTCGTTTCTATCTGCCTGATAATAGTTAAATTTTTTGATCACCACAGGTTGCTATTGGCAATTCGCAAAATCAAAGCTGGATTGGATGGTTTTTGTTTTTCCTCCCTGGAGGCAGAGGTTAAAAGGATCCAGCCAGACATAGCCGTCGAATAATTTGAGGTTATTGGACATCTCAGCCGACTCAAACGCTATGAGATAAAAGAAGCCATCGGGAAGCTGTATCTTAACGCCGGGCATAATGTTGATCACGGGAAAAGAGGACGAGAGGAGAGGGGCCTGATAGAGGATCTCGATGGGTTGAGGAGCTATCACGACAGGCTCTAAAGTAGCGATTCTAGCTTGATAGAGTTCAACGATAGGAAGAGGGTCAAGATGCCGTGTTCCTAAGAGGCCTTTTGGTGCTGAATTGTTAATTGTGCCTTTTATGTCGGAGATTTGGAGGCCGATAATATCGACTTCTCCTCCATTTCCTCCCTTAGGGCCGCCGCGGGCATCGATACTGCCGTGAAAATAGGCCTCTTGTCCAAAAATAGAGACAAGCCCGCCATCCCCTTTGGTGGTGGCGCGGGTAATTAGAACGCCCGATTTATCAACAAAGGCGGTTTCAGCGTTGTAGTTGGCAGGAGCAGTTCCCATTGGACCTCCGCCCACATCGATGGTTCCGCCACCGAAAGCTCCCGTAGCTTCGAGTGTGCCATTGACGTATACGTTTTTACCGAGGATTTGAATAGTTCCGCCCTGATTTTGTCCGTTGGCTGTCAGATTTCCACTGGTAGCAGCAAATCCCCCATCGGCTTTCAAAATAATGCGTCCTGCGTGTTCTTCAAAGCCGTTAGCCTGGATCAAACCCGCATCGTTGATTGCGAGAGAGTAAACATTTCCATCAGCTTTAAGTTCAATTTGATGGGCCTCTATAGATCCTGCGTGAGCTAGTCCCATTTCTGCTCGAGGGCTATCGGTAGGAATGATGGTAATGCGTTCTTCCCCAGCCGGGTGAACAACAATTCTCTGCCCTACTCCTATAGCCGTGATGCCATGGGGCGTCTGAACAGATCCCGTTTTCTCTATAGTATATCCAATAAATACGGCGTCTCCATCGGAGGAGATGACCTTGCCGTGGATGGCGATCCCTTCCGTAGAGCTTCCTTCAAATAGAAAATTGTCTTCGAGGAATTGCTTGTCAGTAAGGTCGAGGGTTGAAGCGAGAAAGCCTGCCGTATCGATAACCCCTTCCTTTGAAAGAACGATACCTTGAGGGTTGATGAGGTAGACCTTACCGTTGCTCTGCAAAAGTCCCTGGAGAATACTCGGAGAGCCGCCTGTGACTCGGTTAAGAATGGCCGATGTTTTGCTGGGGAGATGAAACCTCACCTCTTCGCCTAGAGCAATGGAGAATTTTTCCCAATTGACGATTGATTTGTCACTGCCGGCTTGGACGATCATGAGCCCTTCCTTAGAGGAATCAAAAGACACTCTTCCGTGCACGGTAGAGTGATGAGCGGGCTTCCCTAAGAGAAACGACGAGCAAATGAGCAGCGCGGTAATGCAAATTGGGCGCATATAGCCTCCAACTTAGTCATAAAACAAACGACAAAATGTGACAAGTTTTTTATTTAATTAGAGGGGATTTTCGATTTTATCAGAAACCGTTTGCAGAAAATTCCCGCAGTTTAGTATGTTGGTGGCTTCCTTGAGATTTTATCTCGAGAGAATAGCGACGCAAAGTCTGCAAGTTGATTCGACAAGAGTAGAGAAGCAATGAACAAGTGTAAGGTGAATCGTAAGATTTACTTATGTAAGCTTGTGGGCTTATGCAACGTAAGTTG
>VFSW01013481.1_pt1 | contig 11360 bp, 9 predicted proteins | sample 5358111 | NCBI WGS metagenome assembly VFSW01 (sample SAMN11554181, study PRJNA540505) | mine drainage metagenome | isolation source: sediment from site ElyBrook_90M | place: USA: Ely Copper Mine, Vershire, VT | collected 2017 | reverse complement strand
ACACAGGACTGGCTCGATGTTCATCGCCTGGCCCACAAACTAGGCATGAAGACCACGGCCACCATGATGTTCGGCGTCGGCGAAACCGAAGAGCACCGCATCAATCACTTCCAGCACATCTACCGCCTGCAGGAAGAAACCGGGGGCTTTACCGCCTTCATCCCCTGGACCTTCCAACCCAGGCACACCGCTCTCGGCGGACGTGGCTGGCCAGAGTCCACCGCCGTCGAGTACCTCAAGACGCTCGCCATCTCACGCATCTTCCTCTCTAACTTCCCGAACGTACAGGCGAGCTGGGTGACCCAGGGCCTAAAGGTCTGCCAGATGGGCCTGCGCTTTGGCGGCAACGACGTGGGTTCGGTGATGCTGGAAGAAAACGTGGTGAAAGCCGCAGGGACCAGCAACTACACCACCGAAGAAGAGTTGCGCCGCATCATCCGCGACGCCGGTTTTCGTCCCGTGCAGCGCGACACGCTCTACCGCACCTTTTTCCTCAACTAGGGACGGCGAGGATCTTGCGAGGAGCGCAAGCCCGGCACCATGGGCTTTTCTAACAGACTTTGATCGCTCACCGGCACCGGATAATAGAGATGGGCGCGACTGCGCTGGAGCGCATAGCCTCCGCCTGCCAGCAGCGCCGCCACCAGCACAAACACTCCCACGCGCGGCATCGGGCGGGGCTCGGGAGCGACCTTTGCAATCAAGGCCCCCATCAACAACCCCGCCAGCAGCCCTCCGAAGTGGCAGGCATTGTCAGTCATTCCGCTGACCGCGCCGAACACAACGTTGTAACCTACAAACGCAATCAGGCTCCGCATGGTGCTCTGCGCCATCACATGGGAGGAAAACTCGCCAAGTTTGATGGACGCGATCACCGCGCCGGCAATGCCGAAGATGGCCCCTGAAGCGCCCGCGCTGAGCGTGGGCGTACGATGCCACATCAGGCTGCCAAGGCTACCTGAGATGCCGCACAGAAGATAGACACATGCGAATGTAAAGTGTCCATAAAGCCGCTCCGCCAGTCCCCCGAGCGACCACAGGCACCACATATTGAATGCAATGTGAATGATGCCGATGTGCACAAAGCAGGAAGTCAGCAGCCTCCACCACTCCCCATTCAGCGTATAAGGGCCGAAGTTTGCGCCCCATGCCAGCAGGCTCGCCCCCGAAGGACTCATCAGCGAAGCACCCGAAAGCAGCATTCCGACGAACACGGCGACGTTGATGCCGAAGATCGCCTGGGTGATCAGCACCGGCTTCGCCTCCTGACGCCGCCACGGAGTTGCCATCACGGGCTGATACTGCGTATCTTCCCCGCGCTGTGCCGCCTCGTGCTGCTTGCACCAGGGACAGATCTTTTTACCGAAAGTGAATCCAGAAAGGGTACGTCCACAATGAATACAATGAGCCATGACTATCTATTATGACGTAGTCCAGCTTCGACCTCTAGGTGAATCTGCTGAACCCTACTGCGCCTTGCTCCGCAGAAATTCCAAAAAGTAACTATCGGTAATGCGAAGATGCGCATCCAGCCACAGGGCCAGTACGCCCACCGCAGACCGTAAGGCTTCCTGCTTGGAGCGCATGTCCAGCAGCCCGCGCATGTGGGACGCCAGTTGCTCATGCTCCCGCTTGTGCATCTCGCCGCCCGGAAATGCAGATGAGTCCATCAACTTTTCCTCATTGCGAAAATGATTCAGGGTGTATCCATTGAGTTCCAGCAGAATTGCGTTCACCTCGGAGGCAGAGGCGTGGCGCACAAACGCCAGCGTCACCTTTTCGAGGAGTCCAATGATATGCGCGTGTTCGGCTTCTCCGGAATGGATGCCCTTGGCAGCGGCTCCGGTAGGACTAACAAAGGAAACAGTCGATTCCGGCGGCGTGTTCGGCTTTAAGGACATGCGGCTCTATACCTCGTGGAGCAATGTTTTTTCAAGCGTTGCGCACAAATCTGTGTCGCCCAAGTTGAAGGAACGTGCTGGTACTTATCTCAATTTCTCGTGATCGACGGAAGGGTTCCGTTCATGACTCCATAGGCAAACCACGCCGCCGCAGCAAGCAGTGAAATGACACCGGTAATAATGATTCCGTTGGATGTGAGTCCCTGGTTTCGCTTCTGGTAGAAGACGGCAAGCGGAAAAAGATAACCAAACTGAACCAGGGCAAACAGCATATAGCCGAGGGCACGCACCTCCGGCGAGGGCAGTTCGGAGACGAAGAACAGATACGCAAACTGGCATAGCGATGCCAAGGCAATGCCCTTCCACAAGCTGCCCCGGTCAAGTTGATAGTCCGAACCGTTCGTCGTCAACAAGTCAGTCAAAGCCTCACTCAGGATTAGTTCTCCCCCCAAACAGCTCGCCGGTCGCGCAAAGTTCAGGCTATGGAAGTATACAAATAACATACCGTACGGGACCTGGCCAAATTGGCAGAAATAAAGATAGAAAGAAACGTAAGTAACCAGTTGCCGTTTGGAGAATTAGAATTTAGCGCTGCGGAAGCGAAACGGAGCCGAGAAGTACGCGAAAAGGCTTAACAAAAACGATTCGGCGTGAATTGGATTCCGGGCCGCAGACCACACAGCCCGGGTCTCATCTTAAACTTTCAGTGTGGCGAATTACTCCCACTCAATCGTGCCGGGAGGTTTGGACGTAATGTCGTACACCACGCGGTTGATTCCCGTGACCTCATTGACGATGCGGCTCGATATCGTTTTCAGCACCTCATGCGGCAAGGGCACCCAATCGGCGGTCATCCCGTCTTCGCTGGTCACGGCGCGAATCGCGCATGTGTATGCGTAGGTGCGCTGGTCGCCCATGACACCCACCGACATGACCGGCAGCAGCACGGCGAAAGATTGCCAGATCTGCTCGTAGAGTCCGGCGCGCTTGATCTCGGTGACAACGATATCGTCGGCCTCCTGTAAGAGCGCAACGCGCTCGGGTGTAACCTCGCCGAGAATGCGCACGGCGAGACCAGGGCCGGGGAAGGGCTGCCGCTGGAGCATTTCTTCAGGCATGCCGAGGTCGCGCCCGATGCGGCGGACTTCATCCTTGAAGAGATCGCGCAGGGGTTCGATGAGTTTGAGCTTCATCTTGGCGGGCAATCCGCCCACATTGTGGTGACTCTTGATGGTGACCGAAGGGCCGCGAACGCTGACCGACTCGATAACGTCGGGATAGAGTGTGCCCTGCACCAGCCACTGAACCTCGCCGTACTCACGCTTGATGCGCTGCGACTCTTCATCAAACACTTCGATGAATTCGTTGCCGATAATCTTGCGCTTGCGCTCGGGGTCGGTGACGCCGGCGAGCTTCGAGAGAAAGCGGTCGGTGGCATCCACGGCATCGATATTGAGATTGAGCTTGGTGCGGAGATTGTGCTGAACCTTGCTGTACTCGTCCTTGCGCAACACGCCGTTGTTGACAAAAACGCAGGTCAGGCGGTCGCCGATAGCACGGTGAACCAGGGTTGCGGCAACGCTGGAATCCACCCCACCGGAGATGGCGCAAAGGGCCCGGCCTTCGCCCACGGTCTCTCGAATCTGGGTGATCGTCGAGTCGATGAATTTCTTCGGCGTCCACGATGGCTGAGCGTTGCAGATGCCGAATACAAAGTTCTTCAGCAGGTCGGTGCCGAAGCTGGTGTGGTGTACTTCAGGATGGAACTGCACGGCATAGTAGCCGGCAGCAACGTTTTCAATGGCGGCCACGGCGTTAGACGTACGCGCGATGAGCCGGAAGCCGGGTGCGAGTTTGTCCGCCTCGTCGCCGTGCGACATCCAGACCGACAGCGTTTCCGGCAGACCGCTGAACAGGGCGGAGCTCTCCAGAACAGAGACCTGCGCGTGACCGTACTCGCGCTTGCTGGCGGCGTGTACGGTGCCTCCCAGCGTGTGCGTCATGAACTGGAGTCCGTAGCAGATTCCAAGTACAGGAAGCCCGAGGTTGAGAATCTCGGGGTCGACCGGAGGCGCGTCCACGTCATACACCGAGCAGGGACCGCCGGAGAGAATAATGCCCACGGGATTGTAGCTGAGAATTTCCTGCAGTTTGGCCGTACATGGCAGGACAGCGGAGAAGACGTTCTGCTCGCGAATACGACGCGCGATGAGCTGCGTGTATTGCGAGCCGAAATCCAGGACAACGATGGAGGGGAGCGCAGTGTGTTCCACACTCAAGGTTCGCAGAAACGGGGGCGGACTGTAAAGCGATTTGCGCGGGGCGCATTCTGGGCGGCGTCCGGAGGCTCCAGTATCCGTTGCCGCGATCGCTGATCGGAACCAGGCGTTCCGATCAGCGCAGAATCTGCTTTCTGCCTCAGCCTTTGATCACGAGATTGACCAGCTTGTTCTTGACGACGATGACCTTTACGATCTGCTTGCCAACCAGCCCTTCCTTCACTTTTTCATCGATGAGCGCGGCTTGACGGACAACTTCGTCCTCTGCGTCATGGGCGACCGTGAGGCGCGAGCGCACTTTGCCGTTGAATTGCACGACGATCTCCACCTCATCCTCTTTCGCCAGAACAGGATCAGCCTGCGGCCACGGGTGGCGCAGCAGCGTGTTCGGATCTTCGCCGAGGGTGGCCCAGAGTTCGGCGGCAAGATACGGTGCGAAAGGATTGAGCAGGAGTACGAGCTTGCGCTGCACGTCTGCGCGGAAGGCCCCCGGCGCAGCGGGGTTTGCGGCGAAAAGCTCCTGATTGACCATGCAGGCGTTGAGAAGTTCCATCATGGCCGCAACCGAAGTGTTGAAGTGCCAGCGTCCCTGGAAGTCGCCGGTGATCCGCTGAATGGTCTGGTGCAACTTTCGCAGAACTTTTCTGGCGTCAGGGGCGAGCGCGGCTACGTCATAGTCGCGAGATTCGCCGGGCGCGAGGCGAACCGGATTCTCGGTGATGAAGCGGTAGAGGCGCGAGAGGAAACGATAGACGCCTTCCACGCCCTGATCCTGCCAGTCAAGGTCGCGATCCGGCGGGGCGGCAAAGAGCGTGTAGAGCCGCGTGGCATCGGCGCCGTAACGGGCCACCATGTCGTCCGGCGACACGACGTTGCCGAGCGACTTGGACATCTTGGCCCCATTCTTGATGACCATGCCCTGCGTGAACAGCCGCTGCGCGGGTTCATCGTTGTGGATGAGACCGATGTCACGCATGAATTTAGTCCAGAAGCGCGAGTACATCAGGTGCAGAATGGCGTGCTCCACGCCACCAATGTATTGGTCCATGGGGAACCAGTAGTTGGCAATTTCGCTGTCAAACGGAGCCGTGGAGATGGGGCTGGTATAGCGATAGAAGTACCAGCTCGAATCGACGAAGGTGTCCATGGTGTCAGACTCTCGGCGGGCAATGCCACCGCACTTGGGACAGGAGACCTCGTAGAACTCCTTGACGCGGGTGAGCGGAGAACCGCCGGCAAGAGTGATTTCGACGTTCTCCGGCAGCAGCACGGGAAGCTGATCCTCGGGCACCGGAACGAGACCGCACTTTTCGCAATACAGGATGGGGATGGGCGTGCCCCAGTAGCGTTGGCGGGAGATGCCCCAATCCTTCAAGCGATAGGTAATGGTCGCTTTCCCGAAGCCGTTCTGCTCGGCGTGCTCGGCCATCTTCTTCTGCGCCTCTTCACAGGCGAGTCCACTGAATGGACCGGAGTTAATGAGCAGCGAATCCTCGGCGACAAAGGGCAGCGCGGGAGGCTCGGGCTGGCCGGGCGCAGGCGCGTGCTCGCGGCGCGGCAGGATGACGATGCGCACTTCGATCCCATATTTATTGGCGAACTCGAAGTCGCGCTCATCGTGGGCGGGAACCGACATGATGGCGCCGGTGCCATAATCCATCAGGATGTAGTTGGCAACCCAGATCGGGACGCGCTCCTGGTTGAAGGGGTTGATGGCAAAGTGACCGGTGAAGAATCCCTTCTTATCAACCAGGCCGATGTCTCCCGCCTCGCGCGCCTTCTTTTGGTCCCAAAGCATTTGCTCCAGACTGGCGAGCATGGCGGGATCGTTGCCGAGGAGTTCAGCGACGAGCGGATGCTGCGGTGCAAGCTGTAACGAGGTGGCACCGTAAATAGTGTCAATGCGCGTGGTGAAGACGGTAATGACCGTTTCGGAGCCGCCGTCGAGTTTGAAATCGACATTCGCGCCTTCGCTGCGGCCAATCCAGTTGCGCTGCATGGTGCGGACCCGCTCCGGCCAGCCTTCCATGGTGTCGAGCCCTTGCAGCAGCTCTTCGGAATAGTCGGTAATGCGCAATGACCACTGCTCAAGTTCGCGCTGCTCGACAAGGGTGTCTTCGTGGCGCCAGCAGCAGCCATTTACCACCTGCTCGTTGGCGAGCACGGTGGCGCAGTTCGGACACCAGTTCACCTTGCTCTTTTTCCGGTAGGCCAGCCCCTTTTCAAAGAGCTTCAGGAAGAACCACTGGTTCCATCGGTAATACTCGGGCAGGCAGGTTGCGATTTCGCGCGACCAGTCGTAGCTGAATCCGAGACGCTTCATCTGCGTCTTCATGGCGGCAATGTTGTGGAGCGTCCACTCGCGGGGCTGGCGCTGGTGCTTGATGGCGGCGTTTTCAGCGGGCAGCCCGAAGGAATCCCAGCCCATGGGGTGCAGGACGTTATGGCCGCTCATCCACATGTAGCGGGCGAGGGCGTCGCCAATCGCGTAATTGCGGACGTGTCCCATGTGCAGCGCGCCGGAGGGATACGGCAGCATCTCAACCACGTAATATTTAGGCTTGCCGCAGGAGGGCGGCTCAGGCGCGTAGCGGGTGAGATCGCTCTCCCAGAGCGCGGCCCACTTCTGTTCAACCGGTGTGGGATCGTAGCGGGTATCGTCTTCTGCACGACCGGCAGCACGCAGGCGCGGCTCGGCGGAGGGACCAGAAACGGACTCCGGGGCAGCATTGGTATGCACATCCTTGGCAGGCGTTAGAGGGTCAACGATGCCGAGCTCCTGCGCAATTCCCTTCACGTTTTCCGCAATTCCCTTCATGTCTTCAACGAAGCCTTCAGCGGCTTCACGCACGACTTCTGCGACTTGTTCAATGATGTCGGCGGGAGAGTCCGGCGACGGCTTCTGGTCGGATTTCTTATGATCTGCCATGAGTATTTGGTTCGCCCTAGAAGTGGCGCAAATTGCGCAATGGATAAGTTTTCATTCTACAACTTGTGCGGCGCTTCTCCGTCCTACCCTGCCAATGACTTTAACGTCTCGATGTTATGAAGGTCGTCCAAAGGCTCGTCGATCGGGGTTTCCAGGATGAAGGCGGCGTGGGCGTTGCGCGGATCGTTGAGCAGGCGGCGGAAGGGTTCGAGGCCAATGCTTCCCTTCCCGATGTTTTCGTGGCGATCCAGTTTGGAGCCGCAGGCAGCCTTGGCGTCATTGCAGTGCCAGACGCGCACATTGGCGAGACCGACGGATGCGTCGAGTTGACGCATGGTTTCCGCATAGCCTGGGTCGCTCACGATGTCATAGCCACGCACGTGAGTGTGGCAGGTGTCTATGCAGGAGGCGACTGGGATATGGGCGGCCAGGGCGGCAATGAGTTCGGCAACACTCTCAAAGCTTGAGCCCAGCGAGAACTCGGACCCGGCTGTGTTCTCGATCAGCAACGTCAGTCCATTGTCTGCCATCTTGAGTCCATCGGTGGCGCGGGCGATGGCCGCGCAGGCATTGGCAATTCCCTCTGCCCGCGAGCAGCCACGAAAGCTGCCGGGATGCAAGACCACGTACTCGGCATGGAGAGAGATCGCGCGCTCCATCTCGGCGCGAAAGGCGGAGACGGATTTCTCCAGCATCTCGGGATCGGTGCCGGCGACGTTAATCAGATAGTTGGCGTGAATCACCAAGGGTTTGAGATCGTAGGCGGCGCGTAGGCGGGCCATGCTTTCATACTGCTCGGGCGAGATGTCATATGGCCGCCACATGCGCGGGCTGGAGCTGAAAATCTGCAGCGTGTTGCAACCCAGACGCCAAGCACGCTCGGCCGAGGTCTCAACCCCGCCTGCGGTGGAGGTGTGAATTCCAATGCGGCGCGACGAGGGCTGCAGTCTGTGCTCAGAGGCGGGAATGAGCTTGAGTATGTCTCTCTCGGGCGTAGTCGCGGACTTTTTGACGGCTCGGGGCATGAGGAGATTGTAAGGCGTGCAGCGCCATGCAGCCAATACGAAGCACGTATTCCTATTGCAGAGAGAGCTGCATCAAATTAGCGTGGACAGTACGACTCATGAAGGATTCCGGTAATCTCAGCGATCATTTCGACGGCAAGCGGTTTCACAATCCCCGACGGCGTTTGCGGGGCTTCGCCGACCTGGTGCGCTGGCTGCGTACGCGGCAGCCGGGGCCGTGGCCGAAGTGGATCGAGAGTTCGCCGGGAATCGCGCCGCCCGAACGCGTGCCGCGCGAGGACGACCCGGCGGACGCGCTGCGTCTGACGTTTGTGGGACACATGACATTCCTGCTGCAATGGCAAGGCTTGAATATCCTGACGGACCCGATCTGGTCCGAGCGGGCAAGCCCGCTGCAATTCGCGGGGCCGCGACGGGTCCACGCCCCAGGAATTCGATTTGAGGACCTGCCCAAGATCGATTTCGTGCTGCTGAGCCACGATCACTACGACCACATGGATCGACTGACAATTCGGCGGCTCTGGAGAGAATACCGTCCACGTTTTTATACTTCGCTGGGCAATGGGCGCCGTTTGCGCAGCTTCGGCGTAGATGACGTGGTGGAGATGGACTGGTGGCAGGAGTTGCAGCACGAGAGCGGAGTGCGGGTCATATGCACCCCGGCACAACACTTCTCCGGACGCATGCCTTGGGATCGTGACGCCACGCTGTGGAGCGGGTTTGCGCTACTGCCGAAGGGCGCGAGCCATGCGGAGCAGGCAATCTACTTTGCGGGAGACACAGGCTTTGGCCCGCAGTTTGCGCAAGTGGCGGAGCGCTTCCCTCGCCCCCGGCTCGCGCTGCTGCCAATCGGAGCATTCCGCCCGGAGTGGTTTATGGGCGAGGTGCATTGCAGTCCGGAAGACGCGGTGGAGGCCCATCGGATTCTGCAGCCTCGACTAAGCGTGGCAACGCACTTTGGAAGCTTTCCGCTGGCAGACGACGGATTTGACGAATCGCTCGCCCAACTGAGCAGCGCCCTGCGCAGGCTGAAACCCGAGGCAGCCGCGGAATTCATAGCTCTGGCCGAAGGTGGATGGCACATGGTCAGCTAAACCTCCCACGCCAGAACGGGGCGGTGATATTCTAATCGGCATCAACGCCAGAACGAGGCTTTTAGCTCCCATGTCCAACCCAAACCGCCCTGAATCCCCGTCCACTCCCGAATCCACCGAGTCCTTCGAGGACATTCTTGCCCAGTACGAGAAGACGCACTCGCGCAAGGCTCCGGATGGCAACAAGCAACTCGAGGGTACGGTCGTCGCCGTCTCAGCCGAGTCGGTATTTCTTGATATCGGTTACAAGACCGAAGGCATTCTGCCGCTTGCGCCATTCCAGGGCGCGGGCGAGACGGTGAAGGTCGGCGATAAGTTTCCGGTTTCGGTCAAGGGCCGCGATTCGGAAGGTTATTACGAGCTTTCCCGGCTGAAGGTGGAGTTGCCGAAAGACTGGTCGGCACTGGAGCAGGCCTTTGCCGAAAAGGCCACGATCCTGGGCACGGTGACCGCTGTGGTCAAGGGCGGGCTCAGTGTGGACGTGGGAGTGCGCGCGTTCATGCCCTCCTCGCGTAGCGGAGAGCGCGACCCTGCTGCCATGCAGAAGCTGGTTGGAGAGCAGATCCGCTGCCGCATCATCAAGCTCGACGTGACCGACGAAGACGTGGTGGTGGATCGCCGCATCGTGGCCGAAGAGGAAGAGCGCAAAAACAAAGAACGGCGCTATACCGAGATCGAAGAAGGCGCAACGCTGAGCGGAACCGTACGCGGTCTGGCCGAATATGGCGCATTCATCGACCTCGGCGGCGTGGACGCGCTATTGCACGTCAGTGACCTTTCGTGGGGCCGTGTCAACAAAGCCTCTGACGTGCTCACGGTTGGGCAGCAAGTGGAAGTGAAGGTCCTCAAGATCGACCCCGAGAAGCACCGGATTTCCGTGGGCCTGAAGCAGCTTCAGAAGCATCCGTGGGACGCGGTTCCGGAAAAGTACAAAGTTGGCGATCGGGTACAGGGAACCGTAACGCGAGTGGTCGAGTTCGGAGCTTTCGTGGAGTTGGAGCCGGGCATCGAAGGACTGATTCATCTTTCCGAAATGTCGTGGACCAAGAAAGTGAAGAAAGCCGGCGACGTAATCAAGCCGGGCGAAACCGTGGAGGCCGTGGTTCTGGGAGTGAGCCTTGGCGACCGGCGCATCTCACTGGGACTGAAGCAGGCCTTGGGCGATCCCTGGACGCAGGCAGCACAGAAGTTTGCCGCGGGCACGGTGATCGAGGGACCGGTCACCAGCATTACCAAGTTCGGTGCATTCGTGCAGCTTGCGGAAGGCATCGAGGGGCTGGTACACGTCAGCGAAATCAGTGCTGAAAAACGCATCGAACATCCACAGGACGTGCTGCAACTGGGGCAGGTAGTGAAGGCGCAGGTGCTCTAACTGGACCTCGAAAAACGGCAGTTGCGCCTCAGCATGAAGCAACTGATCCCCACGGGCCTGGATGAATACATTGCCGAGCACAATGTCGGCGATGTGGTAACCGGCCGCTTGATCGAAGAATCCGGCGAACGGGCGCGGGTCGAGCTAGGCGAAGGCATTCAGGCCACTTGCAGGATTGCCCCGCCCGCCGCCGCGAAGGAAGAGCCAAAGACCGAGGCGAAGAAATTCGATATGTCGTCTCTCGGCGCCATGCTCAATGCGCGCTGGAAGGGCGGCCCGGTGAGCAGCGAGAAGAAGCCTGAAGCGGTGCGCGCCGGGCAGATTCGCAGCTTCCGGATTGTGAAACTGGACGCCGACGCAAAGAAGATTGAGTTGGAGCTGGCGTAGTTCTCCTCCGGGCTGCATTGCCGACCGGCCTCGGTTTGCGGCCCGGAATTCACCTGCATCGATAGGAGCGGCATTGCCCGGACTACCGGGGCTCCGCTACACTAGAGCGGCTCCTCGGACCACGACGTCGTCCCTCAACCCGGTAACTGGCAGAGAAACTTTGATGGCTGGTTGAAAAGCTTGAGACGGCGCGGAAAATTCCAAAAACAGGAGCAAGAGCCAGAGCAGGAGACAGGGCTGGCGCGAATCTTTATGAATACGTCAACTCGTCTTGCGCTTGCAGCGCTTGCGGTTGCGGCAATCGCACTGCTGGCCGGATGCAGCAAACGCCACGCCGAACCGGCCCACTCGTTTGCCTACATCGCCAACTCGG
>VFSW01013480.1_pt1 | contig 11360 bp, 14 predicted proteins | sample 5358111 | NCBI WGS metagenome assembly VFSW01 (sample SAMN11554181, study PRJNA540505) | mine drainage metagenome | isolation source: sediment from site ElyBrook_90M | place: USA: Ely Copper Mine, Vershire, VT | collected 2017 | reverse complement strand
TGTCGTGAGCTGACCGCGGCCTGGCAGCCGGTGTGCCTTAGCTTTAATTTTGAGCGGCGCCAGAGGCAGACCCAGGTGGCACGCATCATGAGCGTCAATGAGAAGACGCTTTGCCTGAGCTTCGAGATACGAATGCCGCACAGTGCCGGACTGCTGAACCTGGCATTTCCCGCGGTGGTTGCCAACACGATTCTGCGCCGGCTGACGTCGGACTGGGGACGGAGGCGCCGTCACGCACCGGAGACGCGCACGCGCATGGAGGCTTCTGCCAGCCGCATTCGCTTTGGTGGAGCGCTGCAACTGCCCCCGGTGCGGCTGGCAGCGCGCACCCTGGAGACGCTCGAGCCGGGGACCGTTCTGAGGCTGGATCTGCCCGCAAATATTTCCCCTGAGTGGCGTGTGGGCGGCCAGACATTCTCAGCGGCACAGGCGATTCGCCAGGGTGCGCATCGGGCGGCCCGGATTGAAAGCCGGAGAGAGACGGTGCAGCCATGATGACCTACTTCGACTGTTGGACTACCGTCGCCACCGCACTTTTCTCACAAGCCCTTGCCGGTGAACCGGAGCTGGTGGAATCGCTGCCCAAGCCGCTCGAGCCCGGTTCATTCGGTTTTGCCGCGACCGTCTCCGGCGAGCAGGCTGGGCGCTTTGTAGTGCTTCTGGACGCGGGCATTCTCGATTCCCCGCTGCTGGGCGAGGGGGTTGACCAGAAAAGCGGGTGGAGCGAACTGATTCGGGAAATCTGCGATGCCGCGGCCGGGGAACTGCTGACCAGGACCGGAACCAAATGCCGGGTGGATAGCTTCGAGGCGGTGGAGAGCGAACCGAAGGTTTCAAGAGCCTTTCAACTTAGATCAGCGGATCGTTCCTGGTCGATTCTCGTGCGCGATGACGTGCGCGTTCCCAAGCGTGCGGCCAGGCCGGAGCCGCCGGCGGCGGTGAACCTGCCATCAGCGCTGCCGCCGCGTACGGGCTCATCCGGGGAACCTTCATTGGCGGGCGTAAGTCCGGGAGTGGAGTTGCTGCTTGATGTGGAGCTGGAAGCTACGCTGCGTTTCGGATGCCGGGAGATGCCTCTCGGAGAGATTCTGGAACTGGGGCCGGGCGACGTGGTGCAGTTGGACCGGCACGTGTCCGACCCCGTTGACTTGATCGTGGGGGACAAGATAGTGGCGCGCGGCGAGGTGGTGCTGGTCAACGGCAACTTTGGACTGCGCGTGACAGACGTCGCGGCGCCGCGCAAGCGATTGGAGAGCATACGATGCCTCTTCTAGGTCGAAAGCCCGAAGCTGCGGAAATGCGCCAGCAGAACCTGGATATGGCAGGCGCTACCCTGCCTTCGCCTATGCAGGGTGGATCGGCAAACCGGAGGCGCAGAAGCAGCGGCTCGGCACCGGGCCCGGGAAGGGGGCTGGGCCTTTTCGAAACCTGCGCCAACCCGGCCTGCGTCTCGGGGTGGCTGCACTTGTGGCGCAGCCGGACTTGCCCCGTATTTGAAGGTGGATGGAGCTGTTCGGCAGCCTGCACCGAGGCGCAGATGGCACGCGCGGTGCGGCGCGAACTCGACGGGCGTTGTGCGCTCCCGCAGCCGCATCGCCATCGAGTGCCGTTAGGGCTGCTGATGATGGAGCAGGGTTGGATAACCACCGCGCAGCTGAAAGAGGCGCTTCAAGCTCAGAAGGCGGCTGGGTCGGGGCGTCTTGGCCGATGGCTGATTTTGGGAGGGGGTATCAGTGAACGCCTGGTGACGCGGGCTCTCAGTCTGCAGTGGAGTTGTCCGGTTCTAGCGACGGAGTTTCATGACCCGGAAGCGCTGGCGCCGCTGGCGCCGCGGCTTTTCATCGATGCTTTTGGGGCGCTGCCGCTGCGGGTTGCGGCGGGGAAGCTGGTCTACGTTGGCTTTGAGGAGCGGCTCGATCCGGTGCTCGCGTTGGCGATTGAGCGAATGAGCGGGCTGCAGGTGGAGAGCGGACTGGTGCACGGGTCGGAGTTTCATCCTGCCCATGAACGCATGATGAATGCGGCGTATCCCTCAGTAGAGCTGCTGGAAGCGGCGTCCGAACAGGCGCTGGTGCGGGCCCTGACGCGCGCCCTTGAGCGGGAGCGGCCTGTGGAGTCACGACTGGTGCGCGTGCATGACTGCCTCTGGCTGCGAATGTGGCGCGCTGCTCAGACTGGCCCCGTTCCGGACCGGGACTCGGTTCGGGATCTGGTGTGCACCATCGGCTGCGAGTGAAACCAGGTACCTGCGGCCCTGTTGCGTCCAAATCCGTAGACGGCTGATAAGCCTCCGCAAATCGCATGGACCAGGATCGGACCTCAAGATTGCGGCGAATCGGACGATAAACCGAGCAGCGGAGGAGATTGAGGCATGGTTGAATTAAGAGCTTTGATCGTGGATGAATCTTCGGTCATGCGCAAGATTGGGGAGCGATCGCGTCGCCAGGCGGGACGGGAGGGCCTGGTGGTGCACGAGGCTGGCAGCGGGGTCGAGGGAATCGAGGTGCTCAAAAACAATCGAGTTGACTTGATCCTCACTGACATCAACATGCCATCGATGGACGGCCTCGAATTTGTCCGTCAAATCAAGGCACAGAGCCTCGCCGCGGGGGTACCGGTTGTGATGATTACCACAGAATCGAGCGAAGAGCATGTGAAGCAGGCAATCCAGGCCGGTGCGCGCGGCTATATTCGCAAGCCGTTTACCGCCGAGCAAGTGAAAGAGCGCGTGTTGCCGCTGCTGAGCGCGGCCTAGAGTGTGGGCGTAGCTCGCGGTTTGGGCGACGGATTTGATCTGGATCGGAAGCGATTTTTTACGCGTGCATGGGATACGGCGCGGGCAGTTAGAGAAGGGAAGCAGGAGGGTGCGGGCGTGATCTTAAATGGAGTGCGAGCCGCTGCGATTGCAAGGGCGCCCGTGGCCGGCCGGGGACTGGAGAAGGGGATGGCGGTTTCGTTGCGTGAGTCGATGGACAAGGTCTCCGATCCTCGGAACCTGGATGGAAGCGTGGAAGAGGTATTCCACCTGATGCTGGGGATCGACTGCGAACGGCTCTCGGGCCCCGCGGCGCCGGGACAGGAATCGGTGACGGCGGTAGTGGGATTTGGCGGGGTGCTGAGCGGCGCCTGCGTGTTTCGGACCAGCGGCATAACAGCCTTAGAGATCGCGTCGCGCATGACCGGGATGGAGTTCAACGAGATCGACGACACGGTGAAGGATGGGATAGGGGAGATATGCAACATGCTGGCTGGAGCCTGGAAGGGCAAGGTGCCCGAGTTATCGGCCAACTGCGGGCTCTCGGTGCCCGCGGTGATTACAGGACGTGACTACAAGCTCCACGTTCAGGCTCCCGAATTTCAGCTCAACCACACATTTCGTTTTAACGAACACAGTTTTTCCGTCACCATCATCTGCGACGGTCTGCAATAGAAACCGACGTTAGCGCGAGGGTGCGGCGAGGAGCAGTGGGGAATTGCCGCATTCTCCCCAGCACGGGCCGATCGCTGGCCGACATGGCTGTGCGCCACGGAACGCACCAAGATAAGAGTGACATCAGAGATGGTTCTGCGGGCGAGCGATTTGATTGGTAAGAAGCCTCTTTGTCGCTGTTCCTGCAAGGGTTGAATCCGCTTTTAGATCCTGCTTTTACCTTAATTAGTTTTTTAAAATCTTTCTGGCCATGTTCCGGTCCTCCTGCTGCTCTATTCCGCTACATGGACAGCGGATACTACGCAGCGATGACGGGGCTGGTGGCGCGCAGTCAGGCACTCGATACCGCCGCCGCCAATCTGGCCAATGCGCAGACACCGGGTTACCGGGCCGAGCGGGAATATTTCCGATCGGTACTGTTGGGACCGGATGCGTTGAACTCGCAGCTCGGCCAGACAATAAACAACGACGGTTTAATGGGCGGCGACCGGCTGAACATGGCTCAGGGCGCACTGCAGCAGACGGGCAATCCGCTCGATCTGGCTATCGAGGGCCAGGGCTTTTTCCAGATTCAGACCGCAAATGGCGCCAGGTTTACGCGCGACGGCAGCTTCCATCGTTCCCAGGGAGGCCTTCTGGTGACCGAGGCAAATGAACCTGTGCTGTCAACCAGTGGCCAGCCGATCGCGGTTCCTCCGGGCGAAGTCTCGGTGGGCGCGAACGGCGTTCTTTCGGTGGCGGGCGGAGCCGTGGCAACGGTTGGCGTCTTCAACTTTCCTGCCGCTACGCAATTGACGGCCGAGGGCGCAAACCGGTACGTGGCGCCCGCCGGGGTGACCGCAGCGCTCAACAGGGATGCGGTGGTCCACCAGGGTGCTCTTGAATCAGCCAACCAGGACGTAATTCAGGGAACGCTTGACCTGATTGTCATGCAGCGCCAGGCGGAGATGATGCAGAAAGCGTTGACCGTGTTCCATACGGAGTTCAACAAGTTCGCGGCTGAGGATCTGCCGCGCGTCTAAACCAACCTGTACTTGGAGCGAGCGAGAGATGATTCGAGCGTTATATACGGCAGCCAGCGGCATGAGCGCGCAGCAGATGAACCTGGACACGATAGCCAACAATCTTGCTAACTCTTCAACGACGGGATTCAGGCAGTTACGCCTCCAGTTTCAGGATATGGTGTACCAAAACCTGGTGACGCCGGGCGCTGCGCAGAGCCAGTCCACTGTCGGAGCAGGGTTACAGATTGGCCTGGGAACGAAATCGGCCGCAACTGAAGTGATCATGACCCAGGGCTCGTTGAACCAAACCTCGAATCCGCTGGATGTGGCCATAGAGGGCAGTGGCTTCTTCCAGGTGCAGAGGCCGGACGGAACGATCGCGTACACACGGGCGGGCCAGTTTCACTTGAATAACCAAGGAACCATTGTCACCACGGACGGCGATCCGCTCATTCCTACTATTACTATTCCGGCGAACGCGACGGCGGTGACAATTACCCAGTACGGAGTGGTGAATGCCACGCTGGCGGGGCAGCAGAACCCTTCTCAACTCGGGCAACTGCAGCTGGCGACCTTTCCAAATCCGGGAGGTCTCGAAAGCCTGGGATCGAATCTGCTCCAGTCAACGCTCAGTTCCGGCGATCCGCTGCTTGGTAATCCCGGTGGCACGGAAGGGTTGGGAACATTGCAACAGGGCTACCTCGAAACCTCGAACGGGGATGTTGTGACCGAGTTCGTTCAGATGGTGCTGGCCCAGCGAGCCTACGAATCGAATTCCAAGGTCATTAAGGCAGCCGACGATATGTATTCGCAAGTCAATAACATGACGCGCTAAACCGGAGGTCAAAGATGATATTTTTGGCAACCAGTTATTACCGAATCTGCGGGTGGGCAGCCGTTGCGGCCTGGTTAATTCCCGGCCCCCTGGCGGGGTCGGCTGGTCCGCATTCCGACCCGGCCGATCCCGGGAGCAGCGCAATGATCCAGCAAGCCCGGAGCGGGATTCGGAAATTAAAGCAAATCGACGACGCCGGCACTCATCTGCACTGGATTCTGATCAGGGACGACGCGCGGCCCGGCGGCCCGGGGCGGCTTGTGCAGGCGTCACAAGTGGCGGAATCTGCCGCGCAACGATCAACCTCAGAAATGTTAACTGGCTCCCTCGCGAGAGGCGAAAAATTGGCGTCGGTGGCAGATTCTCCGGGACTGAAGGTGAACGCAGTCGTAATTCGGGCCGGCGACCGGCTGCTGGTGACGGAACATTCCCCGACGGTCGAGGCGCAGATCGAAGCGGTTGCACTCGAGCCCGCCACCGCAGGGACGGCTCTAAGAGTGCGGATGAAGTCGGGCGGGGTGGTGTGGGCCGTCGCCCTCGGCGCGGGTTCTGCACGGTTAGCACCCGCCGGGGAAGGGTGGCAATGAAAATGCGAATGTTCACCATGGCCGTGCTGGGGTTCCTTTCTGCCGGAACTCTTTTCGTCGAAGCGAAAACGCCGAGCCTTCTCTCTCCCAAGGCGACTCCTCCGGAAGCTGCGCTGCGTGCCTACGTGGATCGTGTTCGGGCGCAGCAGGCGGCCGAGGTCAAAACAGCAGGGTCGATCTGGAGCCCGGAGGGCCCACTGGTGCGGCTGGGGACAGACGCCAAGGCCATGCGACTGCACGATGTGGTTTCCGTAGTGGTGACGGAGAGCCTGGCGGCTTCGACCGACGGTCAGGTCAAGAACTCGCGGGCATCGAATGCGAATTCGAGTATCACGTCCCTGTTTGGAGCGTTGAAGGCAAGCAACGCGATGCAGACTCTGAGCGGCCAGACGTCTTCCTCCGGATTGACGGCACAGGGGCAGAGCACTACCAATTCAAGCCTGGCGACAACATTCGGAGCGGAAGTGGTGGAGGTGCTGCCCAATGGAATGCTGGTGGTGCAGGCCACGCGGCAGCTCACGTTTTCGCAACAGACGCAATTGATCAAACTGCGCGGTCTGGTGCGGCCCGAGGACGTGAGCGCACAGAACCAGGTGTTGTCGACTGCCATGACGGATCTGGAACTGGAAGTGACCGGTAAGGGAATCGTGAATGATTCAACGTACCGCCAGAATCCTCTGGTGCGATTTCTGGAAAAAATAGTCGTGTTTTAGGGCGTGAACAGGGATCGGCGACGCCGAACCGGAGCAGAATGGACGTTTCGCGCGCCCAGTTTCGACACTGATGAAGACAGTTGAGCAGAGGGCGGGGCAATGAAGACACTGCAGAAACGGATGAAAAATTGGCTGGGCGTAACATTGGGCGGCGCGCTTTTTCTTGGGGTCCTGCCAGGTGGCGCTGAACCTGTCTCTCAGAAAGCCCGGGTGAAGGATGTGGCCAGCATCGAAGGTATTCGCGACAATCAACTGGTGGGCTACGGCCTGGTGGTGGGGCTGCGGGGCACGGGAGACAGCTCTCAAACCGTGTTCCCGGCGCAAACGCTGGTTTCGGCGCTGGAACGAATGGGGATAACGGTACCGCAGACGGGGTCGAACTCCGCTTCAAACATGCAGGTTAAGAACATGGCCGCAGTTTTTGTCGTGGCTACGCTACCTCCCTTCAGCAGACCAGGGTACCGCGTGGATATTACAGCTTCTTCGGCCGGTGATGCACGTTCGCTTGAAGGCGGCATCCTCTTGATGACGCCACTCTATGGCCCTGACGGGCAGATCTATGCGCAGGCCCAGGGCTCGTTGGTTCTCGGTGGATACATGGCGGCGTCGGCTGGCAATGTCCGGCAGTTGAATCATCCCACCACGGCTCGCATTCCGGGCGGGGCGCTGGTGGAGCGGCCTGTCCCTTTTGAACTGAAGCAGATGCAGTCGGTAAGCGTGGTGCTGAATGATGCCGATTTTCATACTGCCGAGTATATGGCCACGGCCATCAACCAGCAGCTTGGCTCGGGACGGGCACATGCTGTCGATAGCCGGCGGGTGGAAGTTGCCACTGTGGCTAACGAAGACATGGCAGCTTTGCTCGATAAGGTCGAGGGCGTAGAGGTGAACGTGTTTCCCCGGGCGCGGGTCGTGGTCAATGAGCGCACCGGCACAGTGGTGATCGGCGGTACCGTGAGGTTACAGCCGGTGTCGATCCTGCACGGGGGGCTGGCGGTAAATATCATCACCGAGCCGCTTGTATCGCAGCCAGGACCTATGTCGAATGGGACGACTCAAGTTGTACAACAGACGACTGTACAGGCACAGGACAAGCCCGTGAACCGAATTGACCTCAAGCCCGGAGCAACGGTCGAAGACCTGGTACAGGAGTTGCAGCGTACGGGGGCCGGGGCGCGGGACGTGATCTCGATCCTCCAGGCAATGAAGGAGGCCGGCGCACTGGAGGCCGACCTGGAAGTTTTGTAGTCGAATCGAAAAGGTTCTTCTTTGAAAGTGACAGTATGCAATCGGGAATCGGAATGATGGTCGTCGGGTCAGGAGCGGCGCAGAGTACAAGCCCGGCGTGTGCATCGCCGCGCCTGGCGCGGGCAGCAGTAGATTTTGAGGCGCAAATGATGAAAGAGCTCCTCAAGCAACTGAGCGCGGATAGCACTCTAACTGGAGAGGATGGCGGCGACGGATCAAACGGTGCACTGGGTGAGTTCGCCTCTGAGGCGCTGGGGCGGGCGTTGAGCGCGGGCGGAGGGTTTGGAATTGCGCGGCGGATTGTTCACGATCTTTCCCGTTCCGGTAACAGTTCCACAACGGTCTGAGTAATCAGAAATCATCACGTTGATACCGGGATAAGCAAGCGTGAATGACTAGAGTGATAAGAGGAGCGGCCGATGAAAAGGTCAAGGAGGAAAGTACATGGACATTCGCAGCAGTCTTGATGGATTGAAGTCTCTGCTGGGGGTCTCACCGGCGGAGTCGAGCTCGGTTAAGCGGGCAAAGGAAGGACAGCCTGCCGAGTCGGGTCTGTTGACCAGCGACAGCGCAACTTTGAGCAGCGCCGGCACTGAGGTAGCGCAAACCGCTTCGGATGGCGGAGTGCGATCCGAGAAAGTTGCGGCTGTGCAGTCAGCATTGGCAGACGGTACATACAATGTGCCGGCTTCAGCGGTGGCGTCGAAGATGGTGGACGCAATGCTGGGACAAGGACGCTAGGAAGGGGGTTGAGTTGGAACCAGAACTGAGAGAGATCGTGGCCGAAGCCTCGCAGGCGCTGATCCACCTGAACGCCGAAAGGTTGGAGGAGATGGCATTGTCATGCGAGGCGATGAATCGCGAGATGTTGGCAGACGGTGGGCCAGCCCGCAAGGCGATGTCAGATCAGATAACGGAGGCCGCCGCAGGCATGAAGCTCCTGGGAAGGGTTCTGGATGAGACCCGTTCCAACCTTAAGGTTTTGTGTAGCCTGCGCGAACAGCGCGAAGGGCAATTGGAGTACGACCCGACAGGAAAGACCCATGGGCACAATTAGCTCAGCGTTCAACTTGATCTCCGGTGCGCTCGACGCCGACCAGTCGGCCTTAAGCATTGTTGCCAATAACGTTGCCAATTCAAACACGACTGGCTATACAGAAGAGACGCCCAACTGGCGGCAGAATACACCGATCGCCATCAACGGTGAGTATTACGGAACAGGTGTAACGCAGACGGGCGCCACGTCAGTGCGTGACCGCGTGCTGACAGAGAGGCTCAACCAGCAACAGCAGATGGCTTCCTCTTCGACGTCGCGGCTGGCTGCTCTGAACACAATTCAGGCGCTGTTCACGCCCGATTCGGGAACGACCAGTTCGACGGCTGGGGATATCGGAAGCGACGTTACCAGTTTCTTCGCCTCCTTCGCATCGCTCGAAGCCAATCCCACGAATAACGCGTTGCGGCAGCAGGTGCTTTCGAGGGCTTCAACGCTGGCGGGCGATATTTCGAATGCGGCGGCCGGTTTGAACTCGCAACGCTCTGCTATCGACCAGGAGGCCACCGGCGTGGGCAGCCAGGTGAACGCGCTCACCCAGTCGATTGCGAAGCTGAACCAGCAGATTCAGTCGACTTCGCCCAATGCGGATGCGGGAATTCTCGAGGACCAGCGGCAACAGGATATAAGCCAGTTGTCGCAGTTGATCGGCATCAACCAGATCGCGACGGAGAATAACGGTCTGTCGATTACGACAACATCGGGCGCGACGCTGGTTTCCGAAGGATCCAGTTACTCCATAACAACCGGGTCGGTAGACGGAGGAACTCACTTTTTTGTGGGAACGTCCGACATTACCTCGCAGCTTGCAGCTGGTAACGGATCTCTGGGTGGTTACCTAACTGCGCGCGATGGAGACATACCCAGCGTCATAAATTCGCTGGATCAACTGGCCTATGGAATCTCGACAGCAGTTAATGCGCAAAACAGCACGGGCACCGACCTTGACGGGAACACGGCATCTGCGGCAAGCCCGCTGAACATCTTTAATCAGCCCGGAGCAGTGGCTGGCAGCGCGGCTGCGATGACGGTGGTAATGACCAATCCCAACCAGATAGCGGCTGCGGCAGCAGGGGCAGGCACGGGGGATAATTCCAATGCGGTGACCATGGCCGGGCTTGCCAAACAGAATATCGCCGATGGCCAGACGCCCACCGATTTCTATTCCGGTTTCGTAACCCGGCTAGGCTCAACCGTCTCAGAAGTGCAGACCGAAAACACTGCGCTGACTGCGTCGGTTACCCAGTTGCAGAATCAGAACAACGCGCTCTCGGCAGTGAACCTCAATAACGAGGCGGCATCGATGCAGCAACTGGAACGCAGTTATCAGGCGGCATCGCAGGTGTTTTCGATACTGAATTCAGTCATGACTTCAGCATTGAATCTCGGCGTTCAGACTGCGGTCTCGTAGCGAAAGCAAACGCTGAACAAAGTTGAGAAAGTGTTCGATCAATCGGCGAGGGGATGCTTCAATGAGGGTGAATCCGTTCTATGTCTCGAATCTGGTCACTTCGCTGAATCAGGCACAGGCGAATGAGCAGCAGTTGACCGCGCAGTTATCGAGTGGGGTTCGCGTGACTTCTCTGAGCGACGACCCGCTGGCCGCCGGAGAGAATGTGCAGTTGCTCAACCAGATGCAGCAGGATGATTCCTTTTCGCAGACCTCGAGTCTCGTGCAGGGACAACTCCAAGTGGCTGACTCGGCACTGGGCGGCGTGGTGTCGCAGCTCACCGAGGCGATCTCGCTGGCCACGAGTGGCAGCAACGGCACCATGAACTCGTCCAATCTCCAGTCAATTTCGAATCAAATTGCCGGCATTCGCGACGAGGTGGTTTCACTTGCGAATACCAGCTATCAGGGACAGTTCGTCTTCGGCGGCAGCCAGACCGGTACAACACCTTTCAGCGTCTCGTCTGCGACCAGCCCAGCAACCGTTACCTATCGCGGGGACGCGGTGATCAACTACCTTGAGACGCCGAACGGGCAGAAGATCCAGTTGAATGTTCCCGGCGACCAGATTTTCACCTCGGCGGGCACCAACAGCGTGCTTGGAGCCTTGAATCAACTGGTTGCCGACTTTGCCACCGGAACGGATTCGAGCAAGACAATTCAGGACACGACGGCGCTCAATTCAGCACTCAACTTTGTTTCGCAGCAGCGCGTCGTGATCGACAACTCGCTTACCCGGCTGACCTCGGCATCCGATGCCGTAAGTAGCGAGCAGATGCAGCTGACCACGGTACAGACGAACCTGATGCAGGCGGATGTGGCGAAGATCTCGACGCAATTGTCGATGGCCGAGACGCAGCAGACTGCTCTGGAGAGCGTGATAGCGCAGCTGGGTTCCGGAAGCTTGTTCGACAAAGTTCAGCCCTAGCGGAGAGTCAGCCTCCGGGAAAGTCGGCGCTGTCTTCTTCCCAAGGGATGCGTATTTTTCGTCGCTTGAAGATTTCCCGTCATATTCCTCGCCAGCAACGTGCCTTCATCG
>VFSW01013479.1_pt1 | contig 11360 bp, 9 predicted proteins | sample 5358111 | NCBI WGS metagenome assembly VFSW01 (sample SAMN11554181, study PRJNA540505) | mine drainage metagenome | isolation source: sediment from site ElyBrook_90M | place: USA: Ely Copper Mine, Vershire, VT | collected 2017 | reverse complement strand
GGAGGACCGCCCGCCCTTGGACTGATGCTGTCCGTCAGGGATAGTCGGTATACCCCTTGGGCCCCGGCGTGTAGAACGTCGCAAAATCTGGCTTGTTCAGCGCCCGACCCGCCTTCGCGCGCGCCAGGTAGTCGGGGTTCGCGAGATAGGGGCGCCCGAACGCCACGAGCTCGCCCTTCTTCGCATGCAGGTCGGCCTCGGCCTTCGCGAGGTCGTAGCCGCCGGCCAGGATGATGGTCCCGCCGAAGCGCGCGCGAATGGCGGCCTTGACCGAGTCGGTCACGGGCGGCGCCCCGAGCGAGCTGTGGTCCACGACGTGAACGTAGACGAGGCCCGCCTCGCGCATCCGCTCGGCGAAGTAGGGATACGACGTCTCGACCTCCGGGTCGGGCTTCATTCCGCCGTTGGTGCCGTAGGGGGAGAGACGGATGCCGAGACGATCGCCGCCGATCGCGGCGGCCGTGCGCCGCGCGACCTCGAACCCGAACCGCGCACGCTGCTCGATGCCTCCGCCCCAGGCGTCGGTCCTGCGGTTGCTGGTCGCGTTCAGGAACTGCTCGATCAGGTAGCCGTTCGCGCCGTGCAGCTCCACGCCGTCGAAGCCGGCCTCGATGCCGAGCTTCGCGCTCGTCACGTACTCCTCGATCGTGCGCTCGATGTCGTCGTGGCTCATCTCGGCCGCGGGCGTGAGAGGCGCCCTCGCCGCGAGCTCGTCGACCCACATCGTCTGATCCGGGAGGTCCATCGCCGAGGGGGCCAGTACCCGCCCGCCCGGCGCCAGGTTCTTCTGGTGGGAGACGCGACCGGTGTGCATCAGCTGCACGAAGATACGGCCGCCGCGCGCGTGCACCGCCTCGGTCACGAGCCGCCAGCCCCGCACCTGCTCCGCGTTGAAGAGGCCGGGGATCCGCGGATACCCCAGACCGTTGGGGCTGGGGCTCGTCCCTTCGGTGACGATCAGCCCCGCGTCGCCGGCCCGCTGCCCGTAGTAGGTCGCGACCAGCTCGCCGGGGACGCTACCGGGAGAGCGGCTGCGGGTCATGGGCGACATGACGGCGCGGTTGCGCAGCTCGATGCGGCCCAGGTGGAAGGGGGTGAAGAGGATCTCGGACATGGCGCTTGGATGCAGCGACCACGAGGTCGGTGTCGCGGGTGGCCGAACTCTCAGCGGTGGCCGCCGCCGCCGTGGAAGCCGCCGCCGTGGAAGCCGCCGCCGTGGAAGCCGCCGTGGTACCACCCGCGGCCGTAGTAGTAGCCGCCGTGCACGTAGTAATGGTGCCCCCACCAGCGCGGACCGATGACGACGACGCCGACGCCGAAGCCCCAGTACGGGTAGAGGGGGTTGTACCAGTACGGCCCGCACCAGTAGTACTCGGTGCAGTAGTCGTAGGGTCCCGCGACGTAGACCTGCTCCGCTTCCTCGGAGACCTCGGCGCGGTCGAACTGCGTGGCGCCGACCAGGATGGCCTCGCCGGTGTTGAGCCGCCAGTGCAGGTCGAATCCGGGCAACGCGGAGGCGTCGTCGTCGAGGTCCGCCGGCGCCGGGAAGAACAGATCGACGGTGCGCGACTTGCCGGGAGCGACGTCGACGACGGGAGGCTGCGCGCCGCCGGGGCTCGCCGACGCGAAGGCGACCCCGGTCGCGGGCTGCCCGGCGACGGTGATCTGCTGCTCGCGCGTGTCGAGAGACCAGGGGCGCGCGCTGGAGTTGGTCACCACGAGGCGCACGTGCAGCGCCGGCCGCTCGTTGGCCCCGCTGTACGTCCCCGCCGATACGACGCCATACGACAGCACCCGCATGTCCCCCTTGGGCGACTGCGCGGGGATGGGATAGTCGGCGGCCACGCGACCGCCCACCTCGGCCGTTGGCGCGTGCGCGGGTACGTACGCGTAGTCGGACGAGCCGCAGCCGGCGAGCAGCAGGGCGAGCGAAGGACCGAGAAGGGAGCGAGGAAGGCGCCTCATGTGTCCTCGGTGGAATGTAAGTATTACTCCGCGCACGCGAAAGTCTACGTATCGTCCACCTGCACGTGGCGGAGCCAACGGCCTCATCGCTCGTGATACGAGAGGGATCCATGGACCCGCGGGCGCAGCCGTGACCGACGACCTCGAGCCGCATCGCGCGCAGCTCCTCGCCCTGGGGCTCTTCACCCAGGCCGACCTCACCGAATTCGGGTCCCGAGCCCTCGATGCAGCCAGCGGCGAGCCGCCGAGACCGGGCGCGATGCGGGTGGCCACGGGCTTCGTCGGCACGTTCTCGGACATCAGCGGCGAGTACACGCGCTACAAGCTGATCATCGACGGTCAGCTCCTCGACCTCGGTTCCCGCGCCCTCTTCGAGCGGATCGTCGACGGCGGCCCGTACCGCGTGTACTTCACGACCGACCGCGAACGGGTGCAGGCGCTCGAGCCCGTGGCGCCCGCCGACGTGCCCGACGCCGTCGCCGAGGCGGTGCTCGCCGCGGGCCTCGACCCGCGCGATCCGGCGGCTCGGCGCGACGCGCGCGTCGCGTCGATCGTGCGCGACGGCCTCCTCGCCGTGCTCGGTCGCACCCTGGACTTCACGGGCGACGACCTGGCCGCGAATCGCAGCGGGCGCATGAGCGCGCGGGAGGAGCAGAAGCTCCGCAGCTCGGCGACCTGGAGCTTCGGCTGCGCGATCTTCCTGGCGTTGATCGGCCTGGTCCTCGCCGGGAGCTTTCTGCACCAATCGGTGATCGCCGTCGCGATCATCGGAGCCATGACGCTGCTGCTTGCGGGCGTCGTCGTTCGCATGGGCGTCAACGCGCGGCGCGATGCCGCAGCTCGGCGCGTCGTGTCGGGCGTCGGTCGTCTCGTGCTCCAGAGCGGCAGCGGAGAGTCGCGGAGCCTCGTCATGGAGGACGGGACGTCGTTCTCCATCACGCTTCGAGCCATCCACATCCGGGGCCACAAGCCGGCCCGCCTGGCCAGCCTGAGCTACCGCGTGTACTACGCGCCGAACGAGGCCGAGATCATGAGCCTCGAGCCGGTCGACATCGCGCCGGTGCTCGAGCCGTAGAGGCTACTTGGGGGGTGGGCCGCTCGCGCTCGGCCGGGAACCGCTGATCGGTCGGATCACGACCGCCGACGTGATCACCCAGTTCTCGACCCGACCGCCAACGGGCAGCCATAACGACCGGGCCGGACGGCAAGCCACGGGAGGCAAACCGTCTCCGCGGCCTGCTAGGATCGGCGCCGGCCCGCTCGGGCCAAGAGGATCCGTGAACGAGCGATGGATGCGCCACGGCGCGGCCCTGGTCGTCAGCCACGCCGATACGGTGACGATCGTGGGCTCCGACGGAATCGCCCGGCGCTTCGAGGGCGCGTCGGCCGATCTGGTCCGCGTCGCGCTCGAGTTCTGGTCGGTCCCCCACACCGAGCCGGAGCTGGTGGACCACCTGCGGGCCCTCGCCGGCGCGTGCGATCCGGCGCTGGTCGCGGAAACCGCCGAGTGTCTGCGGGCGGCTGGAGCCATCCACGCCGCCGCCCACGACACCTCGTCGGCCCGCCGGCCAGCCGCGAATGCGAGGGCGACCCGGGCGCGCGTCGTCCTCGGCATCAGCGGCGCCATCGCCGCGATCGATGCCCCCGCGCTGGTGCGCATGCTGCTGGCCCGCCGGTTCGACGTGTGGGTCGTGATGACGCCGGCCGCGCGCAGGTTCGTCAGCCCCGGGAGCCTCGAAGCGCTGACGCACCGACCGGTCATCCGGACCTTCTGGCAGAAAGACGGGGACGGTCCGGCGCCGCACATCCGGCTCGCGACCTGGGCCGACGTCGTCGTTATATATCCCGCGACCGCCGCGACCGTCGCGCGGATCGCGAACGCGGCGTGCACCGACGTCCTGTCGGCCCTCGTGACGGCGACCACGCGGCCGGTGCTCGTGGTGCCGTCCATGAACGAGTCGATGGCTCTCTCGCCGGGCGTGCGGCGCAACTTCGAGCAGCTGCGTCGCGACGGTCGGCACGTCGTGGAGCCGGGGATGGGGCTCGAGGCGGCCGTGCCTCCCTCGGCGCGAATGCCGATGTCGGGTGCGGCGCCGCCGCCGAGCCAGGTGGTCGCGGCGATCGAGCTGCTCGTGGAGGAAGCGACCCTCGCAAGGCGAGCGGCCGTCGCCCCGGTCGTCGGCGCGGACGCGTGGGACCGACAGTACGAATCGTCGGCGGTCGTCGATCTGCCATGGTTCACCGAGCAGCTCGACCCAGACCTCGCCCGCGAGATCGACGCGCTGAAGAGGGGACGCCTCCTCGACGTCGGGACCGGACCGGGGACCGCGGCCATCTTCGCGGCGCGGAGCGGATTCGAAGTCGTGGCGACGGACGTGTCGTCGACGGCGCTCGGCATCGCCCGGCGGCGCGCGAACGGCGAGCCCGTCGCCTGGGTCCTCGACGACTTTCTCGACAGCCGCCTGTGGGGTCGGTTCGACGTGCTGGTCGATCGCGGTTGTCTCCACGGTCTGCCCAGGACGTCGTGGCCGGACTACGCGCGCACGGCCGGCAAGCTCGTGGAGCCGGGAGGGACCCTCCTCCTCAAAGTGCACGCGCCGGAGGAAGCGGGCCGCCACGGCACCACCCCGGCCGGTCCCGAAGAGCTGCGGGCCGTATTCGGGGAATGGTTCACGCTCGTCGCGACGCACGCGTCGGAGTTTGGCGGCCCGATCCGGCCGTCTCCGAGAGCGCTCCTGGTCGTCTTGGCCCGGACCGAGCCAACAGGGGGGACTATCAGATGACTGGTTCGCACCCCGAGGCGAGCGGGCACTCGTCCGGATTGCACACGTAGGCGGGGCACACGGCGCCCGGGTTGACGGCCGTGCAAGGAAGTTGCTCGCCGGCCGGGCAAGCGTCCGAGTACTGTGCGTCCGACTGGGCGGCGTCGATCCCCCGATCGGCCGATGCGTCGGCGGGTGGTGGTGAATGGTCGCCCGCGGAGCAGGCGAGGGTCCCCGCGACCGCGAGTCGGATGGCCGTGTACGCGAGTTTCTCGGGCAATCGCAGCGTGGGCGCGGTCGGGGAGCCGTTCATGGGCAGCATGCTAGCGACGCCCAGCGCGAGACTCCACAGTCCATCGCGCGCGGCTACCATGAGGCGTGGACGCGATCCGGTGGGCAATCCATCGCTGGCGCGCTGCTCGCCGCCGCCGCGTGCTCCAAGACGGTCGGCGACGACGGGCTGCCGTACCGGTTCGGGACGGGTGACGCCTCCCATCTGGCCGCCTGCGTTTCATGCCGCGCAATGACGGCACGACGACGTTCACGCTAGAACATGCCCGTCATGTCGTCCGACCCGGCCGTGCGGCTCACATCGTCCTTTCGCAAGGCCATCGTCGCCGCCTTCGGCGAGGAGCAGCGCGGCGTCGACCCCGTGCTCCGTGTCTCGCGGCATGCCGATTACCAGGCGGACGTCGCCATGGCCCTCGCGAAGAAGCTCGGGAAGCCACCACGCGAGGTCGCGGCGGCCATCGTGCAGCGCCTGTCGCTCGAGGGAATCGCCGGGAAGGTCGAGATCGCCGGCGCCGGCTTCATCAACGTGACCCTCACCGACGCATTCCTCACAGGCGCGGCCCGCACGATCGCGGCGGATCCGCGGCTCGGCATCACCCCTGCCCCGGCGGCGGACACCGTGGTGGTCGATTACTCGTCGCCGAACGTCGCCAAGGAGATGCACGTCGGGCACCTGCGCTCCACGATCATCGGTGACTGCCTGGTTCGCGTGCTCGAGGCGCTCGGGCACCACGTGATCCGGCAGAACCACGTGGGCGACTGGGGCACTCCCTTCGGCATGCTCATCGAGCATCTCCTGGACCTGGGCGAGGCGAGGGCGCGCGAGCTCGGCCTCGGTGACTGGAACGCGTTCTACCGCGAGGCGCGCAAGAAGTTCGACGCCGACGAGGCGTTCGCCGATCGGTCGCGCCGGCGCGTGGTGCTCCTGCAGGCGGGCGACCCGGGCACGCTCGCGCACTGGCGGATTCTCGTCCAGCAGTCCGCGCTCTACTTCGGCGACGTCTACACGAGGCTCGGCGTGCGGCTCCTGCGCGAAGACATCGTCGGCGAGAGCTTCTACGACCCGCTCCTCGCGCCGGCGCTCGCCGAGCTCGAGGCCCGGGGCCTCGCGGTGAACAGCGACGGCGCGCTCTGCGTGTTTCCTCCTGGCTTCGCCGGTCGTGATGGCGCGCCCCTGCCCCTCATCGTGCGCAAGCAAGATGGGGGCTACGGGTACGCCACGACCGACCTCGCGGCCATCAAGCACCGCACCGGCACTCTTGGCGCAACGCGCCTGCTCTACGTGGTCGGCGCGCCGCAGGCGCAACACCTCGACATGGTCTTCGCGACCGCCCGGCTCGCAGGCTGGCTCGTGGCCCCGGCGCAGGCGCGGCACGTCGCGTTCGGCTCGGTCCTGGGACCGGACCGCAAGATGCTGAAGAGCCGCGAGGGCGACGCCGTCAAGCTCACGCATCTCATCGACGAAGCCATCGAGCGTGCTGGCGTGAAGGTTCTGGAGAAGAACCCCGATCTTCCCACCGAGGAACGCGCCGATCTCGCCCGGAAGATCGGCATCGGCGCGATGAAGTACGCCGACCTCTCGAACGACCGGATCAAGGACTACGTCTTCGACTGGAATCGCATGCTCGCGTTCGAGGGGAACACCGCGGCGTACGTGATGTACTGCTGCGCACGCAGCAACTCGATCTTCCGCAAGGGGGCGGTCGACCAGGGCTCGGTGGGCGGCGCCGACCTCGCGATCGAGGCAGTCGCCGAGCACGCCCTCGCCGCGGCGCTGCTCCGCTTCGGCAGCACCGTCCGCCACGTGGCAGAGACGCTCGAGCCCCACCACCTCTGCGGTTACCTGTTCGAGGTCGCCGGGCTCTTTGCGACGTTCTATCAGGCGTGCCCCGTCTTGCAGGCCGAGGGCGCCACGCGCCGGTCGCGGCTCGCGCTCTGCGAGCTGACGGCGCGGGTGCTGGGGCGCGGCCTCGACCTGCTGGGAATCGAGGCGCCCGCGCGGATGTGACGGTCGTCACCTTCGCGCAAGGATGGCTCGGCTGCGGACATGACGTTTCGCATGGGACGCCCGGCCCGTGACCATGCGATGACAACCTGCCCGGAGCGCGGAGGCCACAGTCCCCGCGTGCAAGCGCGCATCTCGGTCAGTCCGCACACGTTTCACATCCCGGTGATGGGCACGGGGTTCTCCCTCGACACCCCCTTGCGGGTCGGGCGCTTCGGGATCTCGTCGGTGATGTCGCTGGTCGACGACGCGCTCCTCGAGAAGGTGCGACGCCACTACGCGACGCGCGCCGGCCTGCCCTTCGTACCCGTGGGGACCCTCGAGCACGATGCGCGGGCGCGCCGCGTCACCGCGTGGTGCAATCTGGTCCATGACCTGCTCGAGCGCCAGATGACCGAGCTGCGGGCCCTGCCCTTCGCGCCGGGCAACGAAAAGTCCAAGTACTTCGAGCTGCTCCCCGACGACTCGACGCTCCGGCACGCCTACCTGGCGTTCTGCGCGATGCCCGAGGGACCGCACCGGGTGCGCGCCGGCGAGGAGCTCTCGCGCGCGATGGTCCCGGGCTCCGCCGACGTCAACATCATGACCAAGCTGGATCGCAGCCGCACGGCCGCCGACGGCGCCCCGCTCGGGCCGGACTCCTCGGACGCGAAGGCCGCCCTGCGCGGGTTCGCGACGTCGCGCCTGGAGTCCAGTCTGGTCCTGTCGGCCGGGATGAACCCGACGCTCTTCGGGTCGCTCGAGCGATTCCCGGCGTTCTACCGCGACAGCCAGGGGCGCATCGCCAAGGGAATCATCCTCAAGGTGTCCGACTTCCGCTCGGGCTTCATCCAGGGCAAGTTCCTGGCGAAGAAGGGGATCGAGGTCGAGGAGCTGCGCATCGAGTCGGGGCTCAACTGCGGCGGGCACCTGTTCGCCACCGACGGGGAGCTGCTCGGTCCCATCCTCGAGGAGTTCCGCGAGCGCCAGGACGAGCTTCGCGAAGCCTGCGAGCCCGCCGTACGTCAGTACTACGAAAAGCACGCAATGGAGTTCGTCGGCGAGCACCGGCGGCCGCGCGTGACGGTCCAGGGCGGCATCGGCAATCACGGCGAGGTCCGCCGGCTCTGCGAGCACTACGGGGCCGACGGCACGGGCTGGGCGACCCCGTTCCTGCTCGTGCGCGAGGCGACGGCGCTGGACGACGCCACGCGCGCGATGCTCGCCGCGGCCACGCAGGACGACCTCTACACGAGCGACGCGTCGCCGCTCGGCGTGCCGTTCAACAACCTGCGCGGCTCGAGCTCCGAGGTGTGGACCACGAGCCGCATCGACGAGGGCAGCCCCGGCTCGCTTTGCCCGCGGGGATACCTCGAGTCGAACACGGAGCTCACGAAGGACCCCATCTGCACGGCGTCGCGCGAGTACCAGACCGCGAAGCTGAAGTCGCTCGGTTTCGCGGATCCCCCGCCCGCGGACACGACCGATCCGCGCGTGCGGGCCGTCTACGCCAAGACGTGCATCTGCCATCACCTCGGCAACGGGGCGCTCGTCGACCTCGGCATCGCGAGACCGGGGCTGCCCGTCGCCGTGTGTCCGAGCCCGAACATCGCGTGGTTCGATCGCGAGTACACCCTGCGCGAGATGGTCGACCACATCTACGGCCGCGGCGCGAGCCTGGTGCCGACGTCGCGCCCCCACTGCCTCGCCAAGGAGCTCGAGATGGTCGTGGACCACTTCGTCGGGCAGGTGCGGGCGACGGCGCCCGGAGACCGCAAGGCGCTCGATCGCCTCGCCACGACCGAGAAGAACCTGCAGCGCGGTCTTGCACACTACGGAAAGCTGGTACGCGAGGGCGCCTACGACGGCGAGAACCTGACCTCGCTCGCACGCGCCGTCGAGGTGCAGGCGTGCCGGATCGACGAGACCTGGCAGGTACGGGCGAGCGCCTGAGTCAACCGAGGGGCTAGCGCGACCGGTGAAGCGTCTCGGTGTGATCACCGAGGTCGAGATGCACGGTTCCCGCCTGGAAGGTGGCCCACCATGCCTGCGTTGCGCTCGTCAACGCGAAGTCGTTCGGCGCGCCGTCGTCCCACCACGTTCCGACGTCGGCATGCCCGTCGATGGAGGCGCGGTAGGTGCCGTCCTCGTCGAGCGCGAGGTCCGTGATCGGCCCGTCGCCCGCGTAGTGACCCGAGGCGGCGCGCATGTCCGCGCTCGCGGGCAGACGCGCGGGATCTCCTGCGCCCGCCGCGTCCGCCACGCAGCCACCGCGGCTCGGGAGATACAGATCGGCCGAGGGGCACTCGCAGAAGAGACCCGTCCCCCGATCGGCATCGTCGTCGGTCCACTTTCCCCCGCTCGCACGGCACATGCTCTCGTCACCTCCCACCCAGGGGGCGACGAGGGTGCCGTTGCCGAGGATGCCGGCCACCTGCACCTCGGCGCGCGGAGGTCCACCCGCCGACGAGGGCATGGGCCGGAAGGTGGCAGCCGAGGCGTTTCCGTCGGTGTCCTGGAACATGGCCTCCACTTGCTGAGCGGAGGCTGTCGTGGCGACGAAGGTGCCCGCCGTCGAGCCTGCGGCCGTGGTGGCCTCGAAGGTCCCATTCACGTGGAGAGTCAGCTGCGAGAGCCCGCTCGCACCGGTCGCGTCGTACTCCCCCACGTACTGCATCAGCAGCGGGCCCGGCCGAGTGCCGACCGAAGTCGAAGGTGCAGGGGCGCCCGCGCTGGAACACGCAGCGAGTGCAGTGAAAACGCAGAGCAGGGCAGCGCGCATGGTGACGGGCCCATTAGCACTCCGCGTGCCCATTGTAGTGGAATGTATGTACATTCCGATTTACCTAGTGATGCCGAAGGCTTGAGCCATGGCCATTTTCTCGGAACCTCGCCCGGCATGTGTCCAGGGACACCCTCCGGAGTGTCCCGGACAGGTGAAGCAGCCTCGAAATCATCCCATGACAGCGATTGTTACGAGTTGGAGACGACGGTCTCGCGCTCGTCCCTCGAGGCGAGCGGTCAAGCTGGGACTCGATGCGAGCATCACGCAGTGTCCGGGGAGCTCTCCTCGTTCTTTCCGTCGTGGGCTTGGGCTGTGGGTCGGACGGCGCACCGCAACCGTTCGGCTTCGACGACTCCGGCGCCGGCAGCGGATCGAGCTCCGGAGGCGCGGCCGACGCCAGCGCGAGCAGCTCCGGCGGCGGCTCGGGCAGTGGCTCGGGGAGCAGCTCCGGCGGCAGTTCGGGCGGCAGTTCGGGCGGAGGTTCGGGCGGTGGCTCGGGAAGCAGCTCCGGGAGTAGCTCGGGGAGCAGCTCCGGAAGCAGCAGCGGGGGTGGCTCGAGCGGCGGCGCCATCACTTGCCCGGGACCCGGCAGCCCCCGGCCCGGCGGCTCTTGCGGCACCGAGCGCTGGAACATCAAGACGGGGACCGACTCGCAGGCCCCGAGCGTCAGCCTGGTCCCGCAGACCACCACCATCGCCACCCTGCGCGCGCTTCCGGCCAACGGCGGCGGCAGCAGCCGCGAGAGTCCCACCGAGACCACGCTCTGGGAGCTCAAGGACGTGACGCTCACCGAGTGGATCTCCGAGAGCGACAGCGACTACCACCTCGTGCTCAGCGACGGCTCGGTCACGATGATCGCCGAGATCCCTGCTCCGAGCTGCGCCACCGGCAGCGCCTGGTCCTGCTTCATCTCGCGAGCACGCTCCGAGTTCGAGACCAAGAACCCGGCGAGCTACCCCGGCCTCACCGTGACCGTGCGCGGTGTCGGCTTCTTCGATTTCCTCCACGGCCAGACCGGCGTCGCGCCCAACGGGATCGAGCTGCACCCCGTCCTGCAGATCTGCTTCGGTCAAGGCTGCACACCCTCATGAGCGTCCGTATCCAGCACGAACACCGCCGTGACCGTCTCGAGCTGCCCCGTATCGGAGTAGCCGAAGCCGTCGATGTAGACTTTGCCGTCGGGTAGCTGCCCGGACCGTCCGTGCACCGAGCCGTCGGGCTCGCGGATGCTCGCCTCCCAGTGGTCGAAGCGCCAGCCGGGCGGGGCCTGCGCCACCATCGTCGGGGGCGCGAGCTCCTTGAACGTCACGAGCTTCGGCCCGCAGGCGCCGCGCACCTCCGCGCCCTCCGAGACGCAGTCGAACGCATCGGTGGGCGTCTTCACGCGCCCGCGCCCGGTGATGGTGATCTGCGCGCGCCAGTAGTTGTCGCGCTGGACGTCGCGCTCTTCCTGCTCCTCGAGCTCGTCCTCGCGCTCGCAGCTCTGGTAGCCGCGCCAGCCCGCGACGAGGGACACGAGCAGCACCGCCAGGCCACCCCACATCCATGCGCGCCGGTTCCGCACCTCGGCTCC
>VFSW01013478.1_pt1 | contig 11360 bp, 10 predicted proteins | sample 5358111 | NCBI WGS metagenome assembly VFSW01 (sample SAMN11554181, study PRJNA540505) | mine drainage metagenome | isolation source: sediment from site ElyBrook_90M | place: USA: Ely Copper Mine, Vershire, VT | collected 2017 | reverse complement strand
CGCTTCTCATCGGCGCTAAGTTCAACGTTCTGTTGGCTTGACCATACAAGCTGTCGGAAATATTCCAAACAAACGAAGGAGACGAAGATGAGCAATGGCGCCCAGGCCTTTCTTGCCGCGCGCGACACCCTGATGCGCCTGCGTGGCGACCAGACGAGCGCTGCGCAGGCGTTCGACTGGCCGCGACCCGAGCGTTTCAACTGGGCACTCGACGTCTTCGACCCGATGGCGCGCGACAACCCGGCGCCAGCACTCTGGATCGTCGAGGAAGACGGCCATGAAACGCGCCACAGCTTCGCTGAAATGCACCAGCGCAGCCATCGGATGGCAAATTTCCTGCGGGCTCATGGCGTGCGTCGCGGTGATCGCGTGATGCTCATGCTGCCCAACTGCGTCGCGCTTTGGGACACCATGCTCGCCGCCATGAAACTCGGTGCGGTGATGATCCCGGCAACGACCCTGCTCACGCCCGAGGACCTGGTCGACCGCATTGCGCGAGCCGCCATCCGGCACGTGGTGACAACCCCGGCTGACGCCTCCAAGTTCGATGCGCTGCCGGCGCACGCGCGCGTGGCCCTGCACGGGCGCTTCGTCGTCGGCGGTTACCCTGACTGGACTGACCTGGCGGGGGCGGACGCCGCCACGGCGGAGTTCCAGCCAGAGGGTGACACCAATGCATCCGACCCACTGCTGCTGTATTTCACCTCAGGAACAACGTCGAAACCAAAGCTGGTGCAACACACGCATGTCAGTTACCCCATCGGGCACCTCTCGACCATGTACTGGATCGGGCTCCAACCAGGGGACGTGCACTGGAACATCAGCTCGCCGGGCTGGGCCAAGCACGCATGGAGCTGCTTTTTCGCGCCGTGGAACGCGGGCGCCTGCGTCTTCGCATTCAACCAGGCGCGTTTCGATGCCCCGGCGGCCCTGCGCACCGCGGCGCGCTGCGGCGTGACGACGCTGTGCGCACCGCCAACGGTTTGGCGTTTGTTCATCCAGCAGGACATGGCGTCTTTTCCTGTGAAATTCCGTGAACTCGTCGGTGCGGGGGAACCCCTCAACCCCGAAGTCATCGCGCGTGTGAAGGCGGCATGGGGTATCACCATTCGCGACGGCTACGGCCAGACGGAGACGTGTGCCATGGTAGGCAACGGCCCCGGCCAGGCCGTGACACCCGGTGCGATGGGCCGGCCGCTACCAGGCTGGCGTCTGGAATTGCTGGATCTGGACGGAAACCCCAGTGACGAAGGCGAGGTCTGCGTCGCGCTCGATCCGCGTCCACTGGGATTGATGGCGGGCTACGCGGGAGATGCCGAGAAAACCGCGCAGGTCATGCACGACGGCTATTACCACACGGGCGACGTCGCACAACGCAATCCGGACGGCACATTCACCTTCGTCGGCCGCACCGATGACGTGTTCAAGGCTTCCGACTACCGCATCAGCCCCTTTGAGCTTGAAAGCGTGCTCATCGCCCACCCCGCTGTGGCCGAAGCGGCTGTCGTTCCCAGCCCCGATCCGGTCCGCCTGGCCGTTCCCAAGGCTTTCATCACTTGCCGCGCCGGTCATGAACCAGGACGCGAACTGGCCCTCGATGTGCTGCGCTATGCGCGTGAGCATCTGGCTGCCTACAAGCGCGTGCGCCGCATCGAGTTCTACGATCTGCCCAAGACCATCTCGGGAAAGATTCGGCGGGTGCAACTTCGCGCGCTCGAAAACGAGGCGGGTGAAGAGCGCCGCCCGTTGGAATTCCGCGAGGAAGACTTTCCTGAGCTGCGGTCCTGAGCTGGCGCGGGCCTGACGTACCAGGCCCGCGGCCTTCAGCCTTCGGCGCCCGAGGGCATGGGAGCCTGGAGAAAGTGGGTGCGATAGTGAAGTAATTCGTCAATGGATTCGTGGATATCCGCCATTGCCGTGTGCTCCTGCCGCTTCTTGAACGCCGAGACCACCTCTGGACGCCAGCGACGCGCCAGCTCCTTGAGCGTGCTCACATCCAGGTTGCGGTAGTGGAAGAACGCCTCCAGGCGCGGCATCCAGCGCGCCATGAAGCGGCGGTCCTGACAGATGCTGTTGCCGCACATCGGGCTCTTGCCGGCCGGGACGTAGCGCGCCACGAAATCAAGGATCTGCTGCTCGCACTCCAACTCGCCCATCGTGCTGGCGGCCACTCTCGCGGTCAGGCCGGAGCGGCCGTGGGTGCCCTGGTTCCAGGCGTCCATCTTGTCCATGACCTCCGCACTCTGGTGGACCACGAGCACCGGACCCTCGACCCGAATGGTGACCTGCGCGTCCGTGACCACCACGGCGACTTCAATGATGCGATCGCCATCGGGGTTGAGTCCCGTCATTTCCATGTCCACCCAGAGAAGGTTGGACGGGTCGCGCTGCAGGTTCGGGGTGAGATCGGTCTGGGTCATCGAAGGGTATCGAGAGTCGCGCCACCCATCAGGCGGCGTCAAGTGGAATAATGAGGCGCTTGCGGACACCATGCATCGCGCGGTGCCGCGTCGTCGTCATTCTCGCATGAGCAATCGATACCTTTCTCTCGACTGGACCGCCCTGTTCGCCGCCGCCGTGCTGGCGGGCACCGCACTCAACCTCTGGTTGGCGGCGCGCCAGATACGGCATGTGCGCGCGCACCGTGCCGAAGTGCCTGCTCCCTTCGCCACCGTCATCGATCTGCCTGCACATCAGAAGGCGGCCGACTACACGGTAGAGCGCGCCCGCTTCGCGATGTGGCACACCTCGTATTCTGCCGCCGTGCTGCTCGGATGGACGCTGTTCGGCGCCCTGCAATGGCTCGGCAGCGCCAACGCGGCGCGACTCGGCGACGGCCTCGGCGCGCAGCTGGCCTTGCTGGCCGAGTTCACGCTGATCGGCACCATCCTCGACCTGCCCTGGGACCTTTGGCGGACATTCAGGCTCGAATCACGCTTCGGTTTCAACCGCACCACCCCGGGCGTATTCGCGGTCGACCTGCTGAAAAACCTGGTCGTCACGGCGGTGCTGTTGCTTCCGCTTGCCGCGCTGGTGCTGTGGCTGATGCATGCAAGCCCGCGCTGGTGGCTCTGGAGCTGGATCGCATTCGCCGCGTTCAGTCTCGGCATGATGGTGCTGGTGCCGATGTTCATCGCACCACTGTTCAACCGTTTCGAGCCGCTGGCAGACGGCGAAGTGAAATCGCGCGCGCAAGCGCTGATGCAGCGCTGCGACTTCGCGCTTTCAGGCCTCTTCGTCATGGACGGGTCACGACGCAGCGCCCACGCCAACGCTTACTTCACAGGTCTGGGGGCAGCGCGCCGCGTTGTGTTGTTCGATACGCTGCTCAGGCAGCTCGAGCCGGCGCAGATTGAAGCCGTGCTGGCGCACGAGGTCGGCCATTACAAGCGTCATCACATCCAGCAGCGGCTTGTGATCACGCTGGCATTGAGCCTGGCTGCCTTCGCATTGCTGGGCTGGCTGGCGGGACAAGCGTGGTTCTACACCGGGCTGGGATTCATCCCCCACCTGCCCGGCCACCAGGATGCTGCCGCGCTGATTCTTTTCATGCTGGTACTGCCGGTCTTCGGGGTGTTCATCACGCCGGTGGCCGCCGCGTGGTCGCGTCGACACGAATTCCAGGCTGACGCGTATGCGGCCGAACACGCCGATGCCCGCGAACTCGGTGCGGGACTCGTGCGGATGTACCACGACAACGCCAGTACCCTGACCCCCGATCCGCTGTACGCCCGCTTCCACTACAGCCATCCACCAGCGCTCGAACGGCTGGCGCGCATGGGCGCGCTACCTTGACCGCTGACGCCGGCCTGCAGCAGGCACGCATCGTCGCGGGCTTCGGGCGCAATCATCTGGCGGATCTCGGGGACGGCATTCCCCTCCCCTGCGTGGCGCGCGGAAGGCGCACCGACGTCGTTTGCGGCGACCAGGTCCTGCTGCGCTTCGGGCAGCCGGCAGTGATCGAATCGGTTCTGCCGCGGCGCAACACGCTGTGGAGACAGGATGACTGGCGCAGCAAGGTGTTCGCCGCCAATCTCGACCTGGTGCTCGTGGTCGTGGCCGCGGAGCCCGGACCGAACCTCGACCTGGCGGGGCGCGCGATCATCGCGGCCCAGGCTGAGGACATTCCAGTCGCGATCATCATCAACAAGCGCGACCTCCCTGGCGCGGCGGCGCTGCGCAAGCAACTGCAACCGCTGCAGGATGCTGGCTACGAACTGATCGAACTCGCCGCCCGTGCGGACCCGGACGACGCCCGGGCGACGCTGCGGCCTTGGCTTGAAGGCCGGGTAAGCATGCTACTGGGGGCATCGGGCGTGGGAAAATCGACGCTGGTGAACACGCTGATTCCCGGTCTCGACGTGCAGACCCAAACCATCTCCACAGCGCTGAACGCGGGGCGCCACACGACCACGGCCACCCGCCTGTACCATGCGCACGACCTCGGAACAGGCACCGCCCTGCTCGATTCGCCCGGCTTTCAAAGCTTCGGACTGCAACAGCTTTCGACAACCCAGCTGCAGCATGCCTTCCCGGAAATCAAACGCCTCAACGGACAATGCCGCTTCAACAACTGCTCCCACCGGCATGAGCCGGGGTGCGCGGTACGCGCGGCGGTCGAGACCGGAGGCATCGCGAGCTCACGCATGGCGCTCTACCTGCGCGTACTCCAGGAATTGCTCGCAGCGCCTCCTGCCTGACGATCGGGAAGTTGACGCCGTCAGGCCGGCAGCTCACCCAGCAGCAGGAACTCCATCAGCGCCTTCTGCACATGCAGTCGGTTCTCCGCCTCATCCCACACCACGCTTTGCGGCCCATCGATGACCTCGGCCTCGACCTCCTCGCCGCGATGCGCAGGCAGACAGTGCATGAACACCGCGTCCGGGGCCGCGGCGGCCATCATCCTGCGGTCGACCATGAACCCCTGGAAGGCATTCAGACGCGCAGTGTTCTCGGCCTCAAAGCCCATACTGGTCCATACGTCAGTGGTGATGAGGTGTGCCCCGGTGCAGGCCTCGACAGGATCGTCGAAACAGCGCAACTGCGCCGCCTCCGCGGATGTCACCGGATAGCTGGCACGCCCGAGGTCGACGCCATAGCCCGCCGGCCCGGAGAAGTGCACCTTGAAATCAAGAATCGCGGCTGCCTGCAACCAGCTGTAGAGCATGTTGTTGGCATCTCCCACCCACGCCACGGTCTTGCCGGCGATATTGCCACGATACTCGATGTAAGTGAACACATCGGCAAGGATCTGGCACGGATGGAACTCGTTGGTCAGGCCGTTGATCACCGGCACTCTGGAATGGGCGGCGAAGCGCTCGACGATATCCTGGCCATACGTGCGGATCATGACCAGATCAACCATGCGCGAGAACACCTGGGCGGCGTCCTCGATGGGCTCTCCGCGACCGAGCTGCGAATCACGGGTGTTGATGTAGATCGCTGCACCTCCGAGCTGGTGCATGCCGGCTTCGAAACTCAGCCGTGTGCGCGTCGAATGCTTCTCGAAAATCATCGCCAGCGTACGGTCGACCAGCGGCTGATGCATTTCGTAGCGCTTGAACTTGCCCTTGATGAGGGCCGAACGACCAAAAAGATAGGCGTATTCGGCGCGCGTCAGGTCGCTGAACTGCAGGTAGTGTCGCGGATTCGGCATGGTGATGGTTCCGGAAATTGCTGAGGCATCAGGCCGCCGCGGGTTCTGCGGCGAGAAAGGCGCGTACCAGCGGAATCAACAGGGCGACCAAGTGCTCCGCTTCTTCCTGTCTCAAGTTCAGGGGTGGAAGCAGACGAACCACGCGCTCCTGGGTCACGTTGATCAACAGCCCGGCTTCCAGGGCACGTGCGACGAGCGCACCACACGGACGGTCGAGCTCGATGCCGAGCATCAGTCCCATGCCGCGCACATCGACGACGCCCGGCACCGCACCAAGACTGTCACCCAGTCGCTTGCGCATCCAGTCACCGACGCGTTGCGCGTTGTCGAGCAGCCCTTCATCCTCGATGATGGCCAGAGTTTCGAGAGCGGCCCGGCACGCCAGTGGATTGCCACCGAAGGTGGTACCGTGCTGGCCCGGACCAAAGGTGTCAGCCGCCGCCCCAAAACCCAGCACGGCCCCGATGGGAACGCCGGACGCGAGGCCCTTCGCCATGGCAATCACGTCGGGGCGAATTTCGGCCCACTGATGGGCAAACCACCGACCCGTGCGACCCATGCCGCACTGGACCTCGTCAATCATCAGCAGCCAGCCGTGCTCGTCGCAAAGCTGGCGCAGCAAACGGAGATAATCGGCCTGGGCAGGACGGATGCCGCCTTCGCCCTGAACGGCCTCGATGAAAACCGCGGCAATCTCGGGGTTGGCCGCGGCGGCGGCGCGCACGGCGGCTGCATCGTTCAAGGGCACGCGCACGAATCCTTCGACGAGGGGCTCGAAACCCTTCTGCACCTTCGGATTGCCAGTAGCGGAAAGCGTGGCGAGCGAACGCCCGTGGAAGGCATTGTCAAACACGATGATCCTGGCGCGATCGACACCACGCTTGTGGGCGTGCAAACGGGCGAGCTTGATCGCGGCCTCATTGGCTTCGAGCCCCGAGTTGCAAAAAAAGGCGCGGTCAGCACCCGACAAAGCGCAGAGCTTGTCGGCTAGAGCCTCCTGCAGGGGAATCCGATACAGGTTCGACGTGTGAATGACCTTGCCGAGCTGGTCACGCAACGCCGCCACGAGCCGGGGATGGGCATGGCCCACGGTGTTGACCGCGATGCCGGACAGGCCATCCAGATAGCGCTTGCCATCGACGTCCCAGACCCACGCGCCCTGACCATGGCTGATCGCAATGGGCAAACGAGAATAGGTGTTCATCAGATGGTCGGACATGCAACGCTCCCGGATGTGGAAAACGAAAGGCCTGATGCCGCGCATCAACATCGCGGTGGCAGGCCTGCGCAGATTATAGGGAGGCCGGTCCGGCTCGCCGGGGGGGCGCTGACGAGCGACGACCTGGCAACCGACAACACCCACGGCACCTCACAGCTCGCATCCAATAAAAAACCCGCCACGGAACAAGCATGGCGGGTTTTGCGGGCCAACATCGCGGCCCGTACCTGCAATCCAGACTCAGACGGCCATCGCCTTGACGGCCGCATTCAGACGACTCTTGTAGCGCGAGGCCTTGTTGGGATGGAAGATGCCCTTGCGGGCGATCGAGTCCAGCACCGGTGTAGCGGCCTTGAATGCGTCCTGTGCCGCTGCCTTGTTGCCAGCGGCAATCGCCTTGCGCACCGACTTGATCGCGGTGCGAAAACGCGAACGCATCGCCGAGTTGGCGGCGTTCAGCTTGATGTCCTGACGCGCGCGCTTGCGCCCGGAGGGCGTGCGGGCGCTCTTTTTCTTTGCTTGCGCGGATGTCGCCATGGAAGTAGACCTCGAAATTCGATCGGAAAGGGCCGCATTATACGCACATTCTGGCAAGGCCCTGCGCGCACCGATGCGTGCGCATGTGAAAAGCCGGGGCTGCCGCCCCGCGGGGACGCGATGGGACAACCCACCCCGGGCGCGCGCTGACGTACACGCCTGCTGCGTCCCTATCATGGAAGCCTATGAATCTCCTCAAGGCCGCCTACACCGTCTCGCTGCTGACCCTCGTGTCCCGCATCACGGGATTGCTCCGTGAGGTCTTCATCGCCCGATTCTTTGGCGCCAGCGCTTGGACCGACGCGTTCAACGTGGCGTTTCGTCTGCCCAACTTGCTGCGGCGTCTGTTCGGGGAAGGGGCGTTCGCGCAAGCCTTCATTCCGATTCTTGCGCATTCGCGCGAGCAGGACAGCCCGGAGGATAACCGCCGCCTTCTCGACGACGTCGCCACGGCGCTGGCCTGGATCCTGGCTGGCGTCAGCGTGCTCGGCGTGGTCGGCGCACCGTTGCTGATTTTGCTTACCGCCTCGGGCCTGCACCCGCGCGCTGCCAGCGCAGCGATCTGGATGACCCGGCTCATGTTCCCTTATGCCGGCATCATTTCCATGGTGGCCTTGTCGGCGGGGATTCTCAACACCTGGCGCAATTTCGCGATCCCGGCGCTCACACCGGCATTGCTGAACCTCGCGGTCATCGTCGCGGCCGTGGCGCTGCGCAATTTCATGCACCCGCCCGTCTACGCGCTGGCCGTCGGCGTGATGGCCGGTGGGCTCCTGCAGCTCGGAGTGCAATATCCGGCGCTCCGGCGCCACGCCATCGTGCCACGCGTGCGCTTGAATTTCCGTGCCGCCTGGCGCTCACCCCCGGTACGTCGGGTGGTCAAGCAAATGCTGCCGGCGAGCATGTCGGTGTCAGTGGCGCAGGTGTCGCTTGTGATCAACACCCAGATTGCATCGCACCTCCGACCTGGCAGCGTGTCGTGGCTGGCGTATGCCGACCGACTGATGGAGTTTCCCACCGCCCTGCTTGGGGTGGCACTGGGCTCGGTGCTGCTGCCCAGCCTGTCGCGGGCCCACGCGGCGGCTGACTCCATACGCTACAGCAATCTGCTGGATTGGGGGCTTCGGCTCGCACTGCTCCTGGCACTGCCGTGCGCAGTCGCGCTGGGACTATTCGCCACACCCTTGATCTCGATTTTGTTCAATTACGGCCGCTTCGATGCCTTCGCGGTCGCCCAGACCACCGTTGCTCTGCGCGCCTACGGCGTGGGTCTGATCGGATTGATCGGCGTGAAAATCCTCGCGCCCGGTTTCTACGCTCAACGTGATCTGCGGACGCCTGTGAAAATGGCCGTGGCCGTGCTGGTGGGCACGCAGCTGCTCAACCTGGTGTTCGTGCCGCGTCTGGCGCACGCCGGGCTGGCGTTGGCGATCTCCTGCGGTGCCCTGCTCAATGCGGGCATGCTCTACATGGGACTGCGGCTGCGCGGCACCTACCACCCGCTGCCCGGCTGGACCGGGTTCGCGGCGCGCGTGTTCATGGCCCAGGTTCCGTTGGGCTTCATCCTCTGGTGGGGCGCAGCGCATTTTTCCTGGACCGAATGGCCCGGGGCGCACGCCCACCTCCTGCGCCTCGTCACGGCGTTCGGCCTCATGGCCATGGCCGCGGCTGCCTATTTCATCGCCCTGGCCCTGAGCGGCTTGCGCCCCGCGCACTTCCGGCATCATGAATGACCCAGGTCGGCACACGCGCAGTGCTCATGACAGTCTGTGCCTTCGGTGACGACGTGCCCTGACCGGCAGCGGCCACGCGCGGCCGCTGCCGCACCCAGACGGGGGCGCAGCGATCTGCAGTCAGATGACGTCGACCGCCGGCGCACCGTCGGCGCGGGCGGCGATTTCACCGATGCACAAGCATTGCTCGCCTGCCTCCCGCAGGCTGCGCTGTGCGACCTCCGCATGCTCGGGCGCAACCACGAGCACGTAGCCGATGCCGCAGTTGAAGGTGCGCAACATTTCGGATGCAGGAACGTCGCCTTCGCGTTGCAGCCAGTCGAACAATTCGGGCTGGCGCCAGGCCGCGCGTCGCAGCACGCCCTGGGTGCCCTCGGGGAGGACGCGCGGAATGTTCTCCACCAGACCACCGCCGGTGATGTGGGCCATCGCTTTCACTGGTGTGTCCTGCAGCAGAGCAAGGACAGGCTTGCAGTAAATGCGTGTCGGCTGCATGACCGCGTCGCGAAAGTCCATGCCATCGAGGGTCAACGGCAGACGGTCCGCAGCGCGCTCGATGATCTTGCGTACCAGGGAGTAGCCATTGGAATGCACACCGCTTGAGGCCAGACCAAGCACCACATCGCCCGGTCGCACATCAGCTCCGGAGATCAAGCGGCTTTTCTCTGCCGCACCAACGCAAAATCCGGCCAGATCGTATTCACCAGGTGGGTACATACCCGGCATTTCGGCGGTTTCACCGCCGATGAGTGCACAACCCGCGAGCTCACACCCCTTGGCAATACCGCCAACCACGCGCGCCGCCACACCTACCTCGAGCTTGCCGCAGGCGAAGTAGTCGAGGAAAAACAGCGGCTCCGCGCCCTGCACCAGCACGTCGTTGACGCTCATGGCCACCAGATCGATGCCGACCGTGTCGTGCCGCGCCCATTCGAAGGCCAGGCGGAGCTTGGTGCCGACGCCGTCAGTTCCGGAGACCAGAACCGGCTCCTTGTAGCGTTTGGGGACCTCGAAGAGGGCGCCAAATCCGCCGATGCCCGCAAGCACCCCATCGCGCATGGTCCGGGCCGCAAGGGGCTTGATCGCATCTACCAGGGCATCTCCGGCGTCGATATCGACACCGGCGTCACGGTAAGTCAGGCTGGTCTTGGACATGGTTCGGCTGGTTTGGACGTGGGTGGGCCTGCGCGCGGCGCTGAGGTTGAGACCGCCGGCTATGCATCAGCCCCTAGAATCGGGCAATCCATTCTAGAGGGCGCGTCGTCGCCCCATCCCACCTCATCCCCCGCCACGTGCACACGCCCAGATCCGACCAAGGCCGCCAGCTCATCCTGGAACTGCAATGGGACGACACACCGCGGCTGGATGCGTTCGAACCCGGCGACAACGGCGTGGCCCTGGCCGCGCTGCACCGCCTCCTGGAGGGTGAACCCGGCGCCATCTACCTCTGGGGGCCGACAGCCAGCGGCAAGACCCACCTGCTGCGCGCGGCGTGCCGCGAAGCGCAACTTCGCGGACATTGGGCACGCTACCTCACACCACAGAGCCCACCCTCACACTGGCCCGGGCTTGACGCGCTGGACGCGCTTGGAGCAGGTGCGCTGCTGGCGGTGGATGACGTCGAGGGCTGCGCCGCCTGGCAGCAGGAAATGCTGTTCGGCTTGTTCAACGCAGCCCGCCATTCGGGTGTAGGGTTTCTAGCTGCAGGGCATGCCGCGCCAACGGCCTTGCCGTTGCGCGATGATCTGCGCACCCGGCTGGCCTGGGGCCTGGCGCTTTCCATGCTGCCCCTGGACGATGCGACCAAGCAGCGCGTGCTGCAACATATCGCCGAGGCACGCGGCTTCGAGCTGCGAGACGAGCTCAGCAGCTATATTCTCAGCCATCATGCGCGCGACATGCGTGCCTTGATCGCATTGCTCGACAGGCTCGATGCCTACGCGCTTGAACATGGCAGGGCCGCAAGCATTCCCTTGCTCAAGGCCATGCTCAGTGACGGCGGGGGCACCCGGCTCACTCTCGACCACACCGCATGACCACCCGAAACCTTGCGCTTTTCGATCTCGACAACACATTGCTGCCGTTCGACTCCGACCACGCCTGGGGCGAGTTTTGGGGGGGGCGGCGCGGGGGGGCCCGCCGCCCCCCCACGCCGCGCCACAGGAGCGTTGTTTGGGGGGGAGAGCCCGGGGGCGGGGGGGGGGCGCGGGGGGTT
>VFSW01013477.1_pt1 | contig 11361 bp, 19 predicted proteins | sample 5358111 | NCBI WGS metagenome assembly VFSW01 (sample SAMN11554181, study PRJNA540505) | mine drainage metagenome | isolation source: sediment from site ElyBrook_90M | place: USA: Ely Copper Mine, Vershire, VT | collected 2017 | reverse complement strand
CGACTCTTGTTGTAAGCCATCTTCTCGAGTACCGCCTTGTGGATATCGATTCCGTAGTAGGCACAAGCGTCGAGACAACGGATGATGACGTCAGCGAATTCGGACGGGATACCTTCCGGTTTCTGTGTGTTGAAGTCGGTCCCTCGATTGGCCGAGTAACGCACGTCGGTCGGTGCACGTCCGTCTCGGTGTTCCTCGAGAATCTCTGTCACCTCCGACACGATGAGTATCAAGCGGTTCTCGAGTGTAGGGGGAGGGTCGTAGAACCCGTGCTCTTTTGCGGTTTCATAGCAGAGCTTTCCTAGCTCATTCAGGTCGAGCATACGCGGCGTTTCGGCGTCAACCGGACCGAGTGTTACGTGTGCCGCATCCGGGCCCGCGCTTCCGCCGTTTTCTTGGTTGCGGTAGAACACGAGTTTTGGAAGGTACGGAGGATTCCAGGACAGAACCACCCGAGAGAATGTGAACGGTATGTCTAGTGCAGCTTCGTAATTCTTCACGGGTAGTTCTCCCTTGGTTGGTATAGGTTTGGTTGCTGGCTCTTCAGAGAAAAAGGGGTGGTCCATAGTTTCCTTAGTTATTGGTGGTTCACACTTCGGGCATCCTGAACAGGGCATTACCTTGTGTCCTTTACCCAGAGTTTCAATTCTCCGTCGTCATCCTTACATTCCTTGGGGATTCCTCTGTGTAAGACCTTCCCCCAAGGCTTATTGACCGCAGCACAGTATGGGTCCATGTCCATATCCATACAGCGGTTTTGACAGGTGTTACAGGTCTTGATTCCAGTGAGAGGTTTCTCTTCTGGAGGCTTCCACTTCTCTTCAGTAGTGATGGTCACTACCTTCCGCAGAGAAAGCTCTGCTGAAGCGAATTCACCATTCGTACCGTCATCGAACTGAACGTGAGCACGGTCAGCGTCGAGACGGTACGCCATGGCTTGCACGGTTCCTTCCTTTTCAGTCAACCGATGCAACACTCGGTCACCTTTCTTGAGGAAGGGTTCGCGCGGAGTTCCCATCAGTCTGGCACTTTCTTCTGATTGGCAATCTGCCATTCTTCCATCTTGTCGGCGAGTGCTTGTGCTTCGACGACCTTCGCGACTGGAGTTCCAAGAGATTGAGCTCGGTACGCCCATTCTCTCACCATCTCGGGAGCCAAGATGTCTTGAGCTCTCAGGACGAACACCGGTTCATCGGGAGCAGCCTTGTCGTAGCACGGAACGCCTTCTTCTTTGGTAGCCATGGTTTCGTACGGTCCTTTCATATCTGCAATCTGTTGAATAATCTCAGGTCGCTTTGGCATTAGTGATGGTCACTACTTCATCCAAGGTTGTGGGAACAGGTTAGGCCAAAACCTAACACACACTCCTTTCCAAACTCGAGCTAACCGGAGGTACTCCAGGTCAGCAGCTTCATTGTCACGCTCTTTGAACATCTTCGCGAGCGCAATGGGGTTCGTCGTCCACAAGAACGATGTTTCGCACGAGTGTGAGAGGTAAGAACTAGCACTCTCAAAGATACGTTTACGAAACATCCCTGTAGGTTTTTCGCCGTACTGGTCTAGGTGTTTCTGCTCTCGCCGTTCGATGTAAGCCTTGTACTCGGCGTAGTTCCTGGTCATTGCACTGGCGAAGCAATCCACCTCTTCCTTGTCGTGTAAGATACCAGGATGAGCAATGTAGCAACCAGAGTGTTCCACGTACCGTGTTGACTCTTGCGATGGTGAACCCTCTTCCGCTCTGTCCGCACCAACGTAGTGTCGAATGAGCTCGTGTGAAACACGTCGAGAGATACCAGCGATGAAAAAAGTCATCTTCGCGTGGTACATGATGCTTGCGTGTGGAACCTCACCTTGTTGAGTGTTCGCGATGTATTCAGCGTTAGTTTTTCGTCCGGCTTTCAACCCGAACGAATCGTAACACTTGCGTCCAGCAAGCTCGACGAGAAGCTCATTGTCTCTTTCCGGAGCGGATGTCCCATCCGTGATACTGTACGGAAACAGAGAGTGCCATGCATCAGGGTCATTGACGCTGTACTCTTCTGGTATGCACTCTGGCCGACGAGAACGAACCCATTCGGCCATCTCGTTGACGCCTTCCCCTTCTAGTTTCATGTCAGCAATGACAGAAACTTGAGGGTCACCTTTGAGAATCTTCACAGTAGGTTTTTCTTTCTTGATTGGGGTGCCAGTACCGAGACAGATGGGACACGAGCTAAGAGGTGTTGAATCTCCCGGTATGATTGTGGTGCAATGACACGGGGAGTTCTCTACAACGGTCATGCGTACTTGTCCTTTCGGCGCTCACGGTTGCGCTCCGTCTTCCCCGTCTTACGAGGTTCCTTGACACCATTCCCATCGAAGCGTGTTTCTTTTCCTACCTTCTGTTCGATAATCTCGTCTTCACGAGTTTGACGGTCGGAAAGAATCCAGGCTTCCGCTTGCTGAACGAGTAGAGCAAGGTCGCCCATGATGATGGGTTTGACTACCACCTTACCCTGACCTTCGATGTTGACCCGAATGAACCTCGAGGCTCCCGGTCCGGTAATCTGAATGCTGTACACCGGACGAAACAACCTGAGGACATTGACATGTACCTCGAAGTCTTCCGCCTTGAATGATGCACCAACTTCCCACTTCTTTCTTTCTTTATCTTCCACGTTTCTATCCTTCCTTCGACATTACGAATCCACAAGCCGGACAGGTAGTTTGAGACTTAACCACTCCTCCAGGAAAAGTCTCAAAGTGACACGGAGTCTTGTGACCCCTGAACTTGACACATGCGAGAACAGTACTGTTCGGACCCGCTCTGACTTCAGAGCATCGGAGTGTAGGTGAGGTACTCGAACAGTACTCTTCAATCTTGTCAGTAGTGACCATCACTACTTCTTTTTGAAGTTTAAGGTCATACCCAACCATCCTACGACGGTTGAGGCAACGGACATACCGATGCCAAAGAAGAATCCGATTGGAATGTACTGGAGCCAGGATTGCCATTCAGGTTTCATGTTCGTTTTTTCCTTTTACGATTCGTCAGTAGCTGTTGACCACGCTTCCCATATATCAGAGTTTTCTTCTTTTGGTGGGGTGTACTTCTGATGAATCTTTGAATGAAGTGTTTCGATACATTCTGAACAGAATGCTACTCTTGTTGTCTTATCATGTGGAACTATGAACACGTAACCTTTAAGGAAAGTATCCTTGTTTTTGTCACATATTGCACAGTACATCTTTTTTCCTTTCAAGTAGTGACCATCACTACCCTATCACAGCTTCGTGAACAATCTCTCTGAGGTTACCCTCTGGAGTCATGATGTCTAGGTCCAACTCTTCTTCCATATCTTCTCCAAAGTGTCTGTCGTACGCAGTAGACGAGACTTCTTTGGAGCGTTCGAACGGAAGCGTTCGGATGACATCTTCCACCTTGCGGAACGCAGAGCGTTTGACTCCAGGGTTGGAGCTAATTGTGCGTTTTGCATTCGACGTGACGGTTCCACACAACGTCCACTTGCGGCGTTCGACCGCTTGTTTTGGTGACACCATTGCAAAGTTGATGTTGAGTGTAATCTGTGGCCAGCGCCGACCAGTTCGAAACTTGGTAAAGAGAGCGTCAATCTTCTCAATGCTAGCTGCCAAGTCTCGAGCGGGTACACCGCGAGACTTGAGTTTCAGGTCAACGTCTTCTTTCTTCTTTGCCTCTTGAATTCTCTTCCGTGATTCATCATCCCAGTACAGACCTGGCATGAACACAGTGAGGTTTTTCTTTTCGCTCTTACTCCAGAATCCAAGCTTTTCGTCGTCGAGTTTCAACGAAGGATGAGGAGTCCTGAAGTAGATACCGTCGGTGGCAATCTTGACAAGGTCAGCGGTCTTACGAGGATGTGTTGCGATGGCTTTAAGAATCTTGCAGCGACAACCACATGTGATGAGTGAAGCGTAGATTGGGTTGGCGAAGATGGGTTGACCGATTGATTGAGCCATCTTCCCGTAACTAGAATTGTAAACAAGCTTGTACGCCTTTCCTTGTGGTGTCTTCTTTCCTACCTCGAGTCGCTTTAGGTAAAGCTCTTCAATCGCCTTGAACGGCTTTGGACACTTGCAACCTTCGTACTTAATCCACTCGTCCACTTCGACCGTTGCGACGAGTCCAGCTTTACGCGCTGCTATCAACTCATGCCACCAATACCAACCGGAGGTTTGACGGGGCCTGAGTACCTTCCCGTCTTTGGTCCGATGCAACATGGCACCGACCCAAGGGTCTTTCCCTGTGACCCAAGCCTTGACCATGAGTAACCCGCGCTTGGGCGCTTTGGGAGGCGAACCCTTACCCTTCGTCCAATGACCATGCAAGAGACACGGAAGGTTTGCGATAGCAGAGGGGTAAGCTGAATTGACGTCGTACTCCCACGTGGAACCTGGAACGTGACCACTAATGAAAGTCTCGAACCATCCACCGAAGTACGTTTGACGAGCCGCATCGCGTGCCCAGTCAGGTACCTTCAATCTCACTTCCTTGGCAGTCGGAGCTTTGATGCTTCGAAGCCACTTCTGTGCCGCTTGCCCTGGTCCTATCCACTGACGTCGATTGAGAATGACATTGAAACTTCGGAACCCGAAGTCAATGGTGGGCATTACGCGCGCTAGTAGGTCACACTCAAGGATGTTGTACTCCAACATCTCATCGTCGAGCTTGGCAGTCGCACGCTTCAGCTTACCGCGAGCAACCTTGTTGAACTCCTCATCAGTGCAGAACGCCGGGTCTTGCTTTCGCCATTCAGTCAGAGTTTTCATGAAGCTCTGTTGAAAGAACGAACCGACGTCACAGATGTACATCCACTTGTGTGGGTTGTCTGTATCCTTTTCAGGCTTGCGACCAATACCAGGGCGAAGCATGAAACGCTTCAAACCAAGGATGTCAATCTCCCATTGCCACGGATTCTCATCGTCACCAACGTGAACAGGAAACGGCATCGGATTGTGACCCGAGCGTTTCCTTCGACGTCGTGCAATCCCATGCTTTGAAAACAACATCTCCGCTCTCGAAAAAGTTAGAGAGCGGAGCCATTGAGTAAAGTCGTACCCAAGGTAGTACCCGACGAATGCAACCTTGGGGTTGGCAATGAACTGACGATACAGAAACGGGAATATCTCACGCCAGGTGAGAACATTCCCGTAGTTGGTCAAACTCTCTTTCCCAACAGTGAGCAACACATAGTGGTGTTCACCATTGGGAAGATTCACGCCTTCACCGTCAACCCCCACGAACACAGGAGGGAGAGGAATACGCTTTGGTCTGACTTGCTTTCTACCCTCGCGCTTACGACCGCATCCTAGCTTGCATCGAAGTTGGAATTCCCAAGCCGTCTTGAACGGCTTTTCACATCCAATGCAAAGCTTGGTGGTTACGGGGAGGGTAGTAGTGACCATCACTAGTAGGAGTGGTGTTTAGCCGTGATACCAAAAAGGGTTGTATCCGTCTTCGTTTTCGTAAGCCTTGTTTGCCGCGGCTGCTCTCATCTGAGACTTCGTCATGCTAGACGCCATGAGTAGCATATCCGGGTTCATCAATCGGGTTCCAATCCTCAGTGCGCGCCGTCGAGCTTCCGGGAAAAACCTCACACGTCGAGCAAAAACCTTTTCAACGATGTTTCCAATCAGTTGTTTTGCTAGTGCGTATTCAGCCTTTGATAGCTCACTCTTTGGAGACTTCTTCGAACCCTTCGCGGAAGGTTTCGGAGAAGACTTCGAAGGCGTCTTACCTTTTTTACGTGTCTGCCATCCCTTCAATGCAGCAAGCCGGCGCTGTAGTTCTTTCGCCCGGCGTGTAGCCCACCCTTTCTTTGCCGCCTTACTGCGTTTGGACGCCATGTATTACACTTGACAACTGCGCAGTATGTGTTAGACTGTGGCTATTCCCCATTAGCCATGGTGGAACTCATCGGTCCCCCGTCCCGAGCAGTGCCCGGGACGGGGGTTCGACTTTTTCCGACCCGTATCAGCTGCCGGAAGAGAGCTGCTGTTCGGCCGTGCGACCGAGCAATGCAGCCTTCCCAGGCGGAACGCGAACGTCGAAGTCCCAAACGAATCCGCTTGGTGTATTCGCTTCCTTTTGCCCGATGCAACGGAACCAAACCTCCTCGTTGACGAACCGGGAGATACGGAACGTCGCATACACGCTGACAGTGAAAAGGTCGCCCGCTTGGACTACGACGTCCGCAGCGGTCTTGCTTTTCTTGCTACCTTGCTTGCAATTGACGGTCCCCAATGCCTGGAAAACGTGACGGGGGAAGTCGGGGTCACCATCATCCGTTCCGAGGAATCGGGCATGAACCCAACCCGCTGCCTTATCGGCCGGGTCTACTGCGTTTCCCTCTGGTTCCCAGTACGGAGGAAACGTCGTTTGGGCCTTGTCCCACCCCTCGGGCGGCATGTTGGCTGCTGGAATCGTGTTCTCGGGCGGGGTGTTGTTTTTTGCCATTGTGGCTCTTGCTCCTATTGTGACCGTTACTGTTGTTTGGGTTTGGGTTTGGGCTTGTGTTGGGGTTAGTAAGAGTCGCAGGGTGTTGGAATGAACTGTAGTGATGGTCACTACCGTTCGAAGGTTTTGGGTTTGGTATTGGGAGGAATTCAAACTCTGTTAGAGGAACCCCGGGAAACAATCGTTCCGCCTCATGACGAGCATGAAAGGCGGATTGATGCTTTCCCTCAGTAGTACCGAGAAACCGACTATCGCCGGTCTGTCTACGGTCGAATACGTCCCAACGGACTGGTGTACCCATGGGTCGGCTTTGCGAGCCTATCGGTCGGCTGTACTGCGCGTAATTGCCGTCCGAATCCTTGGGGCATTCGTACTCTTCGCCGTCCAATAGGAGGCTTTTCCCTGTTTTAGCCACGGTGAAAGATAAGCCTAGCATATTCCAGTGGCACTGTCAAGCACTTTTTTACACTGTAAGTGGAAACCGGGTGGCCGTACGGGGCAAAAGGCCACTGTGAGGCTTTTTGCCTCGAAACTGACTAAAGTAGTGACCGTCACTACCCTTACCTACACGTTTTCCACAGGGTGTGGACAAGGTGTGGAGAACCTACAGCGGTGCTGTGTTACCTACACTGTACCCGTAACACCTACGTTAGAGCAGTAACACCCAGGTACACCTACACCTACCTACACCCTCTAGCAGGCCTGGCGACCCCCGGCCAGGCCTAGGAGCGTAACGTTACGTTACGGTTGCGGCGTCACGTTACAGGGGGTCTACCCCTGGAAACCGGCGGGGTAGTGACGGTCACTACTTCCGGCCGTGTCCAGGTTTCGCGGGGTTAGCGCTTGGCACGTTGCCTGCAAAGTAGTCCTCCCGTCAGAGCGACACACCCCGAAAACAGCCCGCCGGCCCGGCTCGAAAGAGTGTCCCCCGGTTAGACAAGTGAGTAAGACGGTCTGAGTCTGAAAGCGGCAAAGTAGGTCGAACGGTGCGACCCTAAAGTCACTCTTGACACCTGGCCGGCCCCTTTCCGTCCCTACTGGTAACGCGGTAGGACTAGCGTTGACGGGCCCGCAACCCTAAGACCAGTGGTAAGCGCGCGGAACGGTAGGTGAGACCCTACCACGCGCGACGCAAGTAGGAACGAGACACACTTTCGAGCGGGTTTAACCCGAGTAGCGCCTAGAAACGCGGTTAGTGTCCTCTCGCCCGAACCTTGCCGCAAACTTTCCGGCCGTGCGCGTAAGACACGGCCGAGCGTTTCACGAGAAACGCTGAAAACTTTCTGCTCGGTTAGCGCTTGAAAGAGCGCTAACCTAGAGCAGTCTGGTCGTTATCAAGTAGTATGCCGGCTTCCCCGGATAATGTGGAGACGCGCCCCTATTGCGCTGCAAGTAGGACGAAAGATAACGGCCAGACTGCTCTAATGAAAAACTCTGAAGTAATCGCAACAATCGTGGAAACCGTGACTCCGGTCATGGTTCAACCCAAGGTCAGACTGCCGAAAACGCGGTCGGCCGCTAACCGCGCTTTCGCGGCGTTCGGAACCATTGGTTTCGAACAGTACAGAAACATGATACTCGAACGCGCATTCGTTCCGGGTAACCTCGTGAATCTCCAAGCGTGAAAGGGAAACGACAATGACTAGAAAACACTTCGAGCAAGCGGCCGAGATTGTGAAACTGAATGTCGGAAAGGCACACAAGATTGCCGCTTTCGAAGCATTCGTTATGTTCTTTCGATTGCAAAACCCTCGTTTCGATATCGAGCGGTTTCGCACAGCTTGTGGACTCGAATAAAGCCGAAACGCGCCGTAGGCGCGTCTGCACGTAATTCGTGCACTGATGAGGCTACACACATGAAAGAGACATACGCCAAAGCTCGGGTACGACTACACCGCGAGATGGGAGAAAAGGGCTGGACTATCAGTAGTCCGACGCTCAAAGTCCTATGGGCGAAAAACTTCGATGGTGAAACCGTCCGGTTCAAGTCGCAAGCCGTTCACTTGAATCAACACTCTCTCTACCTGGACATTCGAGGTATGTCCGTCGACGCTTTCATTACCGCAATCGAAGGTAGAATACTTCACTTGCACGACTAGTGACCATCACTACTCAAGCTGAAACGCGGTAACCCCGCGTATGCACGTAAGTCGTGCACTGATGAGGCTACCAATGAACCTACGTGAACAATCAAACGCCTTTTGGACGCTTTTCGTCCGAGAGGGTCTGTACGATACCGGGTATGGCGACGCTATATCAAACAGTGGGGCCGACCGAGCCGATAACGACCTAGACGCGACCATTGCATGCGCCTACATGAAAGGCGCGGCTGACACGGCTCGTCTTGTCTCGTCTCGCGATTACGGGTTCATGTCAACCCGTTGGCAGATCGACAATCTTGTGGGAATCGCGGCCGGAATGCTTCTCACCTATTGGAGGTACCCCGAATCCAAAGCATACGACGAACACAAGCTCCGAAAGATATGTGACACATGGGAGCGCGAACTAAAGGACCTTCTACAGACATACAAGAATCCAAAGAAAGTCTGACAAGCCGAAACGGCGCTCTAGCGCCGTCTGCACGTAAGTCGTGCACTGATGAGGCTACATGGCAAAGTTTGAATCTGAAGAGTACACAGCACCATCGTGCTGGGCATCTTACCTCATCAATGGGGATGCCTCCGGAATCGACGATTCCGACGTCAAAGAAGCGGACGCTTTCATCGAATCTGTAAACCTCGGTGCTCCGGTCGGATGCTCTGATGAATCAGAGTTCATGTCGCGTCCGGACTATGGCGACGCGGGCGACTGTCTCACCTACTCCTTTCTGAGAAAGGTCGAAACATGAAACACTACATCTACGGCTCGGGTATGCCCGGCTGTATGTTCGACTACGGCCCGCACTGTGCGGAAACGCGCGAGCAAGCAATCGAAAGCATCCTGTGTGTCTTCGGAGAGCAGATATCCGTGGATGAGGAAAGACTCCTCCGTGAAGACCTATCGAAAAACGAGAAGTACAACATTCACTACTTCAACAGACCATCCGAGATAGGCGCGACGTATTGCTCCGTCTCGGAGTACGACGGACCTTGCCCCGAAGAAGAAGAGTAACCCTACACCATGGCAAACACTACTACCAAAGAAAACCTCGACTACGACCAGGACCCCACACCCCTCGCGACGGCGCTCAAAAAGCTCATACCGAAGACGGGTCTCCCACGTGCCTTCGATGACTATCAAGACTTGGCGGACTGTCTCACAGTCGAGCTATCGGGTACGCTTGCACTCGTACCTAAGGAGATGTACGATAGACTCGTAATGAGTACACACAAGTAAAGCCGAAACGCCCGAAACCGGGCGTCTGCACGTAATCTCGTGCACTGATGAGGCAACCAATGAAACACATCGCAAGCATTCTCACCCTTCTACTTGCCGCGGCATGCGGCAATCCACCCGAGCCCACCCAAAGCAACACTCAAGACGATATCACCAAAACGGACATCAAGGCCGGCTTGTGTGTACTCGTGTATCCGCTCAGTGAAACTAGCACGGAGTTCCGCGCGGGGTTCGCCGCGGATTCGGTCGAGCCCATGACCGGCTGTATGTACTTCGTCGCGTCTCAGGATGTGACCCTGTACTCTGAAGACGCAGAAGTCATCGCGACGGAATCGTGTGTGTCAGTCTGGGAATTGGCTAGTCACACGAATACTCCGTGTGTTCTGAACACCGTTCCTCAGTGACCGTCACTAGGACTGGTCGGATGTGTAGTGCTATACATCTGCCCAGTGTAGTGATGGTCACTATCTGACACTTGACAAGGTGTGTAATCTATGAGACAATATGTCTCTTAGGGTTGCACTGGCTTCCCTAAACCATGGCTAATCGAACGCTCTAGCGTTCACATATGGGGATTGATGCTCATTACGGCAAAGTTTCCTAGCGCCTGCACGAAGTGCGGCAAGCTTGTAGAGAAGGGCGACCGTGTATCCTGGACTAAGGGTACTCGCGGCGTCATGCATGCGGTGTGCTCGGAAGAAGGCGCGGCTGTCAAAGCGGCTGTAGATACCTCACGAGCCGTTGACGCGGATATCGATATCCCCGTACCCGAAGGGCTTTCATTCTTGCCGTATCAGAAGGCAGGAATCGCGTACGCTCTCAAGCGTGTGGGAACCATTCTCGGCGACGAGATGGGACTCGGAAAGACTGTCCAGGCCATCGGGGTTGTGAACGCCGATGAGAGCATCCGGACTGTGCTCGTTATCTGCCCAAAGTCACTCAAGTACAATTGGCGGAACGAGTTCAACAAGTGGTGTTCGCGTGACCTAGACTTGTTCCTATTCCCAGAACAGAAACTCATCTTTGGTGAGCTATTCAAGAATCAGGTTCGAGTCGTAATCTGTCACTACGACCAACTAGCCAAGCTCTCACTGTGTCAATGGGACCTTGTCATCACTGACGAAGTCCAATTCATCAAAAACGCAAAGGCTGCTCGGTCGATTAAGACCAAAGCTCACAACGCGCAAGCCAAGCGTAAGATTCTACTCACTGGAACCCCGATTCCCAACCGTCCCAAGGAACTCTGGCATATTCTACAGATTGCCGACCCTGAGACTTGGGACCCACCTGGATTCGCCAAAGCTCGCCCCGTAGGAGCGGGCGAGGGAGCCGGGTGGATGCGGTTCGCAAAGCGATACTGCAATGCTCACCAAGTCACCCACAATCGCAAGGGTGACAGTCATTGGGACTTCGACGGTTCTTCCAACTTGGAAGAGTTGAACGAAAAGCTTCGTTCGTCGTGCATGGTTCGACGTCTGAAGCGGGACGTCTTGAAAGACCTTCCCGCAAAGCGACGCCAGATTATCACGCTTCGCGCGCCTGTTAGCGAC
>VFSW01013476.1_pt1 | contig 11361 bp, 9 predicted proteins | sample 5358111 | NCBI WGS metagenome assembly VFSW01 (sample SAMN11554181, study PRJNA540505) | mine drainage metagenome | isolation source: sediment from site ElyBrook_90M | place: USA: Ely Copper Mine, Vershire, VT | collected 2017 | reverse complement strand
AGCCCAGACTGTGCAGCACCTTCACGTCATCATCCAGCGGCATCTCGGGCGACGATTTCGTGGTCGAATTCATCAGGTTGCCTCCATGCACCGCAGTCTGCCAGAGAATTTCCACCGACACTTCCCGACCTGCGCGCGGCGATGGAGCCCGCCGACACGAGGAGTTTCGGCGCCTGTCACCGCGTCGGCGTCGGGCTTATCGGTCCCCTTGGCCACTCTATATTAAACTGCTTATTGTCGACAATCAGCGATTACACTAAACTCAGGCCCTACCATCCGCAAGGCGACCGTCTTGGCATCGACCAGCGCTCCGACAAAACTCCAGCTCGTGCAGACGAACTCGCTGCCGGCGCTCGTTCAGGTCGAAATCGAACAATTGATCCTGTCCGGGGAACTCGCGGCCGGCGAGCGCATCAACGAAAGCGACCTGGCGATGCGGTTCGGCACCAGTCGCGTACCCGTCCGCGAGGCACTGCGGTGCCTCGAGGAATCGCGCCTCGTGCGCTCGGAGAAGAACCGGGGCGTGTTTGTGCGCGAGGTGGCCATCGAGGAGGCGGACGAGATCTATGACGTCCGCGAAGCGCTCGATCAGCTGATCGGGCAGCGCGCCGCCGAGCGCGCCACGCCGCAACAGCTTCGCGAACTCGAGGCCGCCCTCGACGAAATGGATCGGGCGACCGACGTAGAGGACGTCAAGTCCTACCACGCGTTGAATCTGCGCTTTCACGACATGCTCGTCGACTCCGCCGGCAATGCGCGCCTGACCGAGAGCTACCGGCTGCTGACCAAGGGGCTGCTGCTGTTCCGATTGCGCGGACTGCAGGACGGCGGCGGGCTCCCGGTGTCCAACACCGAGCACAAGGCCGTGGTGGCGGCCATCGCCGCGCACGATGCGGCCCGCGCCGGGCGCCTGCTGCGCCAGCATGCGGCGGCGAGCCGCGCCAGGATGCACAAGGCGGCGTCGGCCGCGAGAAAATGACCCCAGTTCACCCGGAGCACAGACCTTGCCTACCGAAATCACCGTAAACCACCGAAGCTACCGCTGGATGGACCGCCCGCTGGTCATCGTCTGCGTCGACGGGTGCCAGTTCGAGTACATCACGGCCGCCGTCGCGGCCGGCGTCGCCCCATTTCTCGGCCGCTTGCTCGGCGGCGCCGGCACCTGTTTCCTCGCCGACTGCGTGATGCCGAGCTTCACGAACCCCAACAATCTGTCGATCGTGACCGGCGTGCCGCCGGCGGTGCATGGAATTTGCGGCAACTATTTCTTCGACCCCGAGCGTCGCGAAGAAGTGATGATGAACGATCCGCGCTACCTGCGGGTCGGCACGATCCTCGCCGCGTTCGCCGATGCCGGCGCGAAGGTCGCCGTGATCACCGCGAAGGACAAGCTGCGCAAACTCCTGGGCCACCAGATGCAGGGCATCTGCTTCTCCTCGGAGAAGGCGGACCAGGCGACGCTCGCCGAGAACGGCATCGAGAACGTCGTCGGGCGAGTCGGCATGCCGGTCCCGTCCGTCTACAGCGCCGCGCTGTCGGAATTCGTGTTCGTCGCGGGAGTCAAACTGATGGAGCGCGAGCGGCCGGACCTGATGTACCTGTCGACGACCGACTATATCCAGCACAAGGCCGCCCCAGGCACGCCGACGGCGAACGATTTCTACGCGATGATGGACCGGAACCTCGCGCGACTCGACGAACTCGGCGCCACGCTCGTCCTCACCGCGGATCACGGCATGAACGCCAAACATGGAGCGGATGGCCGGCCGAACGTGATTTATCTTCAGGACCTGCTCGACGAGTGGATCGGCAAGGACCGCAGCCGGGTGATCCTGCCGATCACGGACCCCTACGTCGTTCACCATGGCGCGCTCGGGTCCTTCGCGCTCGTATATCTGTCGGCGCCGGACGATCCGGCCGGAGTGGCCGCGCGGATCGCGGCGCTGCCGGGCATCGAGTCGGTGCTGCCGCGTATCGAGGCCGCGGCGCGCTTCGAACTGCCGCCGGACCGCATCGGCGACCTCGTGGTCGTGTCGCGGCTGGACACGGTCATCGGCACCAGCCGCGCCCGGCACGACCTTTCCGGGCTCGACGTTCCGCTGCGCTCGCACGGCGGTTTGTCGGAACAGAAAGTGCCGTTGCTCGTCAATCGCGGCGTCGCGAAACAACCCGAAGCCCGCCGCTGGCGCAACTTCGACGCCTTCGAACTCGGCCTGAACCTCGCCGCTCGGACGCCCTAGGAGAATCCGATGACCGCCGGCACACCCTCCTCCGCATCGCCTCCGGTGATCCGCGAATCTCTGCGAATCGCGGGCAAGCGCGTGACCCATGACCGAGTCATCGAGGTCCGGCATCCATACAGCGGTGAACTGGTCGGCACCGTACCGAAGGCCACCCTCGACGACGTCAAACGCGCATTGGAAATCGCGCGCGGCTTCCGCCCGACGCTCACGCGCCACGACCGCTACAAGATCCTCATGAAGGCCGGCGCCATCATCGCGTCGAGGCGCGATGATCTCGCGCGCCGGATCACGCTGGAATCGGGGCTGTGCCTGAAGGATTCGCAATACGAGGTCGGCCGCGCGTCGGACGTGCTGCTGTTCGCCGCCAACCAGGCCCTGGTCGACGACGGCGAGGTTTTCTCGTGCGACCTCACCGCCCACGGCAAGAGCCGCAAGGTCTACACCGTGAAGGAACCGCTGCAGGGAGCGATCACCGCGATCACTCCGTTCAATCACCCGCTGAACCAGGTCATTCACAAGGTCGCGCCCGCGGTCGCCACCAACAACCGGGTGGTGCTCAAGCCCAGCGAGAAGACCCCGCTGACCGCCTACGCGCTTGCCGACATTCTTTACGAGGCCGGGCTGCCGCCGCAGATGCTGTCGGTGCTGACCGGCGACCCGGCGGAAATAGCCGATGAAATGCTGACGAGCGCGCATGTCGACCTCGTCAGCTTCACCGGCGGCGTGCGGATCGGCAAGGAAATCGCCGCGAAGGCGGTCTACAAGCGCCAGGTGCTGGAATTGGGCGGGAACGATCCGATCATCGTGCTGGATGATGCGGATATCGAGGAGGCGGCCACGCTGGCGGCGAGCGGCTCGTACAAGAATTCCGGCCAGCGATGCACCGCGGTGAAGCGGATGCTCGTTCACGAGAGCGTGGCCGACCGCTTCGTCGAACTGCTCGTCGAGAAGACGCGGGCGGTCAAGTACGGCGATCCGTTCGATCCCGCGATGGACATGGGCACCGTGATCGACGAACCGTCGGCGCGACGGTTCGAGGCGGTCGTCAATGAAGCGGTGGCGGGGGGCGCCAGACTGCTGGTCGGCAACGTCCGTCGCGGCGCCCTGTACTCGCCGACCGTGCTCGACAACGTCACGCCGGACATGACCGTCGTGCGCCATGAAACCTTCGGCCCCGTATCCCCGGTGATCCGCTTCAAGACCGTCGAGGAGGCGATCAGCATCGCGAACGGCACCGCCTACGGCCTGTCCTCGTCGCTGTGCACGAACCGCCTCGATCTGATCACCCGCTTCATCCGGGAACTGAACGTCGGCAACGTGAACGTGCGGGAGGTTCCGGGCTACCGGCTGGAATTGACGCCGTTCGGCGGCATCAAGGACTCCGGCCTGGGCTACAAGGAAGGTGTCCTGGAGGCTATGAAGAGCTTCTGCAACACGAAGACCTATTCGCTGCCCTGGTAGCTCGCGGCGCGACCTGCGGTGGATGCATTGCAATGAGGACCCCCTGATGGACCCGATACTTCTGACGCCCGGCCCCTTGACGACCTCGATGGAAACCAAGTCCGCGATGCTGGTGGACTGGGGGTCCTGGGACGGCGCCTTCAATGCGCTGACCGCGTCGGTGTGCGGCGATCTGCTCGCCATCGTCAATGCGCAGAGCGACCATGTCTGCGTGCCGCTACAGGGCAGCGGCACGTTCTCCGTCGAGGCGGCCCTCGGGACGCTCGTGCCGCGCAGCGGCAAGGTGCTGGTGCCGGACAACGGGAGCTACTGCAAGCGCATCACGCGGATCCTGGGCTACCTGGGCCGCGAGGCCGTCGTCCTTGCGCACGGCGAGCAGGAACCGGCCGATCCGGCGCGCATCGATGCCGCATTGGCGGCCGATGCCGGAATCACGCACGTCGCGCAGGTGCACTGCGAGACCGGCACCGGCATTTTGAATCCGCTGCCGCGCATCGCCGAAGTGGTGGCTAAGCACGGACGCGGCCTGATCATCGACGCGATGAGTTCGTTCGGCGCCATCCCGATCGACGCCCGTACTCTGCGCTTCGACGCGTTGATCGCGGCATCGGGAAAATGCCTCGAGGGCGTCCCGGGCATGGGCTTCATCGTCGCGCGGCGAACGGCGCTGGAGGGCGCCGCCGGCAACAGTCATTCGCTCGCGATGGACCTCCTCTACCAGTGGCAGTACATGCACAAGACGGGGCAGTGGCGATTCACGCCGCCGACCCACGTGCTGGCGGCGCTGCGCGCGGCGGTCGACCAATACAAGGCGCAGGGTGGACAACCGGCCCGGCTGGCACGCTACACCGCGAACTGCGCCGCGCTGGTCGGCGGCATGCGGGCGATCGGCCTGGAGACATTTCTCCCGGACGCGCTGCAGGCGCCGATCATCGTCACGTTCCACTCCCCGCCCGATCCGGCGTACAACTTCGGCGAGTTCTATCGCCGCGTCCGCGACCGCGGCTTCATCCTGTATCCGGGCAAGTTGACGGCCGTCGACACCTTCCGGGTCGGCTGCATCGGCGCGATCGGCGCGGACCGGCTGAAGGAGGCGGTGGCCGCCATCGCCGGGGTCCTGGGAGAGATGGGGGTGCGTCGGTTCGCGCGCGCATCAATCGGATGAATGAGCCACGGATTCTGATCATCGACGGCAATCGCGCGGCGACGCGCGACAGCCAGGTTGCGGCCGGCGGTCAGCCTTCGGGCGAAGGCTACCTGCGCGTGCTGCGGGAGATTGGCGCACTGACCGGCGACATCGTCCGGCCGGCCGACGGCGAGGTGCGGCTGCCGGCCGGCACGTGCATGGCGGATTACGATGGCGTGGCGATGACCGGGTCCGCCCTGAACATCTATGACGGCGGCGCGCACATCGAGCGGCAGATCGAATTGGTGCGGACGGTGTTCGCGAGCGCCGTGCCGTTCTTCGGCAGCTGCTGGGGGCTCCAGGTCGCGGTCACGGTGGCCGGCGGACGCGTGTGCCGCAATCCCCTGGGCCGGGAATTCGGGTTCGGCCGCCGGATCGAACTGAATGCGGCGGGCCGGCAACATCCGATGTTCACCGGCAAGCCGTCGGTGTTCGAGGCGATCACGGTGCATCGAGATCACGTCGACTCGCTCCCTGCGGACGCGGTGGTGCTGGCGACCAACGAGATGGGCGTGCAGGCGGTGGAGCTGCGTCACGGGCGCGGCACGTGCTGGGGCGTGCAGTACCATCCGGAATACAGCTACGCGGAGATCGCGGCGACCGCGCTCCGCTACGGCGACCTGCTGCTCGAGGAGCGGCTGTTCGCCTCGCCGGCGGAACGGGACGGCTTCGTCGACGAACTGCGATCGCTGATGCGCGATCCGCACGACCGGCGACTGAACTGGAAACACGGTCTCGGTCCGGCCATGCAGGATGCGTCGCTCAAGCTCGCGGAACTGCGCAACTGGCTCGCGTCGCAGGTGATGCCGCGCTTTCGCGGGCGTCACTGAAGCCGTCGGCGAGGCCGCTCAGACCACCCGCTTTCGGAACAGCCAGCCGGCCGCCGCGAGCGTCGCCAGGCCGATCGCGGCCATCGGCCAGAACTGCGGCGCGAGTTCGCCGAACCCCGCGCCCTTCAGGAACACCCCGCGCACGATGATCAGGAAATAGCGCATCGGATTGACGTAGGTCAGCATCTGCACGGCGGCCGGCATGTTGGCGATCGGCGTCGCGAATCCGGACAGGATGATCGACGGCACCATGAACAGGAAGGCGCCCAGCAGCGCCTGCTGCTGTGTCGCCGAGAGCGCCGAAATCGCGAGCCCGACGCCCGTCACCGCGATCACGAACAACAGCAGGCCGGCATAGAGCGGTGCGAGGCCGCCGCGCAGCGGCACGTGGAACCAGAACACCGCCGCGAGGATGATCGCGGTCGCCTCCAACACGCCGATCAGCACGCCCGGAACGCCCTTGCCGAGCAGAATGTCGATCTGCCGCAGCGGCGTGACCAGCAGCTGGTCGAAGGTGCCCATCTCGCGCTCGCGCGCCACCGACAGCGCGACCACCAGCAGCGTCACCACCTGGGTCAACAACGCGACGATCCCCGGGACGATGAACCAGCGCGACGCGAGCGTCGGGTTGTAGAGCGTGCGCATGTCGAGCACCGCCGCCGGGGCGGGCGCGCCGTGCGCCGCGGCCCACGCGAGCGAGAAGTCGCCGAGGATGGTGTTCGCGTAGCCTTCGATCAGCAGCGCCGTGTTGGAATTGCGGCCGTCCACGATGATCTGCACGCGCGCCGGGCGGCCGGTGAGCAGATCGCGGGAGAAGCGCCGGTCGATCACCAGCACCATCTTCACCCGGCGCGAGTCGATCAATCCGTCGATGCGCCGGCCGCTGTGGAGCACTTCTTCCACGGTGAAGGTCGGTGAACCCGTGAACCGGTGGACCAGTTCCGCCGACGCCCGCGACGCATCCTGGTCGAGGATCGCCACGGGGACGTGGTTGAGGTCGAAGCTCGCGGCATAACCGAAGACCATCAGCTGGATCAGCGGCGGGCCGATCAGCACCATCCGGCTCTTGGCGTCGCGCAGGATCGCGAGCAATTCCTTCCGGATCAGCGCGAGGACCCGCCGCCACATGCGCTTCAATCCAGCCGCTTGCGCGCGGTGGCGCGCGCGAGTGTGAGGAAAATCGCCGCCATGACCGCGAGCGCCGCCGCGTTCGGCAGGATCACCGTCCAGATGTCGCCCGCCAGGAACAGCGACTGCAGGATCGCGACGAAGTAGCGCGCGGCGACCACATGGGTGATGAGCCGCACGACGGCCGGCATGCTGTCGATGTCGAACACGAATCCCGAGAGCAGGAACGCGGGCAGGAACGTCGCGATGATCGCGATCTGTCCGGCGACGAACTGATTGCGCGCGACGCCGGAAATCAACAGGCCCATGCCGAGGGCGGCCAGCATGAAAAGCGCCGAGGTTCCCGCGAGCACGGCGAGCCCGCCGCGCAGCGGCACGCCGAAAAGGTACACGGCCAGCGCGACCGACAGGGCCATGCCGCCCATGCCCAGCACGAAATACGGGACGAGTTTCGCGACCAGGATCTCGCGCATCCTGACGCGCGTGACCATCAGCGCCTCCATCGTGCCGCGCTCCCACTCACGCGCTATGACGAGCGCGGTGAGCAGCGCGCCGGTGAGGGTCATGATCATCGCGATCAATCCGGGGATCAGGAAATTCCGGCTGCTGACCGAGCGGTTGAACCGGACCTCGGCGTCGACCGCGACCGGCAGCTGCGGCCCGCGGCCGGCCCGGCGCGCGCGCGCGGCGAGCCACCCCCCCCAGACCTGCTGCACGTATCCTTCGATGATGCGCGCGGTGTTCGCGTCCACGCCGTTGATGATGACGCCGATCGGCGCGCCCGCGCCGGCGTCGAAGCGGCGCGTGAAGTCGGCGCGCAGCCAGACGATCCCGTCGACCGTGTCCGTGGCCATCGCCCGCTGCGCCTGCTGGATGTCGAGATATCGGCGCGCGCGGAAATACACGGAGTGTTCGAACTCGGCGGCGAAATCCGCGGTCAGGGCGTCCGGCCGCTCGGCGACGATGGCGAGCCGGACGTTGCGCGCGTCGAGCGAGACGCCGTAGCCGAACAGCAACAGCAGGATCATCGGCATGACGAAGGCGATCGCGAGCGCCGACGGGTCGCGACCGATCTGCAGGAACTCCTTGCGGATCAGCGCGCTCACCCGGCGCAGCGCGGGATTCATGCGGCCACCCCGGCGGCGGCGGCCTCGACGACGGCGATGAACGCATCCTCCATCGAGGGATCGGGGCGGTCGGCCGCGATTCCGGCACGTTTGACCGCATCGGGAGTGCCCTCGATCAGTATCTCTCCCTGCGCCATGATCGCCAGCCGGTCGCAATACTCCGCCTCTTCCATGAAATGCGTGGTCACGAGAATCGTGACCCCGTCGGCCGCGAGTGCGTTGATGCGCCTCCAAAATTCCCGCCTGGCGATCGGGTCGACGCCGGATGTCGGCTCGTCGAGGAACAGGATCCGCGGTTCGTGCATCAAGGCGCAGGCGAGCGCGAGCCGCTGCTTGAATCCCAGCGGCAGGTCGCGCGCCGTGGCGTCGAGCATCGAGGCGAACTCGAATTCGGCGACGGCCCATTCGATCCGGCGCCGCTGGGCCGCGCCGGCGAGCCCGTACACGCTGCTGAAGAACTGCAGGTTGTGGCGCACGGAAAGGTCGGCGTACAGCGAGAATTTCTGCGCCATATAGCCGATGCGGCCGCGCGCCGGCGCGGCCGCGGTGCGCAGGTCGAAACCGGCGACGCACAGCATGCCCGCCGACGGAGGCAGCAAGCCGCACAGCATCCGGAACGTCGTCGACTTACCAGCCCCGTTCGCGCCCAGCAAACCGAATATTTCGCCGCCGGCAACCGCGAAGCTCACGTTCTTCACCGCGGTGAACGCGCCGAATCGGCGCGTCAGGCTCCGCACCTCGCTCACCGGCCCCTCCGCCGGCATCCTCGCGCCCGCCCGCCCGGGCGTCTGCGCCCGCGCCGACGCGGCCGCGGCGGCCGCCCCGCGCCGCGCGGCGGGCGGCGACCGCAGGCGCGCGACGAAGGCATCCTCGAAACGCGGCGCGGTCGGTGTGAGCCGCAAATCCGGCGCCTCCGCGACGAGCGAGGCCTCGTGGAGCGGTGCGGTCGACGCGGCGACAACGCGTACATGGCCGGCCTGGATCACCGCATCGATGACACCCGGCGAATCGGCGAGGCGCGCCTGCAGCAGGCGTCGGTCGAGCGCGGCGGTGGCGATGTAGCTGCGCCCGGCGATCTCGGCGGTGAACGCCCCCGGCGGCCCCTCGCCGAGCAGCCTGCCTTCGTGGATCAACAACACCGTGTCGCAGCGCTCCGCCTCGTCGAGGTAGGCGGTGCTGAACAGCACCGTGGTGCCGTTGTCGCGGGTCAGATGGCCGATGATGTTCCACAATTCACGACGCGAAACCGGGTCCACGCCGACCGTCGGTTCGTCGAGCAGCAGCAGTTCCGGCGGCCGGATCAGTGTGCACGCGAGGCCGAGCTTCTGCTTCATCCCGCCGGACAACTGTCCGGCGTTGCGCGCCGTGAACGGACCGAGACCGGTCATCGTCAGCAGCTGCGCGTACCGCTCCGGGCGCGATTCCGGGGGCACGTCCTGCAGATCGGCGTACAAATCGAGGTTTTCGGCGACGCTGAGGTCTTCATAGAGACCGAAGCGCTGCGGCATGTAGCCGAGCCGCGCCTGCACCGCAAGCGGATCGCGCGCGACATCGATGCCCAACACCTCGATACGACCCGCGTCGGGGCGCAGCAGGCCGGTGATCAACCTCATCAGCGTCGTCTTGCCGGCGCCGTCCGGCCCGATCAGGCCGATCACGTCGCCGCGGGCCGCGACGGCGTCGATGCCGTCGAGCGCCGTGACCACGCGCCGGCCGGCGCGGAATGCGCGGCGTAGCCCCTCGAGGCGCAGCGCCGGCCCGCGTTCGGCGGCGGCGGGGATGTTACGGTCCACAGCCCGGGCGCGCCGTGCCGGCTTTTTGGGCCAAGTCCAGATGTACCGTCGCGGGCATGCCGAGCCGCAGTTCGCCGCGTGCGTCACAGACATAGATCCGCACCTGGTAGACGAGCGCCGTGCGCAGTTCCGGCGTTTCGACCGCTTTCGGCGTGAACTCCGACGTGGGCGACAAATAGCCCACCCAGGCGCGGTAGCTCCTGCCGGGAAAACTGTCGGTGGCGACGGTCGCCTCCATGCCGAGCCGGACGCGGCCGAGGTCGCCCTCCGGCACATAGGCGCGCACCCACAGGGGATCGGTCAATGCGATCGTGTACACGGGGACATTGGGTGCCGCCATGTCGCCGACCTCGAGAATGCGATCCTCGACGATGCCGTCGACCGGCGCGTACAGGCGGGTATCGGCGAGCTCCCGCGCCGCCAACGCGGCGGCGGCCTGGGCCGCGCGGTAAGCATGCCGGGCCGCGGCGACGTCCTCGGCGCGCGGTCCGATCTTCGCGAGTTCATAGCTTTGCCGCGCGGCATCGTAGCTCGCCCGCGCCGCACGCACGGCGGCCGCGGCATTGTCCCGGTCCTCGGTCGACGCGACGCCGAGCGGCACCAGTCCGACGGTGCGCGCATACAACAGCCGGTCGTTGCGGTACACCGCGTCGAGCGCCTCCATCGCGGCCTTCGCCTTGTCGATTTCCTGGGGCCGCGAGCCATGCAGCAGCCGGTCCAGATCCGCGCCGAGCCGCAGCGCGGTCTGCCGGGCCTCGGCCGCCCGCAACGCGTAGCGCGCGTCGTCGATGCGGGCGATCAGCTCGCCTTTGCGCACGCGCGCGCCCTCCGTGACCAGCAAGGCGTCGACCGGACCGGTGTCGTCGAACGCGGGGCGCGCCTCGCGGATGTCGACGTTGCCGTAAAGAACCAACGCATCGCCGCCCGCGGTCGATCGCAACCGGTAGACCCACCACAGCGCGCCGGCCAGCGCGAGGACCAGGACCGGAATCAGGATCGATGCGATACGACGCTTGCTCATCGTGCTCCTCCCATGGCAACGAACAGCTGGGCGCTGTCCACATAGCGCTGTGCGCGGGCACGCGCATAGCCGAGACGCGCCTGTTGGAACTCGCGTTCCGCGTGCAGCAGACTCAGCACATCACCGCGCCCGGCCGCGTAACTCGCCCGCTGCAGCTCCAAGGCGGCCGCCGCCGCGTCCAGCGCCTCGCGTTCGGCCGCGACCAGTGCGGCGTCCTCGCCGAGCGCGCGCAGCGTGTCCGCGACCTGGCCGAACGCCGCGAGCACGGTCTGCCGGTACAGCGCCAGGGCCTGGTTCATCTGCGCGACCGCCTCCCGCCGCTGCGCCTCGAGCGCGCCGCCATGAAAGACCGGGGCGGTGATGCCGCCGGCGACGGCCCAGACACCGCTGTTCGCACCGAACAGAGACGCGGTCGTGAGACCCGCGGTGGCGAGCGACGCCGACAGCACGATATTCGGATAGAGGCGCGCCGTCGCGACGCCGACCGCCGCGCTGCGCGCGTGCAGCAGGGATTCCGCGGCGCGGCTGCCGCTCGCGGTGCCGTCCGCGCTGGTGCGGGCGCGACCGGACAT
>VFSW01013475.1_pt1 | contig 11361 bp, 12 predicted proteins | sample 5358111 | NCBI WGS metagenome assembly VFSW01 (sample SAMN11554181, study PRJNA540505) | mine drainage metagenome | isolation source: sediment from site ElyBrook_90M | place: USA: Ely Copper Mine, Vershire, VT | collected 2017 | reverse complement strand
AGGGTGCAGCCTTTCTTGACCCGTGCTTCGGCAGGAGAAGGAATTGAACTGGACCTTCCTGTCGCCGTCGGCCCTGTTTACGGCAGGCGAGCGGACCGGCAAGTTCCGGCTCGGGACCGACCGGCTTTTGACCGCGGCGGATGGAAAAAGCTGGATTCCTTCGAGGATACCGGTTGGGCTCGCCGACGAAATCGACCGTCCGGCCCATATCCGCAGGCGTTTCACGGTCGGTTACTGACCGGCTGGCCCCCCGCCAGGGCTGCCGCCGCAAGGCTTTGGGGGCGCTCCGTCTTTCCGGAGGGGCGATATTGTCTGTCACCACACGCCGCTATATAAGGCGCGCGCAGGCGGCCCCTTGCTGCCGCCCGGCCGGTGCCCTCGATTCCAGTTTCCTGCGCTATTTCCGCGAGTTCGAGCAGGAAGTTCAGAAAGAAGAGCGACGCTGAAAATTCGATTGGCAGTGCCCTTTTGTATACGAAGTTCGTGTAAGAGGATGCCGCAAGAGATCACGGGATTCGGAAACGGGCACTCGAACGTACAGATGGGCTGACCTTGGAAAAGTTGAAGAATTATCGACCCTCCGAAAAAGAGCCTTTCATGAACGATCGCCAGCGCGATTATTTTCGCGCCAAGCTGCTGGCGTGGAAGGACGAGATCTTGCGGGAATCGCGGATCACGTTGCAGACGCTGCAGGAGGAGAACGTCAACCATCCCGATCTCGCTGACCGCGCATCGTCGGAGACCGACCGCGCGATCGAGCTGCGCGCCCGCGACCGGCAACGCAAGCTGATCTCCAAGATCGACGCGGCGCTGCAGCGCATCGAGGATAATACCTACGGCTATTGCGAGGAGACCGGCGAGCCGATCTCGCTGAAGCGGCTGGAAGCCCGGCCGATCGCAACGCTGTCGGTGGAGGCGCAGGAGCGCCACGAGAAGCGCGAGAAGGTCTATCGCGACGAGTAGGGGCGGTCAGCCGCCGCTCGGCGCCGATTTGAGCGCGGCCGCAAGACCCGTCGGATCGTCGGTTCCGATGCGCCGGATTTCAGCCGGAGTTCAACGGCGTCTGTCCCGTGCGCCAGGTGACCGCGGCACCGAACGCGCCGACGGCCAGGCAAACGAGAAGGATCGCGATCCCGCGCTGCATGTGATGGTATGGCATTGCCGGCCCCTCCCGCAGGAAAGCCGATGCAGCGGCATTTCTGTCAAGAACACGATGTGGTCGCCGGAGCTTTACATTCGGTTCACGGCGAACCCAAAAACAGTTCGCTCGCCACATCTGCCGATGTAGCGAGCGATTTGGCGTTGAGATGAAGAGGCTATCGGGCCACCGTCACGCTTCAGTCGGCCAGCGGGTCCGGACGCATCTGCACCTTGAAGACTCTTGGCCGAGCGTCCTTGCCACCTTCGCTGTGGAAGTAGGCACGCGTGCCTGTCGTGGTCCACAGCGCGCGGCCCTTCCAGCCGGCATTCGGATCGTCGATCCGCCCATCGGCGTTCTTGGCGAAGAAGCCGAGCGGGTAGGGGATCCGAATATCGACGAACTTGCCGTTGACGAGGGCGAGCAGAGATTCGCTGCCATTGGCGATGGCGATCGGCACGTCCTTTCCAAGCCCAAGCGTGTTGTAAAGATCGACCCAGATATAATAGGCGTGGTTGGCGCTGCCCTTTTCGTCGATCCCCTTGAATTGCGGTCCGGGCATCCGGTACAGCGTCCAGCCTTCGAAGCACTGCTTGCCGGTCGCCGCGTTCGGCCCCGAAAGCGGTTCCTTGCACTTGGTCCGGTCAAAGCTTGCCAGCTCTCCGCTCGAGAGCACCGTCCAGGCCACGCCTTTCGAATCGACGTCCACGCCGCGCGAGCCAAACGTACCCTCGGGCGACTGGAAAATCTCCGAGACGGCCGTCTTGGTCGGGTCGCTTCCCGGGATCAGCCGGATCAGCAGGCTTGGCTGCGCGATACGCGAGAAACCCGGCCCCATCGCCTGACCCCAGATCACGTCACCCTTTGGGCTCGGCATGACGCCGTAGAACGCGGCCTTCACCCATTTGTCCTTGGCGGGATCGGTCGCCTGATCCGCGTTAACGAAGGCCTCGCGCTTGCCGGTGCCGCTGACGTTCGCAACCGTCGGCGTCCAACCCTGCGACTTCATCGCGTCGCCGGTCGCTTCGAATTGCTTGACGTTGAGCCACCCGACCACGCCGCTGTAGGGCTGTCCCTGGCTGAACCAAAGCGTGCCATTGTTGTCGAAGAGCAGATGATGCGTGTTGAAGCACGTATCGATCAGCGTCCATTTTTCTGTCTTCGGATCATAGAAGGAAGCTTGCCGGGCCGATTCCTTCAGCGGCGCCACCTGGGCTGACGGAAGATCCGACCCTTCCTTGCAGCTCGCGGGATTCGGCGCCCGGCGAAGCCTCGCCGTGAACCAAACGCGGCCCTTCTCGTCCATCATCGGATTGTGGATGCTGGTGTGGCCGTCCCAGATCGGCTCGTCGCCCCAGAACACCGACGGAGCCATCGGGTCATCCGAAGCGCTCGGCGTCTGCGGGTCGATGTAGGGATGCTTGATGAGCTTTGTCGTATTGTGAACGGGGTCAAGCACCGGCACGAAATCCGAGCTTTCCTCCGGCGAGCCGTAGATCAGACCGTTGGCATTCACCGTCGGGTTGCGCTTGTCGGTCGAAACCTCATCGTGCAGATACATTCCCTTCTTGCCCCATTCCCACGACGTGATCACGACGTTGCGCTCGACGCCCTTGGGCCGCTCCGGCTTGTCGAAGGGAAGTTCGCCCTTTGCGACGCGATCGGTCCAGTCCGCGAACATCTTGTAAGCGCGGTTCGGCCCAAGGCGGCCCAGCGTCAGCGCCATGTTGTTCATGGCTTGGCCGGATTGCACGCGGCGTTCCCACATCTCTTCTGAATTCTTGAACTCTCCGAGCTCCTTCACGTGGGGCGAGCGCATATTCTGGCTGCCGAGCGCGTGGCACGACTGGCAGGAGTTCTTGATGCTATCGATCCAGGTGGCTTGCGAGTCCATGCCGGCCGGAATGCCGTTCGGGTTTTTGTCTGAGCCCGGAAACTCGCTTGCGGCGGGGATCTTGAGCATCGAGTACCAGTACATCCCCGGATAATATTCGGCCGCCGCGGCCTCGTTCGGCGCAGGCTTGGCGGTCAGATCGATGGTCTTGCCCGGAACGACGTCCTGCTTGTCGGAGTCGATCAGGCCATAGCCGCGCGCCCAGATCTTGTATTTTGCCGCGGGCAGCTGCGGAATAACGAACTGGCCCTGATCATTGGTGACGACCATTTTGGCGTATTTGGTCGGAAGATCGGTGGTTTCCGCGATGACCCAGACGCCGGCCTCGGGCCCGTTGGCGCCGGTGACCTTGCCACCGATCGCGTCGGCGGCGACGACCGGCGCGGTTTTCTGCTGAGCGCTTAGCGGACCGCAATATCCCGTCACGAATGAGGCGATCACGAGCGCACAGAAAATGCTGCGCCGACGGCGATGAAGGATCATGGCTTTCGCTCCCGTTGACCGTGGAACTTTGGCGTCCCAACGTCTTGCGACAATGTGAAATGACGTCTTGTAGTCGCAAATAACATCCAATGAATGCGGCTTGCTGTCAACGCGGCTCCCGGTGCCCTGACGGCGCCTTGGGCGCGGCCACCGCCCCTCAATTCCAGACACGGACCGATCAGCCAACATCGGTGCGAGAATGCGCCATGCTCTATTCAAAGAGCGGGCACGAAAGAGCGAATCCAAATGCGGGATCTCCGGCCAGGAAAACCCCATTCATCTATTTTGTCAGCCAAGGCAGGACTCGACAAATGAGGAAAGATCGGGGGGAGAAATTGAATTTCCATTTGCGCCTGCTGTCGATGCCCCCGGCACTATTTTTTCGGCTCAAGCAGACAATCAACCTCGACCGGCGCATCCGCCGCGCTTGACATGCGGCGCCGAGAAACGTCGATCGTTTGGTAGCCCTCCTTCGCGCAAGAGATAGTGATGCTGTCGGACAAGACTTCCTTACCGAAGTTCGGATGCAACTTGAACTGGCCTTCGGTATTTGTTTGCACCATGATCCGCCGCGCGCCCAGCTCGGCTTTCACTTGCGCCTTCTCGATCGACCGCAGACTTCCCGCCTCCTTGACCTCTCCGAAGAACGAAAGGCCGGGTTCTTCGTCATGCTCGGACAATGCCTCTCCCGCGCCGGATTTTCCTGGTGAAAGGACGATCGCTGCGGAAGCGACGAGGATAGCGAACGGGATAGCGCAATTGCGTCGCAACATGTCAGTTCCATTGACTTGAGAACGACGGCCCTGGCGATGTTGGCGGTCAACGAAAAAAGAAGTCGCGGAAAAGGTAGACGAAGATCAACATGACCACGAGCGGAACCGTCCAACCGAGCCAGAATTGCGGGGAGAAACGGCGGACTAGCGGCCAGGTTAGCAAGCTTGTGGCGGTTGCACCAAGTGTCGAAGTGGCGAGCCAGCCATACCAATACATGGGCGGCCCGCTTTTGGTCGGCTGCGCGAGCCAGCCCCACTCTCCAAGTTTCGGATGGTAGGTGAACAAGGCCCAGTTGCCTTCGACGGCAAGCACGTAAATTACGGCAAAAGACGCCGCAAAGATCGGAAGAGTCTTTTCTATGCTCATAGCCCGAACAAGCCGTGAATGTTGTTAAGTACATGACCGACGAGGAATCCGTACCAAACTATGAAACAGAGAATCAACGTCACGGCGATACGCGCCGGCTTTCCGCCAGCTTCCGGTGGCCGACGCCACAATAGCCAATAGAGCGGTAGCATACCGAGGCCCACAGCAATGAACTGCTCCTTCAGCTCAAAGGAGCCGGTAGCCTGAAATAATCGCGCGTTTTCCAGATAGGTTCGCACCGACACCCGGTAGACGGGATAGATCATGCCGCCGAGAGTCGCGGTGGCAAGGTATAGTACGATGATTGCATTGGTGTAGACCGAACCGGAAACGGCACGAAACGAGGCGAAGATTCCAGACTTCTTTCGTGATGGCAGGGCGACGGACATCGCCTGATGCGTGATTCCGCCAAGCAGCACGACGGCAAGAATCCCATGCAATATAACCAGGATCGTCGCCACACTTCCCCCTCGGTCCCCACGGTAGCCGCCATAAACAACATATATGGCCATCAAGATACAAGGGGCTCTGCGCTAATGGTTGCGCTCCGGATCAAGATCGGAGAAGGGACCTGCTGCGTATACGATCCGGCCGTCTACCATGGTCAGAAGCGACTCGATTTGCGCGATGCGAAGAACAGGCACGGTGAAATAGTCATCGCTTAGGACCGCAAGATCCGCAAGCATGCCGGGAATAAGCCGGCCGCGGCGGCCTTCGTCGTGGGCAAACCAGGCGCTTCCCTCCGTATAAATCCGAAGAGCCTCCTCACGGCTCGGAATCTCCTCCGTCCCGCGCGTAGCTATCCCGTCGACCGTTCGGCCGTCGAGCATCCAGCGCAAGGACACGAACGGATTTGGGATCATCACGCGATTGGCATCGGTGCCGCCGCCGACCGGGAGTGCAAGCCGGAGTGCCGAGACGATTGGCGGTGTCCTTCGCATCTGAACCGCCCCTCGTTCGGCGATGTAGGACGGAGCGGAAAAATAGAGCCCGTCCTGCATCAGCCAACCGACGCCGAGCGCCTTCATGCGTCGCAACGAAACATCAGAAGCGTCATGCAGGTGCGCGATGGACCAGCGTAATCCTGCTATTGGTATTTCGCGGTTCACCCGTTCGAGAACGTCGAGCAAATGGTGGACCGAGCCGTCATTGTTCCAGTGAACGGTCAGCGTCATCCCTTGGCCGGCGGCCCAGCGCGCTACGCGATAGAACTCCTGCTTGTCGGTATCATCAGGGGTTTCGTTGTTATACATGCCCCAGGTGATGCATTCGCCGATGCCGTTGAAGCGCAACATGTCGTCGCCGGTGCCCATCGGCAGGAATCGCGTGTATGTCTGAAAGTCCTCCAGCTCTCGTCCCGGGCGCGGCGCGAAAATACTGTAGACGACGCGTAGCGGTAGCGCTCGCTCACGCCACAGCCGGAACAATGCCGCGTAATCTTCCGGAACAAGATTGTGACCGCCGGGGTCGATCACCCCGGTAAGCCCGAACCGGTTCAGTTCACGGAGGAAATGACGCGTGCCATCGATCGCTTCATCCATCTCAGGCTTGGGCAAGCGCGAATAGAGCGAGATAATGGCGGACCCAGGCCCGACGATCCAGCCGGTGGCTTTGCCGTCGCTGTCACGCTCAAATTTGGCGGCAGGCGGCAAATCCGCCTCGGATTTGATGCCGAGCATTTCGCGGCCCACGGCGTTGATCAGCACGTAGCCGTAGAAAAGCTGAAGGTAAACCGGGTGGCCGGACGCCACAGATGAAATCTCGGCCTCCGTCGGCCTCCGGGACTCCGTGAACTGGCGGGGTGTCCAGCCCCCGGCAACGATCAGCCACGCACCGGATTTGGCGTGAATGGCGTTCGACCGGAGACGCTCCAATGCTTCGGTAATGCTTGCAGCCCCATCCCAATGCACTTCACTCGCATATCGGAAGCCGGCGCGAATTGAATGAATATGCGAATCGATCAGGCCTGGAATCACAGTGCGCCCGCCCAGATCGATGATCTTTGTTGCGGCGTCCGCAAGCTTCCGAATTTCATCTGTGCTGCCGGTCGCTGTAATTCGACCGGAGTTGATGGCCAGCGCCTCGCTTGTCGATGAAGCCCCATCGAGGGTTATGATCCTGCCATTGACAAGCATGATATCGGCCGGGTTTGCCCGTAGCGACACCGGCACAGCGAGGTCGAGCAGCAACACGACGAAAACGCCGGCGAATTGTCCCAGAGACTTACAGAAAATCATCCGGCAGAACCCGAATCACGCGGGTGGCGCAGGAAGAGCAGACCGGAAGCCTGGCCTGACATATCTCCAATGCGAACAGGCACGATGATGACACACTGCGCCGCTTGCGTCACGCCGTCCAGCGATCTCTACCTCAGCCCGAATTTTCGGAAAGTGTCCTGGCGGTCAAGCGGGAAAAAAGCCATGCCTGAAAGTGTTGTTCCCAAAACTCCCGAAAATCCCGAGAAACAAAAAAAGCCCCAATGATTCCGTGATTTTGGATAGCGCTGCGATCGTCCTTGTGACAATTCTTGGAGAACGTGATCCGACCGGGATTGCGCCGGAGTCGTTTCGGCAATCGAGGATCGTCCGCAATCAGGAGTTAGGAAATGGCGAAACGCCGGTTCTTTGATCGTCCCTCGGGCTTGACGGTAGCCGAGATCATTTCACTGACGGGAGCCGAATGCTTCGATACTGCACGGCTTTCGCACCTGATCGCGGATGTCGCGCCGTTCGATCTTGCCGGGCCGACCGATCTCACCTTCATCGAAAGCAACAAATACGCCGACGCCCTGGCGAAGACGCGCGCCGGCGCCTGTCTGATGCCGCAGCGTTTCGAAAGCCGGGTGCCTGACGGCGTTATCGTGCTGCGCACGCCCGAGCCCTATCGCGCGTTCGTCGCCGTGCACAGTGAGCTTTATCCCCAGTCCCTGCGTCCGACCTCGCTGTTCGAGGGCAGCGGCATCGCCGAGGGCGCGACCATTCATCCTACCGCCCGGCTGGAGAGCGGCGTCACGGTCGATCCGGGGGCCGTGATCGGCCCTCGTGCCGAAATCGGTGCGGGAAGCGTCATCGCCGCAACGGCCGTGATCGGGCCCGATGTCCTGATCGGCCGCGATTGTGCGATCGGCGCCGCTTGCTCGATCATGCATGCGCTGATCGGCGATCGCGTGGTCATCCATCCCGGCTGCCGCGTCGGGCAGGACGGCTTCGGTTACCTCACGGACGCCGACCAACGGAAGATTCCGCAAACCGGTCGCGTCATCATCCAGAACGACGTCGAGATCGGCGCCGGGACGACGATCGATCGTGGCGGCATCAGAGACACCGTGATCGGGGAGGCGACCAAGATCGACAATCTGTGTCAGATCGGCCACAACGCCGTCCTCGGTAGGCATTGCGTGATGGTGGCGCAGTCGGGGCTGAGTGGCAGCGTGACCCTCGAGGATTTTGCCGTGCTTGGAGGCGGGGTGGGGCTGGCGCCGCATGTCACCATCGGCCGGGGAGGACGGGTCGCCGCGGGCTCCGGCGTCATGAACGACGTGCCGCCGGGAGAAACCTGGGGCGGCTATCCGGCGCGGCCGAAAATGCAATGGATGCGCCAGGAAGCCACGCTCGCCCGTCTCACCGCGTCCGATCGGGCGGCGGTCCGCTCCACGCTCTCCGACGACAACTGACCTGACCGGGCTCCGGCCTGTTTTCTAGCGGTCGGGATGCAACTCGATTGCCGCGCAGTTCCTGCTGCGCGACAGCATGCAGTATGCGGTTGCCTGCCGATAACGACATCAGCGCCCCTTCTGGAATATTTTTCCGAGCCGCGTCGCATTCCCGGGGATTGCGATGCGATGACGGCCCTGTTCACGAAAACGGGCGAGACTTCCGCGGATTTGCGCGATGCGGTTGAACGCACCGTGATGGAATTGCTGTCGCGCCAGATATTGACCGAGATGACACCGGAACAGGAACTCGCCGCGATCGGCGTCGAACTCGCCGAAAAGCGTGATCGCGACCCTGCCGAGCGCCGGCTGCTTCCTGCGATCGAGCGATATTTTCAGTTTCAGGCGACGCGCATGGACCGCTGCATCGTCGCTTGCTACGACAGCGAGGTCGGCGGCCATTGGCGCGCCGATTTCGCGAAGACCGTTGACAGGTGAGCCGCTTGCCCTGCGCTCATCTGCCGCGACGTTTCCAGAAACGATCGCGGCCCCCGCCAGGGGAGCTGACGGAGGCCGCGTAGGACATCTCATCGCGCCTAGGTTCGCGATGCGATGTGGGAGCTCGTTTTATCTGGGCATCGACTTCATCCGAAATCCGGAATCGGGGTGGATGGCTAGAACGGCAACAGCACGTCCATCACCTGTTGGCCGTAACGCGGCTGCTGGACGTCGGTGAGCTGGCCATTGCCGCCATAGGCGATGCGGGCCTGTGCGATCTTGCTTGAATCGATGGTGTTGTCGCTCTGGATATCTTCCGGCCGCACGATGCCGGCGACGATCAATTCGCGCTTTTCGAAATTGACGCGGATCTCCTGTTTGCCTTCGACCACGAGATTGCCGTTCGGCAATAGCTGCGTGACGACGGCGGCGATGTTGGTCTGCAGCGATTCCTGCCGCACGATCGAGCCCTGGCCGTTGCTGTTGGAAGTGTCGTCCGCGGTCAGCAGGCGGCCGGGGAGGGCGGTCTTTCCGGTCAGCAGGTTGCTGCCGAGGAAGGCGGTGATGCCGGAATCCTCGGTAACGGTGCGCAAACGCTGGGTTTGGTTGGCGAAATTGGCCTGATCGGTGATATTGACCGTGACGGTCAGAAGGTCCCCGATCTGATGCGCGCGCTGGTCCTTGAAGAACGACCGCGAGCCGTTTCGCCACAGCGAATTGGCGTTGTACGAGGCCGCCTCCGGTTTCGGCATCGGCATCTGCACCGGCTTGTAGCCGGGCGCTGCCGTCGGATTGTCGATCGACGACAGTTTCGGCTGCTCACCGATCTGGGAAAGCCGATCGATCGACGCACAGCCGCCCGTGATGCTGATAACGGTCAGCATGGTGCTGGCAAGCGCAATACGATTGAAACTGGTGGTCAACATTTACATCTACTCGGCTTTTGGAGACGCTTGTGCATTATTGCTCGCGGCGATCGAAACCGGCGCAGCCGCCTCAGCTGCCCCGATCGTGGAGGATGTTTCGGCGGCGGCGGGAAGCCGCGGCATTGCAACCGAGATTGCGACCTGCCCGCGGGCGATGACGACGCCATATACGTTGCGCTTCGACTGCAGGTTGAGAACGTTGACCGTATCGCCTTCGGCGCCGCTCTCCAGCGCCTTGCCGCGCATGGTGAGATAGAGACCGGTGGACTCGTAGATCAGCGTGACATTTTCGTCGCGCTGCACCAGATCCGGCTTGGCAAGGTCGGCAACCCTCAGCGCCTGGCCGGCGCGAAGCTGCCTTCGCGCCTGCATGCCGACGACGCGATTGCGGACTGCGGCGTCGCCGCCCACTTCGGCTTTCGGGCGCCGCTCGGAGACCACGTCGGAGGATTTCAGGACTTCGTTGCGCTCGACGTTACGGGTCAGCACGGCGGCTTCCACAGTTTCCACCGCGATGCCGGTAAAGCGCAGTCTTGTCCTGGTGCCGTTGGTCTCGTTGGAGATTTCGAAACTGACCTCGAAGCGGCCGCTGCCCGGCTCATAGCGGGCGGAAGCCGGCTGCAGGGCGCCGGTGTTCCACGCCTCCAGCCTGACGTCCTGCACATCGCGATCGAATGTCAGGCTGAGGTTGGCGGCGTCGCCGAGGCCCTTGCGATGTTCGAGCGCATGGGCGACCTGTAATTCGATCTCCTTGCCCTCGATCGTGCGCGCAAGCCGGGTGACCGAAACCGCCTTGATGTCCCTGGTGTCGACGCCGATCACCCTGTGGGCCTGCAGCGCCGCGATCACCTGTGCGGTCGGCAGCGAGCCGGTAGTGCCGAGATCGGGCGCGCGATAAATCGCGATCTGCGCCGCGGTGCCGGGGTTGTCGACCACGTCGCCGATCCGCACGACATCGCTTTCGACCGTGACGTTCTTGCGAAGCACGGGAGCCGCGATGGCGTCCTCGCTGGCCTGCGCGAATGCCGTCACGGAAGTGGCGGCGAGCAGGACGGCGACAAGGAGAAGCGAGCGGGCAATCATGATCAGCTCCCTCAGCGGAACAGCGCGGTGGTCGATTGCATCATCTGGTCGGCGGCAGTGATCACCTTTGCGTTCATTTCGTAAGCACGCTGCGCGGCAATCAGGTCGGACATCTCGGAGACGACGTCGACGTTGGCCTGTTCGAGGCTGCCTTGCGTGATGGCTCCGAAGCCCACCAGGTTGGCGATACCGTCCTGCGGCGGACCGGACGCCGGTGTATCGATGAAGAGATTGTTGCCTACGGGCTGCATGCCCGCCTTGTTGACGAAGCGCGTGAGGCCAATCTGGCCGATGAGCGTGGAGGTCGTCGTCGCGGCCCCGGGCAAGATCACCGAGACCTGGCCCTGGGCGTTGACCGTCAGGCCCGAAGCATTCTGCGGAATCGTGATTGTCGGCTGTACCGGATTTCCCTGGGCGTTCACGATGCGCCCGGTATTGTCCATCTGGAACGTGCCGTCCCTGGTGTATTGGAAGGTGCCGTCCGGCATCAATATCTTGAAGAAGCCTTCGCCGGTGATCGCGAGATCGAGATCGTTGCCGGTCTGCG